>R14__coassemble_654_pt1 | contig 22075 bp, 13 predicted proteins | sample R14__metabat2_high_PE_051 | metagenome-assembled genome bin R14 | reverse complement strand
CGAATTATTAGCGGTAAGCTCTGATAATTTTCGAATTTTCGAATTTTCGAATTGAAGAGTGAAGAAGTGTGGAATTTAACCACCATACTTTTTCACTCTTCCTTTTTCACCTTTACTTCAAGCGAACGAATAGCGGCGGCGGAGGGTAAGCAAGTCCGGGGGGATTTCCTTAACGAATACCGAAGAATCGACCGGGAACATTCCGCCATCCGGGGTTTTGCGCATCATCGGAGAAAAGAGATAGAGCTGATCTTTCGCGCGGGTAACCACCACATAAAAGAGGCGGCGCTCCTCATCCGCACGGCCTTCTTCGGCGGCTTTACCGCTCGGGAACATGCCTTCGCTCATCCACGGCACGAATACGACCGGCCACTCCATGCCCTTCGCCTGATGAATGGTGGAGAGCGTGACTTTATCGTAATCGCCGTCGTTGCGCCGCGCATCGAGATTGGTTAGGAGCGCGACATCGGCAAGGAATGCCTTAAGCGTCTCCTCACCGCCTGCTTCCCCTTCGCCGCCCACGATTTGGGTTGCGAGTTCCTTGATATCGTCCAGACGGTCGTTCGCTTCCGCATCTTCCCACTCCTTACGAGCGTAGCCGTCGTAAAAGAGGTCTACGAAGTCCTCAATAATCTCCCCGAGTTCCTGTTCCTCGAAATGATCGCGCGCCACCTCAAAGCATTTCGAAAGCGGCGGCCAAACCGGTTTCGCCTTCGCGCCGAGGAGTCCGAGCAAGGCATCGCGATCTTCCTTGCGATGTCCATCAAACTGACGGGAGAGCTTCTCCCACATCTTCTTAGCGCCCTTCTCGCCTACGCCCGGCAAAAGACACACAAGGCGCAGGAACGAAAGTTCATCGTGCGGATTCACCAAGAGCCGCAGATAGGCGAGGACGTCCTTAACATGCGCCTGCTCGAATACGCCGATGCCGCTCGTAATCCGGAAAGGAATGTGCATCCGGGCGAGGGTAATCTGCACATCGATGGACTGATAGTGACTGCGGTAAAGTACCGCCATATCCTTGTAATGATAGCCGATGCGATGCAGAAAGCCGATCTGCTGCAGAATCTCGCTCGCCTGCGCCTTCGAATCGTAGACCTTGTAGAGATAAGGTTTATCATCCTGCGCGGCACGAACGGGACGAAGGGTCTTTTCAAACTGACGGGGAGAATCGCGCATTACCGAGTTGGCGACATCCAACACACTCGGCACCGAACGATAGTTGCGCTCGAGCTTGACGATTCGGCAGCCCTCCCAGCGATCAGGGAACTCCATGATGTTCGCAATCTGCGCACCACGCCAGGTATAGATGCACTGAAAATCGTCCCCCACCGCCATGATGTTACGATGCTTGGCGGCGAGAATATCGGTAAACTCGGCCTGCAGACCGTTCGTATCCTGATATTCATCAACGAGGATGTACTGGAAGTGTTCCTGCAACAGTTCCCGAATGCGCGGCTGGGTCTTTAGTAATTTAAGTCCGTTCACCAAGAGGTCATCGAAGTCCATCGAGCCAAGCTCCTGCTTGCGCGCGACATACTTCTCGGCAACCGCGGCAATCGCATCCGGATCAATACCGGCGGTTTTCGTCTGCCAGCGGGAAGCGACAAAGGCGACATCCTTCTGCTCATTGGCAGCCTCGGAGATGATCTTCGCGATCAGTTCCTTCTTGGGGAAGTCCTTCGGATTCTCAATCGAGGTCTTGATGATGTCGCCGATAAGCTTCTTCTGATCTTCCTCATCCAGAATCTGAAAGCCGGGCGGATAACCGAGCGTGGACCCGTAACGCCGCAGAAAGCGTGCGCAGATCGAATGGAAAGTTCCCGACCAGATGGATGCTACCTCATCCCCGCAAAGCGCCCGGGCGCGATCGAGCATCTCCCTCGCCGCACGATTGGTGAAGGTAAGGAGCAGAATGCGATCGGCACTTACACCGCGCTCGATTAGATAGGCGACGCGATGAACGAGCGTGCGGGTCTTGCCGGTTCCAGCGGCAGCCAGAACTAACAGCGGACCATCCCCCGCAGTAGCGGCGGCGCATTGTTCGGGATTGAGAAGTTTCGAAAAATCAGTCATTGGTCGGAGCGGAGGGATTTGAACCCTCGGCCTTTTGCTCCCGAAGCAAACGCGCTACCAGGCTGCGCTACGCTCCGACATTGGGAGTTTTCACCTTTGAAATGAAAACAGCGCGTATTATACTCTTTTTCGGACGACATGTCAACCGGAAACTGCGTTAAAAAAGTCCGCGCACCTTTCCAGTCTCGACATCCACATCCACCTTGCGATACGCCGGCGAGGCCGATGTACCAGGCATAAGCTTGATTTCGCCAGCCACCGGAACAAGCAATCCCGCGCCCTGATAGAGGAGGATATCCTTAACCGGCATGCGCCAGCCCTTGGGACGTCCCAACAGCTTCGGATCGTGCGAAAGCGAGTATTGAGTCTTGGCGATGCAGATCGGCAGTTTCGCCGTATCGGGATTCGCCTGATAGGCGGCGAGCTTCTCGAGCGCGAGCGGTTCATAATCGACGCCGTCACCACCGTAGACCTCCTTAACCTGCTTTTCAATGCGGTCCTTAAGCGGATCGTTGAGGTCGCAGAGAAACGCGAAATCATTCGGTTCGTTACACGCCTTGATCACCGCTTCAGCAAGCTCGAGCGCGCCTTCGCCACCCTTGAGCCAGTGATCCGAAACCGCGAAAGTCGCGCCCGCCGATTCCGCCACGCGCTTGACGAGATCGCGCTCGGCCTGAGTGTCGGTATAGAACGCGTTGAGACACACGACCGGCTGCACGCCGGAACGACGGATGATGTCGATATGGGCGAGCAGATTATCACAGCCCTTCTCCAAGAGCTCCAGATTCTCGGTAGTGTAAACGGGGTCGAGCGGAAGCCCAGCCTTAACCGCCGGTGCGCCACCGTGAGCCTTGAGCGCACGAACGGTCGCGACCAACACCACGCAGTCGGGCTTAAGACCCGAGCAACGGCATTTGATGTTCCAGAATTTCTCAAAGCCCATATCCGAAGCGAAGCCGCTCTCGGTAACCACGTAGTCCCCAAGCGCACACGCGAGTTTATCGGCAACGACCGAGTTCTGTCCGATCGCGATGTTGGCGAAGGGACCGGCATGCACGAACATCGGCTGACCTTCGATGGACTGCATGAGCGTAGGTTTAATCGCATTCACCAGCAAAGCGCACATCGCGCCGTCTACTTCCAGATCCTTAGTAGTGACCGGCGCACCGGACTTCGAATAGGCGACTACGATCTTCGAAAGCCGCTCACGGAGGTCCTTCAAATCGGCACTCATCGCAAGAATCGCCATCACTTCGGAGGCGACGGTGATGTAAAAGCCGGAAGTAGTATTAAAACCATCAAGCTTGCCACCGCGTCCGATCTCGATGTTCCGAAGACCCTGGGCGCAGAAATCCATCGCCCAACGGAACTGCACACGCTCGGGATCGATATCGAGCCGCTTGAGTCCCCGCTCAGCAAGCCACGCATCATCATGATTGCGCTCGTGTTGCATACGCGAGTTAAGCGCCACCATCGCAAGATTGTTCGCGTTGGTAATCGCGTCAATGTCGCCGGTAAGCCCGAGCGAGAGCGAAGTCAAAGGAATCACCTGGGCGAGTCCACCGCCCGCCGCGGAACCCTTGATATTGAAGGTAGGACCACCCGAAGGCTGACGGACGCAGCCGATCACCTTCTTGCCGAGCTTGCCGAGTCCCTCGACGAGGCCGAGCGTGGTAGTCGTCTTACCCTCACCCAGCGCAGTCGGGGTAATCGCGGTAACATCGATATATTTACCCTTACGGCCGGCGCCTACGCGCTTCAGCACCTTGGTGACGTCCACCTTGGCAAGATACTTGCCATAGGCATCCCACTCATCATCCTTAAGCCCGAGCTCATCCAAGAGCTCCTTAGCCGGTTTGAGATTAGCTTCGGCGGCCTCAGCGACCTGCCAGTCCTTCATTTTAGTAGGGTCAAGTTTCATAATGTGTGTATTATATCATATTTGAGGAGTCGATTGCAAAGCCACAATATCGGCGCTTGACCGTGGCAGTCACCACGAACGCGCGGACGCTTCAGATAAAATTCCCGATCATTCATCGCGCCGGTGCCGATACAGACCTCGCTCAAGAGGCCCTTTTCATCGATCTGCGCCGACAAAGCCTCGAAGGCGCGCTGGTCGCCGAGCGCATAGGCAAACATCGCCGAGCCACTCATCTCATCCCAGGACTCCGAATCGTCCACCAGCTGTCCCCAAAGTCCATTCTCCCGTTGCCAGCGCTTAAGCGCGCTCATCATCGCGGCATGACGACGCTCAATCGGTTCACGCAGCGCATCCGGCAAGAGCGAACGGTAGTCCAGGAGGAGCGTCATTGCCGCCGCCATCCAACCGTTGCCGCGTCCCCAAGCGAAAGGCGCATAATCGGCATGATTGAATAGTCCATCCGGACGCGGCAGGACTTCAAGATACTTAACCATCTCCTTTGCGGCGCGCTCGAGATAGCGTTTATCTTTCGTAACCCGATAGGCCTGAGTCTGAAGTAAGGTAATCATGTACATATCGTCAATCCAAAGACGCGTCTGAGATGAATACCCCTCGCGATACCACTTTTCACGAACCTCGAGCGGCTGATTGCCGACCTGTGCATAAGGACTCATCGGTTCACCCTCATACGGCGCCGCCCATTGGGTGTCGGCATATTCGAGGCCTTTTCGCCGCGCATTTTCATCACCGGTCAATAAAGCTACTTCCAGCCATAACGCACCCTGCACCGCCAAATCGACATGGTGCCAATCTTTCCACCGACTCGCATCGATTGTATAAAACTCTTTAATAAGCCGCGCTTCCAGATTGGTGTCGCCGGTAAGATGGGCGAACTCCAGCGCATTCACCCAGTATGAAACGACGGAATAATGAATGTAGCTCTTCTTATAATCGTAAAGCTTACGATCCAGCAAGGCGTTTGCGACCTTCGACCCTACCTCGCGCACTCCGGCGTGAAGCGGCGATAGCGCAAGGCCGACCAGCAACGATACTATCAGGCGCTTCATTTACGGGATTGGAGCTACGTTGACGCCGAGTTCTTTAAGCCGCTTAACCATCGGCCCGAGACGACGGGCCATATCATCATAGTGGCGTCGTCCCTTAGGAGCGGTCCACAACGCTTCGGCGAGCGCACAAGCGCGAGGCCAGGCTTTCCAGTCAAAGTCCTTACCATCAAAAATATGTTCCGCCCAGACGTTACCCTGTCCCCCGAGGATATGCGCTTTCGCTTCGTCGCTTTCGATTTTGGAAGTAGGCGAGAACATCATCGAAGAGCCGAGAGTTACATTCTTGACCCGAGGATAGCGATAGGGATCATCCTTAACCTTCTGGGGATAGTCAAGATAGCAGTTATCAATCGGAGTCATGATTACATCGTGACCGGCGTTCGCGGCACGGATTCCGCCCGCAGTACCGCGCCAGCTCATCACAATCGCGCGTTTGTCGAGTCCATCCGCGACAATCTCGTCCCAACCAATAAGCCGCTTACCGCGCTGGGAAAGATATTCCGCCATCTTGCCGGTAAACCAGGTCTGGAGCGCCTGTTCGCCGTCAAGTCCCGCTTTGGTGATAACCGCCTGACATTTAGGACACGCCTTCCATTCGCGCTTCGGCGCTTCATCACCACCGCAATGAATGTATTCACCGGGGAAGATGGAAATTACATAGTCGAGCACACTTTCCAAGAACTTAAAGGTATCGGGATTGCCGGCGCAGAAGATGATCGGGTCCACCCCCCAACCATGACGCGGCTCACGCGGACACTTATCCGGGAAGCACGAATACTGTGGATAGGCTGCCAAAGCCGCGCGGGCATGTCCAGGCATCTCGATTTCCGGTACGACGGTAATATGAAGTTTCGCCGCGAAATCAACAACTTCCTTAAGGTCGCCGGCGGTATAGTACTGATTGCTCACCGAGCCGTACTTTACGAGGTCCGGATAAGCGGGAACATCGATACGCCAGGCCTGATCATCCGTCAAATGCCAGTGAAGACGATTCATCTTGTTCATCGCCATCGCCTTAAGGGTCTTTTTCACATGATCCTTACCCATGAAATGACGGCAATCATCCAAAAGCAAACCGCGCCAGGGATATTGAGGCCAATCTTTGATCTTCACGAGCGGCAGCTTATCACCATCCCGAAGTTGATCAAGCGTAACCTTGGCATAGAACTTGCCCGCCTTATCCGAAGCGGCAATCAAAATCGCTTCGGGGGTTACTTCCAAAGTATAGCCTTCTTTCGGAAGCGTCTTATCCTCCGAATACTTGATGGCGGCGTCGATGTTCTTAAACTCCGCCTCCCCTTCACTGCGGGTAAGCTCCTGCGGTTTAGGGAACAAAAGTAACGGCGCCATCGCCGCAAGCACGAATGAATTGATCATAACCGATATTCCTTTCCAGCAATTGTATTAAGTTTAGTAGTTTTACCATTGATAATAATCTCGAGCGGACCGCCCTTAAGACTTTTAACCTTCACATTCGCAGTCTTACCTCCGCGCATTTCGGCGGAGACAAGGAACGCACCTTTCGCCCGTAGGTCACGGAAGGAGGCGTCCTTACCGGTCCAGTTAGGAAACACCTTGACCTTGCCATTGTCGCTTTGAAGCAACATCGAATTGATGAACTCGATGCCGCCAGATTTCTCAATACCGTGGTAGCCGTCGTTGATGGTAAGATTCTTTCGCCAAAGCTCATTAAGCTGATGTTTCTTGAATAGTTCTATTAGGTCCTTCGCCGGATACCCAACGCGGGCCGCCGTCGCAAACAATTTCGGCGTCTGATTGATATTACCGGCAACCTCGCCTACTCCGCATTTGGCGAACATCGCATCCACGGTATTACGCGCGCATTCCAGCAGTTCCTTCGGGGAATCGAAGCCGATCGCTTCACCGGGAATCACCGCTTCAAGTTCGACTGCACCGGAACCACGCACCATATAACCGCAGTCATCGGTTTCGCAAAGCGAAAGGATCTTGCGCTTAAAGTCCTTAACTTCATAAACACGCAGCGGAAAATCAGCGAGGTGATCGCGATAATCGGTCCACACCGCACGCTTTTTAGCATCCTTCTCCACCGAACTCAATACCGCAAAAATGTGCTTCGCGCAGCCGAGTGTCGGCGAGCAGTTACGTCCCCACCCCTCATTCTCGCCGTAGCTATCGTAGAGATTGTAACGATATTTGCCGTTCGGAAACTTCTCCTTTTCACACCAAGCAACCAAGAAGTTCGCGGTCTTCTCGATAAATGGATAAACTCGGGTTAAGTAGGCGTCATCGAGGGTGTACTCGTAGTAGGTGCAGAAGGTAGAAGCCGTAAACGGCGCATTCATGATCTGCGCCAGAAAACAGGTGTCACCATGGGTAGTCATGCCATTGGGGAGCATCCCGACCGGCAGTAAAATCGCATTAGCGATGCCGTTTTTAAGTTCGGGACGTGTCTCCACGTAGTCCTGCTTCAAACTCGTAAGTTTTTTAAGCGCATTCTCCTCCCCCAGCGGAATTGCTTTCAGCATCGGTTCCACCAGACACTGGGCAATTTCACAACGGTTCGCAGTATAGACACCGTAGAAAGGCGAAATCATGTTGTAATTAAGATGAAGATCGTTCCGCCAAAGCGGTACATCGGTCGTAACCCAACCGGCGTAGAGTCCACAAGGTTGATTCTTATTCACGCCAGCGCCCAAAAGATAGAGCGAGCCATCGTAGTAGCGCTGAAGAACTTCGTCATTAAGCGTCACGGAGCTACGTCCCCACCACTTATGCCAATATTTTTCATGGACTTTGCGCAGCGTTTTCACCGAAAGCGCCTTAGGCGGCTTTTCAGTATCAAGCAAAACGGTAGTGACTAAATACTTACCTTCCTTTACCTGCGTATCGGCGGTGCAGGTAAGTTGCCAACTGTTTTTATCATCGGGGACCCCGTTATAAGTCTTGCGCCAATTTTCACCATGGGGGAAGTCGGGGTCGTCCTTAAATTCAAAGCGCACTTTCGGGAGTTTGCCCTTCAGGACCTCGGTAACGATTACCGGCACCCCTGTTGGAATCCAAGTTCTAAGGTGGATGGAGCCATCCGAACTTTTCGAGATAAGATCGCCGGTTTCCGTAAGAAGCGTATCCTCGAATTTGACCGGACGCCCGAAATCGTAGATCATCTTGCCGAAGGCGACCTGCTGGATGCCATCCCGATCTTCAACGGCAAAACTATGCGTCAGCTTACCACAGGAGAAAATGCCGGTTTTGGTAATTTGGAACCCTTTACCATTTTCCACATCGCCGTTGACGAGTCCCACGTCACCATTCCCGAGCAACGCCGCCATCGGCAATTTAGGATCAATCAAAGTCCCCTTCGGTTCATTAAAGCCCCAAGTAACGGTAAGCGCCGAAAGTATCAATGAACCGATCACAATTTATATTCCTTCCCGGCGATGGTATTAAGTTTAGTAGTTTTACCATCAATAATGATTTCGAGCGGACCGCCCTTAAGACTTTTAACCTTCACATTCGCAGTCTTGCCTCCGCGCATTTCTGCGGAAACAAGGAACGCACCCTTCGCCCGCAGGTCACGGAAGGAGGCGTCCGTACCAATCCAGTTGGGGAACACCTTGACCTTGCCATTGTCGCTCTGAAGCAACATTGAATTGATGAACTCGATGCCGCCCGATTTTTCAATGCCGTGATAGCCGTCATGAATGGTGAAGTTTTTCTGCCATTTGCGGTCGAGCTGGGTCTTTTTGAAGAGATGGACGAGTTCAGCCGCCGGATACCCGACGCGCGCCGCAGTTGCGAACAATTTCGGGGTTTGGTTGATATTGCCGGAAACCTTCCACGAGTTGCCGACCTTAGCAAACATCGCATCCACGGTATTCGTCGCACAACGAAGCAGTTCCTTCGGGGAATCAAAACCGATCGCTTCACCGGGGATCACCGCTTCAAGTTCGACTGCGCCGGAACCACGCACCATATTGCGGCAGTCATCAGTTTCGCAAAGCGAAAGGATCTTGCGCTTAAAGTCCTTAACTTCGTAAACGCGTAGCGGAAAATCAGCGAGGTGATCGCGATAATCGGTCCATACCGCACGCTTTTTAGCATCCTTCTCCACCGAACTCAATACCGCGAAAATATGCTTCGCACAGCCGAGTGTCGGCGAGCAGTTGCGTCCCCAACCTTCCTTCTCGCCGTAGCTGTCGTAAAGATTGTAGCGATATCCACCGGTCGAAAGCGGTTCCTTCTCACACCAAGCGACCAAGAAATTCGCCGTCTTCTCGATGAACGGATAAACCCAGGTTAAATAATCATCATCAAGGGTATACTCATAGTAGGTACAGAAGGTGGACGCCGTAAATGGCGCATTCATGATCTGCACCCAGAAGCAGGTGTCACCATGGGTGGACATTCCATTCGGGAGCATCCCGACTGGCAGTAAAATCGCATTAGCGATGCCGTTTTTAATTTCGGGACGCGACTCCACATAGTCCTTTTTAAGACTCGAAAGCCGCTTTAAGGCGTTCTCTTCCCCGAGCGGAATCGCTTTCAGCATCGGTTCCACCAGACATTGCGCAATTTCCGCACGATTAGCGGTATAGACACCGTAGAATGGCGCAATCATGTTGTAATTAAGGTGGAGATCGTTCCGCCAAAGCGGAGCATCGGTCGTAACCCAACCGGCGTAGAGTCCACAAGGCTGATGCTTATTTACGCCCGCGCCCAAAAGATAGAGCGAGCCATCGTAGTAGCGCTGAAGAACTTCGTCATTAAGCGTCACTGAGCTACGTCCCCACCAGTCGCTCCAATAAGCCTCATGGGATTTGCGCAGCGTTTTCACCGAAAGCACCTTAGGCGGTTTTTCAGTATCGAGGAGTACGGTAGTGACTAAATATTTACCTTCTTTCACCTGAGTATCGGCGGTGCAGGTAAGTTGCCAGCTACGTTTATCATTGGGGACGCCATTATAGGTCTTGCGCCAGTTGGCGCCATGGGGAAAGTCGGGGTCGTCCTTAAATTCAAAACTCACCTTAGGGAGTTCACCCTTAATGACTTCGGTAACAACCACCGGCGAAGTCGCCGACACCCAAGTTTTAAGTTCAATCGAACCATCTTCGCTCTTAGAAATCAGATCACCGGTTTCAGTTAGAAGCGTATCGGTGAATTTCAGCGGACGGCCGAAATCGTAAATCATCTTACCGAAGGCGACCTGTTGAATGCCATCGCGATTAGCTGCGCCGCGAATTTGTTTAAGCTTACCGCAGGAGAAAAAGCCGGTCTTGGTAAGTTGAAAGCCTTTGCCGTTCTCGGTATCGCCGTTGACGAGTCCCACATCACCATTGCCGAGCAATGCCGCAGTCGGCAAGGTAGGATCGGTCAGTGACCCTTTTTTCTCATTCGCACCCCAAGTCGCGGTAAGTGCCGCGAGCAAAAAAACCTTCAAAAACATACTATGCCCTTTTAACGAATAATCAACCGAAGCGCGCGCTTGACATGCTCTTGATATACGCCAAACACTCTAAGCGACGTCAAAATATCATCGAAGACAAAGTCCACTTCCGTAATCACCGGAGCACGCAGAACATTGCGTTCATAACCCTTAGTCACATGAATAACCGGCTTATCGTGGTCCAAACCAGTCTTGGTGCCGCCCTTGGGCGTCCCCTGGAAAGTCAGATAATTATATCCGGTATCCACCTTAACTTCACCGTTGTAGATCACGTTATAAAGCGGGTTTCTATTGAAATCACCATCGGAGGTAAAGGCAAATTCCGTATCGGTAAAGGTAGTATTGCCGTTGTCGATAAAGTAGGCGGAAGCTCCACTGCTACCATTCAAGGTAAACTTAAGTCCGCCGATTGAATTAGACGTTCCCTGAGAACGGGTATTAAGCGTATCCGCAATAACCGTTCCCGAGCCATCAACATTCACAAGCATCTTTACTTCGCCGGTATGAGCGAGATTGGTGCAAATCAAAGTTCCGTTCAATTCCAAGGTGCCCTCATAAGAACTCGGGAAAGTCACCGCACCTCCGGCATCGAGTGTGTAGTCGGTGTATTCCAACTGGGTGATGAACGGTTTGAACATCGGGTAGGTATCAACATTAACTCCATTCGCGAAAACTGCCGACTTAAGATTTTCGTCAACCGTAATAGAAGGAGGATAAATAAGCGCTTCGGCGGTATCACTCAAGCCCAACTGACGGAAGGACGAAGTACCGACGGTCATCGTCGCACCCTCGCCCATAAGGAGATCATTGAGCGTAAACTCTCCATTTCCGGATACCGAGAGCGTACCACGATTAGCGAGCTCTTCACGAACGCTGAGCGACTTGCCGTTATCAACCGTAATCGCGACGTCCCAGCCGTCCGGCACTTCAAGGGAATCGACTGCAACCGATACATCCAGTTCGATATTGATGGATCCGGAAGTATCATCCTTGCCAAGGTTAACCACTGTCAAGAGTCCATCCGGATAGCCGCTATCACAATCCCAGTTATCGGCATTCGACCATTTATTGTTTCCACCCTTACCAGTCCAATAAGCAACATTGTTATCCAGATCGTCCGACAGCACCACCTCAACGCCGCTTTCCTGAGTAATCGTGAAATAAGCGTAGATATCAGAAGGTAACCGCACCCGACCATTGCCAATAAGTTTGATAGTAGCGTCTCCACCATAGGGCTTAAGATTCTTCAATGAAATCGTACGCGGGGTAAGGCCGTCAAAATAGTCCACAGTATCAATAGTAAGCGAACCGATTACATAAATCGTCTCATCATTACCCTGCCGCCAATTGGCAAAGGCGCCGAGAGTGGCATTCTGGAGGGTAAGCTGTCCCCCACGGAAGTTGAAGATACCGCGGTCATCCTTGGAAGGACCGATCACCAACTTTGTATTACTGATCGTAAGCTCTCGAGTGCCAATATTGCAACCATCCAGATAATTGACAGCCATCGCGCCCGATCCCTGTAAGACCGCCGAACCATCGGTATTGACCAGAGCGCGCCCCAACTGCGACTCATTGGTGCAAACGAGGTTTCCTTTTATCGCAAGCGCATGACCGGCAGTAAGACCGATGGTTTCAGAACTGATAAGCCAGTTGGAGGAATCGGTCTTGATATGATTGAAGAACGCTTCATCGTCACTGCTGGCGCTATTGAGCGAACGCGTGGTGAGGAACGTACAATAGGTTACTTCATAATCGGTTATCTTATCAATAAAGGATTTTACCGAGGCGGACTCATTATCGCCAAAATCAATCACCGAATTCGTCGCCTTAAACGACTTCAACGAAACGCGACTCACACTCGCCGGCATCACCAGTTTTATATTGTCGATTTCCAGCCGATTGCTGAGCCGAGAACGCACGGTCAAGGTACGCTGAACCGAATCGGAAACGAACTTAACCGTATGGGTCGAAGAAAGTGCAATCTCACCAACCAGCACATCATTAGTCAATGTAAAGACCAGATCGTCAGTTATACCTGATATATCAACCGCCACCCCAGCGTCATTGGGAACCACGCCACCATCCCAGTTCGCGGGATCAAACCAATCGCCATTGCCGGCAGCACCAGTCCATTTCGTCGAGCTCGCGTCCTTCGAATCGGCAATAAGGTCCCCGTTTTCAATCCGCAAATTCAAAAGCTCGCTTTCATTCTGGATCTTCGGCCAATCACGAGTATATGCCTCGCAATCGTCCCAACCAGTATTCGAAAGGATGACGGACCCCTTGCCTTCGACCGTTACCTTCAAATACAGCTTAGGATCGCGATCGATGCCGTAAAGCTTCGCATCGTAGCCGCCGGAAGGAACATCCAGGATTTCCTTATCATCATCAAAAGTCGTCTCCACGATTTTGAACTTGGTAGCCGCATCATTCGGGAGATTGATGTTCGTCGGATGATTCTTACCACGCTTGAAGATCATCGGCGAAGAGCCTTCGGCGGCAAGATTGTTAATCGCAATCGTTACTTCACCATCACCCTCGAATTCATTCGAGTTAAAAACCGTAACCCCGCTTAACGTAAGCGCGGACTCATCGGAGTCCTTTTGGCGCCAGCTACGTCCACCGCCGAACTTCACATTCTCAAAATGGAAGACATCATTACCGGTAACGCCTTCGATGCCCTTACCGCCGGTCGTCGTATAATACCCGTAAGGCACTAACTGCAAGCCTTTGAAATAAGAGTCCGAAGTTGTAGTATTCTGGAACCAATCCGCCAAAATCTGTCCGGATCCGCTGAAGGTCGAGCCTTGAACTTGCAAGCCGGCTTCGTGAGTAGAGTTGGTCAATTCGAGCCGTCCATTGATCTCCATCTCAAGATTTTCCAAAGTCGCGGGTTGGCACATCGTAAGCCGATAATCAGACTTAGCTAACGCATCATAAAACGGCTTAAAATCACTGTTCGAAGGGAGAATATTCTCCTTAACGAATTCCGCTGCGCCGCTACTAACATTATACGCGCTTAAAACCGCCGAGGTATCGAGATAACCAACGTTGAAAACGCCGCCATTGAGCGTAAGCGTCGCCTTAGCTCCATCCCCATCGGTGATCGTACCGAAATATGCCTGCGGCGCCCTGAAAACACCGCCGTTGATTACAAGATCGCTATTTCCATAAAGATAGAAGCCGCCGACATTGCTCTTCTTCGTCGACCGCGGCACCTCAATCTTACTATCCGCCTCGACAATGAAGTGGAAGTATCCGTTCGCGGAAGGCACCTTCACGCCGGTAGGCGCGGCGAAACTTGCAAAGCCGCCATTACGCACCTGAACGGTGGTAAATTTATCTTTCGTTACCGCTGACTGTTCGAATTTATTTGAAACTATGAGCGTTCCGCCGTTAAGATCGATATCGCCCGGCTTCGTTCCATCACCATAAAGAATCAGGTTATTAACCACGACTACTTCATTATCGCCATTGACGATGAGATCCGAGGTATTAAGATCCATATCGGTACAGCCAAGCGCTACTTTGCGTCCTTTAACCTCATCATTCGCCAGATAGTCGTAAAGTTCCTTAACGCCAGCAGTCATCGCGGAAGTATCCACCGAAGGAATGCTTAAGGTCCGGAACTCACCGCCCTTAATCTGGAATTCACCCTCCGGATACCAGATATCGGCATCGGAACTAACTTCCTTAACCGTAACCTTGCCACCGGTCTGACGGAAATGACCGAGGGTATTGGACGACTTACAGGTCAAGATACCTTTCGGCGCATAAATCTCGCCGCCGGTAACGTCAATTTGCATACCAGAAGTAACGGTATCGGGAATCGGAAAGTTGACCGAAGCGGAAGAAGCATCACTGGACGCCACCGAAAATTTGCCGCCGTTCACTCTAAGGATTGCGCACTTAGCATCACCCTTGGTATTATCCGTCAATTTTTGGTTAACCGCAAGCGATCCACCGTTAATCTCAATCACCGAACGATCGGCACTACTGGAGTTCATCGCGATTGAGGTAACGGTCATCGTTCCACCATTCATAATTAAATGATTGGTACCGTACAAGGTAACCGCACCAAAGGACTGGCTCGTGCCTTCTGCATCAACGATTAGTGCGGAATATGAACCTTGAAGTGACAAACCTTTGCCGTTGGCAACCTTGCTGCCAAAGACGATATTACACGCGGCATCGGCAGTATACTCAGTCGGCGCAGTAGCGCCAGTTCTCCGCAGAATCGTAAGACCATACCCCACCGTAAAATCACCGTTGATTTTAACGCCGTACGAGAAGCGTCCGGTAGTTTTCAGCGCGACCTTGCAATTCAAAATCAGCCAACCGGTAGCCGTATTTAAATTTTCCAATACCGGATAAGTGTAACTGGCCTGGGTAAGCGAAAGCGTTTTCTCTCCATTAATGATCACATCCCCACCGCCATCGGTATCGGCGCGATTCACCAATACCGCACGAATCGATCGATCCGCATCCAAGGTAACGGTTATATCATTCCCAGAGCCGAGTCCCGATTCACTGGTAAAGTTGGCGATGTCGCCCGTCGCTTTGGGATAGGCAGTAGCGGAAATTTTACCAGCGGAAGTTTTCCAGTTAAGTCCATTCGACCACTTACCGTCCTCGCCGCCGCCAATCCAGATAAAACTCGTCGCCTGCACCACGAGAGCGCAGAAGAGCGTAACTAATAATACCAAATATCGCATCTTGATGTGTATTATCTCATTTTCTGGACGAAAATGCAACTACAAAATCAACTCAATCGAAAGCTACGCCGATGCTCTGGACAGGGTCCTAATTGCGCCAGCGCCGCATAATGAGCCTTGGTAGGATATCCCTTATGATCCGCAAAGCCGTAACCTGGATATAGCCGCTCCAATCGCAGACAATCTTCATCTCGCGCAGTTTTCGCCAATATTGAAGCGGCTGCGATCAAAAGCGACTTCGCATCCCCTTTAATTACATTCTTCGCCGTCGGCAGTGTTTTTACTTTAAGTCCATCCACCAGAATATGTTCCGCGCCTACCTGATCCGCCGCGCGTTTCATTGCCAGATGAGTGGCGTTGAGGATGTTGAGCTCGTCAATCTCCGGCGCCGTTGCAAAGGCCGTCGCCCATTTGCAGCCCGGGGTGGACTTTATCACCGCCGCCAGCTGTTCGCGCTTTTTCGGACTCAACTTTTTGGAATCGTTGATACCACTCCACTCATTTTGAAGCAACCTCTCCGCCAATTCAAGCGTGACACTCACCGCCGCCGCATATACGGGGCCGGCTAGGGGACCGCGTCCCGCTTCGTCAATGCCCATTACGGGATCGCCAAGTTCCTTTTCCAATTCCAGCGAGACCGCCATATCAGCGTTTCTCCATAAAAAATACCTTGTCCCCAACTCGGCAGCGCGGGGACTTAAAGGTAACCCATGTCCCCTTCTCCGCACATTCCAATCGTTCGTCATCACGCCAAAGTTCGGAAACGACCAGCTCTTCCACTCCGGTAGTAGGACCGTGAATCTGCACCTTATCGCCAATAGCGATGGTATGGTCCTGGACTTTTATCTGTACAATGCCGGCCTTAAGAAAATAATCCATCACCACGCCGATGTGACGTTTTACCTCGCCCGCAAGCGAGTCCTCACTGTCGGCAAACTGTCCATCGCCGGGACGTCCAAAATAAAGTCCATCCGAAAACTCCCGATGAAACACCAACTTAACGGACTTCGTAAGCTCTTCCACAAGCTCGCGCGTATATTCGCCTTTAATCACCGCATCCACCGCTCGACGATAAGCGGCGACTACGTTTTTCACATAATTCGCATTGCGGGCGCGTCCCTCGATCTTGAAGGAAGAAATTCCCGCATCCATCAGCTTATCCACGAATCCGAGCGAACAAAGATCTTTCGCGGACAATACTGTATGCGGCTCAACTATGAACTCGGCCTTGGCCTCATGCACCGCCTCACCATTCTGGTCGGTATAGAAATCGACCGCCTTGACCACGAATTGCCGTCGACATGGTTGCGTGCACTCACCACGACAGGCGCTTTTACCGAAAATGCTCTGACTCATGAAGCAACGGCCCGATTCCGCCACACACTGCGCTCCATGGACGAAGCATTCAAGTTCCGGAGGATTTTCCAGCTTTCGCGCCAAGGTTGAATGAATGCGCTTCACCTCATTCAGCGTGCACTCCCGCGCCAATACGACCCGCGTCGCACCTTGCGCGGCAAGAAATTCCACTGCCGCCGAATTCGAGGTGGACATCTGGGTGGAGACATGAAATTCGATGCCATGCTTACGACAGAGCGAAATCACACCCCAGTCGGAGACGATAAAGGCGTTTACATAGTCCTTAGCCGCTTCAATCAGCGATTCCACCTTGTCCATCTCGTCCTCAAACATGATGGCATTAAGGGCGAGATAACGCTTCACGCCTTTTTCTTCACAGCGCCGACGAATTTCCGGCAGGTCTTCAACCTGAAAATTAACCCCACTACGCGCGCGCATATTGAAAGTGCCGAGGCCGAAATAGACAGCATCCGCACCGGCATCAAGCGCCGCCTGCAGACAGGTGAAGTCCCCAGCGGGAGCGAGTATCTCGGGACGCTTCATTAGGCCGAGGGACGAGGAAAATGCGCAAACGCACGATCGGTCGCAACGCGTCCCTTAGGCGTGCGTTCGAGATAACCTTCCATAATCAAAAACGGTTCGTACGCTTCTTCGATGGTATCCGGTTCTTCGCCAACGGATACGGCGATGGTGGAAAGTCCCACCGGTCCCCCGCCGAACTTGACGCAGATCGTCTCCAGAATCTTCCGGTCCATTTCATCCAAGCCATCCGGATCAATCTCCAAGAGACTTAGGGAATCTTTCGCAACCGTTCCGGAAATGAAATTATCGGCCTTGACCTGAGCGTAATCGCGCACCCGCCGCAAGAGATTGTTAGCAATGCGCGGCGTTCCCCGACTGCGACGGGCGATCTCCAGCGCGCCTTCATCGTCAATATCCACCCCAAGCTTCACTGCGCTGCGTTTGACGATTTCGGCAAGTTCCTTCGGCTCATAATACGAAAGCCGATTGACGAGTCCAAAACGAGCGCGCAAAGGCGCTGCGATAAGTCCGATACGGGTAGTCGCACCGACTAAAGTAAAGCGCGGCAGATCAAGGCGCACGCTACGGGCGTTCGGACCTTGATCGAGCATGATGTCGATTGCGTAATCTTCCATCGCGCTGTAGAGATACTCTTCTACCGTCTTCGCCAAGCGGTGGATTTCATCAATAAAGACGATATCACCGGGCTCGAGCGAGGTTAAGAGTCCCGCTAAATCACCGGGTTTGGTTATCACCGGACCGCTCGTCGTCTTTACATTAACACCCATCGCCTCCCCGAGAATATACGAAAGCGTCGTTTTTCCAAGTCCCGGCGGACCGGAAAAAAGTACATGATCCAACGATTCTCCACGATCCTTCGCCGCCTTTACCGCCAGCATCAACCGGTCGCGAACTTTTTCCTGTCCAACGAAGCCGTCAAAATCGGTAGGCCGCAATTTGTTGTCAAACGCGGTCGAGCGGTTAAGCTCTTCGGATTTCCGTTCGCTCATTTCGTCCTCCACGGCAGATGCGGTCTCAAGCCCGACAACACCGGAATTCTCCAACCGAACCGGATTGCCAACGCCCGCAACACAAAAATCGTAACGACACAAAGGAGCGCGCTCAACTTCTGCGCATCGGGATAGAAATGGAGAATCACTATATACAAAACGCCGCCGGCGACGCAAGCCATCGCGTAAAGCTCTTTGCGAAAGATTAGCGGCACCTGATTAATACAGATATCGCGCAAGACACCGCCGAAGACCGCGGTGATTACGCCCATCGAAATTGCGCACCACCAGGGGAACCCGAGCAAGAGCGTTTTCTCAATGCCGAACACGGTGAAGAGCGAAATAGCGATCGTATCGAAGCTGACCCAGGTAATCGCCTCGGAAATGAAGCGACGTCCAAATAAGAATACCGCGACACATGCCGAAAAGGTGACAATCAAGTAACTGGGACTCCCCATCCAGAACGGCGAGATATTGAGCATAATATCCCTCAATGTTCCACCGCCGAGCGCGGTCACGAAACCGATTACATACGCGCCGAACCAGTCGAACCGTTTCGCACACGCCATACGTACTCCGGAAATCGCACCGGCGAAGGTACCGATGTATTCTAATAACAACATGAAGGGATCGCCGTGCAGCGACAGCGCAAGATCTTTATACCACTCTGCCATGACGAATAGGTTTCCAAACGCGGGTGGGACGGAACAAGGTGTAAATCACCGAAGCGGAAAGAATCATCGAGAAAATCGGGAAGGTAACGATGCTCCATACCTTAGGACGGCGCTTCTGCGGCGAAAGCGCTACCGACGCCCACGCCGTAAACCAGCCCATGACGAACAAGAAAAGAAAAATTCCGAAGAAGAAACGGTACGCCTCCACATCCGCCATGCCGCAACAAAGCCGCAGTATCAAAGTAAGCAGATTGAAAAGCAAAATGAACGCTACCGACATGCCCGTCATAATCGCGAAGAAACTATCGAACAACCGACAGGAAGGATGATGGCAAAGTCCCTTCACCCACGGAAAGAAATAATACCGCACCACCTGCCAGCCACCGGTCGCCCAACGCCGAAGCTGTCGCCAAGAGGTGTAAATATCTTCCGGCTGTTCATCGGCGTAATCAGCATCGGGAACATAAGCGACGCGGCCTCCGCGCAGATTGGTCTGCACCGTAAATTCAGTATCTTCCACCAGCGTGCGAGTTTGCCAACCGTGCTCATCGAGAATGGAAGCAAGAAACGCAAAACCGGTACCGGTCAATTTCGCGGAAAGCCCCAGATTCGTCCGCACCCGATTGGAAAGCTCGTTGATCATCGACCAATAAACCGTGTACCAGCCGGAGATTACATTCACATCAGCATTGGACGAACAGCGTCTTCCCGTGACCACGCTTTCGCCGTCATTAAGGGCATCGTTGATGGCGTTGAACCATTCATCCGAACAGGCATTATCGGCATCGAATACCGCAATTGCCTCGATGTCGGGACGTTCCTTACGCAATTTGGCGATTCCCCACTCCAAAACATCGCCTTTCCCATGACTCGGTTCGGTCTTTTCCCACACCGTCGCGCCGGCTTCCCGCGCTTTCTGAGCCGTACCATCGGTGCAATTATCGGCCAAAACGATAATCTCGCGCCTATCCACCGGATATTTCGCCATCATCACGCTTTTAACCGGTAGCTTGATTACCCGCTCCTCATTGCGCGCACAAACAAGCACGGCAAACTTGAGTTTCTTGTCACTACGGGGATGTGCCTTCGCCGGTTTGATGAGACCGATCAACACTACAAAAGTGGACCAGAAAAACACCACGGTAAGGCCGAGGCACAGAAACGAGAAAATCATCGACAGCGTCGCCTCAGTCATGCCGCCACCTCCGGTGTGCCCATAGATATTGCTCAGGATATTTACGAATGCATTCGCCTAACCGATCGTTCAAAAGCTGCGTACATTTAAGTTTATCATCGGTTTTCGCGAATTGAAGCGGAGCGCCGCCGACGAGCCGATATTTGTACGGCGCGATTCGCACGAACGATCCGACCACGATTGGATAGCCGTACTTCATCGCGAGTCGAGTAGCGGTGGTAAAAGTTTCCGCGGGACGTCCCAAAAACTCAAGCATGACGTCATTACCGGCATGTTGATCCATCAGAATCGTCATCGCGCTCTTTTCCTGCTTCCACTGCGCCAAAATCTGCGGAGTAAACCCACGATTCTTGTCGATGATGGTTACCGGTCCGCGGAAATGATGTTTCTTCATCCATTTCGCCACGAGCTTATTGTTCATCACCCGCGCAATGGCGATCATCGGCCGCACAAACGAAAGAATATTCGTCGCCGCTTCCCACACGCCGTGATGCGCCGAAACGAGCAGAATCGGCTGGTCGGGAGTTTCCAACAGCAATTTCGCCGCTTCCGGATCGACTTCGGAAAAATCGAGATGCTCGCGCCAATTTTCCTTCGTCACCACATTCGGCACACACAAAGCCTCGGCAATATGTCCCGCGAGGTGACACCAGCTCTTTTTCGCGATGCGTTCAGCCTCCAGTTTATCCGCAGTAATCCCGCACTTAAGCACATTCTCAATCGCAATCCGGCGACGCTTACCGAAACAAGGCCAAAGGGCCGCGGCGAAACCGCAGCCGATTTGATACGCATGTTGCTGAAAGAACGTCATTCGAATCTGATAGTAGCCGCCCGACCATGTCCATCAAGACCTTCTACCGAAGCGAACGCCTGAATGGTCGGGAGCGTTTCCTTAAGATCATCACGGGTGAAATTCACAAAACTGTGCCGACGGCGGAAATCGTCCGGTGTAAGCCCATTGAACATATTCGCCGCGCCGCCGGTAGGCAATACGTGACTCGGACCCGCAACGAAGTCCCCCGCCGATTCGGGCGTCCACGAGCCTGCGAACACCGCGCCCGCGCTACGGACACCCTTCATCACTTTAAGCGCATTTTTAGTCATGAGCTCAAAATGTTCCGGCGCGAAACGGTTTACGACTTCCAATCCTTCGGTCAAATTCTTCGCGACCACGATAAGAATCCCATCCCGATCAATCACATGCTGTACCAGTGCCTTGCGACTCAAAGTTTCCGTCTGGCTCAGCACCTCTTCGCGAACCGCTTCAGCCGTCCTCATCGAGGTGCACACCAAGAGACTTTTCTCCCAGCCGCTGCCATGTTCCGCTTGACTTAAAAGATCGGCGGCAATCCAACGTTTATCGACGCTACCGTCGGTCAACACCGCAATTTCGCTGGGACCCGCCACCTGATCAATCGCGACATATCCATAAACCTGACGCTTCGCCGCAGTTACGAACGCATTGCCTGGACCGGCGATCTTCTGTACTTTTCGGCAGCCATTCGTGCCGAACGCCATCATCCCGATCGCCTGGATTCCCCCTACACGATAAATCTCGGTCGCTCCCGCAAGTTTAAGCGCGTACAAGAGAACCGGATTCACCTTGCCGTCCTTACCCGCCGGAGTACAGGCGACGATTTCTTTCACTCCCGCCGCCTTGGCAAGTGTAACTGTCATGATCGAGGTGGATGCGAGCGGAGCCGTTCCGCCAGGAATGTAAACGCCTACGCGATCCATCGGGGAATAAAACTCGCCTTCCACTCCACCACGCGGGGTCTTCATCGTCCACGGCGCTTTTAAGGACGCCTTCGAGAACTTATATACCCGCGTATGCGCATCCTTTACCGCCTTCAAAAGTTTAGGGTCGATGCCGTCGCTAGTGATGGACTTCAAATCCACCTTTAAATCCTTCGCATTGCGCGCCGCAAATCCCTCGAACTGCTTTACATACTTAATGACCGCCTTATCCCCATCCTTACGGATCGCGCCCAACACTTCCCGCGCCGCGTTTTCCGCTTCTTCCGGGAACGCCGGCCGAGCGTTGAATTTTTCAATCGCCTTATCCCCAACTTTAACTATCCTAATCTTAGCTCTCATCTCTAATCTCTTCT
>R14__coassemble_600_pt1 | contig 23389 bp, 10 predicted proteins | sample R14__metabat2_high_PE_051 | metagenome-assembled genome bin R14 | reverse complement strand
CCCCCCCCCCCCCCCCCCCCCCCCCCCCCCCCCCCCCCCCCCCCCCCCCCGGGTTATGGTATAATACGGGCAATAAAAGTGAGAAGAGATAAGAGAGAAGAGATAAGATAATGAGTAAAATATGAAAAAGATAATCGTTAGTTTGGTGGCGCTCTGTGCAGCGCTGGGTAGCTTTGCGACTACATTGAGAGTGGCGGAGCAGTATTTAGGATCTACTGGTTATACTTCGCCGAAGACTGACCAGTTGGAAAACTTCCAAAATTTATTGATCAATAATAAGATTGACTTCGCGTACTTTCATGGTCCTGAATCTGCCGATAAGTTCGGCTTCACTTGCGACGGATATACGGTGGATAAGAGCGCAAGTGTATCAGTGAAGAATTTAAAGGATACGTTCATAGTTGTCTATAAGACCGCGAAATGGACGGAGGTGGGTAGTGTAGAGCCTAATGTTGTTCAGAATATCAATGCGGCATGTGCGGTGATTATGCAGAACTCGAACGGGGAGCAGTTTGCGTTCATTCTGACCTCCGGCAATCGTTGGGATTCGGCTAAAGGGTCGTCTTATTTTGGTTGCGTGAAGGATGTGATTTCGGGAGTTGAAACAAATTACCCCGCTGCGAAAATTATCGCTTGCGGCATGCAGCAGAAAAGCCAATATCCGTTGACAGTTTTGGCTTCGTATTTTGATGGTACGAAATCACTGCAGCCTATGGGCGGGTATACTACTTATTATGCCAGTGATGCGAATACGGCGGCGTTCTTTGTAAAGACGGAGAATAGCGGGTTTACTTCGGTAGAGACTGCGGTAGATGCGACCAACTGCCAGGCGTCGGGAATTGGTTATACGGCCCTCGGTACCTTTACGTATGAAGGTAGCGGGGACGATGACCCCACGAAGTTGCCGCCGGAGATTATTTCGGTAGTTGGATCGGATGCTACTTATGAAGGTTTTACGATTACGGTTACCGGAGAGAATTTGAACAGTGGAACGGTTACGATTACGCTCAATGACGGCGTGAATGATCCGATTGCGTATGAGATGGACGATTTTGGATCTCACACTTTCACCGGTCTCACGGAGGGAACCTCCTATTCCGTTACAGTTACCGCTACCAATGCAAACGGCTCCGATGAATCGTCGCTTCAAGGTGGCGCAGGAACTTATGGACATTACGAGGTGAAGACGCCGTCGGCGGTGTTGGAAGGAGATGCACTTACTTTTTACTATGACGAGACTGACCGAACTCATGCCTCGGGCGTTTCTGCTTGGACGTTGGGTGCAGGCGGTGCTCGTACTTGGGGAGAGAAAAATGGATCTGATTGGGTTGCCGACAAAACCATCAAGAGTGTGGCGTTTGACGAGTCATTCATCGAGTATCGTCCGACAACGATGAAGGGTTGGTTCTGCAGGTTCGAAGCGCTCACTTCGGTGGACTTCACCAATCTCAATACGGCGTTTGTGACTGATTTCTCTTCCCTCTTTGCCTATTGCTCGATTCTTCCTGAAATTGACGTTTCCTCCTTCAATACTTTAAACGCCACTACAATGGAGCGTATGTTCTACAATATGGGCAAACTAAAAACGCTTGACATCTCCAATTTCAACACCTCTGAGGTTACGGAGATGAAACAGATGTTTGGTTATAGTTCTAGCGTTACCAACATCTATGTCGATAGTGCGCTTTGGACAACTGAGAAGGTAACTTCGAGCTCACAGATGTTCTATAGGTGTAATTCTCTTGTCGGTGGCGCGGGAACAATCGCGTATACTAATTCCGGCAGCACTCATACTGCTAATTATGACATTGATGCGACTTATGCGCGCGTTGATGGTGGCAAGGATAACGAGGGCTTCTTCACTTATAAGGAGTGTCTTAATCCGCCGGAGAAGCCAGTTGCGGAGACGACGCATATCGTACTTACGGCTCCGGAGAATGGCGCGGTTTATGATACCCATTCGCCGTGTGTCCGGAAGTTTCTCAATAATTCCGATTTGCGCAGCGAATATCCGAGTGCGGATCGTATCGCCGCGGAAACCTCCCAGAATCAGCTCGGATTGTTCGTTCACAATACGTGGATGACGAACCTACTCGCCGAAACTGAGCTCGAGAACGAGACCTATAAACCGTTCACTTGGACGATTGATGGACCGCTCACCGACATCGTGGTCGAGTATTGCGAAAACAACACCTTTATCGGCGATACGCTTCTTCAGGAACGTTACTGCGCCGATAACACGAATTGTACGCGTCCTTTAACGTTGAAGATCGGTACCCATTACTACTGGCGGGTGAAGGGTAAGGATGGCAATGGCGACGACGCATTTTCGGATGTAAGAGAATTTACGACCGAAAACATCGGTCCGCGCATGATTGGTATTCCGTCCTTCAACTGCCGCGACTTGGGCGGTAGTACCAATGCGGACGGTATCGTCGTCAAGCAAGGGGTGATTTATCGGGGTATGTGCCCGATGGGACGTGTCCACGGCGAGGCGGGATTCAACGATGCCAAGATGACGGAGGAGTCTTACCGCGAATTCTATCTCGATAAACTCCATCTCAAGAGTGAGTTCGACTTCCGAGGAGCGGCTGAAGCGCTGGAGCATCAGACCACGTATGACGAAATTGAGATTTCCAAAATTGGCGTTGATCATTACTTCTTTGAAATTTATCCTTATTCGCTAACGCTGGAAAGCACGAGCACCAATCTCGTCAACGCGGTTAAGGAACTCGCAAAGGGTAATGCGTATCCGTGTTACTTCAACTGCGCGGTAGGTTCGGATCGTACCGGCACTTTCGGCGTGATGATCGACGGCATCGTCGGTCGTGATGACCAGTGGTTCTACGACAACTACGAATTGCCTTCGTTCAGTTCGGGCTTGGCGCGTTTCCGCTATGGTAAGAGTAAACAGATGTTCGAGTACATAACTGCTCGCAATGAAGGCGAGCACTTCCGCGATCGCGTAATCCAGTATCTGCTTGAGCGTGGGGTGACGCGCGAGGAGATTAAGGCTATCCGTTCGGCAATGCTTGATTTTGGTGACGGAGAAGATCCGATAGTGTTCAAGACCGCGAAGGCGGTTTATACCGAGGCGGATAAGACGCTTACCTTGAAATACGATGACCAGATCTATTCAGGAGACGGAGTTGTTGAAAAGGCACTTTCGCGTAATGGCTATCACGACCTTGACAACGGCTGGATTTCGCTCACCAATGAGGTGGAGCACTTGGTGTTTGATGAGTCCTTTAAGGCCTATCGTGCGGATAACCTTTGTTACTGGTTTCGGGACTTCAAGAACCTCGAGGATATTGTTGGCCTTAAGAACTTCGATACCACCAAGGTGACCGACTTCAGTTACCTATTCGACGGTTGCAAGAAGCTTACTACCGAGGATTTCTCGTCGCTCAAACTGTCCCCCGCGACTACCGATGTAAATATGTTGGGTATATTCTACAATTGCGCGTCGATCAAGTCCCTGGATGTTTCCGGACTGAATACCGCGAATGTAACCGATTTCCGCCGGATGTTCTCGGGGTGCATTTCGCTTACCAACATCTACGTTTCGTCGTCCTTCACGATCGGAAGCGGGGTGGATACCTCGCCGGAAATGTTCAAGAACGATACGAAGCTCGTCGGTGGCGCGGGAACAACGTATAGCAGCGATAAGTATACTGTTGACTATGCCCATATTGACGGTGGAAGCGACAATCCCGGTTACTTCACGCTGAAACTGTTGAGCAAGGGCTTAATGATATTCATCAAGTAATGAAAAAAGAGCGATTAATATCTTTAGATATTCTGCGAGGAGCGGACATCTTTGTATTGACGGTAGTCTCCGTCATAATCGCGGTGGTAAATAAATACCATCCACTACCCGGTTGGCTGTTGACGCAGTTCGATCATCCGGAGTGGATCGGGTTTTCGTTTTACGATATTATCATGCCGCTTTTCATTTTCATGAGTGGCGCGAGTGTACCGCTGGCGAATCCGAAATGGGCGCATGTCTTAAGGCGATTTGCGCTGCTATGGGTTTTCGGTATGGTCGCGCAAGGGGAACTTTTGACCTTCGATCTGCACCGGATATCGTTTTTTAACAACACCTTGCAGACCATCGCCTGGGGTTATCTCATTACGGTAATCGTGATGAAGGCGAAGGCGCGTTGGGTGCCGGCGGTTAGCGCGGTTGCGTTGGCGCTTATCTATACGCTATTTTTGCATCTTGGCGGGGATATGTCGCCTGCGGGTAATGCGGCGGTAGTGTATGAGACGAAGTTCCTGCTTTGGTTCTATCCGGACGCTTCCTGGTATCCGGTAAGTCAGATCGCCACCTATCATTATACTTGGTGGCCGACGATTCCGATGTTCGGTACGATGGCAATCTGCGGGGCGTTGGCGACGATGGTATTAAGGAGCGAACTTAAGGGCTGGACGAAAGTTACGAGATTGGCGCTTATCGGAGTAGGGTTGCTGATTCTCGGGGCGATACTGAATACCTTTGATCCGTGTGTGAAGCATATTTTCACCGTTTCGTTCACCAGTTATGTGATGGGGGTGTGCTTCCTCTTGTATGGACTTTGCTATGCGCTTTTTGACGTCCTTAAAATTGCGAAGGGCACCAAGCTCATGACGCTTTTCGGTCGCAATTCGCTCTTAGCATACATGCTTCACGAAATCGCCAATTTAGTTAGGTAAAAGATATGAACACACTACTGATAATTCTGGCGTCGACTTTGACGCTGACCGCCCCCGAAAACGGGGCTAAGTACGACACCTACTCGCCTTGTGTGCATGAGTTTTTGTCGAATCCGGAAAAGCGCACGAATCCGCGTCCACCGGAGCCACCGCTTAGTGCCGATGAGGAGAAGGCGAAGGCGGCATTCGAAGCGAAGCACCCGAAGTGTCTGGACGATGGAACCGGCAACCTGCCGAAGTGGAATCGGCGTTGGAATTTCTACGAACGCAATGAATGGACCGAGGACCTCTTTCAGCGTTGTCAAAAGGAAACCAAGAGCTGGTTCCCGTTCACTTGGAAGGCGGACTTCAAGCCGGAGACTTATACGGTGGAATTTTCCGAGACGAAGGATTTCGCCAAGGTGATTTCGGAGCAGGTACGGGGAAAGCCGAGAATGCGGCCGAGGTTCCTCAAGGTGGGCGCGAGTTATTTCTGGCGCGTGAAGGCGAAGGATGCAACGGGTAAGGAAGTTGTCTCCGACGTCCGTAAATTCACGACGCTCGATGCCTTCCCGCGTATGATTGGCAATCCCGATTGGAATTGGCGCGATCATGGCGGCGGGGTGAATGCGGACGGCAAGAAGGTTCGTCAGGGCCTTATCTACCGCACTCCGGCGCCGATCAACAATTATGACGGCGAGAAAACTACTCCGGAATTTTCGAAGTCGCTCTATGTCGGCATTCTCGGGGTGAAGAGTCAGCTCGATCTCCGCGGCAGGGACGAAGCTGCGAAGGCGGAGGAGAGGTATGGTCGCATCCAGCTCGATAAGTGCGGAATCAACGTTGAGTTCCAATCCGTCGATCCCTACTACATTACCGGCACTACCAAGCCGCTCTATGTGAACGCGATTAAATTCTTTGCGAACAAGGCTAATTATCCGATTCTCTATAACTGCACGGCGGGGTCCGATCGCACGGGCACAATCGGGGTTTTGCTGGACGGTATCATCGGCCGCACCGACGAGCAGATTTACGATAACTACGAACTGCCGACGTTGAATCGGGATGTACCGCGGCTTCGGTATTGTCGCAAGGCCGCTTCGCTCTTCACTACGCTCAAGGGCTATGGCAAGCCTACGATTCGGGAGAATGTGGTTGCGTATTTGCTTTCAGTAGGCATTACTCAGGACGAGCTTGATGCCATCCGCAAGATTATGTTAATAAAGGAGTAAAAACATGAAAAAGATAATCGTTAGTTTGGTGGCGCTCTGGGCAGCGCTGGGAATATATACAGCATCCGCCCAGGACTGGATCTTCACCGAAACGACAACCCGTAACGGTACGATCACCGACGGTACCTGGACCTTCAGTGCATCGTATGCCAAAAACTCCACTGACATGACGGTAGGCAGTGCAACCGTTTATCCGGAGACGGTGACTCCGCTTGATTTCTCCAAACCGGTTGTAAAATCTACCGATTCTTCGACAACATATACGATCGTAAAATTGAATTGCGCGTTTGCAGCCAAGGATACGGTTACTGATGCCGCGCAATATGTCGGTGAGTTGTCGCTTCCCGGTGAAGGACTGACCGAGGTCGGCACATATGCGTTTGCCAAGTGCACAAATATGACCGGCGATCTGGTGTTCCCCGCATCGTTGACCAAAGCCGACCGCTGTTTTTGCAATACCAAAATAACTTCCGCAACCTTCGGCGCTTCGTCCGCCGACATTGGCGGCGCCGCCGGCAACGGGTTGGGAGCGTTCGCCGGATGTACCCAACTCACGAATGTGGTGTTCGCGGCCGGCGGATCCAATTATCTGTCCACGGGCGCGGTCTTCTATAATTGTTCCGCGCTCAAGAAGATCGATTTGTCCGGAGTCGTGGATCTGCGGGTGACTTCCGGCAAGGAAAACAAGGGCAGTTACCAGCACTTCAACGGTTGCAGTTCGTTGGAGGAGATGATTTTCAGTTCTGCACTCACCAACTACGCCAACTATACCTTCAACAGCGGCATGGGCGCGCTTGCGACGATCCGATTCACCGGCGCGCCGCCGAGCTGTCTTACGACTCCTTTCTACGGCAGCGGGTCGGTCCCGAATAATGTGACGACAATCGTGTATGAGTCGTACAAAACCGCCTGGGCGAGTTACACCGCGGGCGGTGAGGTGCTTACTTCGGGTTCGACTTGGAAATCGGAATACGACTCTTCGTTGCGTCCCTTGATCTATGAGCCGGATCCGGTCACGCCGAGCGACGATGATGACGATGATGATGACGATGAGGACGATCCGGTAGAGCATACCCACGTTTGGAGCGATTGGCAGACGACCGTCGAAGCGACCTGCACGACGGCGGGCGAGCAACAGCGCACCTGCACTGCGGATGGTTGCACGACTCCGCCTGCGGCCCAGACGAACGTAATCGCTGCGCTGGGACACGTTTGGGGTGACTGGACGACGAATACCGCTGCGACGGCGACGACCGATGGACAGCGCACGCGTTCCTGCACGCGCGAAGGTTGCAACGAAACGCAGGTCGAAACCATTCCCGCGACCGGCGGCGGTGATGACGATGATGATGACGATGATGACGATCCGGACCCGGAGCCTGATCCGGACCCGGTTACGCCTGATGATCCGGAGCTGGATGACGATCATGATATGGTTCGGATGGCGGGACAGTATTTGGTCGATGACTATACTACGCCGGATGACGGACAGATGACGCGGTTCCGGACGATGCTGACCTCGCACGATATCGACTTCGCGTACTTCCATGGACTACACACCGTCGAGAAGTTCGGATTTACTTGCGACGGATATACGATTGATAATGTGCTGATCTCGGAGAACAAAGTAACCGATACGCACGTGTTCGTTTACAAGACCGCGAAATGGACGAAGGTGGCGCGGTTGGCAGCCTCGGTATCATCCGGTAAAAACTGCTGCGACGCAATAATCATGAAGAACTCCAACAATGAGCTCTTTGCGGTGGTGATGCCGTCCGGTAGCGCCTGGAGTGATGAGTATAACTACGGCACCTCGCATAATAGGGTCATGAAGACAGTAATCGAGGAAAAGGTTATACCTGAATATCCGACGGCGAAGATTATCGTTTGCGGAATGAGCACTACGGATGGTCATGTAGCGAATATGGCGGGAACCTTGGCGAATCAGTGCACGCCTACCTTTATTCCTTATTACGCGAGCGATGCGCAAACGGCGGCGTTCTTCGTGAAGACTACGGATAGTGGCTTTACCTCAGTTACGGCGACGACAGATGCGACGAACTGTCAGTACTCGGGTAGCGATTATACTGCCATCGGTACCTTCATCTTTGAAAAAGGTAGCGGTGAACACGTGCATATCTATGACGATTGGACGACTACGGTCGAAGCGACCTGCACGACGGCGGGCGAGCAACAGCGCACCTGCACTGCGAATGGTTGCACGACTCCGCCTGCGGTCCAGACGAACGTAATCGCTGCGCTGGGACATGATTGGGGTACGTGGACCACGAATGTCGTCCCGACGGCCGCCACTAATGGTGAGCGTACGCGCACCTGTTCGCGTTGCAGCGAATCGGAGAGCGAAGTTATTCCCGCGTTTGGTTTGAGTGCGACGGCGGTCTGGAATGCGTCCGATCTCAGTCTTACCTTCTATTACGATGCGGACGATCATTCGGGCGAAAACATTACGGTCTATACGCTTGGCTCCGGCGGCGCAGAGAGTTGGAAGGGCGATCTCGGTAATACTAACGGACCTACCTCGGTGGTGTTCGACAGTTCCTTCACCAACTTCTATCCGACCACCTGTAAGAATTGGTTCGCGGGCATGACGGAGTTGGCGTCGGTTTCCGGACTCACCAATCTCAATACTTCGTACGTGACCGATTTCTCTTCAATGTTTGCTTATTGCAGCAACAATGAGTTAACCGGAATTGATGTTACCGGGTTCGATACTTCGAGAGCGACGACACTGGAGCGGATGTTCTATCAGGTCCAGTTCGCGCGCATCGATCTTCGTTCTTTCGATACTTCGAACGTTACTAATATGAAGCAGATGTTCGGATATGCGGGCATTCAGACAGTATATGTCTCCGAACGCTGGACGACGGCGAATGTCACCAGCAGCGATCAGATGTTCATCAAGTGCCGTGGTCTCGTCGGCGGCGTCGGCACGACGGTATATAATGAAGACAGCACGACCCTCACTCTGGGTGAAGAGCATGGTCTCGACGCTACCTACGCGAAGGTTGACGGCGGAACGGATGATCCTGGCTACTTTACCTATCGTTCGGTGGGCGCCCTCCCGACGCCTCCGACGATTACCGGCATTACGGTGCAGGAGATTTCCGCTCTCAGTGCGACGGTGATCGTGAACGGCGGTGGACTTGAGGGTGGCTCGATTCAGCTGATCCTCTTTGATAACGACTGGAAGCAGATCGCGACTACCACGGTCGAAGATTTCGGCGAGGAATGGAGGATTAAGGGACTTGATCCCGAAAGCGAATACCGTGTGAGGGCGATTGCAACGAACGGCGAGAATGGACTTTCTGCTACCTATGAAATGGGTGATCCCTTCGTTACGCTCAAGGAAGGCGAACAGGCGGAAGAAGCTGGTGCTCTCGTATTCCCGGCGGAAGGTACGACGGAGCAGGCTTGGGATACATCCACTTCGACGCCGGTTGGTAAGGATACGGAAATTCGCTTCTCGGTTGAGGCGTATGCGGTCGATCAGACGGCAGTGATGACCGAGGGCGCAGTAGCGGCGTTTTGCTTCCTCACTAACTACGATGGTGCGCTTAAGCCTGCGCTTTGGACGAACGGCGAATGGCATCGCTTCGGTTACGAGAAGCATTGCTACGCGATCGGCGATACGGTTGACGTTAAGCTCCAGATTTCGCTCTCGGGCGAGGAGGCTCAAATTCGGGCGGGCGTCGGCAATGAGAAGGGCGATTGGCAGACGGTTACGCTCGATCCGAAGCAGGTAAGCGCGCTTACCGATGACGGTGAGGCGACGCTTACCCTCGGGGAAAGCGTATATTACACCACGGCCGATAAGACCAAGGGCTATATGATCTTCCTTCAGTTCAACTAATCGAAAAGGAGTTTTAATTATGAAAACGATCGTTTCTTCCCTGATTACTTTTTCACTCTTCACTTTTACTTCTTCACTCTCTGCGTCAGCGGAGGTCCAGATTCCTTCGGATCCGTCGAAGTTTAAGATCATCGTCCTGATTGGTCAGTCCAACATGGCGGGACGTGGCTATCTCGATGATGACTCTACGAACGCCCATCCGCGGGTGGTGAAGATGTGTGAGGACTTCTCCTGGGCGCCGGGTACCGAGCCGATTCACTTCGACAAGAGCGAAGCGGGAGCGTGCTTGGCTAAGACCTTCGCTGAAGACATGGCGAATGCCGATCCGGATATCGTGGTGGGACTCGTCCCCTGTGCCGTCGGGGGTACGGCGATGGCTACTTGGCTCCCCGGAACCGCCAACTATGCGAACTTCACCAATCGCGCGTTTCTCGCGATGCAGCAGGGCACGCTTACCGCGTTTCTCTGGCATCAGGGCGAGTCGGACTGCAGTGGAACGGGTTATGCCTATCAGGCGCGTTTCCCGGCGATGATGAAGGGAATTCGCCGCGATTTCGGCGAGGCAGGGGCGAATGTGCCGTTCATTGCCGGCAGTCTCCACATGGAGAACGCGGATAGCTTCTTCGGGTGGATTCAGAATAACACCCAGAGTAACTGGCTTGAGTCGGTGGTGGGTCCCGGTAGATTCGTGTTCGCAGGCGACGACTACACGCGCAATCCCGACAACATCCACTTCACAACGGCATCGCTCCGCGATTTCGGCCATCGGTATTATAACGCCTATGTTTCGGTAACGAACGATATGGCAGTGTGGCCGGAATTCTGGAAGACCAACGATCTTTCGCATTCCCAGCGGACCGTTTCTGATTACCGGCTTTTGACGTTCCCGTGGGAACTTCTGGAGGATGATATCGCCGGTTATGTGTTCCCCGAAGGCGTGCCGCTCATGTATTCGGAAGAGGCGGTAGGTTCCTTCGCATACGACAGCGCCGATAAGACCTTGACCTTCTACGGTACGCTAACTTATCCTACCGGGGATACGATTACGCTCGCGACTAACATTACTTCGCTTACGGATACTACCACTGCGTCCAATGTACCCTGGAAAGATGTAAAAACTCAGGTTGAGCGGGTGGTGTTCGACTCGACTTTCTCGCGGATTCGTCCGCGGTATCTGGCGAACTGGTTCAACGGCTTCACTTCGCTTACGAATGTTGAGGGCATTGCCAATCTCAACACTTCGGAAACGATCAAGTTCAGCTCGATGTTCAGCGAGTGCTCGAATCTCGAGTCGCTCGACGTGTCAAAGTTTGATGTTTCCGCGGCGCAGAGTTTGGATCGGGTGTTTTACGGTTGCTCGAAGCTGCAGACGCTCGATGTCAGCGGTTGGCGGGCGATTAGGGCGAATACTTTGAAGGAAATCTGCTCGGGTTGCACTGCGCTTACGTCCTTGGACTTCGGGAATTTGCAGCCGGCGAGGAATCCGACAATGACCGACATAACCAAGAATTGTGGCTCGCTTACCTACATCGCTCCGACGAATCTCCCCGCCAAATCCGGCCGTAGAGTGATCGTGCGGTAGTGAACGCGGCGAACATCTCTCCGGTAAATGTGTATTTAATTCTTTTTGTATCTTCCCAGCAAATGTGTATTGAGCATTGACTTTGAAGCAGAGTTTTTGGTATAATACGCGCATGAAACGGAAGATATACGATCGATTGTTAAAGTGGAAAAATCATGAAGCTGTGCGTTGCGCATTAATGCTTGAAGGCGCACGTCGTGTCGGCAAAAGCTGGATTGTTGAAGAATTTGCCAAACACGAATACGCTCATCATCTGATTATTGATTTTGCCAACACAACCAAGGCGATCAAAGAGTTGTTTGAGGAAAAAATCGTCAATTTGGACGAGTTTTTTATGATGCTTGAAGTCCGCACCGGCGTTGAACTCGTACGCGGTGAGACTTTGATAGTATTTGATGAGGTGCAGCGTTTTCCTCGGGCAAGGGAGGCGATTAAGTACTTGGTAGCGGATGGTAGATTCCATTACATTGAAACCGGATCGCTTATTTCGATCAAGAAAAACGTTGAGGGGATCGTCATACCGAGCGAAGAACTTAAGATACAAATGTACCCCATGGATTTTGAGGAGTTTCTGTGGGCGATTGGAAAGGCGACTACCTTCGGTCTGGTGGAGAAATGTTTTATGGAGAGGCGTCCGCTATCCAATACCGATCATCGGATGATGATGGAATACTTTCGTCAATATCTGGTGGTCGGGGGAATGCCGCAGGCGGTGGCTGCATTTGCGGAGGAACATCGGTTGGAGCAGGTTGAATTTGCGAAAAAACTCATTCTTGACCTATATTATGAAGACATCGGTAAGTATGCCGGAAGATTGAAGAATAAGGTTAGGGCAATTTGGCGAGCAATCCCTGGTGAATTGAGTCTTCAAGACAAACGCTTCTCGCCGGGGGCGGTAGATCGCGGCGTGAGAATGCGAGAATTGGACGCACCTTTTGATTGGCTGGCCTCGGCGATGACGGTGAATCTTGCTTATAATGTGACCGATCCGAATGTCGGGTTTTCCTTAACCGCCGATCATGAGGGAATGAAATGTTATCTTGCTGATACCGGACTTTTAATGTCAATGACTTTTGCTGACAATCCGGAAGCGAAAAAGGAGATGTTATGGAAGGTCTTGACCGGCAAGCTTGAAATCAACAAAGGAATGTTTATGGAAAATGTCGTGGCGCAGATGCTGCGTGCCGGTGGACGCGAATTGTTTTTCCATAAGGTCAATGACCGAGAAGATGAACGTAATCGCATTGAGATCGAGTTCTTGCTATCAAAGTCAGCAGTCACCGCCAGACACAATGTGATACCGGTTGAAGTGAAGAGTGATAACGACTATACAATTACCTCGCTTGAACGGTTCAAGGCGAAATTTCCCGGATACTGTGCAGAGCGTTTCGTATTGCATCCTGGGAATGCCGACTTTTCAGCTGAGATATCTTATCTGCCGTTGTACATGGCAGGTATGCTTTCACGAGAGTAATTTTTTGGAATTTCTGTACTTGACTGGGTGGGGGGATTGTGGTATAATACGGGTATAATAATTTCGGATTATCGAATTTTCGAATTGCTAAGGAGTAAAATATGAAAAAGATAGTTGTTGGATTGTTCGGATTGATGCTGGGCGCAGGGGTTGCGTCCGCAACTACCGTCAAAGTAGCGGAGCAATATCTAAGCACAACGGATTATACTTCGCCGAACAGCGTACAGCTGGCGAACTTCCAGAATCTACTCTTGCAGAACAACATCGACTTCGCGTACTTCCATGGTCCTGAATCTGCCGATAAGTTCGGCTTCACTTGCGACGGATATACGGTGGATAAGAGCGCAAGTGTATCAGTGAAGAATTTAAAGGATACGTTCATAGTTGTCTATAAGACCGCGAAATGGACGGAGGTGGGTAGTGTAGAGCCTAATGTTGTTCAGAATATCAATGCGGCATGTGCGGTGATTATGCAGAACTCGAACGGGGAGCAGTTTGCGTTCATTCTGACCTCCGGCAATCGTTGGGATTCGGCTAAAGGGTCGTCTTATTTTGGTTGCGTGAAGGATGTGATTTCGGGAGTTGAAACAAATTACCCCGCTGCGAAAATTATCGCTTGCGGCATGCAGCAGAAAAGCCAATATCCGTTGACAGTTTTGGCTTCGTATTTTGATGGTACGAAATCACTGCAGCCTATGGGCGGGTATACTACTTATTATGCCAGTGATGCGAATACGGCGGCGTTCTTCGTAAAGACGGAGAATAGCGGGTTTACTTCGGTAGAGACGGCGGTAGATACGACCAACTGCCAATCTTCGGGAATCGGTTATACGGCCCTCGGTACCTTTACGTATGAAGGTAGCGGGGACGATGACCCTACGAAGTTACCGCCGGAGATTACTTCAGTATCGGTGGATGCGGGTAATGTTTCCGCGGAGATCACAGTTACCGGGGACTACTTGAACGACGGCACGATTTCGGTGCGGGTGACGGGTCCAGATTACGATGAAACTCTGACGATGGATGAGTTCGGTGGATCGGTCGAGTTTACTGGACTTGCCAGTGAAACGGAATACACCTATATCGTAACCGCTACCAACGACAATGGCAGCGATGATTCCGATCATACGGATACCTTTACTACCGCAGCTACGGTTACTTTGGCGGCGCGAGCGGTACAAGATGGTTCTGTGCTTACTTTCTATTATGACCAGATCGACCACTCGGGAGATGGAATTGTGATTTATCCGCTTGGTGAAAATGGCGAGCGTACCTGGGGTGAGTTTACCTCTTATTGGCAGAACGACACTACAATCTCGGCGGTTATCTTCGATGAAAGCTTTAAGAATTATAAGCCCACTACTTGCAAGGATTGGTTCCGTGCCTTTAAAAATAATGTAGGTTTCTCGGGGATGGAGAATCTCGATACGAGCGAGGTGACCGATATGTCCAGCATGTTCTATAATTGCAATTGCGGGGTAGCGCCGGATCTTACGCACTTCAATACGGCGAAAGTTACGACTATGGAAGGCATGTTCGCTTATTCCGGCGGGTTCGAGGGGGTGTTGGACTTAAGCTCCTTCGATACTTCGCTGGTGACCAGTACCCAGAATATGTTCAACAACGTGCAGATGACGACTATCATTGTCTCCAAGCTCTGGACGAACGCGAATATTACGAGTAGCTCGAATATGTTCTCCCGTTGCGCCAAACTTACCGGCGCTAAGGGTACGAAGGCATATCTTGACGAGAATAAAAACACCCCAAGCGGCAATCCGCTGGATGCGACTTATGCGCGGGTGGATAAGACCAATGCGCCCGGCTATCTTACCTTGGATAAACCGACGGCGGGCTGGTCGATCTTAATCAAATAGGATTAAGTTAGATAATGGAAAATATTGAGTTTGAATCCGGCCAGAAAATCTTAGGCCGCTACGAAGTGTACCGCGTATTGGGACGTGGGGGCGCGGGCGTGGTGTATCGCTGCCAGGATTTGGTGGCGGATGTTCCCGTTGCGGTCAAAGGCTTTATCGCGGATGAAAGCGGCGAAATGGCCGAAATGATGAAGGACATCAAGGAGAATTTCCAGGTAATCGCCGGCCTCCATCATTCTGCGATTGGCGGCATACGTAATATCGAACAGGATGAGTACGGCAACTACTATTTGGTGATGGATTATATCCGGGGGACGGATCTAACGGAATATCTACATAGCGGTAAATTGCCGCTTAAGTCGGTGTTCATCATCCTCAACAGTGTAGCGGATGCGCTCGATTATGCGCATGCGAGCGGGGTAATTCATCGCGATATTAAGCCCGATAACATCAAGATCGATGAAGAAGGCAATATCAAGATTCTCGATTTCGGTATTGCTACCCGGATGGACTCGCCCCACGCCTGTGATGGCGGAGGTACGCCCGAATACATGGCGCCGGAACAGTGGCTCGGCGAACAACAGAGTGGTGCGACCGACCAGTATGCGGTAGGGGTGCTGGCGTTTCGCATGCTTTACGGCAAGGTTCCGCATCAGAGCATATTCAATGCGGCGAAGGACGATTTAAATGCGATGGGACAGGGCGTACTCCGGTATCCGGTGAAGTTTCCGGAGGGCGTAAGCAATGCGGTAAAGCAGGTCTTTAAGACGGCGCTCGCGCAGAATCCGGCGGAGAGGTATCCTTCATGCAAGCAGTTCGTCGCCGCCCTCGGATTCGCGCTCGGTTATTACCGGAAGAAAAAGAACACCAAGGCGCGGATGATCGCAATCTTGGCGGGTATGATCGTGGTGCTGGGCGCGATAATCGGTGGAGCTATTTATAGTAACGCCCAAAAGCAACATCAGGCCGAACTCAAGCGGGCGGAACTTCAGCGCCAGGAAGAACTCCGGCGGGCGGAAGAAGAGCGGTTGGCGTCCGAACGCAAACATAAGGCGGAAGAGGCTAAGAAGGAAGCGGAAAAGAAGGCCTTGCAGAAGCAGATTACGCAATTGAAGCAAACACAGGCACAACCGGCGGCGTCATCGAGCGCTAACACGAACGAGGGCTTCAGGTATGTGTATCTTCACGGCTGCACGGAGAAGAATCTAGGTCGGGCGTTTGAAATGTGGGATAGTCCCGAGGTGCAGATCGTGCCGAGATGCGATATGGCGTATCGCAGTGAAATGGAGAAAGCGACGATGGTCGTCTACAGCTGTTATATGCGGCTACAAAAGGGGGTTAAGTACGGTTTTTCCATGCAGGTCGATGATTACGGACTGATAGCATTGAACGACAAGGTGTTGATCAACGGGACGGGAAAAACTTGCGAATATATGCAGACGGAGACCGAAGTCGGAGAGGACGGCTGGTATCGGCTGACTTTGACGATCAAGAACCGGAAAGGCGACGGCGGTATCTGTGAGGGAATCGGTTTTCGGTATCGGGAAAACGACGGTGAATGGAAGCGCTTCGACAGTGCCTCCGATCCGGGCAGGTTCACCCCGAATGTTCCGTCCGGTCGGTATCCGCAGACTGAAGACAAGAACTTCAGGAATTCCTGCTTACGCGGTAATTGAAAATGAAACGCATTAATCGGTGTTAAAGCGGTCAATTCCGAGGCGTATAAAAAGTATGTAGCGCAAGGCGGTGATAAGGGCTTTTGGGAATGGATGGTGGGGAAAGTGAAGGATGAAGCGCGAGTAAATTCCTATTTCGATAGCTACTAAGCGTTAACGGCTCAGCTCTGGCGGAATGAGGTTGGGGTTATGCCGATGCGCTGTTTGAACTGGGTCATCAGGTGGGTGGATGAATTAAAGCCGCATTTGCGGGCGATTTCGTTTACCGATAATTTCGTGCGGCGGAGCAAACGCTTGGCATATTCCAGACGAGCGCGAATAATCGCGTCAATCAGCGTAAGCCCGATAATCGCCTGAAAATTCCGCTGCAAGGTGCGCTTATTGACTCGGACGGCGGAGGCAATATCATCTACGGAAATATCATGGGTGAAATTGGCGGAGATGAAGTCCTGTGCGGAAGCTACAATCGCCGACAAGTCCGAACTCCCGCGGGTGGATTCCCGCTCGGTTATACCGCCCAATGGAAAATAGAGTTTGGCGTCCGTAGAATCGCTGAAAATCCATTTAACCGCCTGATAACCGCCCTGTTCGAAGTCCGGCGCAATGGAACTTAACGTAGGAGAAGTGTGGTTACAGATCAGCGGATCGTTATCGACGGAGAGAATTCTTAGTTCGCCGGGAATGGCAATACCGGCGAGATTGGCGGTGTTGATTACTTCTCGAGCGAGATTATCGAACGCACACCAAAGTCCACAAGGTTTCGGCAGGGCTTTAAGCCATTTGGTGAGCGCATTGCGGTACTGTGGGTAGTCCGCCTGATCATCAGTACGAAAGACCCGTACTTTGCGTCCCTCGTCCTTTGCCAGCGCCGCGAAAAGTCGTTCGCGGGCAGTGCTCCACCGAGAGTGGTCCGGAGCGCCGATAAAGGCGAGGTTCTCGAGGTTAAGGGCGCGAAAATGTCGGTAGGCGCTTACCGCCAGCAATCGGGCGTCGTTAGTGAGTATCGTCATCCGCTTCAAGAGCCGTCGGTGATGCAGAGTGCCGACGATAACTACCGCTTTACCGGCGAGCGCGGTGAAATCCTCGTCGGAAAGTTCGGCGGTGCAACTATCGGTAATGAGGGCGTGGGGCTTCCAGGCGGCGAAGTTTTCGTAGGACTTGGTGGAAGGGTGCATACCGGCGAATTGCACTTCAATTCCGGGGTGGGTGGCTTGATAGCGAAGAACGCCGCTGATCATCTCGCGGGAGGCGAGATTGCGCATGTCGAGCTTAACGAGTAAGCGGAAGTTTTTATTTTTCATAATCTAGAGCGTATAATAACATATTTCCGGAAGGAAATCAAGGTGTCGCGAAAGAAAAGTTTTTTTGTCGCATTTCTTAATAGGGGGGTGGACGGTTTAGGATTGGTTGTGGTATAATACGGGTAAATAATTTTCGAATTGCGAATTTTCGAATTTTCGAATTGCGAATTTGAAGGAGTAAAATATGAAAAAGATGGTAGTTGGTTTGGTGGCGCTCGTGGTGGCGCTCGGTGCATTCGCCGACGACGCGACGGATTTGACCTCGTCGATTACGAGTCTCGGCTTCCCTTCGATGGAACTCGGAATGGTTTCGTCGGATCTCGGATCGTACACGAATCTTCCGTACGCGCGTAACGTGTGGGACCTCAAGGTGTTCGAAGGTCGCCTCTACGCCGGCTCCGGAAACAGCGGCAACAGTCCGAGTCCGAATCCGAACGCGGGCCCGGTGTACATCATGTCCTATGATTTCCTAACTCAGAAGTGGGTAAATGAACTTGCGACCGATCGTATGCAGCAGATCGATATTTTCAGGATCCTCGATGACGGCAATCTCTATATCCCAGGACACGACCTGCGTGCCAAGTATTCCTGCCTGTACGTCCGCAATAAAAACGCGACCGGCTCCTCGCCCTGGCGGTATTACCAGCTCGCGGACGATGCGAGTTCACATGCGTACGACGTGACGATGTTCGATAACCGGATCGTCGCCTGCGGCTATAAAATCTGGCTCTCCACCAACGAGACCCCCGCGAATGTTTCGACAATCTCTTCGTCGGCTACCCTCCGTAAATTCGCCTTCTTCAATTTTGCGGACAACCTGTATGCGCCGGGAGAAGTGACCAATGGTAATGCGGTTACCGTCGCTCATCTTGCCAAGGGGAGCACCAATTTCACCTCCAGCGAGATGACGCATTCGGCAATTTATCCGGACCATACTGTGCAGGCAGGAGACCCGAAGATGTATCCGCAGCGTTCGGTGAGCTTCAACTCGCGCGTGCTCTATATCGCCGGATTCCGCCAGAACGACCACCAGATACTTCCGACCGATCTTTATACGGCGACGGACGGAGAATCTACCTTTACGGCTTCCCGTATCAGTTTGGCGTCCGGTGCGGTGCCGTGGGACCTCGAAGTCATCAATGGTGCGGTGTATCTTCTCTGGACGACCGCCAACGGCGACAAATTCAACAACCACATTTCGGTTTCCACCGACGGAGAGACCTTTTCCGAGCTCTTCTATTTCACCACCGCTACCTTCGCGCGATCCTTCGATTATCATGACGGAAACTTCTATTTCGGACTCGGCACCGAGAACGCCGACATCTTCAATCCGCGCAACGGCAAGAACGATGCGCTTATTCACGCCGATTCCGGAAAGGTGCTGAGCGTGCCGTACGATCTTACGCCGACCGCCAAGCCGGTTATTGACGATGTGGTGGTGTCCGATGTCTGGACGAATACGCTGACGGTGGCGGTGCGCGGCAGCGGACTCAAGACCGGCTCGATTTCCGTCACGCTCACGGACTCCCAAAACCAGTCCACGGCGGCGCAGATCATTTCCTCCTTCGGCGGCAGCTGCACTTTCACCTCGCTCACGCCCGGCGAAACCTACACCGTCGTCGTCTCCGCGACCAACGTCAACGGTACGACGACCGACGACTCCGTCTCCGTCAAGACCTACGGCTGCACCACCGTCGCTCCGCGCGCGAACTACGATGATTCCTCCAACACGCTGACCTTCACCTGCGACAACATCGACCGCTCCGCGTATTGCACGGTCTACGAAGTCGGCGACGGCAGCGGGTCCGTCTGGGCGGCGAGCATCAAGACCACGCTCGCGCAGGTCGTGTTCGATTCCTCGTTCGGCGCGGCGAAACCGACGAGCCTTGCGAGCTGGTTCGACGGCTGCAACGCGCTCGTGTCCATCACCGGACTCGAGAACCTCGATACCTCCGAGGTGACCACGATGTCCCGGATGTTCTACAATTGCAGCAGTCTCTCCGGCGAACTTGATCTGTCCACTTTCGATACCGCCAAGGTAACGAACATGAACAAGATGTTCTCTTATGACCAGAAGATTACGACGATTTACGTTGGTTCCGGATGGTCGACGAATAACGTCACCAGTTCTGCAAATATGTTCTTAGGCTGCTCCCAACTCGTCGGCGGAGCTGGCACCGCATATGATAAGAATCATGTTACCGTCGAATACGCCCATGTCGACTCGGTCGATAATCCCGGCTACCTTACCTTGAAGTCGGTGACGCCCGATCCCGACCCCGACCCGGGCGAAGACGAGGACGACGATCCTGATGTGCCGGGCGAAGGCGATGACGACGATCCCGAAGATCCGGAGCCGGACCCGGAGCCGGAGCCAGATCCTGACCCAGAGCCGGAGGAAGTGGACTTGGCGGCGAGAGCGGTTTACAATACCGCCACCACCACGCTTACCTTTTATTATGACCAGGTCAATCACGCCGGCGATGGGATTACGATCTTCGAACTCGGCTCCGGCGGCGCCAGAACCTGGAAGGTTCTTGAAGGTGCTACCAACGGAGTGCCTACCGCGGTGGTGTTCGATAGTTCCTTCGCTAATTACCAGCCGACTACCTGTAAGGAGTGGTTTAATATGCTTCAGAAGATTGAATCGATTTCGGGAATGGAATATCTCAATACTTCGTGTGTAACTACATTCGAGTCGATGTTCTATACTACTTCGAAGCTGACTACGATCGATTTGAGCCACATCGATACTTCCAGCGCAACGACGCTCATGTCGATGTTCCGTTCTTCGGGGTTGACCGGGGCTGTTGATTTGCGGCATTTCGACGTCTCGAAGGTGACATCACTCCGCCGGTTTGTCGCGGGTAATTCGAAGATCACTTCGCTGGACCTGTCAACGTGGGATACGTCCAAAATCACCGATGTCCGTGAGGCATTTGCAGCTGGCTCGCTCACCACGGTATATGTCGGCGATAATTGGGACAACTCGAAGATGACGAATGCTGGCGACGTGTTCAAAAATTGCAAACTCGTCGGCGGCAATGGTACGACATACGATTCGACGACCATGAAGGATGACGCGACTTATGCGCGGGCGGATGCTGAGGGTACTCCCGGACTTTTCACCTATAAGGGCTCGGACTCACCTGACGATCCGTCAGGTGATGATGATGATGACGATGATGACGATGATGACGATCCGGAAGAGCCGGAGCCTGACCCCGACCCTGATCCGGAGCCTGAACCTGACCCTGATCCGGAACCGGCGGAAACGACGTTGATTACGCTTACTGCTCCGGAGGATGGTGCGGTTTATGATACCCACCTGCAGGCCTTGAAGAAGTACCTCGCCAATTCCGATAAGCGCAGCGAAATTGATGAACTCGTGCAGGCGGCGAGTGACGAGAACCTATATATCCATAATGCGTGGTTCACGAACTTGTTGGCGGAGACTTCGGTGGAAGAGAAGACGTATCTGCCGTTTACCTGGAGTTTGAATGGACCCTTAACCGATATTACCGTGCAGTATTCAGAAACGGAAGCATTTGCGGAAGCGACTACGCTCAACGAGGCGTATGTTTCCGATAACGCGGTTGCTACGCGTCCCTTGACGCTTAAGCTGGGGACCAAGTATTGGTGGCGAGTGAAGGGACTCGATGCAAACGGTGATGAAGTCGTTTCGAACGTAAGAACCTTTACCACCGAAAATGTGGCGCCGCGGATTATCGGGGTATTGGGCTTTAACTGTCGGGACCTCGGCGGCGGCACGAATATGGAAGGCGTAGCGATTCGGCAGGGACTTCTCTATCGCGGTCAGGCGCCGATGGCCCGGGTACAGGCTGAAGCCGGTAAGAACACCCAGCTGGTGACGGAGGAGTGTTACCGTGAATTCTATCTCGATAAACTTCATCTCAAGAGCGAACTCGATTTCCGTTCAGCCGAAGAAGCGCAGGAGCGTCAGGAGGAATACGGCGAGATTGACCTTTCCACGATCGGGATAACGCACTACAACTTCGCGATTTATCCCTACCACTATAACCATGAAAAGACGGTGGAAGGCATCCGCAATGCGGTGCAGATGCTGGCGACGGGTACGAATTATCCTTGTTACTTCAACTGCGCGGTCGGGTCCGATCGTACTGGCACCTTCGGTACGATTATTGATGGTATTTTGGGAAGGGACGACCAGTGGTTCTACGATAACTACGAATTGCCGTCCTTTAACTCGGGACTCCCCCGCCTTCGGTATTGTCGGAAGGGCTCGGAAATGTTCGATTACTTGAAGCCGCGCAATCCCGGCGAGCACTTCCGCGATCGGGTCATTCAGTACTTGCTCGGTATCGGCATTACCCGGGCGGAGATTCGTGCCATTCGTGCGGCAATGCTGGAACTCCCGGATGGCGTCGATACTTGGGACCTAAAGAGCGCCAAGGCGGTTTATACCGAAGCCGATCAGACGCTTACCGTGAAGTATGATGGCGTTGATTATTCCGGCACCGAAGGGATAACGGAAGTTCCCGCAACCCGGTCGGGATGGGAAATGTTTACTAACAGCGTGAAACATGTGGTCTTTGATCCGAGTTACGCCGGCTATCGTACGGATAGTGTATTGGACTGGTTCAGCGGCTTTATGGTAATGGAGGATATTTCGGGCCTTGAGTATGTGAAACTCGATCTCGTAACGTCCCTTCGGCGGACCTTCTATAAGTGCTCCGCTTTGACCGAACTTGACCTTTCTACTTGGGATACCTCGAACGTGACCGATATGTACCGACTCTTCTCGAGTTGTGGGGAGCTTACGAAGATTGTCGCTTCGGATAAGTTCGTAACGACCTCGCTTACCGAACCAACGCTCGAGATGTTCGGTAGCTGCAGTAAACTCGTCGGTGGCAAGGGGACGAAATATACTTCGTCCTATAAGGCCGCCACCTACGCGCGGTTGGACGATCCGGATAATGACCTCCCCGGCTACTTCACGGCGAAGATCTGTGGAATGATGTTCTATTTTGCTTACAATCAAGGAGAATAAACGATGAATATCCTGCTGAGTGCGATTTTTGCGGCGACGATTACTTTGTTGTCCCCTAAGGACGGCGCAATCTATGATACTCATCCCTCGACTGTAAAGGAGTTCCTTACCCATCCGGCGGAACGTTCTGAACGTCCCCCGGAGCCCCCGCTTACTGCGGACGAGGAGAAGCGTCGGGATGAGCAGAACGCCAAATACGAGGCGTGGGTGCAGGCGGGTAAGGATAAGAAGACCCGCGTTAAGAAGTGGGAGCGTAGGTATAACTTCTATGAGCGCAATGCGTGGACCGAAGACCTCTTTAAACGCTTTGAAAAGGAAATGAAGTCCCTAAAGCCGTTCACCTGGCAGGCGGATTTCTCGATTGCAGAGGCGCGAATTGAATTTTCGACGACGAAGACCTTTAAGCATCCGCTGGTGGAAGTTTTGCATGACGACTTGAGTGCGATGCGTCCCAACTTTCTGAAGCTCGGTACCAAGTACTATTGGCGCGTAGTCGCGAAGGGGACGGATGGTAAGGAAGTTATCTCCAACCCGGGCTTTTTCACAACGGCGGACGAATGGCCCCGCTTTATTTACAGTCCCGGGGATAATATGCGCGATATGGGCGGCGGTAAGAATATGGCCGGTATGCGGGTAAAGCAGGGGATGATCTATCGCGGTCAGGCGCCGTTTT
>R14__coassemble_589_pt1 | contig 23773 bp, 20 predicted proteins | sample R14__metabat2_high_PE_051 | metagenome-assembled genome bin R14 | reverse complement strand
ATCTGACCCCATATCAATTGACTCGTTCAATGTCCATTTTACAATAGTCATGTTTGACAAAGACCACGAACCCAAATATTTCAATGACTCAGGGAACTCTACCGTCGCATTACTACAGAAAAACGCATCGGAACCTATCCTTTCGACACCTTCAGGAATAACGATGTATGCATTGATAGCAAGATTGGCTATCGTTTTAACAGGACATCCACCAAGCTCGCTTGGCATGATTATTTTTCCATATGTAGGATCAACACCGACTACAGTTGCCTTGCCATCCGACACAGTATACTCCCACGTATACCCATCAACCAACTCTTTAGCTGCGTTGGCACAGAGCGCGACGGCGAGGGTCGCGGCGAAGGTCATGAGTTTCTTGTTCATTTGCCTGTTCCTTTCAGATTGTTTTTGAATTCCTGTTCCTGCGCACGGCGAGCATCGGCTTTCTGCCGCGCTTCCATCCGCTTCGATTCGATTTCGTTCACGAGCCGCGCTTCTTCCGCCTTGAGCGTCGCGATCTGCCGCTGCACCGTTTCCAGTCGTTTCGCACTATCCCGCTGATCTTCCGCCAACTTCATCATCTCCTCGCGATACTGCGGATCATCCCGTCGGTCGATCACCTTTTCCGGCTTCTTCTCGCATCCCAGCAAAGGCGCGAAAGACAATACGACCAACAACACCCTCGCGGTCGTCCCGCTGGCGTTCAATCTGCTGTGCAGATTCTGGATTATGTCTTTCAAGTTTTGCTTTCTGTTTCTGAAATGGTTTTGGTTTGGATACCCGACATGAAAAAAGCGCACCCCTCACCGCATCTCAACCGAGGCACTGGAATACCTGACAAGAAACACAGTGAGGGGTGCGCAAGAGGAAAGGCTCTGCTGCCACCATATTGTGTTCTTGTGGAAAGTTTCCAGTTTTCGGTCGAGACACAATACGCAGAAACGCGTAAATCATGTTGCGGCGAACCACCGCCGCGCCGGGCATTTCAAAGAACGACGTCTTCCCAAACTCGGCAGACCGTTAAAGTATACAATTCGCCTAATAAGGGTCAACGATGGATAATATATCATATCCGCGCGCGCTACACAATGGGGTAAATTTTGTCAACCGAAATTTTCAATTTTCGTTTTTTCGACCGAAAAGCGCATCAAACCACCGTAAAATAAGGGTGAAACGCATATCGAGAGACGGTTTTTTCGACCGATCAGCCGGGTGAAATTATTTTCGACCCCCACTCCGCTCGACCTCCGCTCGACCCTCTCGAGGCCCGCGACACGCTCCAACGCCGCTCCGGAGTAGATCTCCGCGCACTTCCCCGCCCTCGCGCCAGCAAGCCCACGCAGGCGGGAGGAGGCGGTTTCGGATTCGTTACTCGAAAAGCGTCTCCTCGGTGATGTCCCAAGTCACGACGCCGTCGATCTTCGCGGAGCATTCACCGGCTCGCTCGAGGTAGCCTTCTTCCTCAATGATGTTGCGGAACGCCAGCGTGTCCTTGATGTCGTCCTCCATCGCCTTCTTCGCTCCGTGTAGGGGTCGCGTCGCGCCCTCTTGCGACTTGCTTCGCAAGCTCGGCCTACGGCCTCGGGGTGTCCCTCCGAAGCAGAGCTTCTGCGGCGCATCTCCGGCTTCATGATTATCGTGTTCGCGATTTGCAGGACGCGGAGCCGGATGTCGCTCAACTTCTTGTCGAGCTTCTTTTGGATCTCGTCTTGCCTCTCTTCTTCGGTCATTTTTCGGCTTCCTTTCCGTTGGGTTTCTGTTGCCGTTCGCCCGAGGGCCTATCCCCCGTTGGAACGCCCATATATTACCGTAAATCTACTACCAATAGCAAGCGGGAAAATGAAAAAAGATAATTATTATTTCGCTTGCTATTACTGCGGCATCGAGGTATAATAGGCGTGGTGCTTACAGCCAATGAAATCAAGGGTTTCGACTTCGCCGCCGCGGGGGCGCAAAAGTCTCTCGAGCTATCCCATCGTCCGTGTATTATGCCGTATTCCGCAACCATTATCAAGCGGGTATTTTCATAAATTTTTCGCGGCGAAATTCGCGCCGTCCTCCGCCACCTCAACGGCTCGGCGCGAGAGGCGCGTAAACGCCCCTCCACGCCCTCGCTCGTCAAAGTCCGAACCACCAATGCCGCTTCTCCTTCTTCGCCTCCACGGGCTTGAGGATGCCGAAGGAATTTTTGACGCCCCACCACCTCGCGCCCACCGCACAGATGATTCGGTAGTCCTCGGGGTAGGCCTTGCCCTCGCGCTCCTTCTTCGTCTTCGGCGTCATCGCGTAGGTGACCGCGCGGGCCCTTGCGGGCGGCTTCGCCGTTGCTGCGCAACCTCCCCTCCAAAACGCCGCGGAATACCGCGTCGTTTTTGCGGCGCATCTCACCTTGTGCGCTTCATCGAGGTAGGCGTTGACCATAAACGAATCGTAGACCGACGGGTAACCCTCGTACGCATCGAGCTGACGCAACTCGCCCGGCGAGAGACAGTAGAGGACGCCTTCGACGCGACCTCCCTTCTCGCGGTCGATGTCGGCGTAGAGCCGCTCGGCAATCTTCCAACCGCGAATCTCCGCCTTGCCGATTGCCCTCGCGAAAGGAATGCGCTGACGGATTCGGTCGGGGTTCATGTTGCTACCGTAGGCGAAGTAAAATAAATTCTGTCCGTTCATTCTCGTTCTCCTTCTTGGGGAATTGCCTCGCCGGATTTCTCCGGCGAGGCGTTCCGCTTCAGCCGTTCGTCTCGGTCGTGGTTTCGGCGTTCACCGCCTCGGCGTTCGCCGCCGCCTCGGCAAGCCTCGCGTCAAGGCGTTCGCGCCGCCATGCGCTCGTGCCGGTGAGCCGCTTGAGAAGGTGGGAATGCGCCGAAAAAAGTGACGCGATAATCTGCGTCAATTTTGCAGGGAAGCCGCGCAGACCGCATCAGCGGTCGAGCGCACGAGCGGCAACTGCCGCGAAGTGGGCGCAGGCCGCCGCGCGCATCGCGTTCTTGCTCTAATGCCTTATAACTGCTGAAATTATTCGAAAATTTTTCGATTCACACATTCGCACTGGAATTCCACTCCGAAATTTGATATACTACACAGTTGCATAGGCGGATAGTGTCTTCGGATGCCGTTCGTCACGAGCCTGACTTCTGAAAATTACGAAACTCTAAAGTACAAGGCGGTTCGGGGGTGCCCAATTTGGGGCGCACCTAGCCATGTATTTTGTACGGGCCTTCGTAAGCCTTCAGAAGGTGCATGGCGGGTGTGCCCCTCCTTGAGGGACACACCCTTTATGTATCTTCTGAAAGGAGCGAAGTCATGGCAAATGAAATAGTTGAGAAAATCAAAAACAGAGCGAGTTCAATCTATGAGCCGCTCGACAATGCGCTTTTCATTCCGACCCCGGAATTGGAGTCGATACTGGATCACGCACTTAAGAACTTGAACCTCGCAGAATACGCCCTGAGAACCCGATCAAAAGTGGTTAAAGCCAAGATCTGCGAGGCTCTCGGTTATCCAATTCCGAAGTCATTCAAAAAGTGCCAGCCGCGTTTCCCTGCACAAAACTTCGACACCTATGTTCAGAAGTCCCTGAATGTGCAGATTTGGAATGAAGCCATCGATCCGAACAGAAGATATGTTTTCATTCGCACCAACGATGACAGTGTCGTCACAACTGTCAGAATAATCAATGGCGAGCAACTTGCACAACTTGATAAAACCGGCACACTAACGCAGAAGTATCAAGCGACGATGAAGCATTTCGGTAGCAAACTCTTTACCGACACAGACACAGTGAACGTCGATGATTGGTTGTCCAGTTGCAATCCAAATCTGTCCGATATCAAGCCAATCGCGAATCCTACTAAAGGCAAGATGCTCCCCATCAAAGAAATTTTCAACCGACTATTGCCGCTTGTTGGATCAAACATAAGCCACCTCGGCAACGTTCAAGAACGGAATCGGGGATCTGAATTACACTCTAAAATCTGCAAGCAGCTTGGATATTCCGATTACGCCGACGATGGCCAATATCCCGACATCGTCCATCAGTTGATCGAAGTCAAACTGCAAACATCACCGACCATTGATCTCGGAATGCACTCCCCCGAAGACGGCGCAACTGTTATTCAATCCGAAAACAAGGCGTTTAAGAGCGAAGATATCCGTTATGTCGTATTCGACGGATCAGTTCACGAGAACAAAGTCCATCTTGATGCGCTTTATGTCGTAAACGGGGAAAACTTCACAAAAGCCTTCCCCTTGTTCCAAGGGAAAGTGCAAAATAAGAAACTTCAGATCCCGTTGCCGAAGGATTTCTTCGATTAACGAGCGGAAAACATCTGCTCAACGAGCCCGTTCAATTCCGCCATCTCCTGCGATGAGGTATGCTTATTGCCACCAATAATCGACCGCACAATGGCGATGGCCTTCTGTGACGGCACAGAATTTGTCGTTGGCAAAGGGAACTGCTCGACGTATTGCGCCATGAATCGCCGCTTGCCAGAATACAATTTGGTGTTAAAGCGGACATCGTAATACTTCTCTATAAAAGAACTGTTTGCAACAGCAAGCGCGAGATAAACGAGATCGTCTGGGATTGTCGAATCAATGTCGATCCAATAACAGTCTCCATTCACAACCGAACCTGAGTTGTCATACCAAAACTGCGGCGTCTCGGAGATATCACGGAATACGATTTTCCGATGAGCCCATGAAGCGGGATTCTGAGGCACCCAAATCTCATACCAACGACGTCCTGCCTCGGCAACATACTTACGCCCTTCAAGCTGAGCACGGTGCTTCTCCAAATACTCCTTGCTTTTGGGAAATTTCTCAATATCCACAACCTGTCGTTTCCCATGATCAGCACGGTGCGGGTATAGCACTTTCCAGTTGCAATTCGTTTCCGGCACAATCTTACCCGCATCTCGGTGTGTCATCAAAGGTTTCAACAATTCAGGATTTTGAGATTCATCACCCCAATTGTCACCAATGAAAACGTTATCTGCCGTTGTCTTTATACCGACGCGAACCTTGCCCAGATCCGAAAGTCGCATCCAAGTGTTTGAATCCACAGTGCGCAACCATTCACGCGTTTCCCGACTGCTCAATGCCCACACATCTCCGGGACGGCATTTGTTCAACACGCCTTGCTTAAAGGCAAATACCCTCCCATCCGGCAGCTCAAACAAACCCTCGTCACTCAAATGATCAAATATCGTATCCGTCCTTACAGCGCCACTCCGATTCTTGTTCTCATATATCGAGGTAAACCTTACTGATTGAAAATCTTCGGTAACGCCATTCCCGAAAACAATCGTGCAAGGGAGAACAGCCGCGTTCTCAAACACCTTTGTATCACCGTAATCCGTCAACCCAAAAATCCTGTAGTTCTCGAGCATGAACTTTCGAACAGGCGCACCGGACTTAATGGAGAAGAACTTATTTGATGTGATGTAACCGGCAACACCATTCTTCGCAAGCACAGAACCGGTGTTAACCAAGAATGAATAATAAATATCCACACGGCCTGAGAGTCCGTATTTAGCCGCCATTTCCCGTGCTTTACCAGAACCAAGAATCTGAGTGCGAATATAAGGAGGATTAGCAATCACGAAATCGTATTTTTCTTCGTTCTCATCCAACTGAACAAGAAAATCCTCATTCCGAATCACAATTTCAACATCGCTAAATCTCTTTTCGAGATTAGCCTTTGCCACATCACAAGATTCGGAGTTGATATCATATCCAACTACGCGAATTTTCGTCTTGGGATATTTATCTTTAACCTGCTCAACAAAATTCAGCAACAGTTCCGCCTCGCCAACCGCCGGATCTAGAACAGTGATCTTTTTCGGGATCGGCGCGGCATAAGCGGCTAACATTTCCAAAGACAGCGCACGAGCCATAAGCGGCGGGGTGAAAATCGCCCCGTTACTTTTCGTCACACTCTCGTGTTTATATCGTTCTTTTGGCTGCATCGGCTTTTGCTCCATTTTAGAAACTGATGCCAATGCGATCAGGCACAACATCAGAATTTTCATAGTTACCTCTCAAATTCGAGTTATTCATATTATTCAAACCATCCTGTAAACCTTATGCCACCTTTTTTATCAAACAAATTCTTTTTCGCTATATCTGTCAACACTTGTTTCTCACCTACATTCCATTGTTTGCCGACATAACGATAAAAATACCCACCAAGCTCCATTGCCCGCTCCAAATATCCTCGCAGCGCTAACTCAAAAGAATGGTACGCTGTAAAATCGAACATCCTGAGAAGCGACATCGCTAACACTCGTTCTTTATATGAACGAAAGCCCTTAATATTTTGACCGACAAAACCCTCACTCGTAAAACATTCTAAAAAAACAAAAGACCACTCGAACAAATTCTTGAGAGCTCCTACCGGAATATTCACCAACTTTTCGTGCAACCCTGTAGTCGACACATCTGAACAAGTAACGCTAATGCAATTCTCACCGTCAACAAACGTTCTTTTCAAGGAACTAATATTCCCGCCATTACCCAAATCATTCTCAACGATCAACTCAATCATCGCATCGGCGCGGGCATAAGTATTAGCGTCCAACCAATTCACAAATTCATTACGAAACATCTTGATTTGATCTTCAGATAATCGCAAGAACTCCTTCTCGTGGATTATACGATCCGACCCAACTTTGGGTTCATCATGCACTTCTCCTGTATATCGCCATGCGGCAGCATTACACTGCAACGAAATGATCTCATCGCCTTTATTTAGTGATTGTCCGTGAGCCAACTGTATAGTTCCAACATGATCAGAAATCCATTCGGGGATCAAATTTCCCTTTTCAGATATACAAGAATGCAGCACCCCTGTCTCGAATAATACATCATCCTTTACCCTTCGCAATAAAAATGGCACCAAATCAGAATATTTTTCCGGGAATTTCAAAAACCGATGATATGCACACCTATCTGCCACCTTTGAAAGCGGCATACTAGAGCAAATTTGCTCAAATTCTATACGGTCTATAGTCATTCTAATCGTCCATGTATAAGATCACCGTGCACACCTGTTTTTCACCATCGAGTCAGCGACTTCAACATCTATTACATCTTGCATAGCCGCCAATACAGCCTGCTCAACAGCGCCAGCCCCATATATAGAATCATAATTGGATTCATCAATTTGACAACCTGAAGCAAAAGTTATTTCCATTTCCGGCGAGCGTGAAATTCGAACCGTCATACGCTCTTGCCCATGGGCATGACTCCGTATTGCATATTTAATCGCGTTGCTAACTTCGTCTAATTGTATACGATCAGAAGGATCTACATCAACATATTTATCCCCAAACTTTGCACGATCGTGCATATGCATAATGATCAATTCAGGAGATAGTTTATTGTAATACTTAATCATTAGTCATCCTTTCCGCTACAAAAATTCTTCTGTCTTACAACCTCCATGATATCGCCAACATCACAATTAAGGAAATCGCAAATACGAGTAAGCGTAGAAGTGTTTACATCTTCGCCGCGAGTCATTTTTGCAACGGTGCAGGTTGAGATACCGGTTGCACGTCGCAAATCGGATTTGTTCATCTGCTTGTCCAGCAGAAGATGCCATAACTTCATGTACGAAACTTTCATCTACCTTCCTCAACGTTAGATGCGCGTATTTTATCATATTACTGTGCGAGTTGTCAATAGTGATATTATTTAAAATAAAAAGATTGTTCATTTTATCAAATAACCGATAAGATAAAATAAGCCCATCGCGCGGCGAATTGCCGCTGCGATGGGCTGGGAAAACTTAATCGACGTGAAGAACGCGCTCCCTGATCTCCTGCGTCCGACCTTGATTGAAATACTGCGTTCCGCAATATCCGCAGACGCGCCGCACGACATTCATCTTCGTCTGATCGGTGTTGCCGCACTTGGGACACCGCCAGACGAGTTTGCCGTTCGCGTCTTCGACGATTTCGATCTCGCACCGCGCTAGCGCCTCGCTTAACGCCAGCCGCCTTCATCTTGCGATAGCCTTCGAACCGCTCTCCACTGGCGGAGGGTGAGGGATTCGAACCCCCGAAGGACGTAAATCCTCAACGGTTTTCAAGACCGCCGCGTTCAACCGCTCCGCCAACCCTCCTAGAAAGGACGTTTTTAGCGTCCGATCAGCGAACGATAGCGCGCGATAAGCTGATTCGTCGAGGAATCGTGCTTCATCGCCGGCTTATCGGAAGTAAGATCGGAAAGAACGCCCTTCGCGAGCACCTTACCGAGCTGCACTCCCCACTGATCATAGCTATAAACATTCCAAATCACACCCTGCACAAAGACCTTATGCTCATAGAGCGCAATCAGCGCACCCAAGGTCTCCGGCGTCAATTCTTCGCACAAAAGCGAATTCGTCGGGCGATTGCCTTCAAACACCTTAAACGGCACGAGATTCTCGCTGACGCCTTCCTGACGACATTCTTCGGCCGTCTTACCAAAGGCGAGCGCTTCCGGCTGGGCGAAGAAGTTCGCCATCAGCTTATCGTGCAGGTCCCCAATCGGATTGTGGGTCTTGGCGCAGCCGATAAAGTCACACGGAATAAGGTGCGTACCCTGATGAATAAGCTGATAGAACGAGTGCTGACCATTCGTACCCGGTTCGCCCCACTCGATGGGACCGGTAACATAGGCGACTTCTTCACCATTCTTCATCACGCCCTTACCATTCGACTCCATGTCCATCTGCTGGAGATACGCCGGGAAGCGCGACAGATACTGATCATACGGCAAGCAGCAGTAAGTCTCAGCGCCATAGCCATTAGCATAGAGAATGCCGAGTAGCGCAAGGATAACCGGCATGTTCTTATCGAACTTAGCGGTGCGGAAGTGCTTATCCATCTTGTAGTAGCCCTTCAAGAACTTCGCATAGTTCTTGCGGCCAATCGCCAGCATCAGCGAAAGCCCGATTGCGGAAGGCAAGGAGTAGCGTCCCCCTACCCAGTCCCAGAAGCCGAACATATTCGCCGTATCGATACCGAATTCGGAAACTTCCTTAGCCGCGGTAGAAACAGCGACAAAGTGCTTCGCGACCGCATCCTTCGAACCGAGCTTAGCAATCAACCACTCACGCGCCGCATTGGCGTTGGACATCGTCTCCTGGGTGGTAAAGGTCTTGGAAGCGATGATAAACAAGGTTTCCGCCGCCTTCACACTGCGCAGCGTTTCCGCGAGGTGGGTGGAGTCCACATTCGAAACGAAGAAAAACTTCAAATTGCGCTTCGCATACGGAGTAAGCGCGATATTCGCCATTACGGGACCGAGATCCGAGCCGCCAATACCGATGTTGACGATGTATTTAATCTTCTTACCGGTAAAGCCTTTCCACTTACCCTTGCGAATGAGGTCCGAAAATTCGCCCATCTGATTCAATACCGCGCGAACATCGGGCATGACGTCCTTACCATCCACAAAAACCTGCGCCTTCGGATCGCAATTACGCAGCGCCGTATGGAGAACCGCACGATTTTCGGTAACATTGATCTTCTCGCCGGTGAACATCTTTTCGATTTCCGCCTTAAGGTCCGAGGCTTCGGCAAGCTTCGCCAAATTCTTCATCACCGTCGCATCAATGCGGTTCTTGGAGTAGTCCAAAAACCAGCCAGCCGCTGCCAGCGAAAACTTCTCCGCCCGCGCGGGATCTTCCGCAAAAAGTTCCTTAATCGTCTTTTTCTGGGACGCTTCCATTGCGTCCTCGAGATACTGCCATTTATCCATTGTAAATACCTTTCAAATTGAATATGCGTAGTATATCATATTTCACCCACAAAGGTCCAGCGGCATTTTGCGCTTTGAGCCGGGCAAATCCGCGACAAAGCGGGGTAAGGAGAGTCCCCCAACATGCTCCGCACAGTACCGCTCAATCGCTTTCGCCCGACGCAAAGATACCGCAAAACGCTCATGAATGCCCGATACTGGGTCACATTGGAAGACATAGTAGGGACGAATCCGCGCCGCGGAAAGCGATTGCAAAAGCGCGAGCATCTGCGCTTTCGTATCGTTGACCCCCTTCAACAAAACGGTCTGCGACGACACGGGAACGCCTCGATCAATCAACTGCGCCGCCGCTTTACGGGCTTGTGCGACCTCAGTCGCAGTATTGATATGACAATTCACCCAAACCTTCTTCGATTTAGCGAGAATCTTCACCAAAGCGGGGGTAATGCGCTTAGGATTAGTCACCAAAGCGCGAGTGCAGATGCGAATTACTTCCACTTGAGGGAGCGCAGCGAAAGCGTCCACCAACCGCTGCACCTCGCGATCGGAAAGCGTAAGCACATCCCCGCCGGAAAGGAGCACGTCGCGCACCAACGGATGGGCCTTCACATAGTCGACACAAGCCTGAAGCCGTTCAGGCGAATCCACTACTGGCGTCTTACCGAGAATCCATTTACGGGTACAATGCGCGCAGTAACCGAAACAACGGTCGGTAGTCATGATAAGGACGCGATCGGGAAAGCGTTGCTTTAGTCCCGGTACCTTCTGAATCTCATCCAGTTCACCAAAAGGATCGCGGCTATTCTTCATCACCAAACAAAGCTAACGGAATGAAACACGAAGCCAGCGCATGGTCACGCACCGTCTTAACGGTAACCACGATGTCACGTCCCTTAAAGACCTTAAACGCATCCAGCCAAGCGCCCTCCAGCCGCATTATGAGCCGTCCACTATCCGCTTGGTAGTCGTGAACGATCATCTCCTTTGGACTATAACGAATGCCGGTTCCGAGCGCCTTGGAAACCGCTTCCTTCGCGCACCAGAACTTAATGATCGCCTGCGAAGGATTCACCGCCTGCGCAGCGAGTTCCTGTTCCTCGGGGGTAAAGACGCCATTGGTAAATTCGTCCGAAAGATCGCGCAGGACCGATTCCGCATCCACCCCGATGCGCGCATTGGCAGCAGCTAGCGCCACCACAAACTGGGCGGTATGAGCAATCGCGATATCAATCTTAGTCGTAAGGTATTGATGCCAAGCGCCCAACGCATGAGGCTTGCCGAGGTCGTCCGCCCAAATCTCGATATCCGCATTGCTCCAACGCGCCTGATAATAGTCCTTCAAATACCGGCGCACGCATTCCTTAGCCGCGATACGTCCAAACAGCCATTCGGTGCGCCGGGAAGTACTACCGGTCATCTCCAAGAAAGCCTTACGCTCCGAAGCACTCAAAACTACTCGGGAAAGCATCCTCAGCCACAATTCCTCATTGCGCTCAAAAATCGAATAGGGAACATCCGTAACCAGCGCCGACGCAGTATCCGTTGAAGGATTGCCGAGTAATTCCGCATTAAGCGGGGACGTCAAAAAGCTCATCGCCGGCTGCATGATCAGTGAACGATATTCGTTGGGGACGCGTTCGGTGAGTTCTTCCCAACCGGAAATATGCAGAAGTTCCATGCCATTACCATCAGAAACGGCAATGTCTACCTGATGACTCTTCGGGGTGACGCCGGTAAGCCGCATATAACATTTAAGCTTCGAGCCCTCGGCAGGAACAGTACCGCTAAAGGATAAGCGCCGCATGTGGAACGGGAACGAAAACGCGCCGACGAATCGTTCATGACTACGCCAAAGTTCAAAGCCGGAAACGATAGTCTGGAGCAGGAGCGGATTTATCACCCACATCGGGAAGCGGGTATAGGCGACCTGATCGGCAAGCGAGGGGACTTCCACCTCATAATCGATACCGAATTCACTCCAGATGTCAACGAAGGTAATGCCGCGAAGACGTTTCCCATAACAAAGACGCGCGGGATAAATATCACGACTCGACCAGTGCACACTACGCGGCTTGGGGAGCGCTTCCACCTGCAGCGGCGGATCGCGACGAGCAATATCGCCTAAAACATAGGTCGCTTCCATTACCGGCCAGGTATAGGCGCTATTAGGCGAATCGTCCCGAAGCTGCAACTTAACCGATACTGTATCTGGATCATTACTGGGCGCGCGTTCCGCCCGGACGAATAGTTTAAGCTCTCCGCGTTCAAACGAGATCATCCGTCGGCAGGTGAAGTCCTCAATCCTCAAAAGCGAACGATTCGGCATCAAGGTTTCGGCAAGTTCCGCCATAATCTCCGCCGCTACTGGAATCGGGAGGAGGATGAGTCCCTTAAGATTCGGATCCGAATAGCTCATCTGGCTCGTGCCCAGCGCGAAGTCCCCCAAGAACGGCAATTCGGAAAGCTTAAAGAGCTTCGAGACTTCCATCGACACGCCCGGAGAGGCCTCAAGAATATCCGCATCCGAAACGAGCGGATGCAAAGCGCCGAAATCGAATTGACGTTGCTTGCGACGCTGTTGCGCGACCGCGGCAGCGCGTTGGGCCGCCTTCGCTCCCCGACGACGCGAAAGCGTGGGAATCATCGGAGCTTCCAAAAGCGAGGAGCCACCCAGCAAAGAGAGCTTGGGGAAGGCACGCGACAGTTTCATTTCCGTATCGCGGCGAACTTCCAGCGAAATCGCGGAATCAAAATCGAGCTTGTGGGCGGAACGCCGCGAAAAGAGGTTGGAGATATCCACTTCCGCGCCCAGCGCGACTAATTGACCGAGCGCATGCTGAATCTGGAGGATTGAACGACGGTGAATGGAATTAAGCGCAATCGCCGCGTGATCTTCATTTTTAAGCGTATCATCCACAGCGGCGGTAAGTAGTCCACGGGGTCCCACCTCCAAAAACACCCGATAGCCATCTTCATGCATCCGCCGAATCGTATCCGCAAACTTAAGCGGATGCGCCCAACGTTCGGCAATATCAGATCGCGCCGTTTTAAGCGAATCGGAAATGCGCGCAGCGGAAATGCAGGAATACACCTCGCAAATCGGCGCTTGCTTCATCCAAGAAGTCGCAAACTTGCGAATCTGCGGAACCATGGCTGCGCAAAGCGGAGTGTTGAACGGCACATCCAACGGCAATTTCATCGTTCTTACGCCGGCTTCCGCAAAAAGCTTAAGGAAGGTATCCACATAATCGAGATGGACGGCGAAAGTCTTCTGACGCGGCGAAAGATCGAGGGTTAAGCGGACCTTATCTTCCGGTAATGTCTTAATCAATTCGTCAATCTCTCCGGGACGTCTAAGCACCGTGGAAATCATCGCCACCTTCTCAAAGCCACCGTGATTCACCGCCTTATCCACGATGTTGTAAATTTCGCGAATCGCCTTAACGCGATCGGGACGCGACAACTTCTCGCCCGCCGCCCCCGACTTAAGCATCGCGGCAAAATCACCACCGGCAAAACCGACTACACCATCGGGATTAAGTCCCCAGGAAGCTACCAGCCGCGTGAACGCGGTACAGGCGGCGAAAGTCGAAACCATCGCCTGCGCATATGCGCCGGACTTAAAGATATCCGCATCATGCCGATAATACGAGGCCGGCGGAAAGATGAAGGACGACGGCGTAAATTCCTCATTATCCTTAAGCGCTTCTTCCAACTCATCAAACGCATTCCGGCAGATCGGGTCAGCAACCGCGAGATCGCGAAGCATATCCGGATAAAACCCCGGCACCCCGGAATAAAGGAACGCGAGCTTACCGGAATTTTCACCGAGCAGATGATTGCGGAAATAATAAGTGCCGCTCTTATCCCGAATACGCGCGGGCGCTTGCGTCTCCAAGCGACTACGAGCGGAGAAAAGCCGAGCGCGCAACTCCGAAACATCATCCGCAATAACCGCCAACACGCTCTTACCTTTATCCAGCGAACAGGTGTAGGCGACATCGGTAAAGTTCACATCGGGGACGCGATCTAAGAATTCCACAATCCGCGCCAGCTTCGCAATCAGCTTGGCGTCGTCCTCGGCCCGAATGACGATGAGTTCCGTCATGCCTTGACCTCCGGTTCTTCTTCCAGCAGAATGACGGCGCTACGTCCCGCGCCCGGCTCATTCGAGCCTGGACGAATCGCATCGAAGTTATTCCCGAGCACTACCGCTCTGCGTGGCGAAATACTATCCTCAACTAACCACGGACGCGCCTCATTGAGCAGATAAGCGCTGGACGACAAATTGCCGATTGATTCCGCTGGATAATCGGCGGGAATCTGCGGAGGCAACACCCGATGATAAAGCGCCAGCGCCGTTTTCGCCACCCCAGCAGAAATAGCGGCTTTTAAAGTATGCCCGATATTGCCCTTTACCGAGCCTACGCCCACCAATGCGCCACCGGGTTTATGCTCTCCCCACAAGGACCGAATGAGATTAAGTTCCCGCGCCTCTGCACGCGCAATGCCCGAGCCATCCGCCTCAATAAGACCGATGGACTTTACATCCACCCCCGCGCGATCAATCGCCGCGCGAAAGACCGCAGTCGGATCATCAGCGGGGGCGTGACCAATCGCAGTGGACCGGATAAGCGCATAGATTCGATCGTGCGCCTTTAAAGCATCCGCACGCCGTTTAAGCACAAAGAACGCGCCGCCTTCACCTGGAATCGTACCCGTTTGGGACGCCGCAAAAGGATGGAGCTCCGATTCAACCGAAAACTCCACCTCTCCGGAGAGGCCCTCAATATACGAACGATTAAGCGGCGGCGTAAGCGCGCCAGCCAACGCGACATCCACCCGGCCCGAATTAAGATCGTCAATCGCACTTTCAAGCGTAATCGCGCCGGACAAGATACCGCCGTCCATTATCGAGGCCTCACCGCCGAATGAACACTCACGCGCAATCCACGAAGCAAAGCGATATCCCGCGCCCATCAGGAACGAAGATGCATTCGGCGCCGGGAGCGATTCCGCCAGCTTCGCACGGACGACATCCATCGTCTCTTCCGGAGCGCTCGGCAGGAAGCGCCGGATTACTTCAATCGTCTGATCCAGTACTTGGGTGTGTTGCAACCAGTTGACGGTGGAAGCATTAAACGGCGGCGCATAACCCAGGCGCACACTGCCGCGAATCAGGTCCTGCGAATGCGACTTAATCGAAGCATCGGCCAAAGCGTCGAAAGCGAGTTGAGTTGCGAAGTATAGATCTTGGTTTTCGCCGGCATTCACCTGACGCGGAAAATTCTGCATCGACGGAATGCAGGCGTAAAGATCGCCCAACTGACCGATGCGAGTAGGATACGGCGCATTGAAAAGATTGCTCCGTCCCAAAGGCAGCTCTACATCCGGTCCCGCTGGCGTAAGCTGGGAGCGACAGGACATAATCGTCTCCCAGAAACGCATCGGATTAGGGCAACCGGCGAACCGGCAGCTCATTCCGACGATAGCGATCGCATTATCCATACTTTGGCGGAGGGAGAGGGATTTGAACCCTCGGTACGGGAGTTAACCCGTACGACGATTTAGCAAACCGTTGCCTTCAGCCACTCGGCCATCCCTCCTAAATCGTTCGTTGGCGCGTATTATATCAAATTTTCACGATTCCGTCAATGAGGACTGCTGAAGGTTTCCAGCTCTTGGGGTTGATCACCACCAAGTCCGCAATGAAGCCCTTCTCGACTTTACCGAGCTTTTTGCCCCAGCCGAACTCAATCGCCTGGTTCCACGAAGTGGTGCGAACGAGATCCTTAAGCGGAATGCCGGTTACGTCATGAACGTTCTTGAGTCCATTCCCCATCCACAGCGTGGAGCCCGCGAGGTTGCCGCCCTTTACGAGACGCGCCTCGCCCTTTTCGAGCCGAACTTCGAGGCCGCCCATCTCAAAGGAGTAGCCGTCCTTACAATGCGAGCAGCGCAGCGAATCGGTAATCATCTGGATGTGGGCGAGATTACGACGCGTGAAGATAAGCTTAAGCATATCCGGACAAAGATGAATCTTGTCGCAGATGACTTCCGTATTGAGGTCCTCAATCAAGAAGCCCGCGCCGACCATACCGATTTCGCGATGATGAAGCGGGGTCATCTGATTGCAGAAGTGGGTCATGTGACGAAGTCCCTGCTTATACGCCTTCATGAGGTCCGCAAGTTTCGCGCCGGTGTGTCCACAGCTCGGCACCACCCCCATTTTGAGCATCTCCTTCGCAAACTTATCCCCGCCTTCGGTCTCGACCGCATAGGAAATCTGCTTCACCGGGAAGACGGCGTTGATTTCCTTAACTTCCTTTACCGAGGGCTTGCGGACGTATTTAGGGTTCTGCGCGCCACAGCACTTAACGTTGATGAAGGGACCTTCCAGATGGATTCCCGGCACCTTCGCATACGGCGCGCCCGCATCGACATAGTTGCGCGCATTCTTGGCGGACGTCATAAGTTCCGCGTGAGAGACGGTAAGTGTAGTCGGGAGGAACGTCGTTACGCCTTCCTGGAGCTTACCTTCGGCCAGACGGAAAATCGCCTGCGGATCTTTATCGCAGAAATCGAAGGTGTTGGCGCCGTGGGTGTGGACATCAATGAAGCCGGGCATTACGTACTGGCCCTTAACATCAATAACCGTCGTATTCTTATCCGCCTTAGCTGCGGACTTGCCGGCTTTAACCGATACAATCTTCGAGCCCTTGATTTCAATCGTTGCGGATGGGATATCGACATCCGGCGAGATCACGTGAGCATTGATAATTACCGTCTTCATGAGTTTGCCTCCTTGAATAGTTTAGATTTATGTGTTAAATTTTAAGTCCCGTAGTTTCCGCTACATTGAGCGAAATATTCATATTCTGAATCGCCGCTCCACTCGCGCCCTTGCCCAGATTGTCAAAGAGCGAAACGACGATCAGCCGCTCGGCATTGCCATAAACGCCGATGAGCATATCGTCCCGTCCAGAGAGTTTGGCGGACGAAATAATCCCGCCGGCATCAAGGTCATCCACGAAATGGACGAGGCCGGAAGCACCGTAATATTCACGATAGCAGGACTTCACAGCCTCCGGATCGAGTCCATGCAAAGGCACGGTAACTTCCATCCCGCTATAATGCGGAACGACAATCGGGGAAAATACCGGCGCTTTCGAAAGTCCACAATACTTTACCATCTCCGGCAAATGCTTATGAGTCTGCCCGAGCGCATATTGTCTACCGCCAAGAAATTCGTCCGTCGTACCTTTCTCGGCATATTCCGCAATCATCTTCTTGCCTCCGCCGGAATAGCCGGTAAGCGAGAAAGCCGAAAGTTCGGTAGCACCAGTGAGGAGTCCCTTCGCTACCAACGGCGCCACTAACGCGATAAATCCGCTCGCGTGACACCCGGGGTTCGCAATCCGTTTAGCGTCCGCGATCCTCTCCCGCTGTCCGGCGAGCTCGGGAAAGCCATAGGTCCAGTCCGGATTCACCCGATGCGCAGTAGAAGTATCGATTACCACGGTGTGAGGATTTTCCACCATTGCCACCGCCTCGATTGCCGCTAAATCCGGCAGACAGAGGAAGGCTACATCCGCAGTATTAAGGGCGTCCCGACGGGCGTTCGCGTCCTTACGCAATTCTTCGGGAAGCACAATAAGCTCCAAATCCTTGCGCTCCGAAAGCCGTTCGCGAATACGAAGACCCGTAGTGCCGGCGCTACCATCGATAAATACTTTCGTCATCCTCAATTCTCTCCCACTTTGTTGATGTAAATCTTCGCCATATCCGTCTTATAGCAACTCTTTTCCGACACATCCAGTTCTTCAAACAGCTTTTCGCCGGGGCGAAGTCCCGTAAAGACAATCGGAATATCGATATATGGACGATACCCCGCCTGTTTAATCATATCCTCCGCTAAATCCACGATCGCCTTCGGCTCGCCCATATCCAGAGTATAGATCGCCTTTTCCTTACGTGTTGCCGCCTGCAACACGAGCGATACCGCTTCAGCAACGGTCATGAAATAGCGCTTCATTTCCGGATGAGTAATCGTAAGCGGCTTCCGCTCGGCAATAAGTTCCTTAAAGAGCGGCACTACACTGCCGGAAGAGCCAAGCACATTACCGAAGCGCACGGCACAGAATGCAGTCGAGGTTGAGGACGAAAGATTGAGAATCGCCTGTTCCGCGGCGAGTTTGGTCTTGCCCATAACTGAGACCGGATTCACCGCCTTATCTGTGGAAATCAATACGAACCGCTGAACGCCATATTTAACGCTCAATTCCGCGAGCTTCCGCGTACCCTCGGTATTATTGCGCCAACCTTCTTCCGGATTCGCCTCTACCATCGGTACATGCTTATAGGCGGCGGCATGAAGTACGACTTCGGGACGATACTCCTTGAAGATCGTCTCCATCGCCTCCACATCGTTGATGTCCTTCATCAGCGCAATGCCCTTCACTTTGCGATTGATCTCGTAAAGTGCATTTTCGCCGCGCTCCACCATCAAAAGTTGCTTCGGCTGCATTTCGGCGACTTGACGGACGATTTCCGAGCCGATGGAACCACCGGCGCCAGTAACCATCACTACCTTATCACGGAAAAATTCCAGCGTAGCTCCAGTGTGAATAGCGCGAATCGGACGCGACAACAGCGAATCATCATTCTGCCGCGCCTCCCGAAACCAAGTGCCAATAATCCGCCAGGAGACAACCGCCATTGACGAGAGGAAAAAGCAGATTAGCGTTACCGAATAAGGCGGCCTGACATGCGCGTAAGACTCCACCGGCAGCAAAAACCTTAGGCCGGTAAGCGCAACGCAGGCGAATGCGCACGCCAAAAAGTAGCGGGAAAGGTCCTTAAGCGAAGTGCGACGCCAAGGCAGACGATAACATCCGCAGATAAACAGCGCCAATAAGTGCAGCAGACCTACGGCAATAAAACTCTTAGCCATCGTTCCCCATCCCCACCGCGGAACATGCAAATCGAACCGCAGCAGGATGGAGAGCACATACGCGGCGACCAGCGCCGCTGTATCTAAGAGGATTACTCCCATTCAATAGTGGCCGGCGGCTTCGGGGTGATATCCCACACCACGCGATTAGCCCCCTTCACCTGAGTAGCAATCTTCTCAGCAACCTTGGTCACGAACTTAAACGGCAGCTCGACGATACCCGCCTTTACGAACTGACTGGTGGTAATCGCGCGGATGCCGATGACATAGCCGAAAGTGCGCGCGGCATTCTTAACACCGACGGACTTCACATTCGTCATGATCGCGAAGAACTGCTGAGCCTTCTTGTCGAGGCCCGCCTTGTGCATCTCATCCCGGAAGATGAAATCGGCGTGACGAAGGATGTCGAGTTTTTCCTTGGTAAGTTCGCCGATGCAACGAACCGCAAGACCCGGACCGGGGAACGGCTGACGCATGACCATCGCTTCGGGGATGCCGAGGAGCTTGCCAACCTTGCGGACTTCGTCCTTATAAAGATACTTAACCGGTTCGACCAGTCCCTTGAAGATGATGTCCTTCGGGAGACCGCCCACATTGTGGTGAGCTTTCACCGCCTTGTGTCCGCCTACGCCCGACTCGATGATATCGGGATAGATCGTGCCCTGTCCGAGGAACTCGATGTCGCCCATCTTCTTCTTGAGGTCACGCGCAGTATCCGCAAACACCTTGACGAACTCGCCGCCGATGATTTTCCGCTTAGTCTCGGGATCGGTCACGCCCTTCGCCTTATCGAGGAAGCGCTTCTCGCAATCCAGCGCAATGAGGTTGATGCCGAACTTGCCCTTGAAGATCTTCTTAACCTCTTTCGCCTCATTAAGGCGCATGCAACCGTGGTCCACAAAGACGCACACGAGCTGCTTGCCGATCGCCTTGTGGAGCAGTACCGCGCAAACCGAGCTATCGACGCCACCGGACATCGCGAGCAGCACCTTCTTATCGCCCACCTGTTTACGGATGTTGGCGATTTCTTCGTTAATGTATTTCTTCGCATTGAAGGTCTTGCCGACCCGAGCGAAACGTTCCTTTTCAGCTTGATTCATGTTTTGAATATCCTTTCAGAAATTGAATATGTGTATTATATCATATTTCGCCACCCTCGCGCAATGCTTACGCGTGGATGAGGTCGGCGACTTTAGCGGCTGCATTGGGGACTGCGAGCGCGCGCATTTTAGCCGCCATCTCCACGAGTTTCTCCGGATGGTCATAAAGATTCAAGAGATACCGACAAAGCTGACGCGGTGAAAGCTGCTCCTGATTGCCTTCATCCGCCGCTCCAACCGCGGCAAATGCCTCCGCATTGAAATGTTGGTGATCGCGCATCGCGGATGGCAAAGGAATCAACAGCGCCGGCTTGCCGCAAATCGCCAATTCAAAGCAGGTGGAAGCGCCCGCACGCGCAATCACGACATCCGCCGAAGCGAAAGCATTCGCCATCTCCCGCTCGAACGCATGCACGCGCGAAGGAATCCGTGAATGGGCATAAGTCGCCATTACTGGGCCTTCATCATTCGCGCCGGTCTGATGGATTACATATAACGGACGTATCTTGCGTCCATCCGCAAGCCGAGCATCGAGATCTTTCTTGAACATCGCGAGCGCTTCCTTCATCAGCATATTCACCGCATGCGCGCCTTGACTGCCGCCGGTAACGAAAACCACGAAGGAATCGGCAGGAATGAACGGAAAGCGCGTACCGGAAGTAATATCCTCACGAACGGGAAGTCCCGTAAGCACCGTCTTCGTATCCGGCAAAAATTGCTCGGTTATCTTAAAGCTGGTGGCAACGACATCCGCAAAGCGAGCGAGAAACTCCACCGCCTTACCCGGAACTGTATTCGCCTCGTGGAGATAGACCTTAACCCCGCAGAATCTCGCCGCCAATACCGGCGGCAATGAGGAATAACTGCCCATCGCAATCAAGGCATCCGGTTTTTCGCGGCGCATAGCCTTGCGACAACGACGCAGGGACTGCAAAATCGCGAAGATGTTGCGCAGTTTAAGCTGCTTGGCGCCAGTTGCAAAGATTGGACCCTTCCACCTCCGCATCACCGAGCTTTCGATGTCCCTCCCCGAACTCCACACGATTACTTCGTGTCCCCGCCGTACGAGTTCCTCAGCGACCGCAAGCCCGGGAAAGGAATGTCCCCCCGTACCTCCACAAGCAACGATAACCTTCATTTACCAATCCCTTTCATTCGGAGGCAATGGCGCCTTACGCATGCGCGCCTTCTTATCCGCCTCGTGTTCGTCGTTGCGTTCCTGAGCTTTCTTCAGGACCGCCTCGACTTCTTCGTCATTCTTAGATTCTTCTTCAGCCTGCTCCTCTTGCTGTTGCTCATCTTGTTGTTGCTCCTGCTGCTGGTCTTGCTGATCTTGATTCTGATTTTGCTGCTGATCTTGATTCTGATCCTGCTGCTTATCTTGATTTTGATCCTGCGACTGCGGATTCGCCTGCGGTTGACCTTGTCCCGAGCCACCGCCCTTGGATTCCGGCAAGAGGGACATAATCTCGTTGATCATTTCAATCGCTTTCTGCTGTTCCGCGGGCAGATTCTTCTCACAGCATTCCATCTGCACCTTTTCGAGTTCTGTGGCAAGTGCGGAAATCTTCGCCTGAGTTTCGGCGGTAAACGGCGCCATATTGGTATCGCTCTGCGCCTGCTGTTCGTAATTGCGCGCCCAAGCGGGAAATTGCCGACGGAAGGACCGCGTATAGTCGAGCGCTTCCGGTTGCCAAGCGCGGTTATTGAAGTTTTCCACATCCAGCCAAGCATTGGACTGGGCAATCAAATCCTCCCCCATCGTCACTGGCGGCGGCGCCACCAATTTAAGAAACTTGGTGAATTCCGCTTCCACCTCACTAAGCGTACCATAGGCTTCGCCATCGAGATCTTCCAATTCCTTAAGTGCTTTTTCGGACTTCGCCTGCGCATTATCAAGTTGCGTAATGATAGTCGCGGCCTGCGCCTCATTCGTCACACTCTGGGCGATAACTTGCCTAAGCGGAATCCACGCATCCGCCAAACGCCGCGTTTTCGCCGCTAAGCGTTCGGAAGTCGCAATCGCCCGTTCCGCGGAATTAGTACGATAGGTTCCAGCTTCCCGCATTACTTCACGCGCGGAATAGGTGGACTCCTTTAAAATCGAGCCGGCGTCACGTCCCTGCGCCGACTTTAATATCCGTTCAATCCGCGCATTTTCCCTCACCTCCGGCAGTTTATCCACCGCTCGCGTGAAATTGCGGTTAAGCCGTTCATCTTCGGGATTTGAGCGTAGCGCAATTTGTGCCGCATTCGCAGCCGCTTCCAAATCGCCGCGCTCATACTCGAGCTTGGCGACGATTTCCGCCGCCCGAGCGCCGTGGGTCTTGGAGAGCAAAAGCGGCTTTAATACACGCAGCGCATTGGTGACATCCCCGCTTTCGTAATAGTCCACCCCCTCATTCCACACCTCACCGTCGGTAAGTTGCGGAGTTTCGGACGCAAGTAAAAGGAACAGCGCGAAAATCATATCATCATCTCAGCGCGAATCGCTTTCGCCGCTGAAACTGGATCTTCGGCCGCGAGGATGGGACGTCCCACCACCAGATGGGTCGCGCCATCCCGCACTGCATCCGCAGGCGTTGCCACCCGTTTCTGGTCCCCAACCGCCGAACCTGCGGGACGTACCCCCGGCGTGATGAAAAGCGTACCCGCCTTAAGCGCCTTGGATAAGGACCCTACTTCCTTCGGAGAGCAGACGAGTCCATTCGCACCATGCGCTACCGCAAACTGCGCCATCGCCATTACTTGCTCGGCCGGAGTGCGATTGACGATGCCGACATCCGCAAGATCGGTCTGGTCCAGCGAAGTGAGTACAGTAACTGCCAGAATCTTCGGCGCATTCGCCCCGAATTCCGCGGCAGCATTGGCAGCGGCTTCGATCATCGCCTTGCCACCCACGGAATGGATGGTCATGAGGTCCACTCCAAGCTTACCGCCGGATCGCACCGCCCGCTCGACGGTACGCGGAATATCATGGAATTTAAGATCGAGAAAGACGCGCTTGCCGAGATCTTTAACCGCCTTGACGACGTCCGGACCTTCCGCGGTGAAAAGTTCCAGCCCGATCTTGTAGAAATCGACGGCATCGCCGATCAATTTCACCTTCTCTACTGCTTCCGCGCGACTCTGGACATCCAGCGCGACAATCAAATCTGCCATGATAACGCCTCCCTTACTGCGCGAGCGGACCTAAGCGCGTCGCTTGCATCCGCTCAAAATAGGCCTTAGGTCCACCCTGTACATAACCGCTGATGCGTCCAATCTCCACGCCCTCGGAATCGAGAATGACGCCACAGGGAAAGCCACGCACGTTAAACTGTTTAGTCAGCTCGTGGTTCTGGGTCTTGGCGAAGTCGGAAAGTCGAGTAGGATCTTGCGGACAGTCAATAAGCACCAATACATACTTATCGACGGCGAGATCGAAGAATTCCTTCTGAGAATAGACTTCTTTATCCAGCCGTACGCACCATCCGCACCAATCACTGCCGGAGAATGCGAGCAAGATTTTCTTATTAGCTTCCTTGGCGAGCTGTTTCGCCTCGGCAAAGTTTTCCGTCCACCCCTCTGGAACTGCGGCGGACATCTTCGACGGCGCATTTACGTCCGTAATCACCGCTTCAGTTTCGGCAACAACCGGCTCAGTTACATCACACCCGACGAGTATGCTCGCCGCCAATACGAATATAATATTTTTCATACCGCGTATTATACCAAATCCCCGCCTTAACTACAAGAGCATAGACGGAGATGCCGATCAAAATAAGCGTACCTAAGCGAAGGATTTCCGGCCAGGCGGAGAGGCAAGGTCTTACCCACCACACCACCGCGCCCATCAACAGGGAAGCTACGGACATCACCAAAATCGGCAGCCACAATCTAGCGAGTCCCAGCGAACCATTCAAGCGATGCGCATGAATGACCAGCAACAGCGCCCCGATTGCCGCGGTAATTACAGTAGATGATG
>R14__coassemble_582_pt1 | contig 24112 bp, 17 predicted proteins | sample R14__metabat2_high_PE_051 | metagenome-assembled genome bin R14 | reverse complement strand
GGCATCTCCGATCCTTCCGCCCCGATTTCTGTCGCGGCATTGATGCGCCGCTTTTCGGTGGTGATTACCTTCCTCTTAGGCGCGAAGCTCCTGCATGAAACCAACCTCCGCCGCAAAGCCCTCGCCCTCGCCTCAATCCTCTCCGGCATCCTCATTCTTACCCTTGCTTGATATTGTAGAGGTGGAAAATTTTGGGGTGATTTGCAAGGCAAATGGGTCAGCAAAAATTCTTTAATGTAGCGCGGAAATACGTGAATCGTACGCATAAGCGGTTTCTCCGTTTAATGATTTTCTATGGATTGTGTTGATGGTGTCTTCAAGACATTTAATTTCTCTGCGGGTGAAGGCATTGAATTCGGTTCCTTTTGGGAACCATCTTCTGACGACGGAAATGGCATTTCGCGGCATGTGCAGGTATGCGCGGTTTTCGCTCCCATGTTGCTTTTTCCTTCGTTAATAGATGCCATCGCTTTGTCTGCGCTATATTCCGCGTAGGCCCATCGATTGCCTCGGCGGATAGTTGGCCCAGTTGCGCCGCGCTGATATTCTCGGCGTCAAGTTTCGTACGGAATTGAGTGTAGCGAAGCAAAAAATCTCAATGAAATTGGGGCGCATTGCCGAATGTATGCGTTCCAAGCGACTTCCAGGGTCTTGCGCATTTCTGCAGTAAGATGCAATCCTGGACTCCTATATATGGTATACTTTCTTTTGCTCACGGCGTCGATCTTTCGTAATGGTCGTTCTCTGAAAACTCGTATCATACACGATTTTTCGTTCGCCGTGGGCATTTTTCTTTTGTGGCGCCGACCTCCCCCATGGGGGAGGTGACTGTCTGTTTTCTTGTTTCTGGATCCCCATGGTATTCCTCTTTTCTTTGCTGACCCACGAGATATTACCATTTCTGGCGAGAAGATGTGGTGGGTTTGCTATTGACACTGGGGGCGGGATATGATATACTACGCGCCAATGTTGCAGGAGAGATGGCAGAGCCTGGTTGAATGCACATGACTCGAAATCATGCATACCCGCAAGGGTATCGGGGGTTCGAATCCCTCTCTCTCCGCCAAGTATAAGAATCTGCACTTGCGGGCGTAATTCAATGGCAGAATAGGAGCTTCCCAAGCTTCTTACGTGGGTTCGATTCCCATCGCCCGCTCCAGCTTAATGGTAAAAACGCTCAAAGTAAAGAACATCGCCGTGGTCGAAGAGGCCGCGGTTTGCTTTTCTCCGGAATTGAATGTAATTACCGGCGAAACTGGTGCAGGTAAGAGCGTGTTGATGGGCGCGATCGCCTTGGTGCTCGGAGGCCGAGCTGATGCCTCGATCGTGAGAGATGGAGCGAAAGAGGGAGAGGTGGAAATAGAGGTTGAAGGATATAGGATTAGACGGACGATTACGAGCGAGGGGAGAAGCCGGGCGTGGGTGAATGACGAGAGTGTATCGATTGCAGAACTTAGAGCGCTTGGGACGAAGTTGGTGGATGTACATGGTCCCACCGCCAACCAACGTTTGACCGAAGAGAATTTTCAGCGCGAGACCCTCGATGACTTCGGTGGACATAAAAAAGAACTTAAGGCCTATCGGACGTCCTACGATCAGTATAAGACCATTCTCGACCAAATCGCGGCGCTGGAGAATGTGGGCGGGGTATCGGTAGAGGACGAGATTGACCTCCTTAAATTTCAGGTGAACGAGATTGAAAGCGCCGATTTAAGCGAGGAGGACGAAACGCTCGCGGAACGACATGCAGCAGCGGCGCACCAGGAAGAGATTGTCGAGAACGCGAATGCGGTTACCGAAGCGTTGGGAGGCGATCGTTCCGCGGCGGAACTCTTGATTGCGATGCAGCCGAAGTTCCATGCAATGGCGAAACATTTTCCACCGGCGGAGGACTGGGCGAAAGAGGCGGACGATATTACGCTTCGTTTGCAGGAGCTTTCGAGGTCCGTTGCTGATGCCGTATCGAAGCTCGATGCCGGAGAAGAATCGCTAAATGAACTCGATAAGCGCCTTACGATCGTCAATAAACTCAAGCGCAAGTTCGGCGGCAGTGTAAAAGAGATACTGGAGAAGCTCGACGAGAAGCGTAACCGCTTAGAGGCATTGGAAAATCGGGATGAGAAGTTAGCGGCGCTCAAAAAAGAGTTGGCAGCGGCGGAAGTGGAGGTAAGGGCACTCGGGGGAGAACTTACCAAAGCGCGGCGAAAAGCATCCGAAAAGATCAGCAAGGCGGTGACGAAAGAACTCCATGATCTCGGATTTGTCGAAGCGAAATTCTTTATCGCGATTGAAGCGGGGACGATTGAGAGTCATGGACTCGATAGGGTAGTATATATGTTCGAGCCAAATCCCGGTGAATCGGCACGTCCACTCGCCGATATCGCGTCCTCCGGCGAAATCGCGCGAGTAATGCTCGCGATGAAGAGCATTTTGAGTCGTCAAGATAGCGTGGGGACGCTGATCTTTGACGAGATCGACGCCAATATCGGCGGCGAAGTGGGACGAATCGTGGGCGAGAAATTACGGGCGCTCGGGGAGCATAAGCAGGTAATCGCGATTACCCATCTTCCGCAAAGCGCGGTCTATGGACGCAAACATTTAGTCGTCTCCAAGTGCGTAGAGCAGGGCCGCACCTTCACGCATATCCGCGAGGTGACGGGAGAGAAGCGGGTAGCGGAGATCGCGCGAATGCTCGGAGGAGAGGACCTCACGAGCGTAGTTAGCAAACACGCGGCGGAATTACTCGCGGGGGCGAAATGATATTCGCGCCGTTACGAGGCGTTACGATACGTCCCTTCAGGAGAGTATTCGCGCCGTTAATCCGCGAAGCCGGCTTCACCGAGGCGATAACGCCGTTCATCCCGGCGATGAAGGGGGTGAATCCGCTTAAAGATCGGGAGATCGGGGACGAGGCGATTCCGCAGTTCATCGGGAAAGATCCGGAGGCGCTACGAAATTGCTTGGAAGGGATAAAGAGCGCGGGCTATACTCAGGCGGATCTCAACTGCGGGTGTCCATTCCCGATGGTGCGTAACAAAGGACGGGGCTCGGGGATTTTGAAAAGTCCAGATACTTTAAAGCGCATGCTCGAGGTAGGATGTGAAACGCTGGGAGCGGGAAACTTCTCCATCAAGGCGCGACTCGGGGTGGAGCGGAAGGACGAGCTTTTGGAGCTCATGCCGATAATCAATCAGTTTCCGCTAAAGTATTTGACGGTGCATGGACGGGTGGCGAAGCAGATGTACGAAGGGGAAGTCGATCGCGCGGCAATGGATGAAATCGTGCGGACGGCGAAGATACCGGTCGTACTCAACGGCGATATTCCACTCCATCATTCTTCATCCTTCATTCTTCATTCTTCATCTCCCCTCATGATCGGGCGCGCCTTCATCCGTTCGCTCGGGGAGCGGGAGGATATCGGGGAGTACTTAAGGGAGTACATCGCAATATCGCAGGAAGAACTCTATGGGGAGCGTCCCGTATTAGGACGAATTAAGGAGCTTTTGGCATATTGGAAAGATTCGCCGCGCTGGGCAAGGCGGTGGCAGATTATAAAAATTTGTAGGTCCGTAGATGAAATTCTCACGCAAATATGATAAAATACGCACTATGAACAAAGATATTGTCTGCATTGGCGCCGGTTATATCGGCGGTCCCACGATGGCGGTAATCGCCCAGAAGAATCCTTCGCGTAAAGTTTACGTGGTGGATATCAACGAAAAGCGCATTGCTGCGTGGAATTCGGATAACCTGCCGATCTATGAGCCGGGACTCAAGGAAGTGGTGGAAGAAGTGCGGAACCGCAATCTCTTCTTCACGACCGATATCGAAGGCTGCATCAAGAAGTGCGACATCATCTTCGTAGGGGTTAATACGCCGACTAAGATGTTCGGACGTGGGGCAGGACGCGCGAGCGACCTGCAGTACTGGGAGGCAACGGCGCGCAATATCTCGAAGTGGGCCGAAGGGGACAAGATCGTAGTCGAGAAGTCCACGCTCCCCGTACGCACGGCGGCAGCGATGGATGCGATTTTAAACATCCACGAAAAGCATCGTTTCACCGTTTTGTCCAATCCGGAATTTTTGGCTGAAGGTACGGCGATCAAGGATTTGCAGACTCCTGACCGCGTGCTTATTGGAGGTCCCCAGACGCCCGAGGGCGAAGCGGCAGTAAAGACTGTAGTCGACATCTATGCAGGCGAAGGCGATAAGTGGGTGCCGAGAGAGAAGATTCTCACCACTAATGTGTGGAGTGCTGAACTTACCAAACTCGCGGCGAATGCTTTCTTAGCGCAGCGTGTATCGTCCATCAACGCAATCGCGGGACTTTGCGAAGCGACGGGGGCAGACGTGGATGAAGTTGCGCGGGTAATTGGTGCGGATAAGCGCATTGGACCTAAATTCTTGAAGGCGGGCCCGGGATTTGGCGGAAGCTGCTTCAAGAAGGACGTTCTCAACCTCGTTTACCTCTGCGAAACCTTCGGCCTCCACACGGCGGCGGAATACTGGTCGCAGGTAATCAAGATGAACGACCATCAGCAAGAGCGCATCGTTTCGCGGCTCTTTAAGGAAACGTTTAACACGCTCGCTAATAAGAAAATCGCGATGTTCGGTTTTGCGTTTAAGGCGGATACGGGAGATACTCGGGAAACTCCGGCGGGATATGTGGCGCGACTCCTTAATGAGGAGCACGTTAATCTCGTCATCACCGATCCGAAGGCGCTTGAGAACGCGAAGAAAGATCTCGCGGGACTGACGGGTATTGAGTATGTGGAATGTCCCTACGAAGCCACGAAAGAGGCGGATGCGATTTTGCTCATGACGGACTGGAAAGAATATCCCCAGCTCGATTGGGCGAAGCTCTATGCCTCGATGCGCAAGCCGGCGCTCGTGTTCGATACGCGCAATTGCCTCGATGCAAAGGCGTTGAAGGCGCTCGGTTTCAAAGTGCTCAATATCGGAAAGTAAAAGAAGATGGATTTAAGTGAGATTGTTCAGGCGGCGTTTTTGGCGGCGTTTCCCGGTGAAGATTTCAGCGGCGTTAGGGTAGTTCCGGCGACGGATGCGAAATTCGGCGATTATCAGTGCAATGACGCACTCAAGTTTGCGAAGCGGGTGCGGATGAATCCGCGGGAAGTCGCGGCAAAGGTGGTGGAAGCGCTGGATAAGGGATGCTTCGAAAAGGTGGAGATTGCCGGTCCCGGCTTTCTCAACTTGACAGTCTCAAAAGCTTGGCTCAACGGCGAACTTAAGGCGCTGGGGACGTCCAAGACGCTGGGAATCGTCCAGCAAGGCGCAGGCAAGACGGTAGTAATCGATTATTCGTCCCCCAACGCCGCCAAGCAGATGCACATCGGACATATCCGTTCGACGGTTATCGGCAATGCGATTGACCGAATCTTCCGTGCGCTCGGTTATCGGGTAATCGCCGATAATCATCTGGGCGATTGGGGCACGCAGTTCGGCATTCTCATCAAGGGCTATCGGGAACTCCTGACGCAGGAAGAGCGCGATAATCTGACGGTTGCCAATCTGGAAAAGTGCTATGTACTTTCCGCGGCAAAAGCCAAGGAAGAGGACGGTATTTGGAAGGAAGATTGCAAGCGCGAGCTCGTGAAACTGCAGCAGGGGGATGAGGCGAATTTCGCGCTCTGGAAAAAGTTCATCAAAATTTCAATTGGCGAGTTTGATAGGATGTATGCGAAGCTCGGGGTGAAGTTCGATACCTACCGCGGGGAATCGTATTATAATGAAACGATGCCGAAGGTTGTGGAGAAGCTCGAGGAGATGGGGCTCGCGAAGGAAAGCGAAGGGGCGCTCGTAGTTAATCTCGAGGACGAAAAACTCGGGGTCGCAATTGTTCGTAAATCTGACGGCGGTTATAACTATACGACCAGTGACCTCGCGTGCGTCAAGACGCGGGTGGAGGATTACGATCCTGAGCGGATTATCTATGTAACGGACGCGCGTCAACAGCTTCATTTCAAGCAGTGGTTCAACATTGCGGGCAAGATGGGCTATACGGTCAAGCTTGTACATGTGCCGTTTGGGCTTATGAGCTATCAGGGCAAGGCGATTTCCACGCGTGAGGGCAATCTTATCCGTCTGGAAGAGCTGCTTGCCGAGGCGAAGAAGCGTGCACTTGATATTGTAAACGCTCGTCAATCCCAAACCGAGCAATCGGTTAATCGGTTAATCGGTCAATCGGTCAATAATGAAGCCCTGGCTGAGGCGATTGGTTATGGAGCGGTCAAATATTCCGATCTTTCGCATGATCCGATTACGGATATTGACTTCAGCTGGGATAAGGCGCTCGCGCTCGAGGGTAATTCTGGTCCGTATTTGCAGTATGCGTATGCGAGAGTGTGCTCGTTGTTGGCGAAGGGAAGAGAGCAGAGTGAAGAGATAAGAGATGAGATGTGGAGTGAGTTTGCGATTGAGACGCCGAGTGAGAAGCGGTTGGCGTTGGCGCTCTTGGAGTTCCCAGGGGTGGTGAAGCGGGCGGCGGAGGCGTATAAGCCGTCAGTTTTGGCGGATTATCTCTTCCAGACGGCCCAGCTTTATTCGAGTTTTTATCAGAGCTCGCCGATTTTGAAGAGTGAGGAAAGTGTAAGGAATGCTCGTCTTGCGCTTTGCCGTTTGTTCGGCGAAGTGTTGCGGCGTGGACTCGACCTCCTCGGCATCGTCACACCCTCGCATATCTAACGGGGGCGTAGCATAACGCGAAGATGTATCTTCGCGCACAGGACACATTAAGTGAGTTGGGTTGACGGTAGGGCTGGGAAAATGATATAATACGCGCTAATACAAAAGGTAGGTATAGCTATGGCAGAAATTACTGATCAACAAAGACGTCACTCCGCCGCGCATTTGATGGCGCGCGCGATTATGAATCTGTTCGAAAATGTGCAGGTGGATATTGGCCCGGCGACCGATGAGGGCTTTTACTACGATTTCGATTTGCCGCATCGTATCTCGACGGAGGACTTTCCGAAGATCGAGGCGGAAATCGCGCGGCTCATCGCGCTGGATGAACCGTTCGTCCGTAAGGAAGTAACCGCGGAGGAAGCGAAAGCGCTTTTGGCGGGACAGAAGTTCAAGCTCGAGCGACTTGAGGACGTAATCGCCGACGGGGTGGCAATCTCCACTTATGCAGTAGGAGATTATGTGGAGATGTGCCGGGGTCCGCATGTAGAACATTCGGCGCAGATCGGGGTAGTGAAGCTCACCAAGGTAGCGGGCTCTTATTACCGCGGCAAAGAAACGAATCCCATGCTCCAGCGCGTGTATGGTATCGTCGCCAAAGATCAGGCGGAGCTCGACGCGATTCTCGCGCGGGAAGAAGAAGCGCGTAAGCGCGATCACCGCGTGCTCGGCAAGGAACTTAAGCTCTTCACCATCACCGATCAGGTGGGGCCGGGCTTGGCGCATTGGTTGCCGAGAGGCTCGAGAGTGCGCGTAGCGATCGAGGAATATTGGCGCAAGAAACATTACGAGGCGGGGTATGAAATCGTCTATACGCCGCACGTTGGAAAATCCAACCTCTGGGAGACCTCGGGCCATCTCGGCTTCTACAAAGAAGGCATGTTCCCGGTGATGCATGTACAGGAAGGCGATGGTGCGGATGCGTATGTGCAGGACTATTATGTAAAGCCGATGAATTGTCCCTTCCACATCCAGTGCTATCAGTTCGAGAAGCGTTCGTATCGTGATTTGCCGATTCGCTATGCGGAATTGGGCACGGTCTATCGCTATGAGAAGGACGGCGTACGCCATGGTATGTTCCGGGTGCGCGGCTTTACTCAGGACGATGCCCACATCTTCTGCACACCGGAACAGATCGTGCAGGAAATCAAGGATACCGTCGAGTTCGCGAAGAAGATGCTCGGTAAGTTTGGCTTCCACGATATTCAGGCGTATTTGTCGACCAAGCCGGCGAAGGCGGTGGGGGATCCTGCGCGTTGGGAGCAGGCTACGCAGTCCCTCCGCGATGCCCTCGAGCAGGAAGGCATGGCTTATGAGGTGGATGAAGGCGGCGGCGCTTTTTACGGTCCAAAGATCGATATGAAGATCAAGGACGCGTTGGGACGTCCCTGGCAGCTCGGTACGGTGCAGTTCGACTTCAATCTGCCGGAGCGCTTCAATCTTACGTATGTAGGCGCGGACGGCAAGGACCATCAGCCCTACATGGTGCATCGTGCGCTCTTGGGGTCCATCGAACGTTTCTTCGGCATTTTGATTGAACATTACGCCGGAGCGTTTCCGCTGTGGCTCGCGCCGGAACAGATAAGAATTCTGCCGATTTCCGATAAGGCGCTCGATTATGCGAAGCGCACTCAGGCGGCGCTTAAGGCGAAGGGCTTCCGGGTTGAGATCGATACTTCGGCGGAGAAGCTTGGAGCCAAGATTCGCAGCGCGACGCTCATGAAAGTTCCCTATCAGGTGGTGGTGGGTCCGCGTGATGAAGCGGCCGGTCAGATCTCGGTGCGTTCGCGTACGGAAGGCGATCTCGGCGGTATGAAGTTGGAGGACTTCATCACGCGGCTTTCGGCTGAGCTCACGGCGGAATGACCTATCTTGACGGCGGCTTCGGCACGATGATCCAGTCCGCGGGACTTCCCGCGGGACGTGATCCATCGGATTGGTGTGTGGAGCATCCCGAAGCCGTAACCGCAATCCATCGCGCATATGTGGAGGCGGGTTCCGAGATTGTATTGGCGAATACTTTCGGACTCAATCGACTTAAGTATCATGGCGTGCATACGCTCGAAGAACTGTTACCGGCGGCGCTTAAGTGTGCGCGGGCGAGTGGAGCGGGTAAGGTCGCGCTGGATATTGGTCCATTGGGACGGCTCATGCGCGATATCACTTTTGACGAGGCCTATAAGACCTTCGCCGAAACCATCTGCCTCGCTGCTACCACGACAACTTTTGATCTCGTCTATATCGAGACGATGAGCGATCTTTATGAAGTAAAGGCCGCGGTTTTGGCAGCGAAGGAAAATTGTGATAAGCCGATTTACGTAACCGTTACCTTAGGAGAAAACGGACGGCTCCTTTCGGGGGCGGATGTTGATACGATTGCTACGGTTTTGGAATCACTGGGAGTAGAGGCATACGGTTTTAATTGTGGATTAGGTCCCGAGAACATGCTCCCTTATGTGAAGCGACTGCAGGAGATTTCCACGCGTCCGATAATCGTCAAGCCCAACGCGGGCATGCCGAAGCTCGTGGACGGAAAAACGATTTTTGAGGTGGGCCCGGAGGCCTTTGCAGCGTCCATGCGAAAACTGGTGGAGGCAGGCGCCACGATTCTCGGCGGATGTTGTGGAACGACGCCAGAACATATCCGGAGGATTGCGCAATGACACGAATTGCTTCCGGAACGCAGACGGTGGAGATAAAGCCGTATTCGGGATTGATCATTGGCGAGCGAATCAATCCGACCGGTAAGAAGCTTCTTAAAGAGGCATATCGTAAGGGAGATACGGCGTATATTCTGCGCGAGGCCGTGAAGCAGATGGATGATGGCGCGAAAGTGCTCGATGTGAATTGCGGAGTGCCAGGCTTAGATGAGGCGGAGCTATTGGAGAGCACGGTTTTAAGCGTACAGAAAGTAGTAGGGGTTCCATTGCAGATAGATACTGCCGATCCGGTGGCGTTGGAGCGAGCGCTAAGGAGAGTGAATGGCAAGGCGCTCGTTAATTCCGTTAATGGCAAGCGCGAATCGATGGACGCGGTGTTTCCGCTGGTAAAGAAATACGGCGGAACGATAGTGGCGCTCTGTTTAGATGAAGGGGGAATCCCCGCTACTGCTGAAGGACGTCTCGAAATCGCTCGAAAGATTCTTGCGGAAGGCGCGAAGTATGGCTTTACCAAAGATGATTTCGTATTCGATGCGCTTACGCTTTCCGTTTCAACGGCGGCGAATGCGGCGCTCGTAACGTTGGAAACCGTTCGTCGGCTCACCGAAGAACTCAAGGTAAATACGGTTTTGGGGGTATCGAATGTATCGTTTGGACTTCCGAATCGTGCCGCGCTCAATAACGCGATGTACGCGCTTGCAGTCAAGGCGGGACTTTCCGCAGCGATTGCGAATCCGGCGGTGATAAAATCCGAAATCGATCCAGCGGCGGAGAAGGTATTGTTGGGACAAGATGAGAATTGCGCGGAGTGGATCAAATTAGCACAAGCGGGCGAGGGGAAGGTTCCGTCCGCGGTGGTTACACCGGCGCACGAGGATAAGGTAAGTTCTTTAGGGGCGGCGGTGGAGAAGGGCCTTAGGCATGACGCCGCTTCGGCGGCGAAGCAGGCGCTTAATACGGGATCTTTGGCGATGGAGCTTATTTCCGAAGCGATCGTTCCGGCATTGGAACGGATTGGCAAGGGTTTTGAATCGGGAACGGTATTTCTGCCGCAGTTGATGCTCGCCGCGGATGCCGCCGGAGCGGCGTTTGAGGTGATTAAGACGTCCATGGCCGATGCGCAATTCGAAAACTCGAAAATTCGCAATTCACCCCCGATTGTCCTCGCTACCGTTAAAGGGGATATTCACGATATCGGCAAGAACATCGTGAAGGCGCTGTTGGAGAATTACAGCTTTAGGGTGATTGATCTCGGTAAGGATGTGCCGGTAGAAAAGATTGTGAAGACGGCGAATGCTGAGGGCGCGTTTTTGGTGGGGCTTTCGGCGCTGATGACGACTACGGTTGGGGCGATGGCGGAGACGATCAAGGCGCTGAAGGAGTCTGGATACCAAGGTAAGGTCGTAGTTGGCGGCGCGGTGGTTACGCAGGAATACGCCGATTCAATAGGCGCTGACTTCTACGCTAAGGATGCTATGCGCACCGTTCGCATCGCCGAGCTATTGACAAGTAAGGGCGGTTTTTGATATACTACACGCCAATTAGCACCCCGGGCGATTAGCTCAGTTGGTTAGAGCATTACCTTCACACGGTAGGGGTCACTGGTTCGAGTCCAGTATCGCCCACCATCATTGAAATTTCAAACCAAAGTTTTAAGGAGAAATATATCATGGTACTCGATGACCTCAAAGGTAAGACTGTAGGTGTTTGCGTTTCCGGTGGACTTGATTCCAAGACCATCTGCTGTGTGTTGAAGGATGCCGGCGTGAAGGTGAAGGCGTTCTCCGCCAATGTCGGTCAGCCGGATGAAAAGGACATCAATGACATCAAGAAGAAAATGGCGCCGACGGGAGTGGATACGACGATTGTGGACGTAACCAAGGAAATGGCCGAAATCTGCTTTGAGACGGTGAAATGTCAGGCGATGTACGATGGCGGCTATTGGAACTCGACAGGAATCGCGCGCGCGGTCACCGTACAGAAATTGCTGCCGGCGATGAAGAAGGCGGGTTGCACGGTACTCGTGCATGGCGCCACCGGTCGTGGCAACGATCAGATGCGTTTCGAGCGCTACACCAATGTGTTCGATCCCAAGTTCGGCGTGTATGCGCCGTGGCGCGATGCGGAACTCCTGAAGAAGTTCCCCGGCCGCACCCAGATGGTGGACTTCCTCGCTAAGCGCGGCATCGTCGCGTTCGTGGGCACCAAGAAGAAATATTCGACCGACGCGAACCTCGCGGGTCTCTCCCACGAAGCCGAAGAGCTCGAGAAGATGGAAACCTCGATGCGCATCGTAAAGCCCACGATGGGCGTTTGGCCGGATAAGGCGCCGAACAAGATCGAGAAGATTACGCTTAAGTTTGAGAAGGGACGCTGCACCGCGATCAACGGCAAGAAGCTTTCGCCCCTCGCGGTAATGCTCGAGCTCAACAAGATCGGTGGACGTAACGGCATCGGCATGAAGCACGCGCTCGAAAACCGCATCATCGGTACCAAGAGTCGCGGGGTGTACGAAGCTCCGGGTATGGAAGTTCTCTCGTGGGGACTTAAGTACATCTACGAAGGCGTGATGGATCGTCGTTCGACGGATCTCTTCCAGAAGCTTTCGAAGTTCGTTTCCGATCAGATCTATGACGGTCGCTGGTTCGATCCGGCGACTCAGGCTGCGCGCGCGGCGATTCAGGTCTGGGCGGACAAGGCGACCGCGGAAGTGACGCTCGGCCTCTACAAGGGCAATATCTTCTTCGAGAAGCTTACGGGCCTCAAGGCCACGATCTATAACGAGGCCGACAGCTCCATGGAAGCGTCCAATGGGCTCAATCCGCACTCTTCCCAGGGCTTCGCCGAGATTCAGTCCGTTGAAGCGAAAATGTTGGCGAAAGCGGGACAGATCAAAGCATGAGTGAAGAAGTGAAAGAAGAAGCCAAGGAAGAGACCAAGGAAGAAGCCAAGGTCGAGGCCAAGGAACCGGAAAAACCGGTTGAGCCGGATTGGAAGGACCTTTACGCTCGACTCTTGGCGGACTTCGATAACTACAAGAAGCGTGCGGCCCGCGATCGTGAAGATACGTATCGCTATGCCGAAAGCGACATCTTGCAGGACGTTCTCCCGGCGGTGGATAATCTCTCGCTGGCGCTTGATAACGCCAAGGATAAAGAGGACGCGTTCGTAAAGGGCGTCCAGCTCGTTTACGATACGCTCCTAAAGTCTCTCAAGGATCACGGTGCGGAGCCGTTTGATTCTGTCGGTCAGGCGCTCGACACCGAAAAGATGGAAGCGATCGCGACTTTGCCTTCGGCGGAAGTCGAAGAAGGTAAGGTGTCCAATGAAGTCAAAAAGGGCTGGATGCTGAAGGATAAGGTCCTTCGTGCCGCCCAGGTGGTAGTATCTTCAGGTAAGGGCGATGGCAAGTAAGCGCGATTATTACGAAGTGCTCGGGGTGAGCAAGACGGCGACGGCGGATGAGATCAAGTCCGCCTACCGCAAGTTGGCGATGAAGTATCATCCCGACCGCAATCCCGGGGATAAGGCAGCGGAAGAGAAGTTCAAAGAAGCCGCCGAAGCGTATGATGTATTGCACGATGCCGAGAAGCGTCAGCGGTATGATCAGTTCGGTCATCAGGCCTTCGAAGGCGGCGCCGGCGGTGGTTTCGGCGGTGGCGCGGGCTTCTCCAATATGGAAGATATTTTTGCGGCGTTCGGCGATCTCTTCGGGGGACGTGGAGGACGCGGCAACAGCGGTTTTAATTTCGATTTCAGCGATTTCATGAGCGGCGATAAATTTTATCATGAAGACCCGAATGCGCCGCGAGATGGCGATGATATGACCTTCCGGCTGGATATCGACTTTGACGAGGCGATTTTCGGTTCCCAGCGCACGCTCGAGTTGAATCTGCCGATGGAGTGTCCCGATTGTCATGGTAAAGGCGGCGCGGGACGCACCACCTGTCGTGCTTGCGGTGGCAAGGGAATGATCATCGGCGGATCGGGATTTTTCCAAGTTCGGCAGACCTGTCCCACCTGTCATGGCTCCGGCGAGGTGATTGATAAGGTGTGCCGTAAGTGTCAGGGAACGGGACGCATCTCCGTTCCGCAGAAGATTTCGCTTAAGATTCCGGCTGGAGTGGATAATGGCTCGCGGTTACGGCTCTCGGGCAAAGGCGCCGGTGGACTTCGGGGGGGACGTCCCGGAGATCTTTATGTAGTGCTGGGGGTGAAGGCGAGCGACCTCTTTGAGCGCGATGGACAGAATCTCTATGTGGAAATTCCGGTATCGCCGGCGATTGCGGCGTTGGGCGGAGAGGTGAATGTACCGACTCCGGATGGCGAAGCTCAGATTAGAATTCCCGCCGGCACTCCGGATGGCAAGGTCTTCCGGTTGCGCGGCAAGGGCGTACCTTCGTTGCGCGGTGGTGAAGTTGGCTTTTTGGATGTAAGAATCGTTGTGGAAGTTCCGGTGAATCTTGATTCGAAGCAGAAGGCCACCTTGGAGACGTTTCAGCATCTTACGGAAGCGTCCAACTTTCCGGCGGCGCAGACGTTGGCGAACAAGGCGCGCGTATTCTACTCCCATCGGGATAAGCTACGCGGCTAAGCGATTTTCGCACCTGTGGTGGAATGGCAGACACGCTGGATTTAGGTTCCAGTTCTTAACGGAGTGTGGGTTCAAGTCCCACCAGGTGCACCAGCGTCACCATATTTTTTGAATTTTCGGATAACGAAAGGGCGAAAATATGGTATAATACGCATATGAAAAAGAAGATAGTTCTCATCATCGCCTTAGCGGCGGGATTGGTGGCGGCGGTGCTGTCACGATTTTATCTACTCGCGAAGGATTCCGAAGTGCAGGAGTTAAAGGACGCCATCAACCGGCGCTACGGTACGATGGACGTACTCTGCTTTAAGAAAGATACGCCTTCGGGGACGGCGCTGACGAAGGAAGATGTAGGGTATAAGACGGTACCCGCGTTCGGAATGCGCGGGCAGGCGTTGGAGCCCGAGAACTTTGGGGACATCCTCAAACGCAAGACGGTAATCGCGCATCGCAAGGGCGATGTGATCTTCTGGAGCGACATCGAAGGCGGCGATCCATTGGCGCTCGGGCTTTCGGGGGACATCAAGAAGGCCATGCGCGCGGTCTCCATCAACTGCTCGGGAGCAGCCGCGGTCTCGACCATGGTCAAGCCGAACGACCATGTGGATGTTATCGGCACTTTCGACTTCGACGCGGCCGGCGGAAGGAAGAGTTTGGTGACGGTAACGATGCTTCAGAATGTACTGGTGCTCGCGACGGGACGCGATACCGCCAAGCGCAGCGGAAACCTCGGCGGGGGCGCTTACACGACGGTAACCCTGGAGGTAACGCCCCGGGAGGCGGAGATGTTGGCGTTCGCCGAACAGATCAAGGGGCGGCTCGTATTGACCTTGCGCAACCGTAATGATACTTCGTATGAGAAGCAATTGCCGCAGGTGGATTTTGATAAAATTCGTAGCGAAATCGAAACATTGAATGCACAGCGTCAACAGCAGAAACTCATCAACCACTGAAAATGCAGCTTACGACTCTTATCTCCGGTAATCGGGAAACTCGGGACCTTGCGGACGGTATCTATGTAATCGGCCGAGGGGAACATTGCCGGATCAGGTTGCCGTTTCCCGATGTTTCGGATCGGCATGCCATGCTTACGGTAAGAGACGAGCAGGTGATTTTGGAAGATCTCGCGAGCGCGAATGGAACTTATGTAAACGGCGAACCGATTGACGAGGCGGTGACGCTCGATGGCAGTATGGTGGTGCAGATCGGCGAGAGTATGATGAGAGTGGAAAATAAGAGAGAAGAGATGAGAGATGAGAGAGAAGATGTTGAAGATGAGAGAGTAGAGAGTAGAGAGAAGAGTGAAGATGTGGATGAGGGGAAGCGGGAATTGCGGCGGATTGTGCAGGAGCAGATTCAGAACGAGCTTTTGAAGCGGATGGATATGAAAAAGCTCACGGTGCAGGGGGTGGACCAGGAAGGTCTCGCCGATACTGCGCGGGAGAAAATCCGTACGATTATCGATGAAGTGGTGGCGAATGGACGTCTGCCGGCGGGAATCGATCCGATACGTCTGGAGGACGATGTTTTCAATGAAGCGCTTAGACTTGGTCCGCTCGAGGAGTTACTGGCGGATGATTCGGTTACGGAAATCATGGTGAACGGTCCTCACAAGGTCTATATCGAGCGCGCGGGCAAGTTGCAGCTTTCGGATTGTCAGTTCACCGACGATGCGAGCGTGCTCGCCGTGATCGAGCGTATTGTAACGCCGCTTGGGCGGCGTATTGACGAAAGTCAACCGTATGTGGATGCGCGTTTGGCGGATGGTAGCCGTGTGAATGCAATCATCGCACCGTTGGCGCTTTCGGGCCCGACGATCACGATCCGGAAATTTGCGAAGAAGGCGTTGAGCAGCGAGGACTTCGTCAAGTTCGGCACTTGGACGCCGGAAGCGGCCGAGTTCATGAAGCTTTGCGTAATACTCCGCAAGAACATCATCGTCGCTGGCGGTACGGGGTCCGGTAAGACGACGCTCCTTAACCTGCTTTCGGGGTTCGTTCCTTCGACTGAGCGCATCGTGACCATCGAAGATGCGGCGGAACTTAGGCTCCAACAGCCGCACGTGGTGCGGCTCGAGGCGCGTCCGGCGAACATCGAAGGCAAGGGCGCGGTTACGATTCGGGATTTGGTGAGAAATTCGCTTCGTATGCGGCCTGATCGAATCATCGTGGGTGAATGTCGCGGAGGAGAGTCCCTGGATATGTTGCAGGCGATGAATACCGGTCATGATGGGTCCTTGACGACGGTGCACGCCAATTCGCCGCGCGATGTAATTTCGCGTTTGGAAACGATGGTCTTGATGAGCGGAATGGAACTACCGAGCAGGGCAATCCGTGAGCAGATTGCGAGCGCGGTGGATATCGTGATTCATGAGTCGCGTATGAGCGATGGCTCGCGCAAGGTGGTGGCGATTTCTGAAGTGACGGGACTCGAGGGCAATCAGATCGTCATGCAGGATATCTTCACCTTTAGGCAGACTGGCGTGGATGAACACGGAAAGGTGCTGGGGGCAATGAAGCCGACAGGAGCGGTGCCGACGTGGATCGATCAGGTGAAGGCGAGAGGAATTCCGCTTAATATGGGGATGTTTCAGGAATAAGTCATGGCATGGGTGATTGCGAGTTTGTTCATGTTGTCGGCGGCGGGGATCGCTTGGTATTATGTTTCGTCGCTTAATATCAAATCGGGCTGGCAGAATGGCAAGGGGATGTTGGCGAGATGGTTGGATGAGCGCAGGAGGGCGAAGTTCAATGCCCAGCTGCCGGAAGCGCTATCTACGATGTCCAATGCACTTCGGGCGGGTTTCTCCATCGCCCAGGCGTTTGATTCGGTGGTGGAGATGGGGGATAAGCCGATGAGCGAGGAATTCGCGATTCTTCAGCAACAGCTCCGCATCGGTATGGACTTTGAATCGGCGCTGGACTCAATGAGCGAGCGGGTGGGGTCCGAAGATCTTACGTTGGTTACGACGGCGATTTTGATCGCCCGCAAGACCGGCGGCAATGTAACGGAAATTTTTGATAAGATTTCCGAAACCATCCGCGGTCGGATGAAAATCGAGCGCAAGGTGAAGAGTTTGACGGCGCAGGGGAGATTACAGGGAATTATCGTTTCGTTGATGCCGATTTTCCTCGGGTTGATGATGCTCATTATCAAGCCAGGGATGATGATACCGTTTCTTTGTAGTATGACGGGTTTCATATCGATTCTGGCGATGATCGTGTTGATCACGCTCGGATGGTTGATGATCCGGAAGATAATCAAGATTGATGTATGAAAGATAAGTTTTTTGATAGGTTGGACTGGGCGGCGTTCTGGACGGCAACGCTGATTACGATGGTCGTATATTTCTTCACCCTCGGGCCCTCGGTAGGTTTGGAAGATTCCGGTGAGCTCGCAACGGCGGCGGCGTATCTGGGAGTTCCGCATCCGCCGGGGTATCCTTTCTGGACGCTCTGCAGTTGGATTTTCTGCAAGATCTTTTCGTTCGTAACTTACATGGGCCATCCGACTCCGGCGTGGTGTGTATCGCTCTTTTCGGCTACGGCAGGGGCGTTCGCGGCAGGGTGCACGGCGATGCTGATTTGTCGTTCGGCGAGAGATTTTGTTACGACGCATCCCTATCTCGCGTTCGGTGGCGCGGTAGCAGGGGCGCTCACTTTTTCGCTCTCGCCGGTAGAGTGGTCGCAATCGACGATCGTCGAGATCTATTCGCTCAATGCGCTCTTTTTGATGTGGGTGTTTCTTCTTACCTATCGTTGGATGCGTAAGCCGTCCGATGCGATTTTGTGGTATACGGCGTTCGTATTCGGCTTAGGCCTTACCAACTATCAGGTTCTACTCTTCGCGATCGTACCGCTTGCGATTGTGATCGCGATGACGAAAACCGCGATGTTCAGAGATGTATTCATTTATTTGTGTCCGGTGGCAATGGTGTATCAGCTGTTGGATGTAGGCCAGCTCAACCGCGCGAGCAAGCTGATGCAGTCGGACGCGATCAACAAGCATCTGCCGGTGGAAGGACTCGTAAAAACGCCTTCGACAACGCTCGTGATCGTCGCGGTTGCGTTTGTGGTGTTGGCGCTGGTGGCGTCCGCGATATTAAGAGCGCGTAAGAACGATGAGCTGGCGAAAAAGGTGTTGCTCGGCGGAGGAATATTCGGGGCGGTTTTGATGTTGTTAGGGTCCTTCCTTTTCACCTCAATGCAGTCCTGGGCGACACCGCTTGAGCTGGAAATTGCTCCGCTCATCGAGCCTACGCGTTATGCGCTCATCGGTGCGTTCGTTTTAGGTTCAGTAGTAGCAGCGGCATTTTCGGTATTTGAGGAACGTCGGTGGAATAATGCGCTCATCGTCTCGGTCGTTCTTGCTGGCGCGGCGGTGATGTTCGCAATGATGGTTCCGGAAGCAGGCAGCGATGGTTATTGCGGTGCGCCGTATCCATGGGGCAAATCGGTCTTCATGTTTATTGTCGCATTAATTGCGCTCTTTGCGCTTACGGCGTTCATTCCGAAGGGACTTTCCTTTGCGATTCCGGTAGCGGGCTTTCATATTGCGGCGTTTATCCTGCTTTCCCGCGGAGCGATGAACGGGCTTACACATCCGGCGAGCTGGTGGTTCGGCTGGCCGATCGCTTGGAATTTCGTATTGCTGGCGCTCGCTTGGCTTACGTTGCCTAATGGACGCAGCGTAGCGGGAGCGGCTTTCTTCACGCAACTCGGCGCGGCATTCTATGCGTATATGCCGATTGTGTCGGATCTGCGCAATCCGCCGATGAACTGGGGCTATCCGCGTACCTGGGAAGGTTTCAAACACGCCATTCAGCGTGGACAGTATGAGGCGATTACTTTCAATATGCCGACTTGGGACGGTATCAAGGGCTACTTTGCCGATGTGCACCTGCAGTTTACGGCATTCATTGCGTCCTTTGCACTGGTGCCGTTTGCAGTTGGACGTTGGATTGTCAAGAAGGAGAATCGCAAGCTCTTCTGGCAGTGGATGGTGGCGGCGGTAAGTTGCTTCTTGCTGATGAGCGTACTTTTGATTGGACTTGCGAATGTAAAAGGGGATATTCAGGACGGCTTCATCCAGAAGGTGAAGTTCATTTCTTCCCATGCGATGATTGCGCTCTGGATTGGCTATGGTATCGTCTTCGCGGTGATGAAGGTGAACCGCTGTATAAAGCTCGTGGCGCTCGCGCTAATCTTGATTGCCGGCGGTATCCCGATCGCGCAGAATTATCTCAATGATGATCTCGTGTTCCGCTTGGGTGGTAATGAACAGAACGGACATACCTTCGGCTGGCAGTTCGGTGCTTATCAGCTCGAAGGCGCGAATGCGATTAAAGAACAGATCGAGGCGGATGAAGAGCCGCTTCCCGATCCGACTTATCCGCCGCCGATGGATAAGTTTTCGATCTTTTTCGGAGGTACGGATCCGGGGAGGTTTGTGCCGACTTACATGATCTACTCGGCGAATTTCCGTCCCGACGTATATCTCATCACCCAGAATGCGCTGGCGGATGATACATATATGAGCGTTGAGCGCGATCTTTACGGTGATGAAATCTGGATTCCTGCCAAGGAAGATAGCGCCGAAGCGTTCAATATCTATGTGGACGAAGTGCAAAGCGGTAAGCGGCAGGCGAATGGGGATTTGAAGATCGAGAATGGACGCGTTCAGGTAACCGGTGCACTCGGGGTAATGGAGATCAATGGTATCCTTACGAAGATGATGCACGATCATGACCGGCTGAAACATTCGTTCTATGTAGAGGAGTCGTATGTAATCCAGTGGATGTATCCGTATCTCTCGCCGCATGGACTCATCATGAAACTCAACGCGGAGCATACTCCCTACGATGCGAAACGGGCGACGCAGGATAATGATTTTTGGGATTGGTATGTGCGCCGACTTTTGAATGATCCGATGTATCGGCGCGATTTCGCGGGACAGAAGAGTTTTTCTAAATTGCGTGCGGCAATTGCAGGACTTTATCAGAAGCAGAATCGCTATTCGGAAGGCTCGCAGGCATTCCGCGAAGCAGTGCTCCTGTATCCGGCTTCTCCAGAAGCGGTATTCCGCTATGCGCATGAATCGCTCTTACCGTTCGCCCGCTACGATGCGATATTGGAGTTGATGGACAATACTGATCGCCTCGACCCGAACAATTCGCGCACTGGTCGCACTCGGTCGTATGTAGTAAGCATCCGTAAATATACGGCGCTCGCGAATCGGCTGGAAGCGGCGAAACGCAAGGGACCGCTTTCAATTGAGGATACCATTCGTTTGGCCGATGCTTACGCGCAGCTTGGACGCATCCAGTTGGCGGCGTCGCTCATTCATCCGATAATTAATGAGCTTAACGACGCGCAGCATCTTAGTCTGGTCCTTCCGATTCTGCTGGATGCGCGGACGGATGCAGACGCCGAAGTGTGTTTAAATAAGTATTTGAAACTGAATCCGCAGGGTGATGCGAACGCTTGGGCGGAACTTGCGAAAATTCAGTATCGTCAGGGACGTCGTCAAGCGGCGCAGCAGAGCTTCCTCATGGGTTATCGGATCGATGCGCAATCGCTTTTCGACCGGTTGCAACGCGATCAGGAACTTTATGAAATCGCCGCACCGTTGTTCCAGCGGAGGAAATAAAATTTTATAACAACAACAAAAAAGGAATAAAAATGAAAGCACCTAAAAAAGGAGTAAAATGGGAGAAGTTCGGTTTTGGCTTCTCCGATGTAAACTGCCACATCAAGTTCGCTTGGAAGGACGGTAAGTGGTCCAAACCGAAGTTCGTGAAAGATCCGTTCATCACGATGCATATCGGGGCGGCGTGTCTGCATTACGGTCAGGAATGTTTTGAAGGCATCAAGGCTTTCCGTCAGAAGGACGGCAAGATCGTGATTTTCCGTCCGGACGAAAACGCCAAGCGCATGTATCGTACGGCGATTCGCACCTGCATGCCGCCGGTACCGGTGGAGATGTTTTTGGATGCGTGCAAGACGATCGTCAAAAAGAACGCCGAATACGTGCCGCCGTTCGGCACGGGTGGCTCGATGTATTTAAGGCCGCTCTTGATCGGAACCGGTCCGCAGATCGGCGTCGCTCCGGCCAGTGAATATACTTTCATCATCATGGTGATGCCGGTTGGCGCTTATTACAAGGGCGGAATCAAGCCGGTACGCGCGGTAATCTTTGATGATTGGGATCGCGCCGCGCCGCATGGTATGGGCGACGTGAAGGTAGGCGGCAATTATGCCGCGGGTATCTTCGCGCACGAAAAGGCCAAGCATGACGGCTGGCCGGTGGAGTTGTATCTGGACGCAAAAACTCATAAGTTCGTGGAAGAATTCGCGACTTCCAATTTCGCCGCGATTTCCAAGTCGGGGGCGTATGTTACGCCGGACAGCTGTTCGGTGTTGCCGTCCGTTACCAACATGTCGCTCAAGCAGTGCGCCAAAGATCTGGGCATCAAGGTGGAGTGTCGTCCCGTACCATATACGGAAATCAAGAAGTTCGAGGCGGTGGCGGCGCTCGGAACGGCGGTCGTAATCACTCCGGTTTGGGAGATTACCCGCGGTAAGGAGGTTATCCGCATTTCCGATCCGGAGAAGGTGCATCCGACGCTGCAGAAGCTCTACGATCGGGTTCAGGGCATTCAATACGGACTTGTAGCCGACAAGCATCACTGGTGCCTTGAAGTCAAGTGACGAGTTGATAAGGGAGCTGCTTGAAAAACGAGGGATAAAACCTGAGGATTTTGAAAAGTTCCTGAATCCGGATATCCGCGATCTCAAACCGGCTGAAGAACTCGACGGGGTTATTGAAGCCGCGGAGACGATACTTTCGGCGATTGCCGAGAAGCGCATGATCGTAGTTTTCGGCGATTACGATTGTGATGGCGTCTGCGCGACGGCGATTCTGGTGAGAACGCTTTCGGTGTTAAACGCAAAAGTCGAGGCGTTCATACCCAAACGGCTGGAAGAAGGCTATGGGATGAGCGAGACGGCGATCGCGAGAATGCTCGGGGAGTTTCCGGATTGCTCCATGGTGATTACCGTGGATAACGGCATCAACGCTGTACAAGAGGTAGCGGGACTGAAAGTGCATGGAATCAAGGTCGTGATAACCGATCATCATCTGCCGGGCAATACTTTGCCGGAGGCGGATGCGATGATCGATCCAAAAGTAGCGGCGCCGGCGGAACTGCAGGAGATCTGCGGAGCGACGGTGGCATTCTTACTGGCGGAGCGACTCATCACGGAAGCTAAAAACCGCGGTTGGTACAATGGCGAATCGATTGGTGGACCGCTCTTGGTGCTCGCGGGATTGGCAACAGTTACGGATATCATGCCGTTATTGGGACAGAACCGCATTTTAGTATCGGAAGCGCTTAAACGCTTCCCTCGGTGTGCGCCGTTGGGACTTAAAGAACTGCATAATCGAGCGGCGCGAGGTGGCTATGATCAACTTACGTCGAAGGATTTCGGTTTTCTGCTTGGACCGCGGATAAACGCCGCCGGTAGGATTTCTTCGGGTATGGCGGCCTTGGAGTTAATCCTTACCGAAGATCGGGAGATATCGCGGGAATCGGCGCGGATTATCGATACTTACAACTACGAACGTAAAAGTATCGAGTCGGGGATGACCGAGGAAGCGCTCCAAAAAGTAGTTCCCGAGGCGACGGCACAGGTTATCGATTTGCCGAATGGACATCCCGGTGTTGCCGGTATCGTTGCGGCCAGGGTGTTGGAACGAATGCAAGTTCCGGTTTGCGTAGTCGCCGGTGGACATGGCAGCGCGCGAGCGCCGGAAGGCGTGAATATCCGCGATGCTTTTGTCGCCTGTGATGAGTATCTCGAACGATACGGCGGTCATGCGGCAGCCGGTGGTTTCTCGGTACGCGCCGGCAAGATGGATGAGTTCCGTAAAGCGCTGTGTGAATATTGCCGTGGTCTACCGAAAGTATCGGCTAAGGATTCTGTTGACGTCAAAGTCGAGCTTGAGGATATCACGCTCGAGCTGGCGGAACAGATTAGTAAGCTCGAACCTTTCGGCGAAGGTAACCGTGAACCGGTGCTGGCGTTCGAGGGGGTGTATCTTTCCGAGGTACGCACGCTCGGTCAGGATGGCAAACATCTGCAGTTCGGCTTTTCGGGCTCGAGTTTGCGCGCAATCTGGTGGGGCCATGGGGACGAAGTAGAGGCTTTACGCAAGTTGGTCTCTCCGGTTACCGTGAACTTCGCCTTGATAATTTCCGAATACGGCGAGCGTCATGTGGAGCTACGGGTAATTTCGGTAGAACCATTTATAAAAGAAGGAGATATAAAATCATGATAACTTTGTTCATCGGTATTCTGTTCGGAGGCGGCAGTTACTGTGCCTCGTATTATGCGGCGGACTTAGGTTCCGGCTGGAGCATCTTTCTCGGGCTCATCGGTTTCGGCGTGTTCCAGGGAGTGGTCGGATATCTGATCCAGAAAAAGATCAAGGCGGATATGGAAAGCGTGCAACGGGTATTGCTTGCGGGACAAAAACAACTGCAGCAGAAGATGCAACGTTGGCAGATGCGTCCACCGGGTTCGCTTCAGGCCGCCCAGCGGGAAATTGCCGAGGATACCAAGCGCTTTGTGAAGGAGGCGCTCGAGCGTACTTCGTTACTTGAAAAATATCGCCTTTGGGTGCCGATGATGGAGCGTCAGATCGCGACCGCCCGATTGCAACTTAATTGGATGATCAAGGACTTCAAAGAAGTCGATAAACTCATGCCGAAGGCGCTTTTGATTGATCCGTCGATGGCGGCAATCAAGATGGCGCGGATGTATATGCTCGAAGAGCCGCTGGCGAAGATCGAGAAGGTATATCGTAAGAGCGTGCGGAGGGTAAAATACAACGGCAATGTATTGCTCGCGGGCGCGATGAGCTGGATGCAGGTTAAAAAGAACGATGCTGATGGCGCTTTCCGTACGCTCACTCAGGCGCTTAAGAATAGCGATAACGAGACCTTGAAGAAGAATCACGAATATCTGATGAACAACCGCGTTTCGCATTTCACCAATTCGGGACTCGGCGATCAGTGGTATTCGCTGCTGCTTGAGGCGCCGAAAGTGCACACTCAACGTCAACGGATGGTCTATCGATGAAAGCCGTAATC
>R14__coassemble_561_pt1 | contig 24811 bp, 17 predicted proteins | sample R14__metabat2_high_PE_051 | metagenome-assembled genome bin R14 | reverse complement strand
TTTCTCGGGAGGGACTGTATTGGAATTGAAAAGGGACTGTATTGAAACCGAGGAGCGACTGTATTGGAATCGCGGAGGGGCTGCGATGCTGGTCGTAGGGGCTGCGGTCAAATTGCGCTTGACAGCAAGGCGCCGTATTTGGTATAATACGCAGTAAAGAAAGATTGAGATATGGCATACGTAATGCAGATGAATGAGCTCGGGAATGGAGAGAAGCTTCGTGGACTTTGCCGCGAATCTTTTGATCCAGTTTTTGTTGCTGCCGATGGCCAAGAAGAATTGGTCGTTCTCAATATGTCCGCGTATCGTAATTTGTATGCTAAACTTCAGATATATGAGCGCCTCGAAGAGGGCGAGCGGGATGTTGCCGCTGGACGTGAGAGCGATGCTTTTGAAATGCTCGACAAAGTTGCTGGGGGAGTAGGTGTATAAGATTGTTGCTACTGACGCGGCTGAAAAAGATCTCTCCGCGATTCGTGATTATTTGCTTAATGAATTTTGCAACCCATTGTCGGTAGAAGATCTTTTTGATGAAATTCGCCGCGCGTATGAGGTTTTAGTGGATAATCCGTATGCGTTTGAGGAATGTCGTGATAGTCGGCTTCAGCGCAAGGGGTATCGCAAATGTGTGGTGGGCGGATATCTTTTTGTTTATCGGATTGAAGATGATGGTAACGGTGATGGAATAATACACGTCATTCGTTATTTTCACGGTTTACAGAATTATATCACGCAGCTTTGACTCTTCGCCGCGCTTGACTGGTGATAAACTCAGCTCCGTTCAAAAGCTGGTAGTGGGCGAAGTGCTGCGATCCTCACATATATGAATATTTGAGGATGTTGGCTATGGTAGGTGCGGATGTTTCTCGGGAGGGACTGCCGTGAAACCGCGGAGAGGCTGTATTGGAATCGCGCCGGGACTACTACCAAATCGCGCTTGACAGCGAGGCGGCGGATTTGGTATAATACGCACCGATTTGATACCAAGGAGGTGCGAAATGGCACAAGTTGCATTCAGTGTACGTATGGACGAAGGGCTTAAACAGGAGTTTAGCTCTTTTTGCGAGAATGTGGGTATGAATATGTCCACGGCTTTTGTGGTTTTTGCCAAGGCTGCAGTTCGTGAACATCGTTTTCCGTTTGAGATCGCGGAATATTCTCGCTGGCCGAACGAGGAGAAGCGTCAACGCGCGATAAATGCTTTTAGGGAGATGCGATCTCAGATGAAAGCGAAAGCGCTTCCGGAGCCGACTTTGGACGATATCAATGCTTTGATTGCCGAAACGAGAGCTGAGAGAAGGCGATGATGAAAGCAGTAATCGACACCAATGTTTTCGTGTCGGCATTTTGGACCAACAATTCGAATTCGCCGACCGTTCGCATATATAATGCCATGCTTCGTGGAGATTTCGTTCCGCTTTATGCGGATGATATCATTGCCGAGTATCGAGAGGTGCTTTTACGGGATAAGTTCGGATTTGATATAGATAAGGTGAATGCGGTAATTGATTATATTCTTGAATATGGGGAGCGGGTTGATCCGGCCGATTCCGACGCGAATTTCCCTGATCCAGATGATCGGGTGTTTTATTGCGTAGCATTGGCAAAGGATGATGAGGCGGCGTCATTGATTACGGGTAATATCCGTCATTACCCTACCACTGATTTTGTAGTCACGCCTTCCGAATTCTGTGCTATGATTGGAATATGATGTTCGTCTTTCTCTAATCCCAAACGGGGGAGGGGGAAGTTGGGGTGGATTTTGGTATAATACACCCTATGAAAACTATTAAAGACTACGAAATCTGGTTTTCCGTCGGCAGTCAGTTCCTGTACGGCCCGGAAGTTCTCACCACCGTTGAAGCGCGCGCCAAGGAAATGTGCGCGAAATGGAATCGGAGCGGTAAGCTCCCTTGCAAGATTGTCTTTAAGACGATCGTCAAGACGCCCGAAGAGGCGACGGAAATGGTCAAAGCGGCCAATTTCGATGATAATTGTGCGGGTATCGTTACGTGGTGTCATACGTTCTCGCCGTCCAAGATGTGGCTGAATGGACTTAAGCTACTGCAGAAGCCCTATTGCCATCTCGCGACTCAGTATAATCGCTCGATTCCTGATAAGGAAATCGATATGGACTTCATGAATCTCAATCAGGCGGCGCATGGTGATCGCGAGCACGGTTTTATCGCGGCGCGTTTGCGTACTCCGCGTAAGGTGATCGCCGGCTTCTGGCAGGATGCGGACCTCATCAAGCGCCTCGGGGATTGGATGCGCGTTGCAGTCGGCGTTGCGTTCTCGAAGAGCTTGAAGGTGATGCGCTTCGGGGATAACATGCGCAATGTCGCAGTAACTGAAGGCGATAAGGTCGGCGTTCAGGAAAAACTCGGTTGGCAGGTCAACACTTGGCCGGTTGGTAAGCTCGTTGAGTACATCAACAAGGTAACGGATAAGGAAGTGGACGAACTCCTTAAGGAGTACAAGAAGCTTTATACCATCAACACCAAGAATCTCGCGTCCATTCGTTATCAGGCGAAGGAAGAAATCGCGATGAAGAAAATGCTCGACGCCGAAGGGTGCCGTGCATTCACCAATACCTTCGAAGATCTCTACGGCATGGAACAACTGCCCGGTCTTGCTTCGCAGCGCTTGATGGCGCTGGGCTATGGTTATGGTGGTGAAGGCGATTGGAAGGTCGCGGCAATGACGGCAGTAGTGAAGGCGATGGCCGAAGGACTTAAGGGTGGTACGGCGTTTATGGAGGATTACACCTACGAATTGCAGAAGGGCAAGGAATATTCTTTGGGCGCCCACATGCTCGAGGTATGTCCGTCGGTAGCGTCCGCCAAGCCGAAAATCGAAGTGCATCCGCTCGGAATCGGCGGCAAGGCCGATCCGGCGCGATTGGTGTTCGAAGGCCGCGCAGGCAAGGCGATCGTGATCTCGCTCGTTGATATGGGTGGACGGCTTAGGATGATCGTTCAGGATATCGAGTGCGTCAAGCCGATCTATAAAATGCCGAAACTGCCGGTCGCGCGGGTGATGTGGAAGGCGATGCCCGATCTTAAGCGCGGCGTAGAATGTTGGATTACCGCAGGCGGCGCTCACCATACGACGCTTACCTACGATATTTCAGCGGAGCAGATGCGCGATTTCGCCCGAATCCTCGGGATTGAATTCGTGCACATTACCAAGGATACCACGGTTGAGTCGTTGGAACAGGAGCTCTTCCTCAACGACCTCGCCTGGAAGCTTCGGTAACAAGTGGAAAATTGGTATTCCGAGCGTGGAATAATTGCGCGATTGCGCACCGTAATCCGCGGACTTTCCAAACCGCGTTCCTCGCCGGAATACAAACTTGCGCGTACTGAATTGCAGCGCCTCAAGGCGCCGATTATCGGGATTATGCTACCGGTAATCGGCGTAATTGTGTTGATTGTAGTAACGGCGGTGCAGGGACAGAAAAAAGAGCATATCATCATTGATGTCGCGGTAGCTGACGAACAGACGGCCGAATTGGTGGATGAACCGGATCCGCCGGAAGAAGAGGTCGACATGACGCAGGATATCGATGTTAACGTCGATATCGCAACTGATGTGCCTACTCCCGATATTGCGGCGCCATCTCCGCCGAGTCCTACGCCGGGAGGCGAGCCCGATAAAGTCGCAGCAGCGCCTTCTCCGGTAACGATGGCTTCAATAGCGGGTACAATGAAAATTCGAGGTGTTGGTGATGGCAACGGAGGGGACTTCGGGTCCATTATCGGCGGAGGAAAATCGCAGAATACGGAAGGGTGCCTTATTGGCATTATCATCGACTTCAAGTTCGATGCGAAAGGTCAGCCGCGTCTCAGATATCGGGAAGATCCGCGTCGTCGGGGGTGGTGGATTTCCGATGATTACTGGGCGGACTGCAAGAACCTCTTGGATAATAACTTTTCGCCCGTTTGTCTCGCGCAGTATAATGTCGCCCCAAAGCGCACCGCTACCAATAAGATCTTTATTCCGGCGCAGTCCGCAGGTAATGGACCTAAATCCTTTGGAGCGGAGCAGTCGATGAAGAGTTCGAGTTTCTGCTGTTATTATTCCGGTAAGATCCGTGCTACCGAAGACGGCGTCTATCGGTTCGTCGGCTACTTCGACGATATGATGGTGGTGCGGGTGGATAAAAAGGTGGTCTTTGAGGATAACTGGGCGCATAAGGGTAAGGATGTAAAGGGCTGGATTACCGGTTGGGCTTCGAGTGATCCGGATTCGGGCAAGTGGCCGAGCTTTCAGGGAATGCACTCGGGAATGCAGATTGGGGACTGGGTGAATTTCTCCAAAGGCAAGGAGTATTTTATCGAAGTCATGTGCGGGGAACGTCCCGGCGGAGAAATCGGCGGCGTGTTGCTTATCCAGCAACAGGGCAAGCAATACGAGACTAGTCACAATCATCCGGTATTACCGGTATTCGCGAGCCGTCCGCTATCCATTAAGGAAAAGGAGCGTATCCGTAACTTCGCTTATAAGATGAGTGATGATTCGCCGCGCTTTAATTCGCGTAAGGCGTCCAAAGCCGAAAAGGAACAGCTCATCAAAGGTGATGTGGATGTAACCGTGGACATCTAAAGTTGGGTTCTTCCGTTTGGGGGAGGTGACGGTTGGGGTAGATTATGCTATAATTCGCATATTATGAATATGAAATTGTACACTCTCATGGGGATATTGGCGGCGACTTCGGTCTACGCCGGTTATGACACAGCTTGGTTTTCGGCGTCCGTAAATGGATCCGAAGCGACTCTTTCCAATTGCGCGTGGGCAGATACTGCTCCGACGGCGGAAGGGAATGCATGGACGATTGATAAGGAAGCTACTTTCAACGTTACTTCCAGCACAAGTGCGACGGATAATTTCTCGTGCACCGATCTTTCGATCGCCTTTGGTGATTTGTTGGATGTGGACGATTTGCCGTCGGCTACGCCGGATATTTGCGGTATTGCACCGACGGAGGGTGGCTGGAAGTTGAAAAATGGTGACGATTGGGAAGCGCTTACCGGCGAGACTCCAACGGCTACGAAAAGTCCGTACATTGTGCGCCTCGAGATGAACGAGACAGCGACAACGCCGAAGTTCCGTTTGTCAGTTAAGGGTACCGGCGACAGCGATTTCAGCGTGCTTAAGTATGATAATTCGGAGTGGATTGAGAAGAATGTCTCTGCCTTATCTTCCATCAAGTTCTCCGGTGTATTGCAGCTCAATTCAGTTGCGGCGACTGTGCCGAATACCGAAAACGATACGCTCGTTTCCGACGATGATGTGAATGTGGCGGTCGACAAGACCTGGCTGGAGGAGAAGGGCAAGGAAGCTACTGCAACCGGTAGTAATGGACTTAAGGTATGGGAGAGTTATGTGCTCGGGCTTGATCCTGATTCCACCACCTCGAAGCCGATTGTGAAGGCGCAGCAGAGTGATGATGCCGATACGCTGCGCTTTGCTCTCGATGGTGTGACTCTCGCGGCGAATTCCGGCGCGACCGTTAATTATTGCATCAAGACCTATTCTTCGCCGAGCAGCGCTACCCCTACTGCTACAAGCGCATCGGTACCTGCGGGTTCGACGGTGGATTTACCCTTACCTGAAAGCGGGGATAATGTTGAATACTATCGTGTAGCCATCGAAATGCGTTGAGTCGTTAATACGAGAGTCATAATAACATCCGGTGGTGCCGGTGTTTGCGAGCCGTCCGTAACTTATGTTTTCAGTATTATTTTCGTGCGTGCTTGCAGTTGTCGGAGCGGTGGTCGATTCCGTTCAGCCCGGTGATGCGGCGAGTGAAAAAGCGCATCAGTTGACGGAGGCGAAATCCTCTACCGGTAGGTGGTCCGATCGCGGCTTCCGGCATATTGTTGGGGCTAAGGACGGCTATTTCGCTTACACCTTGAAATGTGCGCCGCAATCGGCGGTTGCGATTACATATTGGGGATTGGATGGTTGGGATGGTCGCGCCTTTGATTTGTTAGTTGAGGATGAATGCATCGCGCATGTCGTAATCCCGCGGCTGGATAAGTCCGAATTCAATACGGTGGAATATCCGATCCCAACGGCGCTTACGCAGGGAAAGAAGTCAATTGAAGTAAAGATCGTCGCAGTTGCCGATTTTCGCTGCGCCGGTGGAATTTTCGGAGTCGCGATAACTAAGTATAAGCCGTCGATGGAAGTCCCCCATCCGCGTCCGGAAGGTGTCAATTATCTGTCGACCAACGAGGTAGTGCAGTTTGGACATGACTTTCCGGCGCAGGTGATAATAGCCGCTTCAACGGAAAAGCGGCTTTATGCAAAAGGCGTGTATGCTCCGGGAATCAGCAAAGGCGATCAACGTCTCGAGCTCGGGACTGGGGGACGCCTTGCAATCGGTGAGGAAGGATTGATCTTTGATTCGAATTACATTCATGGACAGAATAACCAGATTGTCTTTTCCGGAGGTATATTTGCCAATTATCAGCGCAGTCACATTCGGTCCGTTGCGCCGATTTTGCTGGTGAAAGGTACTGCGAGCAAGGTTCATGCGCAACATAAGCTTACCTTTTATACCGCGTTTGAAGGTAAGGGAGATCTTACGATCAGCGGAGCGGGTAAAGTGTTTTTTACGCGGTCCTGTCCGAATGCTACTGGTTGTCTGCGGCTCACGAAGGAGACGGAAGTGGTGTTTCAGCATGGTTGTCGCTGGGGTGGAAAAATCATCCGTGAGAAGGGCTCGAAACTTGTTGGGGAACCATTGAAGAAAGATGCTGAAGTTTTTCCCCAGCCAGCGACGGGGTATAATCCTAAGCGGCTTAAAATGGAGAAGCTGGGCCGAGGAGTGTGCGCATGGCGGCTTACCAATGATGTCGTAAGAATCGGTTGGCGGTATAAGTCCAGCGATCCGACGAATGCGGCGTTTAATGTGTATTGCGATGGGGAGCGGATTAATCCGCGCGCAATAACTAATGTGACTTATTACGATCATAAGTTCCGTTGGGACCATAAAACCCATCTTTATACCGTCCTCCCCGCTTCCTCTGCAACTACAACTAAAACTACTGCTTGCGTTCCGTTCCATCTTTCGGGAGATTCCCAGATCGGCTATCTCGATGTTGAGCTTACGCCGCCTGCTCCCCGCAAGACACCGGCGGGAGAGCCGTATGAGTATTTTCCAGATGATTGTTCGGTGGGAGATCTCGATGGGGATGGTGAATATGAGCTCGTGATCGCTTGGTGGCCTACACGACATGGGGATAACTGGTATTGGGGACAATCCGGAGAGACGATTCTCGAAGGCGTGAAACTTGATGGCACCGGTAAGTCGCTTTGGCGGATTGATCTCGGGCCGAACATTCGATCGGGTCCGCACTATAATCCGTTTCTCGTAGCCGATTTGGATGGCGATGGCAAGGCCGAAGTAGTGGTGCGGACAGCTCAGGGGACGGTTGATGGTATAGGTCGCATCTTCGGCTGGCAGGATGCGCCGAAGGATGGTCCTCGGGGAACGAATTCCTACGACTTTGCGAACGTTCGCAGTCAGATGCCGAAGTGGATTCGGTTTGGTGCGAAATTCAAGGATTTCCGTCCAGAAGACCAATTCGCTGCGTTTGCGCCGAATTATGTGACCTGCTTCTCGGGAGTGGATGGCAGAGCGCTCGATACATTGCCGTACAAGGGAGATATTTTGGATGATCCGGTGGCAATTGAACGGCGCGATTTCAATGCGATTAATTGGTGGTGGAGTTCGAGATGTCCCGGTAATCAGTCCTTTCGCATGCTCGCGACCACCGCTTATCTCGATGGCGCCAAACCGAGTGCGGTGATGTGTCGTGGATATTATTCGCGCACTTATCTCTGGGCGCTGGATTTTGATGGTAAGGAACTTAAGGAGCGGTGGTTCTTTAATTCGCATGTTCCGCGGATGGATGGTTATGCTTGGAATGGCTTCCATAATATTCGTGCGGGGGATGTGGATTTTGACGGCAAGGATGAGATCGTTTATGGACACATGTGCGTCGATCATAATGGACAGGGTCTGTGGACGAGCGGGTATGGACATGGTGACGCGATGCACATCTTTCAGGCCTCTCCGGAGAATCGTGGCATGGTCAACTGGACCTGTCATGAACATTGGCCGTTCGGCGTATCGCTTATCGATTGCGAGACCGGGCGTACTTTGCTTAGACGCAATGGACCTAAGGATACCGGCAGCTGCAATGCGATGGATATCGACCCGGGAACGCCGGGAGTGGAACTGTTCGCGGCTTGCAATATCGGTAATTTCTCGGCGAAAGATTGTCATCAATATCCAGCGCCTAAGCCCAAACCGATTATTAACTACTATGCGAATTTGCGCGGGCACATCCTTTGGAAGGGTGATATGTCCACCAGCTCTTATTCCGGCGGGACGATCATTTGGGATTATTTCATGCATCGGCGTTGGGTGAGCGTGTTGTGGGATGCAGGACCGGAAGTCGAGTCAGTCGGTGGCACGAAGGGAAATGCGAATCTTATCGCCGATATTTACGGGGATTGGCGGGAGGAATTAGTTTTGAAGCGCAAGGATAATCACGGTGTAAGAGTATTCTTTACTCCTTTCGATACCGAGTATCGTTTCCATACCCTTATGGAAGATCCCACCTATCGCGATGGGGTCGCTTCGCAGAACTCCGGTTATAATGTGCCGACCTCACCGAGTTTTTATTTTGGCCCCGATCTTAAAGGTCATAACATCTGGTTCCGCGGAACCTATTTACCTTAAGCTCACTAATTCGGGGGAGTTGACCTTTTCGGGGGAAATTGATATACTATGCACATGAAAATGAAAAACCTTGCTGTCGCGATGACATTCATCGCACTTTCCGCTAATGCCGACATCTACATGGCCGGCGATTCCACGATGTGCAACTATCCTGCGCGTCAATATCCTAAGTGGGGGTGGGGACAAGCCCTCGGCGAATTCATGAAGAATCCCGACCAGCTCCATAACTGGGCGATCGGGGGACGTAGCGCACGCTCTTTCAAGGAGGAAGGTCGTTGGCAGAAGCTCATGGATGCGCTTAAACCTGAGGACTCCGTGATTGTCGCTTTCGGACATAACGATTCCAACCGCGGTAAGGCCGAGCGCTATTCGACTCCCGAGGAATTTAAGGAGCGCATGAAGGCCTTTGCTACGGACGTGCGCGCGAAAGGTGCGGAAATCGTATTCGCAACCTCCGTTCCGCATTCCGGTGGCCTCAGCAAGGATGCGGAAGGTAAAACCCACATGCGTGCCAGCGCTGCGGGATTGGGTCCGTATGTAGCTGCTACCCTTAAGGCCGGTGAAGAGTTGAAGGTGCCGGTGATTGACCTTAATGACTTTGGACGCGTCCATTTCGAGGAAATCGGCATGGATAAGGCGATAAAATATTATATGCGTATCGAGCCCAATGAATATCTCGCTTTTCCCAATGGCTGTGGGGATGGTTGTCATCTGCGGGATACCGGTGCGTTTTGCTTCGCCAAGAAGATGGTGGAGGAAGCTTTCGCACGTAATCTGCCGATCGCCAAGTATTTTAAGCCGGTGGACGAAGTGAAGCATGCGCTTGTCGGTTATGCCGGCCCTGGCACCAAGGTGAAACCGATTAAGGATGACTTCTCCAAGGAAGAGATCGGCTACGCCAATGAGGATGGTACGCCGTATGATCCTTATTTTGGTGATTGGCGGGCGGAGATGCGTGATCTTGAGCGTCATGCTCGTTCGATCGGCGAGAAGAATCCCCGTGCTTGGGCAGCCGCTGAATTTCGTCGTCGCCACCCTAAGAAGTAATTTGCTTTATAGAAGATAATCGCCGTATGAAAGATATCCTTAAGAAATTTATTCTGACATCGGCGATTGTCTGCTCGTCCGTGGGTGCGATTGCAGATGTTCGTGAGAACTGGGTGCAATTCGCCGAAAAACTCGCGCGTCCGGTATTGGAGCCGATGTCCGAGGGAAGGTTGAGCGAGGTCTATAATTACGAAAATGGATCGCTGGAGATTTCGCCGACTTGGGATGGACGACCGAAGCGTGTCGCTTACATGGAACTTTTCGCGCGGTTGATGGCGGGTATTTCTCCGTGGCTTGCGCTTCCGGATGATGGAACTAAAGAAAGCGAGAAACGTGCGGAGTTGCGTGCACTCGCCTTAAAGGCGTATGCAAACGCGGTTGATCCTTCGAGCGGCGATTATCTCGGTTGGGACAAGGGCGGTCAGACGTTGGTTGATGCGGCTTATCTTGTTGAAAGCTTCTTCCGCGCATGGGATGTACTTTGGGTTCCGCTCGATGAAACCACGAAGAAGCGCTATATTGCGGAATTCGAGAAGCTCCGTCGTTATACTCCGCCGTATCAGAATTGGGTGCTGTTTTGCGCGATGGAAGAGTGTTTCCTCTTGAAGGCGGGTGGATCTGTTGACGAGTATCGTCTTAGGACCGGACTATACAAGGTCGAGGAGTGGTATGTGGGCGATGGTTGGTATTCGGATGGACCGAGCTTTGCGTTTGATTATTACAACTCGTATGTCATTCATCCGATGTATTATGAGTGCGTAAAGACGCTTGTGGAAAAGAAGCGGTGGCTCATTCCGTATATGAACGATGCGCAACGCGGTAGACGGCTCAATGCTGGTGAGCGGCTACGCGATATCGAAACGCGGATGCAGAAGTACGCCGTAATCTTGGAACGGATGATTTCCCCAGAGGGGGCGTTTCCGGTTTTCGGGCGTTCAATTCCCTATCGAATGGGAGCATTCCACGCACTTGCGCTACTTGCGCTCGAGAAGAAACTGCCGGCGGAACTTCACGAAGGACAGGTTCGCGCCGCCCTTGAAGCAGTGCGTGCGCGGATGTTCGTGGACGAACGGAATTTCAATTCGGCGGGCTTTTTGACGCTCGGCTTCAACGGTTCCTACCCGGGGGCGAGCGACCGCTACACGAACAACGGTTCGCTGTACATGACCTCGCTTTTCCTGTTGCCGCTTGGTCTCCCGCCGACTGATTCGTTCTGGACCGCGCCTGACGAACCTTGGACGCAAAAGAAGGCCTGGGGTGGGGAGCAATTCCCCAAGGACCACAAGTGGAATATCAATCCTAAACCGCTTTACTGGGAGTAAAGCTCTTAGAACACAGTTTTTCATTACCGATAGGTACTAAATGCGCTTGACATAAAGACGCTGAATATGATATGATACCGATCGGTAATGGAAAAACAGTTGTCAGAGGTATATCATCGTAAATCACTGCGGAATGCAGATATAAACTATCGTTCGGGATGGTGGGCGGTTACAATTCAAGTAGCGAAGAATAAATCGATTTTCGGGGCAGTTGTTGGTGAAAAGGTGGTTTTAAATGCTTTAGGCGCGGCAACCAAGGATTATTGGTTGAAACTGCCAAATAAATATCCCGAGCTTGAAATTTTCGATTTTGTGGTAATGCCGAATCATTTTCACGCATTATTGCGGATTAACTTCAAGGTAACCAATCATGAGCATCATCTCGGTTTCTTGATGAGTCGCTTTAAGGGCGGAACTTCGTTTATCTATGGTAAACTGCGTCGATCGGGCGAAATCGAAGATATCGGAGATCAGCTTTGGCAACGCGATTATTGGGATGATCTCGTTTCCAGCGAAGAAGAGTTTCGTGGTTGGCAAAAGTATATTCGCGAGAACCCTGAAAAATGGTCAAGCGATCGTTATGGTGCGTGTACGGCGTATTCGTTAGGGAATATCGAACTCTTGAATCGTCCAAGGGTCGCGTTTGTGGCGAGTCAGGGGTTTTACGCGAGTGAATTGAGGCCGAGAAAGATTTGGGCGAAGGAAGGACGGCTAAAGCCGCCCGCTCCGATAGAGAAAGACGAGGTTGTTGGCGCGATAAATGGCGCGATAAAAGGCGAGGTTGTTGTCGAGGTATCGAAGGGTGCGGCTTTAGCCGTACCTAAGGTATTGATTTCAACTTTTACTTCGGCGCAAGAGCGCGAAGCGTTGCGTAGAGCGCTGGCAAAGAAAAAGGCATTGGTGGCGGTTTTCCCCGCGGGCATACCATTACAAAGCGAAATGGCGATGCCGCTTAAAACGGCAATTGACGAGGGTTGGGTGTTGGCGATTTCGCCGCAGCCAACTGGTTCGCGCTTGAATAAGAAAATCGCCACTTGGTGTAATGAGTTCCTTTTAAAGAACGCCGATGAAGTTTGGGCGGGTGATGTTTCGCCTAATGGCATGCTCGCGCAGATGCTTGCGGGATTGAACCGCATACGTTAGCGCTTTCCCAGATGGGGGAGTAGTGACGCGGGGTGAATTTTGGTATAATATCCACCATGAATAGTACAATTATACTTTTGGCGCTTACTGCGGTCACTACTACTGATAACAATTTCTGGCAGAAAGGTCAGGCGGAAATAACGGGAAAACCGGCGAATGCGATCGTCATCGAGGCGAACGAGAAAGCGGGACCGATTTTCCGCGCTTGGGGAACTACCTTCAATGAGCGCGATTACGCAGCGCTGATGATGATCAGCGAGAAGGATCGTAAAGAGGCGCTCGATAAGGCGTTTGGACCTAAGAGCGAACTTAAATTCACCCGTGGTAGACTTACCATGAATGCGAACGATTATTCGTACGATTGGTACTGCTGCAGTCCGGATGGGGACTTTGAAAACAAGCGCTTCAATATCGAGGAAGATAAGGCCAATTCCTTCGTCTATGCTCATTGGGCGCTCGAGCGCGTACCGGAGATGACGTTCTTTCTCTCTCCCTGGTCCCCGCCCGCTTGGATGAAGATCAATCAGCATTATAATGGACGCGTGGAAGAGTTCGATCCGAATGAGATGCAGTTTGCTGATGGACGCGGAAAACCTTTTCCCAGGCGTCTGGCGGCGAAGAGTCATTTCATCATGGAAGATAAGTATTTAAAGAGCTATGCCGACCAGTTCTGTAAGTTCATCACGCTTTCGGGCAAGGAAGGCATCAAGATCAATCGGGTGATGTATCAGAACGAGGCCTATAGCTATACCCCATATCCGGGCTGTGCTTGGACGAGTAAGGACGCGGTTATCTTTAACCGCGATTATCTCGCGCCGGCGCTGAAGAAAACGCATCCGGAAGTGAAACTTTGGATGGGCTCAATCAACACCAACCGCAAGAAGTGTGTGGAAGAAATGATGGACGAGCTTTCGCCGTTAATGGAGGGCTTTGGTTTTCAGTGGGAAGCGCTGGATATCGCGCAGGAGATGTGTGAAAAGTATCAAAAGCCGTTCATCTGCTCAGAGGCGGAATGTGGTAATGGACGAATGGATTGGGGACAGGGTGAGCATACTTTCTGGCTTATCTGCAAGAATCTGCGCTATGGGGCGATTGAGTGGTATAATTGGAACTATATTCTGGAAGGCATGGGCACTTCGCGCTGGAAATGGAATCAGAATGCGCTTATCAATGTGGACCTTAAGACGAAGAAAATCCGTTATACGCCGGAGTATTATGCAGTTCGTCATTATTCGCAGTTCATTCAGCCCGGTGCACAGCGCTTAGGCGGTTTTGTGGCGCAGGATTGGACGGATGGCGTAATTTACCGCAATCCGGATGGCTCGATCGTAGTAGTGGCGGGGAACTTCCATGGACAGGAAGAGCGCCGTATATCCATCCATCTGCCCGATAATCGTTATTTGAACCTCGTACTCCCGCCCAAATCTTTCAACACCGTAGTACTGTAATATGGTGGCCTTACCAATATGCTAGCGTATATACTTGCGGCGGCGATGTCGCTGAGCAGCGGTTGGCGTTTTGCGCTTGATGGGGAAGTCCCGCGTATGGTCAATATTCCGCATGACTGGTCCATTGAATTTGCGCCGTCATCCGAAATGCCTTCTGGCTGTGCCGGCGGATTTTATCGCACTGGTAAGGCCACTTACGAACGCGAGATTGACGGCGGTGAATTCGGTGGTATTTTGGAGTTTGAGGCGGTTTATCGTGACGCGAAAGTTTATGTTGATGGTAAGGTAGCTAATTCAAATTATTACGGTTATACTGGTTTCGAGGTGAAGATTCCGGTCGGTAAGCATCAGATCAAGGTGGTGGTAGATAATTCCGATCAGCCCAACTATCGCTACTTGTTCAGGCGATGTGGCAGATCCGCTGGTTGCTACCTCCCCGCGGCGCAAGGCATATCATGGTCGCGCCATGGCGATTTACCGTAGTACTGTATTGTAGATGTTTTAAAAGGGTTTGCGCTTGACATGAATACGGGGATATGATATAATTTCGGCAAAATCATTACTAGATAGTATCATTAAATGACACTTTTATGCTATGAATTTGCTAACCGAGAAAGCTTTTGAGTTATCTAAGACGGGTATTTTCGCGTATTCGGATGTCCTGGTATGGCTTGAAGGTACACGGAATGCGATTAAGAACCAGATCAAGCGCGCGATTGCATCAGGCGAAATTTTGCATATTAGACGTGGGTTATACTGTCTGGCGGCTAAGTACAATAAATACGGTATCAGTCGCAATGTATTGGCCAATCTCATTTACGGACCGAGTTACATTAGTATGGAAGCCGCGCTTGCTTTCCACGGGTGGATTCCTGAAGCGGTTCACTCGGTGACTTCGGTGTCACAAGGCAGGGCGAAAAGTTTTGCCACGCCGATTGGTTTTTTTGATTATGTCCAAGTCACACAGCATGCGATGTATGCTGGCGTAGTAGGTGTTGAAGGTCCGAATGATGCGTTCATGGTGGCCAAACCGTTGAAAGCGCTTGCAGACTATGTAGCTTCGCATGGCTTAGATTGGGAGGGAATTGAGCCTTTGGAGGAATCATTGCGGATTGAAACTGAAAATCTGGAAACGATTACTGTGGATGATTTTAATGAGCTTGACATGGTTTACAAATCCGCCAGAGCCCGTAGATTTTTGGCCGGATTGAGAAAGGAACTCGGAAAATGAAAGATATCGCGCTTATTCAGACCCGCTTAGAGGGATACCATCCCAGTAACGATGAAGAGGAGGTTAATGCCATTCGTGAAATCTTGCAGGAAATGATCCTCGCGGCTTTGTCCCGAACTGATTTTTTCACTAAGGCGGCTTTTCACGGTGGAACGCAGCTACGTATTTTCGAGCACATTCGACGTTACTCGGAAGATCTTGATTTTGCGCTCAAGCAGACGGATTTGAATTTTGATCTCGGGGTGTATCTTGAAAAAATTGCCGAAGAGATGCGGGCTATGGGGGTGGAGTTGGAAGTGAAGGATAAGTCCACGGTTTCGCTTGCGGTGAAGAAGGGCTTTTTGAAGAACGATTCGCTGGTTAAGTTGTTGGAGGTAAAGTATATCGGCAGACGAGGTTCCGCAGGATCGCCGGGTAAGCTGCGGATTAAAATGGAGGTGGACGCAAATCCTCCGACAGCTGCGACTTATGCTGCTTCGTCGTTGCTGTTTCCATTTCCGGCTTCGGTCGTTTGCTTCGATCGCAACAGTTCTTTCGCTGGAAAAATGCATGCGCTGTTATGTCGGCAATATATCAAAGGTCGTGATTGGTTTGATTTTATCTGGTATCGTAGTGTCGGGGCGAAGCTAAATCATCAGTTGTTGTCGGCGGCTATTGATCAGCAGGGCCCGTGGGCTGGTAAACATATTGTTACGGATGATGCTTGGGTGAAAAGGGAATTGTCTGAGGTTATCAACCGCATGGATTTTGCCGTCGCCCGCAAGGATGTACTGCCGTTTGTATATCCATCGGATCGTCCTTCGCTTGATCTTTGGTCGCGCGATTATTTTCTTTCGTTGGTATAAGCTATGTTGAACTTAGCCCCTTTCCCAAACGGGGGAGGGACGGGAAAGACGAAAGTTTGGTATAATACGACTAAACTTGAAAAAGAACCGAGGTAAAACTATGAAAAAATACATCAAATTCATGGCGCTTATCGCGTCAGTATTAACCGGTATTCAGGCCTTTGGCTATACTAATGGTCAGGACTGGATTGGCGGAGGAGAGGATACGCTCTATTCCAATTCAGCGAACTGGTATAATGGACGCGAAGCCGACTCTACGGCGGCTGTACGCTTCGATGGTCAGTCCGGTAAAACCGTCACCTTCGACGGCAATTACACGACTGCCGACTATCTCTGGATCGGTTCGACCTCGGCGACTTACTATAATAACGAGATGTGGTATCCGGTAGTTTGGGAAGCGACCGATCCGGCGTATGGTCTTGCAATGACCGGCAGCAAGAAGAATTTCGTGATTGCGGATGCTTCTAATCAGAACGGTGCCTTGAAGATCGTCTCGGGAACTTACAACTTCAATTATACGATGAACATCGGCTCGAAGGGTGGAAAAGCCTATTTCGAGATGACCGGTGGTTCACTTACGGTCGGCAATCAGTTAAATGTCGGCATCAGCGGCGCTAATGCTTACTTCAAGATGACTGGCGGCGAGATTGCGATTAACGGTGCGTCGTATTGGTTCGCAGATGCGAATACGGTGGGTGTAGCCGATATTTTGGGCGGTAAGGTCGTCGCCAATAAGGATTTGACTCTCGCTAACAGTTCCTCCGCCACTGGTACCATCAACCTCGGCAATGGCGGTGAGCTCGATTGCGGTACGGAATCGACCGCGAAGTGGCTTAAGTCCCAGACTGGTACGGTCATCTTCAACCTTAATGAAGGCGGTACGCTCGGTATCTGGCACTTGGATGTAGGCGGCGTTTCGACTACGGTCAATTTCAACGGCGGTACCATTAAGAACCTCGGTACGGATAGTGGTAACTGCAAGTATCTCATCAACAATTCGGATGTAGCTACAGTTACGGTCGGTGAAAACGGCGGTTTCATTGATGTGAACGGCAATGATTCGCGGTTGGCGAAGGTGGTCGGCGGCACGGGAACGCTGAGCATCACCAACTCGAAGGTGAAGGGCTCGATGATCTTCGAAACTGCGCCGACTTGTAACCTCAAGGTCGCGTCCGAAAATGTGTCCCTTTATCTGCCGACCGGTTATGAGGGCAATATCGAGCTCGTCAAGGGAGCGATGCTTATCTTTGATGTAAGCAGTGCTGAGGATGGTGCTTTAGACCTCGCTACGGTTGGAACATTGACGCTTCCCGAGGGTGCGGACGTCAATGACTATATCTTTGCTTATTGCCCTGGAAAGAATACCACGGTTGCTCATGCAGATGGTAAGATTACTGCGACGATTGCGACCCCGGGTGAGAACGAAACCATCACCACTACTTGGATCGGCGGCAATAGTGATCATAACTGGCTTACCGACACCAACTGGTCCAATGGTGCGCCGGATGCCACTAAAACCATCCGTTTCGTTGCGGATTCGACGGCGGTCCGTTACTCCAACAATGACAAGGCCGAATTCGCGAAGCTCGTCGTTGCCAATGGTGCGGTCGTAACTTTGAAGAGCAGCAGCGACAGTAATTATCCGCATTTCAACCCGCACGCGATTGAGGGTACGGGTACGCTTCACTTCTATCGTTGTGGTCTCAACTCGGTTTCGGGTTATCCGCTCGATATCCCTTCGACGATCAATCTTGAATTCTCCAATAATGGACATTCCTCCACGAGCGCCGATGCTTGGTTGCAGGGTGAATACGCGGCGATTACGGTGAATGGTAAAGTGACGGTAAACGATTACTTGCGTTCCTATAAGGCGATTACCTATACCGGCGAGATTGTGCTCAACGAAGGCTGCATGATGCAGCTTGAGGATGCGAGCACGGTTTCCGCGAAGATCTCTGGCGCGGGTTCGCTCAAGATTTGCGCTTCTACCACTTTCAGCGGTGATAACAGTGGCTTTACCGGTACTTTCTCCAATAGCGCCTATAACATTAACCCGACTTTTGCCTCGGCTGATTCCGGTTCGGCATCGGCGACGTTTAATATCGTCGGTGATATGCGCATTTCCGCGACTTCCGGCACGATCAAGTTCGGCGAACTCAACCTCACCAAGGGTAATTGGTGCCATTGCTACATCAACAAGGACTGCAATCTTACTGTGGAAGTCGGCGGTAAGAATACCGATATGACTTGGGGCTCTGGCTATATGTTCGGTACTTTGACCAATGGCGATAGCGCTTCGACCTCGGCATATACCGACGCGATTCTTCGTAAGGTGGGTACGGGTACGCTCTATACTTACGCCGATCAATATAGTTATATTGAGTGCGCCGAAGGCGTGGTCCAGTTTATGGATCGTCATGGTGCAGGCACATCTTTCCGTTTCGCCGGCGGCGTATTCAGCTTTCCGTCAGCCTATGATTGGGATCCAACCGGACGTTTCGTGGATGCGGGCGGGGCCTATAAGATCGATACCGGTGATAACGACTTCAGCTGGACCGGCAACTTCTCGGGTACGCACGGCCTCGTGAAGAAGGGCTCGGGTACGCTTACTTTGACCTCGATGCCGAATATCTCGGGCGCAATCACGGTTGAGGAAGGCGAACTCATTCTGCCTTCGATGACGATTACGCCGGAGGGAACGACGATTACGCCGAACGCGACTACTGGTAAGATTGCTTTGAGCGCAGGTTTGGAATTGCCGCAGAGCTTCACCATCGGTTCGCAGGAGGCGATCGTTATTGATGGCTCCACGCTCTTTACGGCGGGAACTACGCAAGTCGGTGATAAGGTGGTGCTCTTTAAGACTCCTACCTGCCCGACATTTGAGTATGCGAATGATACTTTCAACGAGTCGATCTTCCTCTCGGGTCCGGTGGTCGGAACGGATATTAAGTGGGATGCCGAGCTTGGCGCAGTGGTAGCGGAAGTTACCGATATCACCAATATTGCCTCCACGCGTTCGGTCAAGTTCTGGACGCACGTCACCGGCAGTGGTGCGGCCGAGGGTTGGCAGTGGATCGATCAGGGTACTGGCTATGACGATGGTGTGGTGCCGACAGATTATGGTCATGATATCGTAGTTTATTGTGGGGATTCCCAGGTGCTCATCTGGGCGAATAAGGGTAATCGCGGTAATACTCGGTGCTTTGATGTGGCGGCAATTCGCGGCGGAACTCTCTGGTTCAAGCCGTCCAACGGATGGTATCCGCAGTTCCAACCGCGCAATGTTGTAGGTCATGGTACCCTTAAGATGGCGACCGGTATGCAGGCGAATGACAATACGGCTGCCAATCACATTACCGTCGGTAAAAATGTCACCGTTGAGCATTCGGTTGATGGGGCGCTTTCGGCTACTCAGGATACGTGGGTGAAGTGGGCTACGTTCAATGGTCCGGTTGTGGTTACTAACGGTATTCTGTGCGCCTACGAGGGTGTGGTGTATAACGGTCCGGTTTACATCGGGGCGTACGCTACTAAGAGCTACTTCAGCTCCGGAGATATTACCATTAACGGTGACTTCGAAATTGCCGATGGCGCGACCTTCAACTTCAACAGCCAGAACTTCTCAGTTGGCGAGAATGCGAAGCTCATCTTGAATGGTGAAGCCAAGACGAGCGGACTTACGGTAAACTTCCCGAAGATCGAATTCCGTGGGTATACGCGTAAGTATACGGAGCTTCCGATTGTGGCTACGGACGGCGAAGTCGTGATTGGCGATGGTGCGACGATGAAGATCTCCACCGAAAACATTACTAACGGCGTGGTTGCGGTTACACTCAAGGCCAATGGTGGTCTTACCATTGATGCTACGGATGCGGAAATGCTTGAAGGGGATGTGCTTGACTTGAGCTATGTAACGCTCGATGAAGGAGTTGATATTGACGACGTTACTTTGGCGGTCAGTGCGTCGGAATGGGTATGGACCTTTGCGATTGATGAGGAGACCGGTAAGCTCAAGGCAACGGCTGCTGACGATCCGACGGTTCCGAACGTCTGGGTAGGCGGCGCCAGCGGTCAGTACAGCGCTGCGGCTAACTGGATGTTCGGGGTGCCGACCGCAGAACAGACGGTTATTTTCAATAACGACGCTACGGTCTACCTTGATGCGGGTGTGACGGTTTCCAATGTCGTCGTCAATACTGGCGTCAGCGTGGAACTGCGGAGTACGAATTATAGAACTGTCCATCCGACGGTGTCGATACAAGAACTCAACGGCGCGGGTACGATTAAAGTTTATCATGTCGGGTTTAAGGCCGTTGGCGCGCCTGGTACGATTGCATCGACCCTTACCTTGGAGTTTGCGGAGTCTTCAACGGACAGTTGGCTTCAGGGCACTGACAGTAGTAAGCCGCTTTTGGTAAATTGTCCGATAACTGGCTCCGGCTATGCGCGGATCTATGGTTATGTTCAATTCTATGGCGATAACAGCGGCTTTACTGGCAAGTTCCAGAAAGATGATGTCGATGCGCGGTTTATGACGCCGGAATCGGGTCTGCCGAACGCTTCGGAAGTTATTGTCACTGGTACGCTGTGGCTCTGGTTCACCGAAGGCACGATTACCTTCAGCGATCTGCACCTTACTTCTACCGGCGAACGCGGTATCAATATGCCGGCGGAAACGCGCAGTGGCGCGGGCATTACGCTCGTAGTCGGCAATAACAACGGAACGGTGCTCTTCGATGGAACCTACACCTATCAGGCTTATACCCAGAATGGCAGTCGCTGGACTGAGGGTTGCGATAAGCTGACCGTTAAGAAGGTTGGAACTGGCCTCTTCACGAACAACATGACTGCTGCCTATAACCTTGATATGGACGGCGGTATCGTGAGCTTCGGTACGTTGAGCAACAGCGGTCTCGTTGCCGATTTCGCGGCGGGAACTGGTGTAAAGGTAACTGAACTTCCGAGTGATAAGGTCGTACTTAAGGCGAAGGCGATTACGATGGATTCTACGAGCCGGCCTACGCTCACCATCGGCGATGAGCTCATGAATTCGTATAAGGCGAAGATCGTCGACGTGGATACGCTTAAGGGACTTAAGTTCACGGCCGGTGGACCGGTGATTATGTTCTACTAATTTTCGAATTTTCGAATAATCGAATAATCGAATTATGAAGAACTGGTTGGCGGTAGGCCTAGTGGCGGCGAGTACCCTCGTCGCCCAGGCCGAACTTAAGTTTAAGAGCGTACTCGCGAAAGGTGAGGACGGCTCAAAGGGTAAGATCGTCTTCGTCAATGACGGCGAAGAAAGCGTAAATGCGAGCGATTATAAGCTTTTAATTGCCAAACGCGGTAAGAAGCTTAAACTTGAGGATGCCGTTCAGTTCGATGCGAAGAGCATTGGGGCGAATGAGGAATATACCTATAAGACCAAGGATGTAAAGCCGAAGAACTTTCCGTATCTCGTCCTTTACAAAGGCGAGGACATCGTTGATACCGCGAAAGTTCCGGTGGACCTTGTGGACGGCGCAACTTACGACATTCTGAATGGACTTATCGGCGAGAGCAAGGTGGGCCCGCAGATCGGTCCGTTATATGGTATTAAGGACGCCCCCAGTGATCTCGCGCCTTTGGCAACTGCCAAGACGAATGAGGATTATATCGTAACTTTTGCAGTGAATCCGCTTAAGGACGAAACGATTGACGGGGTGGACCTTCTTTATCGTGCCGATTTCGGGTCCATTAAGTCCATCGCTATGACCAAGGGGGATTACGAGAAGAAAAACCGCGGACAACTCTGGACGGCGGTGATTCCAGCGGAGGATATTCCAGAAGCCGGTAAACTCCTGCAACTCGCGGCGAATATCAAGGTTGGGGAAAATTCCTACCGTTCGCCGGCTTTCCGCAATCCGGATGACGGTTATGAGTGGTATGGAACGGTGGTGAATCCGGAAGTACTCAACGATTCGAAGCTCGTTACCTGGCATCTATTCGTAACTGGTGAATCCATCTCGCAGATGGATGTGGATATTGACAGCCAGGATACAAAGAAAGTGCCTTATGGCGCACGTGCGGCGATTTGGGATTCGCAGACCGGTCAGTATTATGATAATGTCCGAATCGATCTAAGAGGCAATACCAGCGCGAGCTATCGTAAGAAGTCCCACGCTTACAAGTTCGCGAAGTGCCTGCCGTACACGGGAACGAATCCGTTCGACGGGGCGGAAATCGAAATCCGCAAGACCTCGACGATTGCCGAATATTGCGACCCGTGTTATTTGCATCAGTCGCTCTCGTTCTATATCTTCCGTCAGGTGGGGAGTCCTGTGCCGTTCGATTATCCGGTCAGGCTTAATTTGAATGGGGAGTTCTATCAGTTAGCGATGCATTCGGTAAGGTTCACCGATGAATATTTGGAGGATTATTTAGGTCTCGATGGAGATGGTTACGGGTATAAGAATTCCGGCTGTCTTTCGCCTACGCTTACGAGCTGGGTGACGATCGAGAAGAAAATGCCCGATGATGACGATGAGACGAGTGCTGCCGCTTTAGAGCCGCTTAAGAATTGGACCACCAGTTTCGGCGCAACGATGGTGGCGAATAAGGATGACCAGACTACGGTTACGAAGGAAGTCGTAAAAACTTTCGACCTCCCCGCTTGGATCAACTATCTCGCCGCCGCCCGAATTACCATGGAAGGGGACGACAGCTGGGCGAATCTTTCCACCTATTGGGATAAGGAAGTAACCGGTACTTGGCGTCCATTAGGCTACGACTTCAGTCAGTCCATGGGCTTTATCTACTATGCTCAGTGGAACGGCACGAAACCGGCTTGGACTGCCGAAAACGATAACTTCAAGGCTCATCCGCTTTTCGGAGGCAGGAGGGTGCTTTGCTATTTTGCCAACGGCAAGCGCTCGCATTCGGGCAGTGAAAACTGGGCAATGGAAGCGATTTGGCAGTCCACCAAGTTCCGCCGGATGTACTTACGGCGTTTGAGGACATTGATGGATGAACAGCTTAAGGAGCCGGGGACATCGAAGGAAGATACTCCGTTCTGGGACTATGTAGTCGCGTTCACCAATGCGACAGCGGAATGCGCAGCGTTGGACAATGCGAAGTGGCGTTATGACAGCGATTGGACGAGCAAGGGCGTTTATTGCTGGGATAAGGCGCTTAGTGTGGAAGAAGGTGTGGAAGATATGTGGGAACATTACATCGTGCCCCGTCGTCACCACCTCTTTGATACTCACTCCGTAACCAACACCGCGAAGACGATTGGCTATGGTCAGAACTTGAATGCCGGTATCCCGCTTTCCCAACCGGCGACTGCGGACTTGAAGGACAATTTTGCGCTTGTCCTCAAGAGTCATGCGCTCATTATCTATAACCACAATGATGTCGCGGTCGATATGTCCGGCTGGAAGCTCAAGAACGCGTGCAAGTTTACGCTTCCCGAAGGTACGGTAATTGACGCTAATGATGTGGTGTATGTAGTGGAAGATCGTAAGGCCTTTATCGAAACGTATGATGGGGTATTGCTCGACCAGGTAATCGTTGGCAACGCCGAATTCGATATTGCCGGTAATTCGAACGCGATTTTGCAAGATGCGAACAAGGTTACGGTCGCCAGTGTAGAGGGACACGATGCCGCCGCTGAAAAGGAAAACCTTAAGCGTTGGTTCAATAGTAGCAAGAACGGCAGTTGGCAGAGCGATGTTTCAAGAACTTGGCTTGATGCGGAAATTGATATTTATACTCCCAGCGCTGCGCAACCGACGGATTTCGTGACGATTGACACCACGCTTAATTATGAGGGTGAAGGGGAGATGCCGACGTCCGTTCCGAGTGGTGCAGTTACGGGACTCATCATTCACGATGGCAAATGGCTCGCGTATTCGAGTGTCAATGGTCAATGGACGGAGCTTACGGGAATTGAAGCGCCTGCCGCTGGTTGGGAGACGGCGATTCGTACTATTTATAATCGTCGGACCGGCGAAGCGACGTTCTATGCGGATGGAGTACTTATCGGTTCGGTGCAAGCAACCGGTGCTATCAGTCATATCGCGGTGGGAACGGATACGTTTGGCCCGCTCTATGGCGATACTCGTCCGGGCATGATCTTCATTTTACAGTAAGGAGGAGTTATGAGAAAAGTCGCGCTGTTTTTGCTCACAAGCTTAGTTGCCTCCGGTCTCTTCGCCGATTATTACTGGACGGGTGGTGAAGGCGAAACCACCGACTGGTACGATACCAATAACTGGTACAACTGCGTGATGTATGATAAAAACTGCGTCTTCGGCGGCGCGCAGAAATCTTATTTGACTAACGGCTGGTGTACCGTCGGCTTTACCAATCGAGTGTCGATTTCCACCGGACTTTGGATAGAGATGGGTGAGGTATATACGGAAGATGGTTATGAGGTCTGTTGGACACGTGGGGATGTGGATGCGGATACCGATGTAGGTCTTACGATCGGGAGTGGACTTACTTTAGGTTCTTTGGACTATGGTCCGGCGGCGCTACGAATCATCGATGTGCGCATTGTTGATACCGCAGGCGATATTCTTTTGGGTAACTCGAGCGGCGGAGGTTCGCTTGTAATTGAAAGTAACGGCATACTTGAAAGTGGTAGTTCAAGCAAGGCGAAATGGGTAAAGCTCGACAATGGTTTCTGGATCGATATAGAGGAAAGCGGTACGCTTGCTTGCTGGCATATCGAATATCTTGGCGGTAGTTCCGGCAGCGCGATGATTCAGCTCAAAGGTGGAACTTTGAAGTGTTTAGGCACGGACAGTACCAACAATAAGTATTTTCTTGGCAACACCGATAGTAATCATAAGGACAGCGATGAGTATGTCGTTGAAGTCGCTTGCGACAGTTATCTGGATGTCAATGGACAGAACATAACCATCAACAAGAAGATTTCCGGTGATGCTACGCTCTATATCCGCAATAGTGCAGCTACGGCGGGCATCATCAATTTCCTCGTCCGCCCGACTTGTAATATCGAA
>R14__coassemble_549_pt1 | contig 25119 bp, 23 predicted proteins | sample R14__metabat2_high_PE_051 | metagenome-assembled genome bin R14 | reverse complement strand
GCGCAGAACTTCGTCCACAGTAGTATAGCCGTCGAGAATCGAGCGGATGCCATCCTCACGCATCGTACGCATGCCGAGCTCACGGGCCTTCTCGCGGATAATCAGCGTCGGGGCGCGGTTATTCACGAGTTCGCGAAGCGGGTTAGACATCCGCAAATACTCGAAGACGCCCTTTCGTCCCTTATACCCCGTACCATTGCAGGTCTTGCAGCCTTGACCAAAGTAGAATGGACGTCCACCAATCTGATCGCGCGTCATCTCGATGCGCTCAAGCGTTTCATCATCCGGCTCGTAGGCCTGCTTACATTCCTTACAACAGGTACGCACCAGTCGCTGACCAAGTACGCCCTCTAACGTAGACGAAAGGAGGTACGGCGCGACGTTCATATCCACCAAACGCATCACTGCACCGGCGGCATCGTTGGTGTGGAGGGTCGAAAACACGAAGTGACCGGTAAGCGCGGCCTGAACTGCGATTTCGGCGGTTTCAAGGTCACGAATTTCGCCGATCATCATCACATCAGGGTCTTGACGCAAGAAGGCGCGCAATACTTTCGCAAAGGTATTGCCCGCACGCGAATCGATCGGCACTTGGACGATGCCGTCCACATTGTATTCCACCGGCTCTTCGGCGGTAAGAATCTTGGTGTCGATCTGATTAATGCGACGGAGAACCGAATAAAGCGTGGTCGTCTTACCAGAACCGGTAGGACCGGTTACGATGAAGATGCCGTTAGGCTTTTCGATATCCATCGTGATCTGCTCGTAAACATCTTCCGGAAGACCCACATTCTCAAGATCAAGCGAAGTCGTGGTCTGGTCGAGAATACGCATTACCACCGATTCACCATGGGCGGTCGGCAGACAGCTCACACGCAGGTCGACGGGACGTCCAGCGACAGTAAGCGCGATACGTCCATCCTGCGGAACGCGGCGCTCGGCGATATTGAGGTTCGCCAAGATCTTCACACGGGAAATAATCGCCGGCGCCATCTTCACATCCGGTGCCTTCATCTCGTAGAGCGCGCCGTCTACACGATAGCGGATCTTGAAATCATTCTCGAACGGCTCGATATGAATATCGGCGGCGTGGTCCACTACGCCCTGATAAAGGACGAGATTCACAAACTTAATAATCGCCGAAGAATTCGCCGCGGACTCCATCGACGCGATATCGTTCGTATCCACCGCCGAAACAGAAGAATCGTCCGTCATGCCCTCGCCAAGGGACTTGATCATATCCGCAACTGAAGCGTTCGCGTCCCCGTAATACTGGGAGATGCGGTCCATTACATCCTTCTCGCGGGCGAAGACAAACTTCACCTCCTTCGAGAGGGTGAATAGCATTTCGTCGGAAATACGCGGATCGATAAGATCGAAAGTCGCAAGCGTAACCGAAGATACATCCGCCGCAATCGGGAAGACGTTATACATCCGCGCCGTGGACGCCGGAATCGACTCCGTAACTTCGCTCTCGATCGTCATCGAGCCGAGATCGATCGTTTCCGTATCCTGATAAGCCGCCATTACGCCGAGAAGAGAGTCCTCATCGAGAATCCCCTGGTCGATTACAATCTGACGAATGGTCTTGGATTCGGTCTGGGCGAGATCGGCGAGATCTTTCGCCTGCGCGTCGTCGATATAACCGTTCTCGGTTAAAAGCTGGAGAATCTGATCCATTTACGCTCCGTAGCCTTCTTCCCGGAGTTTCGCCACGACCGAGTCCGGATCCTGCGACTTGGTGATGAGCTCCTCGTAGGAGATGAGGCCTTCCTTGAACAGTTGGGAAAGGTGGGCGTCGAGCGTCTGCATGCCGAATTTCGCGCCAGTCTGCAGATCAGACTTAATCATGTTCGTCTTATTATCGCGAATACGCGAACGGATAGCATCCGTAGTCGTCATGATTTCAAAGGCTGCCACGCGACCGTGCACCTCACCGTTTGCATCGAGCTTCGGGAGGAGAATCTGGGAGATCACCGCCTGCAGGCCTGCCGCCAGCTGCGTGCGGATCTGGGCCTGCTGATTCATCGGGAAGGCGTCCACAATACGGTCAATCGTTTCCGCGGCGCCAGTGGTGTGGAGAGTACCGAACACGAGGTGACCGGTTTCCGCTGCAGTAATCGCCGCCGCAATCGTTTCCAAGTCACGCATTTCACCGACGAGGATTACATCTGGGTCTTGACGGAGCGCACGGCGGATCGCTTCGGCAAACGTGGGGACATCATCCCCGACTTCGCGCTGGGTCACGAGCGAATTCTTGGAATTATGGTAGAATTCAATCGGGTCCTCAATAGTGATGATATGCACATTGCGCTCGTTATTGATTACATCGAGCATCGAAGCGAGCGTAGTCGACTTACCGGAGCCGGTAGGACCGGTCACCAAGATGAGTCCACGCGGCTTAAATAAAAGTTCCTTCACCACCGGCGGGAGCCCGAGTTGCTCCATCGTAAGGAGAGTCGAAGGAATCTGACGCAACACCGCGCCATAGCGTTTACGTTCCTTGAAGACCGACACACGGAAACGCGTCCCGTCCGGATGGGCGAGCGCGAAGTCCGCACCGCCGTTCTTCTCCAGTTCCTCACCCTTCGACGGATCGTTCACTTCGGCGAGCATCTCGTTGACGAGATTATGGGAATCATCCTCGGAGAGGCTCTCCTCGCAAATCGGCAGCAGTTCGCCGTGTACACGGAGTTTCGGCGGCATGTAGGCGCGGATATGGAGGTCGGAAGCGCCCTCGTCGATGGTGGCCTGCAAAAGTTCGTCAATGTGAATTTCCATCAGTTTGCATCTCCCATGGTTACGCGGAGAACTTCCGCCAGTGAAGTCATACCTGAAGCGACTTTAAGCATACCGTCCTCGCGCAGCGTACGCATGCCCATTTCACGGGCGCGTTGACGCAACAGCGTCGCCGGTGCGTGGTCGAAGATAAGTCGCTGGATGGTATCGTCGACTTTGAAAATCTCGAAAATGCCCTTTCGTCCCTTATACCCGCTCTTGCCGCAACGATCACAGCCGGCGCCGTGGTACATGTGGTCCGGAATCTGGGCGCTCGTACCGCTCGCAAGTCCATTAAGCATCTTAAGTTCACGCTCGGTAGGCGTGTAGGACTCTTTACACTTCTCGCAGATCGCGCGCACCAGACGCTGAGCCATCGCCGCACGCAAAGCGGACGCCACCAAGAACGGCTTCACCCCGATATCCAAGAGACGCGTAACCGCGCTCGGGGCATCGTTGGTATGGAGGGTGGAGAACACCAAGTGACCGGTAAGCGCCGCTTCCATCGCGATGTCGGCAGTTTCCGCGTCACGAATTTCTCCGATCATCACGATATTCGGCGCCTGACGCAGAATCGAACGGAGGGCCGCCGAGAAGTCGAGCCCCACATCCTTATTGACCTGCACCTGATTGATGCCGCTCATCTGGTATTCCACCGGGTCTTCAACGGTAATGAGCTTTTTATCGGGAGTGTTGATCTGACCTAAACAGGCGTAAAGCGTAGTCGTCTTACCAGAACCGGTAGGACCTGTCACCAGCACCACGCCATCCGGCAGCTTGATGAGCCGCTCGAAGGTGTTCTGGTCGTCGGAAAGAAAGCCGAGCTGGGGAAGTCCGAGGGAGAGATTGGACTTGTCGAGAATACGCATCACGATCGATTCACCGTGATTCGTGGGGACAGACGAGACACGCAGGTCGAGGTCCTTACCGCCGACTGAAATCTGAATGCGTCCATCTTGCGGGATGCGCTTTTCGGAGATCTTCATCTTCGACATGATCTTGAAGCGCGAAAGAATCGCGCCCTGCAGACGCTTCGGGGGCGAGTCCATCTTTCTCAGCGCGCCGTCAATACGATAACGGATACGGAACTCCTTCTCCATCGGCTCGATGTGAATATCGGAAGCGCGCTGCTTAATGGCGGTAGTGATGATCATGTTGGCGAGCTTGATAACCGCGCCATCATCCCCAACCGCTACCTCATCCCCAAGGCCTTCCTCATCGCGCTGGGCGACTTCCGCATCGCCACCGGCGGGATAGAGCTTCTCCATCGCCTGCCGCGCTTCGGCGAGGGGACAGAGCACCGCTTCCACATCCTTACCATGCAAAACATAACGAAGCGAATCGATCGCATCGTAGCCCATCGGATCAAGAAGCGCCACAGTAAGCGAATCGTCGCTCGCCATCACCGGCACGATCCCGTACTTGCGGGCGATGTCGGCGGGAATATCCTTTGTTACGTCGACCGCAATCGACTCCGGCTCGATATGACAGTATTTAAGCCCAAATTGATCGGCGATGGACCCGAGCACGGTATCCTCATCAAGGATATTCCCCGCCATCAAGACATCCAAATTGGTCTCGTTCTCCGCCTTCATCGATTCCGCGGCTGCTTCAACCTGTTCCGGCGCGAGGTAACCGCGTTCGATTAAAAGCTGGACTACATACTCGTCATTACTTGTCATTAACGCGTATTATACAATTTCCCGTTCACAAACGCAAGGGGCAACCGCTTCGCGTCGACGCAACCGATACATCGACCAAGCGGCGATCGCAAGGCCGGTAAACGGCGCAAACGCCATCATTGAACGTAAAAAAATCTCCACAGACGCCGTAATCGGCGCGTTCGCGACATATCCGACTTTACCGAGTCCCCAGCCGAAAACGAAGGACCCGAGCGCCGCCATTGACTTGTTGACGAGACACGCGAGCGCGAACACCACCGCCGTCATCCGACCGCCTCCGCGGTCCGCAATTTCGGCAACAACCGTCCAAAACAGCGCAATCGCCGGCGCATACAAAGCGCAGCGAATCGCGACAAAACCGAGCAGTCCCCATGTCGCATCCGGCGGCATGATTAAATAACATAGACTTAAGACGCCTGCCGCGAGATACGAACCCGCCGCAACTTTCGCCGCACCGAAACGCTTTGAAAGCGGCACGGTAAGGACGGCGCAGGAGATGGAAGTTACAACCTGACCGACGATGGAGAAAAGTCCAATCCCCACCGTATCCTGCGTAACCACATAGCCGAAGTAATATGCTACCGAGCCGCCGGAACACCCGCCGCCAAAGGAATACATCGCCGCCGCCAAGAGGATAAACCCGATACCTTTGATGCGCAAGGTCTCGGGGAGCGCCTTTAAGAGCGGTAGTTTTTCAGTAGACGCAGGCTGGACGCGCTCGCGTACGAAAAGTCCGGACGAAACGAGCATCGGCAACGCCGCAAGTGCATAGACGAACGAAGTGAGCATCCAACCGACTTTGGAAACCGGCGAATCCGAGCCGAAAAACTTGACCGACTCCAAAGTAAGACCCATCGCGACCAACCCACCGATCAAGGACCCCACCACGCGCCAGGAGGAAATCGAAGAGCGCTCCACTTCATCCGCATGCATCACTCCGCCGAGCGCAGAATAGGGAGTATTCTGGAAGGAAAAGATAATCATGAATGCGGTAAGCGAAACGACCGCATAGATGCTCTTCCAAAGATCCGGCAATTGCGGACAAAGAAAAAGTAAGGAAAATACAGCAGCAAGCGGCAAGGCGAGCGCCATTACGAGGGGACGGAACCTGCCATAACGAGTGCGGAGGCGATCGGATAAAAGTCCCGCAGGAATATCGCAAAGTGCCCCGACGAATCGGGCGAAAAACATCACTGCGCCAGCAACCGCAGGTTTGAGTCCGAAGACATCCGTATAGAAATAAAGCTGGAAAATATAGATCGTATCAATGAAAATACACGCTCCGGCATCCCCCGAAGCATAAGCCAATTTTTCCCAGAACTTAAGTTTTTTCATTGCATCCTCATTGCAAGTTCCGCACAGGCGATGGCATCGTAGAGGGCATCATGCCAGGTACGTCCCTCAATCTGCGGTACACAGCCGAACGCGGCGCAAAGATCACCGAGGGTATAGGACGGCATCTTCGGATAGCGCGTTTTGGCGAACTTCAAAGTATCCACCCAAGGTCCCCACGGCGTAAGCGGCGCGATGCGGGTCAAGATCGTGCGCTCAGTCGCGATATTGTGCGCGACTAACCGGCGTCCAATCAAGTATTGGGACCAATCCTCAAACTGATTCATGATCGGTTCAAAGTCCGGAGTAAGGGAGGTTCCAAAAAACCACTCTTTCGTCTCAACGATTTTAAAGTCCCTCACCAACGCATAGCCGAGTTGCCAGGGTTCGTTCTTGCCGCCGTCCTCATAACCCGTGGTCTCGAAATCTATTGCGGCGAATTCCATTTATTCGGTGAGCAAGGTGTCGGAAAGCGGCGCGAGGGGACGTCCCGCCAGGAAGGCGCCGCCGCTCATCAGCGAGGACCCTTCGGGCTTTACTTCCAAAAGCTGTAAGGCGGTGTCGTGACATTTTACGATCGGACCGGACTTATCGCACTTAAGCACCATCCCCGAGGGATATTCCGTCCAAGCCGGTTCCAACGGCACAATTTTCGCGCGGGTGACTACGAGACGTCCACTATTACCTTTCTTACGGAACCTAAGCGGCAAAAAGGTATAGCACAAAGGCCAAGGATTGTAAGCACGAATGCGCCGCTCAATTTCAATTACCGGCCAATCCCAGTTGATGAGACCGTCGGTCTTGCGAAGCTTTTTCACATAAGTCGCCTGGGAGCCGTCCTGAGGAACTTCCGGGGGTAAACGTCCCGAGGACATAAGCTTAAGCGCCTTCGCAAGCGTAACGCCACCGGCGATCGCCAGATCGTTCATTAAATCCCCACCGGTCGTATCCGGATAAATCGGCTCGAAGCGTTGGAGCATGATGGGGCCATCGTCCAATCCTTCACCCATGTGCATCACCGTAACCCCGGTAAGCTTTTCGCCCGCCTCCAGCGCCGCGATTACCGGCGCTGCGCCGCGATATTTAGGCAGCAACGAGAAATGACAATTCACACACCCCAAAAGCGGCAATTCCAAGAGCGGCTTCTTCAAAATCTGACCGTAGGCAACCACGGCAATTACGTCCGGCTTCCAAGAACGGATGATGGACATCGGTTCATCCAAATTCACCTTCTCCGGCTTGATAACCGCAGTAATGCCGCGTTCTTCGGCGAATTTCGCGAGGGGACAGGGAGTCAAGGTCTTACCGCGACCAGCGGGACGATCCGGCTGGGTTACGACGCCTACGACCTCCAACGCCGGCTCGCGGAGAATCGCGCGCAGACATTCGGCCGAGGCCTCGCTGGAACCCATGAAGACAATCCGCATTTTAGTTACTTCCTTCCCATGCCGAAAAGTTTCAAGGTCGCACGGAAATCCGCCGGCAATGGTGAATGGACCTTGATTGCGTTCTTAAGGTCCATCGGATCAGGAAGTTCCAGCGTCGAAGCATGGAGCATCTGCCGGGGAATCTGCATCAGCCGAGGATCCCGCGCGTTTTTAAGTCCGAACACACGATCGCCCACGATTGGAAAACGGACGGATGCGAGATGACGGCGAATCTGATTGGTGCGCCCTGTCTCGATCCGTACCCGCAGGAAACTCGCGTCCGCTCCTGCCGCCTCCCGCGTCACTTTCGAAAGCGCGGTCTGTCCATCCAATGGCGCGTCAATCAGCTGATGGGCGTAGGGGAAGCGTCCCGCGACCACCGCATGATACACCTTCGAAACTTTATGGGTCTTGAAAATCGCAATCGCCGCAGTTTTTGCCGCGTGGTTCTTGGCGAACATGAGACAGCCTGTAGTATCCCGGTCAAGACGATGCACCGCTTCTAAAGTGGGGATTTTCTCCTGAACGCGAAGGAGCGCTTCCACACTCTTCGGGTCATCACAACTAAGTGCGCCCGCCGGTTTATCACAGACTAAGTAATTATCGTTCTGCCACAACACCCGAATATGGAATTTAACCGGCGCCTTGGGAATCGCCTTCGAGATTTCGACGGTGTCGCCAGTTTTAAGTTCAAAGCGCGCCATCCAGATGCACTTACGGTTCACCCATACCCGACGCTGGTCAACCACGTCCTTCGCGCCCCGACGCGAAAGGTCCAGTTTTTTAGCCAGGTAATCCTGAAGTATTTTCGGTTCGTCCTTCGCTACCCGCATATTTTACTCACGCTGCCGATCACCCCGACGAGTTTGCCGCCGAGATTGTTCGGAGCGAGCGTGATCCTTAAACTCTCGCTTTCAGCATCATCATTCTCCGCTACCAATTCCACTACCGTTGTCTCTCCGGCGAGCGCCTTGCGGAAGTTCTCCGGGAGCGGATCATCATTTAGGAAATCATCGAAACTGTAATCCCCGACTGTCTCTTCCGCTTCCAGACCGAAAAGCTCTCTGAACGCGGCGTTAGCCTCGAGGAACTTACCTTCTGCGTCGCACACGAAAAGTCCATCCGTAGCGAGCTCAAAAGCATTTTCCTTACTGCGCAGACTCGTCATCAGCTTACGCCGACGCTCCACATTACGGATGGTGAAGACCATATCGTCCGGCGTCATCAGATCAATCGTCGATACCGCAACTTCCACCGCCATGCGTTCGCCCGCGCGATTCTTGGCGTTTGCATTGATTACCACATGGCGGTCTTCGGAAAGTCCCCGTCTCACCCGCGGAACCACTTCATCGGTGAAGGACGGTATATAGAGCGAGATTGGTTTATCAAGCACTTCATCCTGCTCATAACCGAAATGTTCAATCGCCCGCTGGTTAATTTCGAGAATGTAGCCGTTGGGATCGGTAATCACCACGGCATCGTACATTCCCGACAGGAACTGACGGAACAGAGAACGACGATCTTTAGGAACGAATATAGCCATAACTGTGTGAATTATATCAAATTACACGATGAGCATGCAATCCCCATATGAGAAAAATCTGTAATTCGCTCTAACCGCCAGCGAATAGGCACAAAGCACTCTTTCGCGTCCCGCTAACGCGGAAATCATCATCAGGAGCGTCGATTGCGGCAGATGAAAATTGGTGAGCATTACATCGCAGACCTTGAAATGGTAAGGTGGATAGATAAAGATATTACTCGCGCCGCTGCCGGCGACAATCGAACCATCCGGAGTGGAAGCGGCAACGGTTTCGAGCGTTCTTACCGTAGTCGAGCCGACGCATACGATCCTTCCGCCCTTCCGCTTCGTTTCATTGATCGCCTCGGCGGTTTCCGGCGGGACGGTAAAGGCCTCAAAGTCCATCTGGTGGTCTTCGATATTATCCGCTTTTACGGGACGAAACGTACCCGGTCCGACATGCAGAGTAACGGCAACGCGCTTAACGCCCTTCTTCTCCAACGCGGCGAAAATCTCGGGGGTGAAATGGAGACCTGCAGTCGGCGCGGCGACTGACCCGACTTCGCGCGCATAGATCGTCTGATACCGTTCGCGGTCGGCTTTTTCCTCTTCGGCGGTACCTTCACGCTTCACATAGGGGGGAACGGGAGTGTGTCCAAACTCGTCCAAAAGATCCATCAGCGGTCGCTCGCTCTCAAACCGACAACGCCAAGCCCCGATTCCGCTTAAAGGCGCAAGCATCGTCACTTTAAGTTCGTCGTTGGGACCAAACACCGCGGTCTGGCCTTCGCGTACTTTGCGTCCCGACCCGACGATACAGTTCCACTCCACTTCCGTCGCCTCCGGCGCGGGACTAACGAGCAATACTTCCACCGCACCCGAAGTATCCGGCCATTTGCCGATCAATCGCGCAGGGAAAACCTTGGTGTCGTTGACGACCAACAGATCATCCGCATTCAGATACTCCACGATATCCGCAATATACCGATGCTCGACGACCCCCGTATCCCGATGCAGTACCATCATCTTCTCGGTACCCCGCTTTTCAGCGGGATGCTGAGCGATGAGCCGCTCAGGTAACGGATACCAGAACTGACGAGTCTTCATTGCCTAAATTAGATTTTCCAACCGCCGATACCGAGCGCACGGCAGATTTCGGACACCAGGATCGCAATTACGAACGCGGGACAGAAATACTTCACCATCACCATGTAGAATTTCTTCAAGGTAAAGACGGTTCCGCCCGCCTCCACTTCATCCACAATCGCCTTCGGACCGAGAATCCAGCCGATGAAGATACAGGTAACCGCCGCCGTGATCGGCATCAATGCCGAATTAGTGATAAAATCGAAGAAATCGAGGAACTGCATACCGAAGAGCTTAACTTCCGCCCATGGACCGTAACCGATCGCCGAGAACACCGCCAAGAACAGGATCATCGCCGAAGTAAAGAACGTCGCCGCCTTGCGCTCGATGCCGATTACGTCACAGACGGACGCCACACACGCCTCGAAGAGCGAAATCGCACTCGTCGCCGCCGCGAAAGTAACCAGGATAAAGAATGCAAACCCGATCCACGGACCCAAGGTTCCGAACATCGCGAACACCTTCGGGAGCGAAATGAACATCAAGCCCGGACCCGCACTCATCGCTTCCTTAATCGGCATCCCCGACTTAACCGCAAACATATACACCATCGGGATGATCATCAAACCGGAAATCGTAGCGAAGAAAGTATCGAAAAAGCCGATTCGCTGCGCACACTTCTGAATATTGTCGTGCTTATTCATATAAGAGCCGTAAGTGACCATAATGCCCATCGCGAGCGAGAGCGAATAGAACATCTGTCCCATCGCGCCGAGAATCATCTTGCCGAGCATGGCGAACGAGAAGGAACCGGTATCATCGCAAAGCGACTGAATATTGGGGACGAGATAATACTTAATACCCTGCCAATCATTCTGGGAAGCATCCGCATAGACTACATAGCCCGCAATCAAGAGCGCCATGATGAACAAAGTCGGCATCATCACCATGTTGGACTTTTCAATTCCGTTCTTTACCCCGAGCACAATTACCCCGGCGCAGATCAGAATGAAGATCATTGCATACCCAAACGGCGCAAACGGCGCGGAAATGAAAGAGGTAAAGAACTGCGCCGATTCCGCTGCACCTGCACCCATAGGAGCAGTTCCGGTAAAGCACATCGCCGCGAAAGCCTTGAGATAATAGAGCACCCACCCACCGATTACGCAGTAGTAAGGCGTAATCAACAAAGGAATAATCGTCGCTACGAGACCCAAAATCTTAAGTCCGTAATGCCCATGCAGCTGATTATAGGCGGTAAGCTGACTTTGACGCGTCTTGCGTCCAATCGAAATTTCCGTAAGCATCAGCGAAAAGCCGAGGGTGAAGACGAGCGCATAATAAACTACGAGGAACATTCCCCCGCCGTACTGCGCCGCCAAATACGGGAACCGCCAGAGATTTCCCAAACCGATTGCACTCGCAGCCGCCGCCAACACAAATGCCAACTGACCCGACCAACTCGCCCGTTTACCTTCCATAATCCACCTTCTTTTAATCTTATTTGAACCAAACTAAATATAAACACCAATTTATCGCCAATGCATAAAGATTGGCGACAAAATCATCAATCACGATACCGCGTCCACCGGGAATCGCCTGTAGACCCCTGCAAGGCCACGGTTTTAAGATATCCACCGTCCGGATGACGACAAAAAAGAGTGCCATCGCCTGCCAGGGTAGTTCCGTAAGCGGAATTCCGATTAGCGCGATCGGATAAAGCATCCATTCATCGGCGGTGATGCGTCCATCATCCTTAATCCCCAGCATTTTCTCCGCCACATCACAGAACGGAATCGCCAACAAAGTAAAGGCGAGACACACGATCGGCTGCAGAAAAAACGGCAGGGTCGACACCCAATACGCAAGCGCAACACCCGGAATCGAACCTATCGTTCCGGGTGCTACGGGCGCGACCAGTCCCAAACCGAAACCGGTCGCGATGAATAGCGCTAATCGCCTCACTGAGCCGGGGCTTCCGGCATCGGCAGTTCAGGAGCCGCCGGCAACGCCGGAGCGGTTTCCGCCTGCGGCGCCGGCGCATTTTCCGCCGCCATCAACGAGCGCGAATGCACCGTCGAAGTAAGCCGCGCCAACACCAACGTGTTAATGAGAAAGATCGCGCCGAGAATTGCGGTCGTCTTGATGAGCACGTTCGCCGCATCCGCACCGAGGCTCGCCTCGAGCATTCCGCCGCCGATCGCACCGCCGAGACCCCCTTCTTTCGGCTTCTGGAGCATTACCACCAGCGCCAAGAGAAGGCACACCGCTACTTCGAGCACATAGAGAAAACCAATCAGAATTGACATATATTTTTAACCTATCTTACTTGTTGAACTTATAAACATCGATCTTCTTGTAATGAGTGTGGAGGAGACGCTCCGCCGTACCCGAACCGGGCTCGCCGAGGAAATCCTTATAGAGCTTCTGCACTTCCGGATTCTCATGGCTCATACGGAGGCAAGCCTTCTCGTCGTCGGTGTAAAGACCCGCCGTCCGGAGCGCGCGGACCTCGTCCGTTGCACCCGTGGGCTGTCCACCGCCGCCGATACAACCACCACGGCACGCCATCACTTCGATGAAGTCGTACCTCGGCTTCTTGCCGGCCTTGATATCTTCCCGCACCTGATTCAAAACCGCCTCGACATTACCCATCTGGTGGGCGACGGCGATATTCACCTTCGTCCCCTTGATGTCAATCGTAGCGGTCTTGACGCCTTCCATACCGCGAACAGCCTGGAAGTCGATGGACGGAGGCTTCGCTTCACCGGTAATGAGGCAGTAGGCCGTTCTCAAGGCCGCTTCCATTACACCACCGGTTACACCGAAGATCGTACCCGCGCCGGTATAGGCGCCGAGGAGATCATCCGCCTTTTCTTCGGGGAGCGAATCGAAATCGATACCAGCGGCCTTGATCATCCGCGCGAGTTCGCGCGTAGTCAGTACGACGTCGGTATCCTGAGTGCCCGTGGCGCTCATATACTCGTCGCGGCTGATTTCGTACTTCTTCGCCGTGCAAGGCATGATTGAAGTTACGTGGACCTTCTTGTAATCGACCTTGTTGCGGTCGGCCCAGTAGGTCTTCGCGAGCGCCGAAAGCATCTGCTGCGGAGACTTCGCGGACGAGAAATTCTCCGTGAAGTCCGGCGCGTACTTCTCCATCCAGTCGGTCCACGCGGGACAGCAACTGGTGATGAGCGGGAGTTTGCCGCCCTTGGTGAAGCGCTTGATGAATTCCGTACCTTCCTCCATGATCGTGACGTCAGCGGAGAAGTTCGTATCGAACACCTTGTCAAATCCGATACGACGGAGCGCGGCGTAGATCTTGCCGGTCGTAATCGCACCCGGCTTCATGCCGAACGCTTCCCCGACCGCTACGCGGACCGCCGGTGCGATCTGCACGAGGCAGGTCTTTTCCGGATCCTGAATCGCCTTCCACACCTTCTGGGTCTCGTCGTTTTCGTAAATCGCACCGACCGGACAGTGCGCCGAGCACTGACCGCACTTGATGCAGGGCGATTCCGCAAGCTTCACACCAGCAGCAGGCTGCATAACCGTCTTTTCACCGCGACCAATGAACTCGAGCGCCCAGACGTTCTGCATTTCCTGACAGACCTCAGCGCAACGACCACACTTAATGCACTTGTCGGGATTGAGCACAATCGAGGGAGTGGAATTATCGATGTCGTGATGGACGACTTCCTTCGGGAACGGGATATCGCGGATGCCGAAATCGGCCGCGAGCGCCTGCAGTTCGCACTTGCCTGAACGGGGACACTGCAAGCAGTCGTTCGGATGGTTCGCGAGGATGAGCTCCAATACCGTCTTACGCACCTGTACGATATCCGGATCGTGGGTGATGATCTTCATCCCCGGCATCGCCTCGGTCGTGCACGCCCTGAGGAGCTTCGGACTCGGCACGAACTTGCCGTTATCCGCCGGATTGCGGCTCGGTACCAACTGACGCACCACGCAGATTCCGCAGCTCGCGCCCGGCTTCAGGTCCGGATGATAGCAAAGCGTCGGAATCTTAACATTCGCCGCTTTCGCCGCAACGAGCAGGTTGGAGCCTTTCGGAACGGAGACCTTTACTCCGTTGACCTCGAGTTCAATCATTTCCTTTTCCATTTTCAAATCTCCTTTCCTCAGCCGTGACTAATCGCACCGAACTTGCACGTCGCCTCGCAGGCGCCGCACTTGATGCACTTCGCAGGATCAATAACGTGCGCTTCCTTCACCTTGCCCGTGATCGCGGACGCCGGACACTTCCGGGCGCACATCGTGCAGCCCTTGCACTTCGCCGGATCGATCTTGTAGGTGATGAGCTTCGAGCACTTACCCGAACGGCACTTCTTGTCGTTGATGTGCTCAAGGTACTCGTCCATGAAGTAACGGAGGGTCGAGCGAACCGGATTGGACGCCGTCTGACCGAGGCCGCACAAGGAAGCCTTGTTCATCGCGTCGCAGATTTCCTGCATGTCGTCGATATCCTTCAAGGTACCACGACCTTCGCTGATCTTGTTAAGATAGTTGAGGAGTTTACGTCCGCCGATACGGCAAGGCGCACACTTACCGCACGATTCATCGACCGTGAAGTCGAGATAGAACTTCGCGATATCCACCACGCAGTCCGTCTCGTCCATTACGATAAGTCCGCCAGAACCCATGATCGAGCCGATCTTGGCAAGCGACTCATAATCGATCGGGGTATCGAGGAACTGCGGCGGAATGATACCACCGGAAGGTCCACCCGTCTGCGCCGCCTTGAACTGATGTCCACCGCGAATACCACCACCGATGTCGAAGATGATTTCGCGGAGGGTCGTACCCATCGGCACTTCGATGAGGCCGGAGTTATTGACCTTACCGGTGAGCGCGAAGACCTTCGTGCCCTTCGTGGTCGCCGTACCGATCTTATTAAACCAATCCGCACCCTTGTTGATGATGACCGGAATATTCGCCAAGGTCTCGACGTTGTTGATGACGGTGGGACGTCCCCACAGACCCTTCACCGCCGGGAACGGCGGACGGGGACGCGGCATACCGCGGTTACCTTCGATGGACTGAAGGAGCGCCGTCTCTTCACCGCACACGAACGCGCCGGCGCCGAAGCGGAGCTCGATTTCGAAGTCGAAGCCCGAGCCGAGGATGTCCTTGCCCAAAAGTCCGAGTTCCGTCGCCTGCTTGATCGCGACCTGCAAACGGTGAATCGCGAGCGGATATTCCGCACGGATGTAGATGAAGCCCTTGGTCGCGCCGATTGCATAACCGGCGATGATCATCGCTTCCAAAACCGAGTGGGGATCGCCCTCCAAAGTGGAACGGTCCATATACGCGCCCGGGTCGCCTTCGTCGGCGTTACAGACCATGTACTTCTGGCCCTTCGGCTGCTGCTGGGCAAACTTCCACTTCATGCCGGTCGGGAAGCCCGCGCCACCGCGTCCACGAAGACCGGACTTAAGCATCTCTTCCACGACCTGCTCCGGCGTCATCTCGAAGAGCACCTTCTCGATCGCCTTGTAGCCGTCGCGCGCAATATAATCCTCGATCTTTTCCGGATCGATCACGCCGCAGTTACGGAGCACGATGCGGTACTGCTTCTGATAGAAAGGAATGTTCGCCTCGGCGACGAGCTTCTTCGCCTGCTCGGGATCGTAGCAGAGACGTTGCACGACGCGTCCCTTCACCAGATGCTCGGCGACGATTTCCTTGATGTCTTCCTTCTTGACCTGAACGTAGAACGTACCCTGCGGCAGAATCTTCACGATCGGACCCTGTTCGCAGAAGCCGAGACAGCCGGTCTTTACGACCTGAACTTTGTCCTTAAGCCCCGCGAGTTCCAGGCAGGACGCAAACTCGGTGACGAGATTATCCGCACCGCCCGAGCAGCACGCCGTGCCGCCGCAAATCAACACATAACTCTGATAAGCCATGATCTTTATCCCTTCCCTTAGGCCTTGGTGATGTCGATCGAGGGCTTATCAAGGATCTTACCCTCGATGAGCGCATGACCGACGATGTGCTTTTCGACGATGTCCTTCGCCGTCGCCGCATCGACATGTCCGTAAATGACCGTCGGCATGCCCGGAGCGACGACTTCCACCGTCGGCTCGGAATGGCAAAGGCCCATGCAACCCGTCTGACGGACGAGTACATTGGTGAGATTCTTCTCGTTCAAGGCATCGATAAGCGCGGTGAACGTATCCTTCGCACCGGCGGCGATACCGCAAGTTCCCATACCGACGATTACCTGCACGTCCTTATTGGAATTATCGCGCATCTCCATCGCCTTCTGCTTTTCGCCGCGCATCTTGCGCAGATCTTCAAGAGTAAGTTTAGCCATGATTAAATCCCTCCTTAACCGAGTTTACGATACTTTTCGATGATACCCTCGACATCCTTTGTCTCGAGCTTGCCGTGGACCTCGCCGTTCACGACCGCTACCGGCGCCAAACCGCAGCAGCCGAGGCAACGGACCGCCTCGATGGAGAACATGCCGTCCGGAGTCGTCGCATTGACGCCGATACCGAGCTTGCGCTCGAATTCCTTAATGAGATCATCGCCACCTCTGAGATAGCAGGCGGTGCCTAGGCACACCTGAATGATGTACTTGCCGGCCTTCTGCAGCTTGAAGAAGTTGTAGAACGTAACCACGCCGTAGATCTTCGCCAACGGTACATTGAGCATCTCGCTCGTTTCAATCGCGATGTTGCGCGGGATATAGCCATAGGTCTGCTGGACCTTATGGAGCACCATGATGAGGTTGCCCGGTTTGGACTTCCATTCTTCGATAAACGCCTTCAGTTCCGGCGTCATCTGCTCGAGTTGTTCGCTCACGTTACTTCTCCAGTTGAGGGTTTGAGTTATAAATTTTCTTGTATTATATCATTTTTCCACCCCGAAAATCAAGTACTTAACTTATATTTCCGAGGAAAGGAAATCCTTAAGCGCCGCTTTCCACGTAGGTGTACGATAGCCAAGCAGGTTGAGAACGCTCTTTTTCAGGGCCGAGTTCCGAGGACGCGGCGCCGGACGCGGATACTCTGCCGTCGTGCAGGGGACGACTTCGCGCTTTAGCCCCCGCAACCGGAATATCTCCTGCGTAAGCTCGTACCAAGTGCATTGATCTTCGCAAGTACCATGAACAATCCCCGAAACGTGCGGCTTGGTGATTAGGAACTTGATTACGTCCGCTACCGTCTTGCAACTCGTCGGATTACCCCGCTGATCATTAACGACCTTAAGCGCGGGACCTTCCTGAGCACCTAACTTAAGCATCGTATGCACAAACGACGGGCCCCCTTTCCCGTAAAGCCACGCGATGCGGAGAATCACCGAATTATCGGGATGAATCATCTGGATCATCTGCTCACCGGCGAATTTAGACGCCCCGTAAACCGTCCGGGGACGAGGAATATCCGTTTCGCTCCATGCCCACGGCTCGCTCGGCGGCTCACCGGAGAATACGTAGTCCGTTGAAATCGCGATAAGCCGCGCTTCCGTCATCTTCGCTGCCATCGCTACATTGCGCGTTCCTTCTTCATTGAGTTTGAAGGCGAGTTCCCGCTTCGACTCGCAATCATCCACCTTGGTCATCGCCGCACAGTGGATGATGAGGTCGGGCAATACTTCCAGCGCCTTTTCCGTGAACGCCGCATCATCGGTAATATCCCATTCGGGCAAATCCGCGATGACGATTTCGTGCTCGCCTTCAAGTTCCCGCTGAAGCGTCCGCCCCAGCATACCCTTACCGCCAGTAATCAGAATTTTCATAACCACCTCCCTACTGCTGCCTCAAGTTTCCACCAGACAGTCTCCCGATTAAGCTCAAATTGTTTTACCATCCCCTCGATATTCGCCACATCGGTGATGCATTTAAGAGAATAACAAGGTACGCCAGCCTTCTCACATATCTGGGCAATCGCGCCGCCTTCCATATCCCGAAGCGTACAACCGAGCTCTTTAAGTAGCGAATCATCCGCAGTTGAGGACGTAAACCGGTCCCCAGTCGCCAGAATCAGCGCCGGAAACACCCCACGCGTTTTTAAAGGAATATACGCATCCTTCCGTTCATTCAATACCCCAACCGCGGTATGATTGAGTTCCGCGAGATCGAAATCGTACTGTACCGCACTTTCCACCTCATATACATCGCCGACCTGCATCTCCGTCCCGAAGCCACCGGCGAAACCGACATTGTAAATCTCCGTCGCCCCACGATCAATCGCCAATTGCGTCGCCGCCGCCGCATTGACCTTGCCGACGCCGCATACGATCAACAAATCTTCAACCGGATCAATGTGTCGCCTAACCGCATCCGCTTCATCTTCCATGGCAATGACGAACGCCCGCATCGAACACCTCCTTTATCTTATCCACATCGGCCTTGGGGAAAGTCCCGTGGTCGTACAATTTTTCGCCGCGCACATAGGTTTCGACTACATCCGAAGCATGCATCGAATAGACAATCAAATTCGCGAGGTTCTCGCCGATCGGCCGCAGATGTAGACGCTTCAAATCCACCACGAAGAAATCCGCCTCCCGTCCAACCTCAATCGTATTCCCGCCTAAAGCCATCTCCAACGTCTCCCACGCATTCAACCGAGTAGGATCGCGACTCACTCCCTTGGCGATAAGGGACGCGAGGTGCATTTCTTCGAACATATCGAGATTGTCATTTGAGGCGCAACCGTCGGTGCCCAAGCGCACCGTAACTCCAAGCTCAAGCGCCCGGTCGATACGCGCAAACCCCGAACCCAGTTTCATATTGCTGGAAGGATTATGCACCAGTGCGATTCCATAATCGGCCATAATCCGAAAATCATCATCCGTCGCATAAACGCAATGCGCCGCGTATCCGCCGTTATCCAAGAGCCCCGTATCTTTTAAGTAAGCGATCGGGGTGCGACCATGACGCTGAAGACACTCCGCATGCTCCTTTTCCGTCTCCGAAACGTGTACATTGAGGAAGTGTTTCAAGCGTCGGTTAGCTTCCGCGAGCCCACGGCAGTATTTTTCATCCGTCAGATATTCCGAATGCACCGAAACATGTGATAATGGATGTTCCTCAGCAAAACGGATGGCTTCTTCAAGTCGATTGGGAATGAAGGAAAGTCCCACCCTGGAAACGCTTCCTTTGAAGCCGAGTTCATTGAACGCCCTTTCGCACTCCGCCGGAAAATCATACATGTCGATTACTTCCGTCGTTCCACCGGCGAGCATTTCTAGCGTTCCCCAGAGCGTACCGGCGTATACATCATCGGCGGACATTTTCGCCTCCACCGGGAAAATCGCCTCCTCCAACCAGCGTAGGAGCGGCAAGCCGCTCCCCGTTCCTCGTACCAGCGTCATCGCAGTATGTCCGTGACAATTCCTTAGGCCCGGCAGAATCAGTTTATCCGCAGGACCTTCCGCCGGATTAATCGCGGCGAATCGTCCGTCCTTCACTTCCAGGGTGCCGATAATGAATTTACGTCCCGGTTGCAGAATATAAGCTTTATCCATGCGCCAAAATCCTTTCCATCGCTTCATCAAGTTTTTCGGGAATCGTCACCGGCAAAACATGCTCATTGCCAGGAATCATCGTCACCCGCGCCTGCGGAAAAACCGCCTTGAAAAAGTCCGGATTATGGGGACGCACAATACCGTCCCGCTCACTATGAAAAACTTCCACCGGAAAATCGGTTTTCCCGATTCCCTTAAGCGCCGCGCGTAAATCATGCATCTGAAGGAAGTCAAGTCCGCGGTCCATATTCGCTTTATCGTACATCGGCGAAGGATCGTCCTTGAACACCATTTCCGTTCCCCACCTAAGCGCCTCCAATCTGCGCGGCGAAAGTCCCTTCCAGTCCGTCGCCTTATCTTCCATCATCCTCGGCGTAGCGGAAACGAGCAAGAGTCCCTTAATCTTCTCGGGATTCTTAAGCACGATCTCTTGCGCGGTTACTCCGCCCATGGAAAAACCGACCAAGATCAGTTCTTCGGACGATTCAACGATTGCGTTATGGACGCCTTCCATTTGTTCCACATAACTGAAGACCCAATCATGCGGAAAACTTATAAGGTCCCACGTTTCCGGACCTGCCGCCCAGCCGTTGAAAACGAGAATTAGCGGACGCTTCACCGCTTATCCCCGTTGACGGATAATCTCGTACATCGTAACGGCGGCAGCGACTCCGGCGTTCAAACTTTCAAATCCGCCCGGCATCGGGAGCTCCGCGATAAAGTCACAAGTTTCCCGCACGAGCCGCGAAATCCCCTCGCCTTCCGCCCCGACGACCAGTCCCACACGTCCCTTAAAATCGATTTCCGTATACTTTTTGGCGTCCTTACCCCAGTCGAGTCCAGTGAACCATACTCCCGCCTCTTTAAGGTCCTCCATCGCCCGCACCAAATTTACGACATGCGCGACTTTGATGTGTTCCGCGCCGCCTGCGGACGCCCTAACTGCCGCCGGAGTAATCCCAGAGGCGCGGTCTTCGGGAATAATCACCCCCGTCGCCCCGATTGCGCAGGCGGTACGGAGAATGGATCCCACATTCTGCGGATCTTCCAGATGATCGAGCACAATCACAATCGCATTCTCGTCATTCTCGACTTCCCGGACGATTTCTTCAATGCCGACATACGGATAGCCCGTCGTTTTCAAAGCCACCCCTTGGTGATGTCCGAACCGCGTAAGTTTATCAAGCTGATCGCGCTCCATCGTACGGATTACGAGTCTCCTTGAACGCGCTTCATCCCGAATACGCTGAAGCTGTTCATCTTCATCCGGAAACGCCGGCGGCAGAATGATCTCACTCGCTGTGCGCCGTCCCGCGGCGAGCGCTTCTTCCACGGGATTGCGTCCGTAAATCCATTCCCCGCCGGTTACCATTTCCCGGGGACCCCGATGATGATTTCTGTCGCTCATACTTTCGATAAATCCTTACGCGAGCGCGCTTTGAGAAAGATTCTGACCGGCGCGCCTTCGAGTCCGAACCGCGCACGCAGATTCTTATCGATGAACGCGAGATAAGCCGGCGTTACTAACTTTGGATCGTTCACGAAAAGCCGGATGGTCTGCGGATTCGTCGAAACCTGCAGTCCGTAATAAATCTTGAGCCGCCTACCTTTAATCATCGGTGAAAGCGTCTTTTTCGTCGCCGTGGTGATTACCCGGTTGAGCATACCGGTCGGGAGCCGCTCGCTGGCACTCGCCGCCGCCCGATCGATCGCTTCCACGGTTTTACGGATGTTGTAGCCGGACTTATTCGAGCAGAATACTACCGGCGCAAACGCGAGAAACGGCATCATCTGTCTTAGCGCCTCGAGCGCCTTCTTTTCATCCGTAATCCCCGCCTTGAGCGCGAGGTCCCACTTTTGGAGCAACACTACGCACGCCTTGTTCGCCTCGAGAATCTTGCCGGCGATGCGTTTATCCTGCATGGTCGGACCCATTGAAGCGTCCAACAATAAAAGTACGACATCCGCCTCTTCAATCGCCTGCTCCGAACGAAACAGCGAGAAATTGTCGACGCTCGTTTTGGACATCTTGGTGTGCGGTTTCATCCCCGCGGTATCAACGAGCATATAATGCCGCGCTTCCGGACCCGAACCGATGGTGAACGGAACCTCTACCGCGTCCCGAGTAGTGCCCGCGATCTCCGAAACGATTACCCGCGGTGCATTCAAAAGCCGATTGATGTATGAGCTCTTTCCGGCGTTGGGACGCCCCACCACCGCGACTCTCAATGGTTTCGCCGCGCTTTCATCCGCTACTGCCGGCGGCAAACTGGCGACTACGCTCTTTACGAGCGCGTCCACGCCCCGCCCATGTTCGGCACTTACCGCATATACGGGGAGGCCAAACCGCTCAAATTCCGCCGCGCGCCAATCATCATCCGGCGTATCGCACTTATTAGCGGCGATCATGCATTTTACACCGGACTCCCTCACGCGCTTGATGACTTCACTATCGAGCGGAGTTATTCCCTCGCGCGTATCCACTACAATCACACAAACCGCGCTGTCCTCAACGGCAAGCGCGGCCTGATTCTTAGTTTCGTCATCGAGGGGATCGTGGGTGACGCGTTTATCAAAGGCGATGCCTCCGGTATCTACGAGCATCACCCGACGATTCTCGATTTCGACTTCGCGCGTCACCCGATCGCGGGTAACGCCCGGCTGATCGAACACAATCGCCACCCGCTTCTTCGCGATGCGATTGAAGAGCGCACTCTTGCCCGTATTGGGCCGTCCGACCAGCGAAACGACATTCATTATCAGCCGTTCTTCTTCTCGAAGTCCTTCATGAAGGCGACGAGCGCGTCGATACCTTCCATCGGGAAGGCATTGTAGATCGAAGCGCGAAGTCCCCCGACCGAACGATGTCCCTTCAAGGAACTCATACCGGCCTTCTTGGCTTCATCGATGAACTTCTTTTCAAGCTCCTCGTTGTTGCCCTGAATGCGCCAGGTAATGTTCATGTTCGAACGGAATTCCTTGAGCGCGGTGCCGGTCCAGAAGTCGCTCGAATCGATTACGTCGTAGATCTTCTTCGCCTTTTCCGCGTTGAGCTTGAAGAGGTTTTCCTTGCCCATCTTCTTCACCCACTTCATCGTTTCGCCGAAGATGTAGATTCCCCAGGTCGGCGGCGTGTTGAAGAGTGAATTCTCGTCCACATACGTACGATACTGGAGCATCGTCGGGATCTTGGGGCAGCCCTTTTCAGCGAGTTCCTTCTTAATCGCAACGACCGCCATGCCCGAGGGACCGAGGTTCTTCTGGGCGCCGGCATAGAACATGTCGAACTGATTGTAATCGCGCTCGCAGCTCAGGATGTCGCTCGACATATCGCAGATCAACGGACCGTTCACCTTTGGAAACTCCTTGAGTTCCGCACCGGCGATCGTCTCGTTCGAGCAGAGATGATAGTAAGCGGCGTTATCAGTCCACTTCCACTCGTCCGCACGCGGCATACGGGTAGGAATATCCTTCGCGCAGTCGGCGGAAACATTGCAGGCGACTCCGCGCAGCGCGGCGACCTTTTCGCCTTCCTTAAGCGCCTTACCGGACCATGTACCCTGCTTGGCGTAATCGGCGTTCTTGCCGAGACCTAAGAAGTTCATCGGGATCATCGCGAACTGCATCGAAGCGCCGCCTTGGATGAAGCAGACGGACCAATCGTCCCCGATCCCGCACAGTTCTTTGAAGGTAGCGATCGCTTCCTGATGGATCGCATCGTAATCTTTGCCGCGATGGGACATTTCCATCACGCTCATTCCGCAGCCCTTGTAGTCCACAAGGTCTTTCTGGGCATCCTGCAGCACCTCGAGCGGCAATACCGCCGGACCTGCAGAGAAGTTATAGGCACGTGCCATAATTATTGTTCCTTTACTTGATTTTTAGAGTTTATCGGCTTGCAATCGAGTTTTCTCAATTGCAATTAGCGCGTATTATATCATATTTCCCCGACTTTGGCAAACCCACACTTTACCAAGAAGCGCCATACCCTTTTAGGAGATGAACACTACGCTATTGGCACAAGAGTCGAGGCTAAGCGATGTTTACCCGAATTAGCACGCTTGTCCTGCCTGTATTTCGTCAACCTTTGATTTTCTTCAGCGGTAAGGTTCTCAAAGTGGGTATATTCGCCGATAAACTTCAAGGCGATTTCGCCGGTCTCGCCATTACGATTCTTGGCGACATCCACATACGCGATATCCCGTTCTTCCAGAGGACAGTCCTCATAGCCATAAATTCTCAACGGACGCCGCAACAGCATTACTACGTCCGCATCCTGCTCGATCGCCCCCGAATCACGAAGATCCGAAAGTTTCGGTCTTTCATCCTTATCGCCGCGCTGTTCATTCGCTCGTGAAAGCTGGGAAAGCGCAATCACCGGCACCCGTAAATCCCGCGCTATTCCCTTGAGTACACCCGAAATCTCCGCCATTTCGTATTGACGGTTGGTGGACTTGGTGTCGCGACTCTTAAGCAGCTGCATATAGTCCACCACAATCAGCTCGATATTCTCCTTACGATGATACCGCAAAGCATGACTGCGGAGGGACTCCACATCCCGCGAACCGCGATCTTCAACGATTATCGGCAATGCTCCGACAGTTTGTGCCGCCTGTTCCAGACGATCCAATGCCGCCTGCCGCTCAACACTGACAACCAAGGCCTGGTCCGGCGGAGCGCGAAACTTCTTCATGTTCAACTGTCCAACCGAGGCAAGTTGACGCTTTACCAATTGCTCATGGGTCATTTCACAGGAGAAAACCAATACCTTATGTCCCGCGGACGCCACATTCATCGCAATATCCATTCCCAGCGAGGTCTTGCCCACCGAAGGCCGCGCCGCGAGTACAATCAATTCCCCCGCCTTCATGCCAAAGAGCAAATTATCTAGGCACGGATAACCGGTGGAAAGTCCATCCATCGCCCCGGTTCCATACAAAAGCTGTTCCTTAAGCTTGTCCTTCGCCTTCTCTATTACCCGCGCATTACTTACCGCCGGCAGTTCTTGAGGGAAGATATTTAATAAGTCATTAGCCAAAAATTCCGTCTCATTCTGAATAACGAACTCCTCATGCGGACGGTTCTTAACTTGCGTGATAAAGAAAGTAAGCTTATCCAATACTTTTCGCCGCGCAGCGTTAGCAATTACACGGTTGCGATAATGCTCAAAATGGGCGGTAGAGCCGATTTTATCAATTAATCCACACAAAAACTGCAAGTTATTGCCGTCAACATCATTGCCCAGAACGATATTCTTTTCGTTCAAATATTGATTTAAAGTATTGAGATCGAAATCCGGTTTGTTCTTGGCATGGTTGAGCATCTCCCGATAAACCGTTCGACAATCTTTATCGGAAAAGCTCTCTTCAGTAATGCCGCGCTTACGACACCGCTCCAGCATATCATGGGAACGATCAATTATGGAATTATCCTCTATGATAATGCCTAACAACTGGCGTTCGTCTTCTTTTTCAGTATTTTCAGCCATTTTAGTCAAACCTTTTATTATATTCTTCAAGAATAGGCGATGGTTCTACTTGCAGAGAAACCGTTTTATCGTTCATCAACGCCACATTACGCAGCGCTCCGCAAAGATATTTACAATTTTGCTTATCAGGACCATAAAACCCGCGTTCTTTGCCGTTCAGCATCTCCTCGAATTTTTTGCAGATTAAATCCGGACGCCGACCACAGATAGCACCAGTCAACAACCGCGTTTCTGCGGCAATAAGCGGATGCCCGACATATTGTTCGGCGAGTTCGACAAAGAACTGTATCTGTGGCGAAA
>R14__coassemble_546_pt1 | contig 25176 bp, 20 predicted proteins | sample R14__metabat2_high_PE_051 | metagenome-assembled genome bin R14 | reverse complement strand
AAATACCCCCTGCTAGTATGTGCCGAGGTCTAGGCTACTTTAGGAACATTCTTAGCGTACTTTTTCAATAAAATGAAAATATGGTGATTTTGCGGTTGACAAATGGCATTGAAATATGCTAGAATTCATTTTAATGAAAAATATGTACCATACATGAAAAAGTATGATTTCACCAGAGAAGATAGAGACAATTCGTAAGCTCATGGAGGAGGCCTCGGTTTTTGAGGAGGACCTCGAGGAGAGCTTCATCCTCGGCGGGGGACCGGGGGGACAGAAAACGAACAAAACTTCGTCCGTAGTGAGATTATCGCATGAAGTTAGCGGAATTTCAGTAAGAGTGGGCGAATCTCGCAGTCGTGAGGAGAATCGCTGGCTTGCGCGGCGAATGTTAGCAGAGATGATTTTGGAGCGGGAACATAAGCGAAAATCCGCGGCGCGACAGGCAAGAGAGAAGATTCGCCGTCAAAAGCGTCGGCGCTCTCGTCGGCAGAAAGAAAAGATGTTAGCCGCGAAACACGCGCATTCGGAAATCAAAGCCCTCCGTAAGAAAGTAGTCGCTTGACAAATTGACGCGGGTTATGTTATAATACGCGACGAAAAATATGCGACGAAAAAGTTGTCGCGAAAATATATGAAAAATCCGTTTTATATCAAGGGCTATCATGGTCCGCAATATTTCTGCGATCGGGTGGAAGAAACTCGTCGTGTAGTTTCCGCCATTGAAAATGGTCGGGATGTTACCTTAATGGCGCCTCGTCGATATGGTAAGACCGGCTTGATCCATAATGTTTTTGCAGCCTTAGACAAACAAGTGGCTACGATTTATCTTGATATTTATTCGCTGCGAGATTTATCGGAGTTTACCCGTCAATTTGCGGAAGCGGTGGTAGGAGCGCTGGATGATCCGCTTGAGCGTGCTGGTAAGGGACTGTTGACCTTCTTTAAGTCCTGTCGGCCAACGGCGGTACCTACCGAAAACGGGATCAGTTGGTCATTCAAGGTTGAACCGAATCAGGCTCAGGCGACATTGCGGGAAGTCTTCGATTATCTGCGTTCGCATGATCGGGAGTGTGTAATCGCGATCGACGAGTTTCAGCAGGTGCGTGAATTTCCGGAGCATGGGGTAGAGGCGCTTTTGCGCGGTTATATTCAGAATCTGGAAAATATTCATTTCATTTTTGCCGGTTCACGTCGTCATTTGATGGCGGAGATGTTCGCGATGCCTCGGGGCGCATTTTATAAAAGCACCCAATTATTGGAATTACCGACGATTCCGGAAGCGACCTACTTTGAATTTGCCGCGCGATTTTTCGCGGAGGCGGGTAAGGACTTTAAGCGGGAGCTTTTTCATCAGCTTTATTTACGATTTGATGGGGTCACTTGGTATTTGCAGGCGATATTGAACCGCATTTGGGAAATGGATGAGGGTTTGGTTGATGTCAAGCAGATTGATATGGCCTTGGAAATGCTGGTGGATGAGTCCATGTATGTTTACGAAGACCTATATCGCAGTCAGACGACTACCGCGCAGTTAATATTGTCCGCAGTCGCGCGCTCGGGTTTGGTGAAGGAGATTTCCGGGCGGGAATTTTTAGCGGCGAACAATTTGCCCAGCGCTTCCACGGTAAGAGCGTCGGCATCCGAATTGGTAGCCGCTGATTTGCTTTATCGTGATGTCAACGGTGTTTATGTGTATGATAAGATTTTCGCCGCGTGGCTTAAGCGGTAAGCGAGATATCATGCGATATGTGTGAAGTAATGGGAATAGTGAATGTGACGCCGGATTCTTTTTCCGACGGCGGCAAGTTTTTTCGTCCCGAAGAGGCGATTAAAAGGGCGCGCAACCTGTTCGAGGAGGGCGCGAAGGTGGTGGATATCGGTGGGGAGTCCACTCGTCCCGGTTCGACGCCGATAAGTTGGGAGGAAGAATGGGAACGCTTAAAGCCGGTAATTACGGCTGATTCGAATATTCGAAAATTCGACAATTCGAAAATTTCCGTCGATACCTACCATCCGGAAACGGCGCAGAAGGCGTTGGAGGCGGGAGTGAAGCTCATCAACTGCGTTTATTCCGGTCCCATTCCGGAAATGGCGGAGTTGTGTCTTAAGTTTGATGCGGAACTTATTTTGCCGGTAGCAGCGCTAAAAAATCTGCCGAATAGCGAAAAGCTTAAGTATTATATCGATCCGATGATCGGGTTCGGCACTACGCGGGAGGAAGATATACGGCTATTAAGGTCAATTCCGGACCTCGCCAAGCGGGCGCGGGTGGTGATTGGGGCGAGTCGGAAGCGCATTGTGAAGCGGCTCGTGGGGGAAAAGACGCTCGGCAAGGATCTTGCCGGTAATCTCGCAATTGCCATTTACGCTGCGCTAAACGGCGCTTCGCTCGTACGGGTGCATGACGTCCGCGAAACCGTCCAATCTTTACGAGTTTTACAAAGTTTATCGTTGGCAGGGTTGAGTAGAATATGATATAATACGCAATACAAAGGAGTATAATCATGATTGACTATGAAAAAGAATTCGGGAAGCCCGGGTATCAGTTCGGGACGAAGGAAACTACTGCGCTCGCGACCACATTCAAGGTCGTGTACGGATGGATGGCGGTGGGGCTCGCGCTCTCCGGCGTAATCGCGTGGTACACGGCGGCGAGCGGACTTTGGGAAACAGTTTTGCAGGGTCCGGGCTTTATGGGACTTATCATCGCGGAACTCGCGCTCGTGTTCATCTTGAGTAGCGCAATCAACAAGCTGCCGGTTGCGGTGTGCTATTTGATGTTCCTCGGCTACGCGGCGCTCAATGGCCTTACGCTCTCGGTGGTGTTCATTGCCTATGAACTCGCGATGGTCGAGAAGGTGTTCTTCATCACGGCGGGAATGTTCGGCGGACTCGCGCTTTGGGGGACTTTCACGAAGGGCGATCTTTCGTCCATCGGTTCGGTGTGTGGTATGGCGCTTTGGGGACTCATCATCGCGGGTATCGTCAATATCTTCTTGCACAGTTCCGGACTCGACTACATCTGTTCGTTCGCGGGCATCTTAATCTTCACCGGACTTACGATGTACGATGCGCAGAAGATCAAGCAAATCGCGGCGCTGGAAGGCACGATGGACTCGACGGCAATCCGCAAAGTCGGCATTATGGGCGCGTTGCAGCTCTATCTCGACTTCATCAACCTCTTTCTCCACATCCTCCGCTTCATGGGCCGGAAGCGCGGTTGACAGGGACGGGTGGGGTATGGTATAATATCCCATATATTCAAAATCCATATAAGGAGATATATTAAGATGAGCTATTCTGATGCAAAGAAGAAATATGCCAAGATCGGCATTGATACTGAAAAGGCGATTAAGGACCTCTCGCAGGTCGCGATCTCGCTCCACTGCTGGCAGGGTGACGACGTCGGCGGCTTCGAAACCGTCGGCAGCGGCGCGTCGAACGGCATTCAGACGACCGGTAACTATCCGGGCAAGGCGAGAACTTTCGATGAACTTACGAAGGATCTTTCGTTTGCGTTAAAGCTCATCCCCGGCAAGCATCGCGTCAATGTTCATGCGTGCTACGGCGTTCATGAAGGCAAAGTGACCGACCGCAATGCGCTCACGAAAAAGAACTTCGAACCGTGGGTAAAGTGGGCGAAGAAGGAAGGCGTCAAGCTCGACTTCAACCCGACGTTCTTCTCGCACAAGAATGTAGTGGACGGCCTCACGCTCTCGTCGCCGGATCCGAAAATCCGCAAGTTCTGGATTGATCACGGTATCGCGTGTTTGAAGATTGCGGAATACTTCGGCAAGGAACTTAAGAGTCCCTGTTCGATCAATTTCTGGTGTCCCGACGGCTACAAGGATGAGCCCTCGGACCGCCTCGGACCGCGTCAGCGCATGGCGGACTCGTTGGATAAGATCTTCAAGTACAACTACGACAAGAAGACCTGCATCCCGCTCTTTGAATCGAAGCTCTTCGGTATTGGAGTTGAAAGCTACACCGTGAATTCGCATGAATTCGTGATGGGCTATGCGCAGAAGAAGGGCATCCTCGCGCTTCTCGATATGGGACACTTCCATCTGACCGAATCGGTGGCGGACAAGATCAGTTCGTTCCTGATGACCTTCGGGAAGGTGGCGTTTCACATTTCGCGTCCCGTCCGTTGGGACTCCGATCACGTAATCCGTCAGAATGACGACCTTCGCGCGGCTGCGCAGGAAATCGTGAAGATGGGTCCGAAGAACTTCATCATCGCGCTCGATTACTTTGATGCGTCCATCAACCGCGTGGCGGCGTGGGTGCTCGGTATGCGCAATATGCAGAAGGAACTTCTGAAGGCGATGCTTACGCCGTGGAAGAACCTGAAGGCGCTGCAGGATCAGGGCAAGTTCACCGATCAGCTCGTATTGCAGGAAGAATACAAGAATTATCCGGCGGATGAAATCTGGGCGGAATTTTGCCGTCGCAATAAAACCGTCGCTGATGAGGCGTGGTTCGAGGCGGTCAAGAAGTACGAGCAGGATGTACTCTTAAAGCGCTAAGCGATAAAAAAGGAGAATCGGTATGAAGCAGGGTTGGCGGTGGTATGGTGACGCGGACGCGATCTCGTTGAAGGAGATTCGTCAGGCGGGGGTTACGGATGTAGTGGCGGCGCTTTATGAGCGTAAACCGGGCGAAGTTTGGCCGGTGAGCGAAATCAAGGCGCGGGCGGACAAGGTGAAAAAGGCGGGTATGGTTTGGAGCGTCGTGGAATCGGTGCCGATTCACGAGGATATCAAGAAGCATACCGGCGATTACCTCAAGTACGTCGAAAACTACAAGACGACCCTTAAAAACCTCGCCAAGTGCGGCATCAAAACCGTCTGCTACAACTTCATGCCGATTCTGGATTGGACGCGTTCCAATCTTGAATATGCGCTGCCGGATGGCTCGACGTGTCTTGAGTATAACGGGACGGAAGTTGCGGCCTTTGACCTTTATGCTTTGAAGCGTCCCGGCGCCGAAAAGGAATATACTGCTGCCGAACGCAAGGCTGCTCAAAAACTCTGGCAGCGTTATTCGCCGAAGGAGAAAAAGCGCGTGGAGAAGGCGATTCTCTGCGGACTCCCTGGAACCGTCGATGACTTAACGCCGAAAGAATTTCTCCGTCAGCTCAAGGCCTATGCCGGTATTACCGATCGTAAGCTCAGGGACAACATGTACTGGTTCTTGAATGAGATCAGTCCCGTACTGGATAAGTACGGTATTGATATGTGCATTCATCCGGATGATCCGCCGCATCCGATTTTCGGCTTGCCGCGCATTCTTTCGAACGCCGCGGATATCCGGGAAATGTATAAGAAGTGTCCCTCGAAGCATGTCGGCCTTACGCTTTGCACCGGTTCGCTCGGTGGGGACCCGAAGAACGACGCCGTCAAGATCTTCAAGGAATTCGGCAGCCGCATTTATTTCTGTCATTTCCGCAATCTTGAGTATACGGGCAAGGACGTATTCCATGAAAGCCAGTGCCATCTCGTCGGTAATACCGATACGCCCAAGTTGATGCTGGAATTCCTCAAGGAAGAAAAGCGTCGCGGCAAAGGCATTGTGGTGCGTCCCGATCATGGCCGGCTTATGGAAATCGATAAGTCGCGTAAGTGCTACTGCGGTTATTCGTACGGCGGGAGATTGATCGGTCTTGCGGAACTTAGGGGACTTGAAATCGGCATTAAGGCATTTTGCAAAATCTAAGTTAAAAAACGAGGTTAAATCTAAGTCATGATCGAAGCGTTCATCGAAGCGTATCCGAATTTTGGCCTCCCGCGAGTGGAGGAGATGATGTTCCTGGTGCTCCAGATCGGAGTGATCATTTTCGCGGCGAAACTGGGAGGGATGTTGGCTACTCTCATAAAGTTGCCGTCCATCTTAGGGGAACTCGCGGCGGGCATTCTGATCGGTCCGTGGGCACTCGGCGGAATACCCTTCCTGCCGATTATGGAAGACGGCAAAATCGTCTACCATGCGCTCTTCCACGGGGATATGTTAAGGGCTTTGTCGGCGCAGGGTCATGTATTCGATGCGACGAGTCCCGCGCTATATGGAGTAGCGACGTTAGCGTCGGTCATTCTCCTCTTTCTCTCGGGCTTGGAAACGAACCTCAAGATGTTCCTCAAGTATTCGTTCGTAGGCTCGATGGTAGGCTTAGGGGGCGTAATCGTATCGTTCGTTTTCGGAGATCTCTGCGCAGTGTGGCTCTTGCCGCAGTTCTTTGATGTATTTAAGGAACTTTCGACTTTGCCGCTTGCCGAGGCGATGACCAAGGAAGCTCCGCTATACATGGGTATAATGTCCACCGCGACCTCGGTAGGCATTACCGCGCGCATTCTTTCGGAGCGCAAGAAGATGGACTCCGAAGAAGGCACGACCATCATGGCTGGCGCGGTGATTGACGATGTCTTGGGCCTTATCGTACTCGCGATCGGCAATGGCATTATTGCGGCGGCGCATAAGGGCTCGGGAGCAGCCTCGGCGGGACTCGACTGGGGCGAAATCGGATTCGTGGCGCTCAAGGCATTCGGCGTATGGATTATCGCGACGATCATCGGAGTGCTCGCGGCGCGGTGGATTGCGAAGTTCCTTAAGAACGTATTCAAGAATCCGATGGTGATTGCGACAATGGCGTTCGGGCTTGCGCTGGTATTGGCGGGATTCTTTGAATTCATGGGGCTCGCGATGATCATCGGCGCATATGTAATGGGCCTCGCTTTGTCGCGGACCGATCTTAAACACCCGATTCAAGAGATGCTCTCGCCGGTATATACCTTCTTGGTGCCGGTATTCTTCTGCGCGATGGGTATGATGGTGGATGTTTCGGCGCTTTGCTCGAAGCCGGTACTTATCTTCGGCGGAATTTATACGGTCCTCGCGGTATTGGCGAAGGTGCTCGGGTGCATGATTCCTTCGATGTGCTGCGGATTCAATTTGCTGGGCGGACTTCGCATCGGCGCGGGCATGGTACCGCGTGGAGAAGTAGCGCTCATCATTGCGGGGTTGGGTCTTTCGTATGGATATCTGACGCAGGAGATTTTCGGCATCGGCATTTTGATGACGCTGGTGACGACGGTGGTAGCGCCGCCCGCGTTGGTGGGACTTTTCGTACCTCAGAAAAGAGGAGTGAAACATCCCAAGGAAAGCTTCAACGGTTCGCGGGAAATCTGCTTTGAATTGGGCGGACGCGATGTAGCGGATTTGATGCTCACGAAGTTGGTGGCGGAATTCCGTGAAGAGGGCTTTTTCACCTCGCTTCTCTCCAAAGAGGATAACATCTGGGAAGTGGCGATGGATGATATGGAAATTTCGCTCCGTCGGGATAAGCGCAATATCTACGTTTCATGTACCCCGGCTGAAGAGGCGATCGTGATGACGGCATGGATGGAAGTCGCGAGCGAAATGAATGACCTCGCGCGGGCGATTGCGAAACCGATGCGTCGTGAAGAAATGGGCGAGATGCTTAAGAAGTCCACCAGCGTCAAGGCGGGACGTTCCGGAGTGGGACGTTACCTGCAAGGTTTCGTGATGATTCCCGATTTTAAGGCGTCCACCAAGGAGGAAGCCATCCGCAAACTCACGGCGGAAATCGCGAAGGCGTGTCCCCACCATGTGAAGAGCGCCGATGAAGCGGCGGAAGCGGTATTGAAGCGCGAAGCGGCAATGCCCACGGGACTCGACCACGGCATTGCGGTTCCGCACGGGCGTACACCTTCAGTAACCGGTATCGCGGGAGCGGTGGCGATTCTTGATAATAGCGAGGTAGGCGCGGGCTTAAGTTGCATCGCCGATTATGAGACGATTGATAATTCACCGGTCAAGATAGTCGTACTTACGCTTGCCAATAGCGAAACGCAGACGCCCTATCTGCAACTCATGAGCTTCATCTCGAAGGCCTTGAGAGCGGATAACGGTTATGAGCGTTTGGCGAAGTGCACTACGGCGGACGAAATGCGTAAGTTCTTCCGCGGGGTGAAGTGATTGGAGAGACGATAACCGCACTGGCGACCGTCCACGGAATTTCCGGAGTGGCGGTCGTTCGTGTTTCGGGTCCGGACGCATTTGCGATCGTCGAGAAAGTAACGGGCGCTAAATTAAAGCCTCGGCAGGTACAGTTCGTAGATTTTGAGCTCGATGAGAGCGTGGTGATATCCTTTAAGGGACCTAAGAGCTATACGGGCGAGGATGTAGTCGAAATTCAATGTCATGGCGGATTGATCGTACCCGAGCGGATAATCGCGGCGCTGATCAAGGCGGGTGCGCGAATGGCCAAGCGCGGCGAATTTACCGAGCGGGCATATTTGAATGGACGGCTCGATTATGATCAGGCGAAGGCAGTATTGGCGCTTATCGAGTCCAAAACCGAACGCGCGGCGAAAAATGCGCGGGAACGGCTCAAGGGACGCGAGAACGCAGCGGTTAAGGCGCTTTATGAGACGGCATTGACGCTTTCAAGCGAACTTGAGCATGCGCTGGATGTGGATGAGGGAGATTTGCCGGAAGGGTGGCTAAAGGATAAGCGCGAGCGACTCTCGGCGTTAGGGGAGGCGCTGGATAACGAGCTTAAACGTCTACATGAAAGCCGGCTTTTGGAGGAAGGCGCGTTAGTAGTAATCGCCGGAGAGCCTAATGCGGGTAAAAGTTCCATCATGAATGCGCTCTTGGAAGAAAACCGCGTAATCGTTTCGGAGGTCGCCGGAACTACGCGGGACTCCGTGGAAGCGTGGATAAATCTGGAGGGTTGGCCGATACGATTAGTAGATACCGCGGGACTCAGGGATACGGAAGATCGGATCGAACTCGAAGGGGTAAAGCGGGCGCGAGAGTTGATGGCAAAGGCCGATTTGGTGATCGGGGTCGATTGTTCAGAAGGCATGAGGATTCATAACAAATGTGATTTGAGTCGGGAAGATGGCGTACTGAATGTATCCGCCAAAACTCGGGAAGGCATCGAAGAGCTCAAGCGGCTGATAGTTCAAGAGTTAGTGGCGAAAGTGGGCGATGCCGAGGATGAAGGGTTGACGGGCGAGAGCTTAATCGCTGCGCGACGTGAATTAGTGGATGCAGATGATCCGGTATTATTGGCAAATGGGGTGCGAAAGGCGGCGGAGATACTCGGGGAGGCGCTCGGTAAGGTCTATACCGCTGATTTATTGGATCAACTCTTCTCCCGTTTCTGCGTCGGAAAATAATGAGCACGATTTCGGATAGAGACTCGCGGCCTGAATATGATGCGCTTTGGACAATTGCGCATCCCTATGCATTGGCACGGTCCGGAGAGTATGATATGGGAGCGGATTATCGCATTCGCCGTCCGCAAGGCAGCGCGGATGACTTGCTGATTTGTCCGTTGTCGGGAATGGGGGTAGCGAGAACTGCGGAAGGTGAGGTGGAGATGAAGAGTGGATATCTTTACCGTTATGCCGAGGGAACTGCGCAAGATTATGCCACAAAAGGGAAACGTTGGCATTTTCGCTGGCTGCATTTTCATGCGGACGCCGCTTGGAAGCCGCTTTTGGAATGGGAAGAGGTCACGCGGGGATTTTATCGCTTTGATCTTTCAATGCTCGATGCGGATGCGAAGAAAGTGGTAATGGACGATTTTCAGGCGGCGGTTCGAAGTGTAGATGAAGGCGGCGGATTAGATGATGAATTGGCGCTCAATCGTTTGCAGCATGCATTATTGGTGTGTCGGCGGGCATTGACGCTTAAGAACAATCCCGATGTGGAGTTTGTGGAACGATTGCGCCGTTATATCGTACAGCATATTCGTTCGCGGTTGACTACGGAGTTGTTGGCGAAGGAGATGTGTTTGTCGTCCTCGCGGTTATCGCATAAATTCAAAGTGATTACCGGTAGTTCCGTGCAGGATTTTGTCGAAACCTGTAGGTTGCAGATCGCCCGCAGAATGCTTTCCACCAAGGCGATCAGCGTAAAGGCGGCGGCATTTGAAGTAGGGTATGAGGACGCGCTTTATTTTTCGCGGCGTTTTTCGCGGCGTTTCGGAATTGCGCCATCGCAGTTACGAGTAGGCGCAGCGTAATAGCAGAATAATCCATAATTTCGGCCGGGTGGTGTATTTTGCCGGTGAAGGGGATATGGTATAATTTCCTCACTATGAAGAAACTACTCATCATCCTCGCCGCAAGTTGCGGCTTATTGCCGGCAATTGCCGACGGAACTTGCGGTGCCGTCAAGGTAACGCGCGCACCGATGGTCATCAAGACCTATCCCGTGGGGAAGCCGGAGAAGAATCCGATGTTTTTCGAGAAACGCGTATATCAAGGATCCTGCGGCAAGGTGTATCCGGTGCCGTTCATTGACAAGGTATATGATGAACCGGTGATGAAAGAATACGATGCAATCACCTTGGAGAATGATTATACGCGCGTGGTACTGTTGCCGGAAATCGGTGGACGTATTTACATCGGGCAGGATAAAACGAATTCCGATTATGATTTCTTTTACCGGAACGATGTAATCAAGCCGGCGCTGGTAGGTTTGGCGGGTCCGTGGCTTTCGGGCGGGGTGGAGTTCAACTGGCCGCAACATCATCGTCCGGCGACTTTCATGCCGACGGAAGTTGAGATCGAAAAGACGGCGGATGGTGAAATCACCGTGTGGATGAGTGATCATGATCCGTTGAACCGATTGGAAGGGTCGCATGGAATTTCGTTGAAGCCGAATTCATCGGTAGTTGAATTAAAGGCTCGGCTTTATAACCGGACCGCCTTTACCCAGACCTTTCTCTGGTGGGCTAATGTAGCGGCGAAAGTGCATGATCAATATGAGAGTTTCTTTCCGCCGGATGTGACTTATGTAGCGGATCATGCGGTCAGAGCGACGACATCCTTCCCGTGTGCGAACGGCAAGTATTACGGGGTTGATTATTCGAAGCGGCCGGGAGCGGATAATCTTTCGTGGTATAAGAACATTCCGGTGCCGACGAGTTATATGGTATGCGCGACGGAGTATGATTTCTTCGGTGGTTACGATCATGCGGCGGAAGGTGGTTTCGTGCATATCGCCGATCGTCATATCGCGCCGGGTAAAAAGCAGTGGACGTGGGGGAATCATCCTTTCGGTTATGCGTGGGATCGGGAGCTTACGGATTCGTCCGGTCCCTATATCGAACTGATGGCGGGTGTTTATACCGACAATCAACCGGACTTCACCTATCTCTTACCTTACGAGACAAAGACTTTTTCACAGTATTGGTGGCCGTATCGTAATCTCGGGCCGGTACAGAATGCGAATACCAAGGTAGCGGTGCGGTTGAAGGATGGTAAGGTCGGGGTTGTAGCGGCGGAGAATCTCGGCGAGGTGGAGATTGTACTTAAGACGAAAGCCGGGGAAAGGTCCGTTAAAGCGCAGCTTGAGATCGGCTCACCGGTGCAGTTCGAAGCCGAGGCGACGGCGATTGAGGTTAAGAAAGACGGCGAACGGTTGATCGCCTATGATTCCGAGAAGCGTCCAAGCGAACCGCCGATCAATCAGGCGTGGGCGGATCCGGAAAATGTCCCCCAGCGCGAGGTGGCGACCGAACCGCCGTCGCCTCAGGAGATCGCGAGCGCGGATGAGTTATTCCTTACCGCTGAGCATCTTGATCAGTATCGGCATCCAACGCGTATGCCGGAGATGTATCTTGATGAACTGTTGCGGCGTGATCCTGAAGATAGCCGAGCGCACACTCTTTACGGCAAGCGACTCATACAACGGGGATTGTTGGCGGAGGCGGAGCGTCATTTAGTGACGGCGGTCAGACGTCAAACTCACAGGCATCCGAATCCATACAGCGGAGAAGCGCTTTATTATCTCGGGTTGGCGCGGCAGTTGCAGGGCAAGTTGGATGCGGCGTATCCATGTTTCTGGAAGGCGACATGGAATTATGAGTTCAAGGAAGCGGGACTTAAGCGCATTCAGATAATCGATGCCGTGCGCGATCCGGAGAAACGTCCCGAAATCACCATACCCGAAGTGGTTACGCGCGATCCTGATATGGCGCTTGATGTAGCCTATGAACTTGCGGAATATGGCGAGACGGAAAAGGCGGTGGAGGTTTTGAAGTCCACGAAGCGTACGGCGATGGTCGCTTATGCGATGGCGTATCTTTCTCGGGATACGGCGTTATTATCGGCGGCGGCGCAGGAATCGGCGGATTATTTCTTCCCTTCCCGACTGGAGGATTATCTCGCGCTGGTATGGTGTGATAATGCGGCGGGTGGGAAAGACGCGAAAGTTGCGTATGCGCTCGGCAATTGGTGTTATGATCGTCGGCGGCATGAAGATGCGCTTGCCTATTGGGAACGTTCAACGGAATTGGATGGGAAGTTTCCGACGGCGTGGAGAAATCTCGGAGTGGCGCTGTGGAATGTCCGTCGAGATGGAGAGCGCGCTCGTGCGGCGTATTTAAAGGCGATGGCGGTGGACGGTGAAGATGCGCGATTGGTGGCGGAATATGATCAGCTTTGTGAGAAGTGTGCAGTGCCGGTAGCGGAGAGATTGGCGTTTCTGGAATCGAAATTGGCATTGGTGCTTTCGCGGGATGATGCGACGGTGCAGTATGTTACCTGTCTTAACGATCTTGGACGTTATGAGGCGGCGTTGAAAATTCTCAATTCCCATCGCTTCCATCCGTGGGAAGGCGGCGAAGGCAAGGTATTGCGTCAATATACGCGCGCCCATCTCGAATTGGGCCGGACGGCATTGGCGAAAGGCGATTATGCAACGGCGCTTAAGGAGGCGGAGGCGAGCTTCCAGACACCATTTAATCTGGGCGAGGCATATCATTTATTGCAGGCGAAGGCTGATGTGAATTATCTGCGTGCGCAGGCGCTCAAGGGGCTTGGACGCGCGGAAGAGGCGAAACGGACGTTGGAGGCGTGTGCTTTGGAAGCGGGGGATTTCCAATCTATGGCAGTAACGGAATATTCGGAGCTTTCTTATTGGCGCGGGTTGGCAATTGCCGAGCTTGGACGGGGCGAGGAAGCGAAAAAGTTATTCAAGGGGATGTTGGAGTATGCGGAAAAACGGCGTGCAATACCGTTTAAGATTGATTATTTTGCAACGTCCCTTCCGCTATTACTCATTTTCGAAGATGATCTCGAAGCAGTGAAGAATCGGGAGATGGATAAGCTTGCGGAACTCGCTCGTCGCGGACTGGAACTACTGTAGTAAATTGAAAAATAATATATTTGGTATGGCTTAAAGGGGGTGAAATATGATATAATACACATATTGAAAGTGAAAAAGTAATTTCAAGGAGGTAAAATATGAAAAAGATGCTGTTAGTTGGTGTAAGTGTAGCGGCGTTGACCGTTTGTGCTGGTCCGGCGCCGAAGGGAGGTCCTAACGCGGGCGGACCGAAGGGAGGTCCGGCTCCGAAGCATCAGGCGGCGCCAGCTCCGGCGCATCATGCCGCACCGGCTCCGCATGGTGGACATCCGGCGGGAGCGCGTTTCTGGGCGCGTCCAGCAATGCCGCCGCCTCGTCATGGAGCGCTTCGTGGCTGGGAATGGGTAGCGGCTGCGTGGAACCTCACGGTTGGCGGCGTTTATTACTATGGCGATGGCTATTATTTCGACGGACATAACTACTACTACAATGGCGCGTACTACACGACGCCGCCGGCGGGAGTAGTGGTAACGACGGCTCCGGCTCCGGTGGTGGTAACCCCTGCGCCGCCTCCGCCTCCGCCTCGTCGTCGTGGACTTTTGGACATTCTTTTCGGAGATTAATAATAAATGAATACAGTTCTGGTCGGCGCCCAGTGGGGTGACGAAGGTAAAGGTTAGGTAATAGACTTTCTCACTGAGGAGTCGGATGTAGTAGTGCGCTTTCAGGGCGGCTCCAACGCGGGTCACACCGTAGTCGTGGGGGACAAGAAATATGTCCTCCACTTGGTCCCCAGCGGCATTCTTCACAACGGCAAACATTGCGTAATCGGCAATGGCGTGGTGATGGATCCGTTCGATCTGATGCGCGAACTCGAGCAGGTGGAAAGCTGGGGCTTCGAGCTCAAAGGACGCTTCCACATTTCCGAGCGGGCGCAGATGGTAATGCAGTGGCATCGCGCGATCGACAAGGCCGAAGAAGCGGCGCGACCCGAAGGCAAGAAGATCGGTACGACCGGTCGAGGCATTGGGCCGGCATACGCGGCGAAAGTCGGACGTTACGGCATGCGCGTAGGCGATATCTTAAAGCCGAACTTTCTCGAGCTCGTACGGGATCAGGTGGAAGAGGCGAACCGCACCTTAAAGGCGCTCAATGCCCAGCCGCTGGATCCGGAAGAGATGGTTACGCTCTACACCCCGATGGTCAAAGCATTAATGCCGTATGTAACGGATACGATTCAGTTCCTGCATGAGAACCTCGAAGCGAAGAAATCGCTCCTCTTCGAAGGCGCGCAGGCAACGATGCTCGACATTGACTTCGGAACTTATCCGTTCGTGACGAGTTCAAATCCCACTGCGGGCGGGGCCTGCACGGGTTCGGGCATTTCGCCGCGCTCAATCGATCGGGTGATCGGCGTAGTTAAGCTTTATACGACGCGCGTTGGCGAGGGACCTTTCCCCACCGAGCTGTTGGACGCCGAAGGCGAGAGACTGCGTCAGCGCGGCGGAGAATTCGGCGCGACTACGGGACGTCCCCGTCGTTGTGGCTGGTTCGATGCGGTGGTGGCGCGGTATGCGCAGCGAGTGAACGGCGTTGATTTCTGGGCGATGACCAAGCTGGATGTGCTGGATGAATGTCCCGTAGTTAAAATCTGCACGGGTTATAAGCGTAAGGACGGCTTCGTCTATACGACCTTCCCGGCGGATCTTGACGCGCTTAAAGAGTGCGAGCCCGTTTACGAGGAAATGCCCGGTTGGATGACCGAGACCTCGAAGATTACGGATTACGCGCTTTTGCCCGAGAATGCCAAGGCGTACATCAACCGCATCTTGGATTTGATCGGCGGCAAGCTGGGAGTGCTCTCGGTAGGTCCCGCGCGTGAAACCACGCTTAGGATCAACATCTGATGAATCCGGTGGCGAAGAGAGTAGTTACCGGACTTACGGTAGCGGCGCTGGTTATCAGCGCGATTCTCTTCACGCCGGTAAAGGCGTTCTTGCCAGTATGCGTAGTATTGGCGGTACTGGCAATCGCCGAGTATGGTAAGCTCCTGAGAATTAAGACGAAGTCCATCGGCTGGCTCCTTTTCGGGGCGGTCTTCATTGCGGCAGCGTTTATGGTGCTTCCATGGATCGCGATCCACTTTGATGATGGACATATAAGGGGCAATCTGATGCTCCTTTATGTGCTCGCGTGCGTAAAATTCTCGGATACGGGCGGGTTTGCCTTTGGGCTTACTTCGGCGAAGTTGATGAAAGGCGGCAACCATAAGTTATGTCCCACGATAAGTCCCGGGAAAAGCTGGGAGGGACTCTTAGGGTCGTTCGTATTCTCAATCGGCGTATCCTTCGCGTTTTTGCCGTGGACGGGTCTAAAGCCGCTTACGGCGCTCTTGGTAGGCGTAATCGCGGCGATTGTGGGAACGATGGGCGATCTTATCGAATCGAAGTTCAAGCGTTGGGTGGGAGTTAAAGATTCCTCCGCTTGGAAAATCACCAACGGTATGGGCGGATTTCTCGATATGTTCGATTCCATTCTAATTGCGCCGGCGGTAATCTTTGCGCTCCTTTTATTAGGCGGATGTCACAGCGAGCGCTATCAGTTGGAGAATCCCGGTAAGGATGAAGTGATCCGGGTGGAGCCGGGGGACTTTATTAATTTCGAACTCGTTGAAAATGGCACGACCGGTTATATGTGGGAGGCGAAAAGCGATGATGAGGATGTGGAAGTTCAACTCGTTCATCGCGGGGGCGAGGCGAAGAACGGTTTTTGCGGGGCGCCGGGCAAGTGCGAGGTGACGATCAAGGTTTTACGGGGCTTTAACGGGCCTGCGCAGGTGGAATTCAAGTATCGGCGGTGCTGGGAAAAGACGGAGCCGGCGAGGAAGTTCACACTGTCGCTATTTAAGACGATTTTTCCACGATAAACTCTAAAGGGAAAGCAAACAAAAAATGAAATGCAAATATAACTGCCTCAATCCGATTGCGGAATGCGGGCTTAAGAATCTGGACGAACGATACGTCCGCACTGAAAACTTCGAAGAGGCCGATGCCGTCTTCGTGAGATCCGCCAAGATGGACGAACTGAAGGTCGGTAAGAACCTGATCGCAGTCGCGCGCGCCGGAGCGGGAGTAAATAACATTCCGCATGCGGAATATGCGAAACAGGGAATCGTCGTTTTCAACACCCCAGGGGCGAATGCGAACGGAGTTAAGGAACTCGTGATTGCGTCCATGCTCCTGGCGAGCCGTGATATCATCGGCGGCATCGATTGGGTAAAGGCCAATGCGCAGGATGAGGCGATCAACAAGAGCGCCGAAAAAGCGAAGAAGGCATTCGCGGGAACGGAAATTCTCGGTAAAACGCTGGGCGTTATCGGACTTGGAGCGATTGGTCGGAAGGTCGCGAATACCGCGCTTGATCTCGGGATGGAAGTAATTGGTTACGATCCGTTCCCGGCGAAGGGACTCGAGACGGGGGTTAAGGTGGTAGCTAATCCGGAGGAGATTTACAAGGCTGCGGATTATATCACCATCCATGTGCCGGCGCTCGATTCCACCAAGGGCATGATCAATGCGGACGCGATCGCGATGATGAAGACGGGCGTAATCGTAATCAACTGTGCGCGAGATGCGCTCGTAAACGAGAAGGATATGCTCGCCGCGCTTGAGTCGGGTAAGGTTAGAAAGTATGTTTCGGACTTCCCCAACTCCACGACCGCGGGCAAGAAGGGCTGCATCGTGATTCCGCATCTCGGCGCTTCCACCGAAGAGGCCGAGGATAACTGCGCGGTGATGGCGGTTCAGCAGATGAAAGATTTCATCGAGAACGGCAACATCGTTAATTCCGTCAATTATCCGGCCTGTTCGCTTGGTCCGGTGAAGACGGCGGGACGTATCGCGATCTGCCACAAGAACGAAGCGAACATGATCGGGATGTTCACGTCCACCCTGGGTGGCGCGAAGATCAATATCGATGCCATCGCCAATAAGTCCCGTGGGGACTTCGCGTACACGCTGATCGATACCGACAGCATCGTACCGGAAGAGGTAATCGCCAAGCTTGAAGCCTCGGAAGCGGTCATCCGCGTTCGGGTAATTCGCTAAACTTTGGGATACGCTAAACGTAGAACTTCCGCTCCGTCGGAGACGCCGAAAGCAACCGGTTCCACTTCCATCTGGAAGATGGAACTCGGGGGCAAGAAGCAGAAAACCGACATGAAGCGAGTGGAAGTTCTGCTGTTCGTTTCCGAATTAGCGGACCTTCTTGAAGCGGGCATGACGCTCGGCCAAGCGCTCAAGGCGCTGGCGAATCAGGGTGAAGAAGATTCCGCGCAGAAGTATATCTGTCAGGATCTCTGCGAACGGATTATCGGAGGTGAGAATTTTTCCGATGCCTGCGCGAGACATCCTAAGACCTTCCCGCCGCTTTTTTCCAACATGCTCAAGGCCGGTGAAGCTTCGGGAGCGATGATCGAAGTTTTAAGACGTCTTGGAGATCATTACGAGCGCGATGATAACATGCGCGGTAAGATTAAGAGCGCGCTTTCGTATCCGATAATTGTACTTTGTTTCGGCATCGTTGCAGTAATCGGCGCGTTGGTGTGGATCATCCCGCAATTCCAGAAGGTGTTCGATTCGATGGGCGCTTCGCTACCTCTGCCGACGCGGATTTTGATCGGGATGTCGGATGGGCTCATCAATTACGGATGGCTCATGGCGATTATCGTCGCAGGCATCGTAGTCTGGTTCAGGAAGTGGAAAAAGACACCGGCGGGAGTGCGTAAGATTGACGGTTGGAAGTTGCGTGCGCCGCTTATCAAAGGCATCGTTGCGGCGGGGGCGTATTCGTCGCTCGCGTACACTTTGAAGACGCTCTTGGTGAACGGGGTGAATGTATTGCAGGCACTGAAGATCTGTGAGGAAACCTGCGGGAACGCAGTAATTGGGGACGCCCTCAAAACGGCGAGACAGCGGGTAACGGATGGTACGACGATTTCAGGTCCGCTCGCATCTTCGGGGGTGTTTCCGAGGATGATGACGGATATGCTCGCGATTGGTGAGCAAGCGGGAGATATGCCGTCCTCACTGGAGCATATCGGCAAGCGCTATCAGAAAGATATGGACCGCAACATCGCCGCTTTCACCAATGCGCTCGAGCCGATTTTGATCGTAGCGATTGCGGGCGTAGTGGGATTTGTGGCAATTGCAATCTTAATGGCGGTATTTAAAGTATCCTCTTCAATCGGCTAAAATTATGAAATACACAATCGAGGAAATCGGCGCGAAAATGGACGCCCTCAATCTGTGGGTGAAGATGAGACCGTTCAATTTTGCAATCAAGGCGAAGGGTTTGGTGACCCCGTATTTCTGCACAGTCGCCATAGATGAGTTTCCGCCGGTAAAGGCAAGGTTGTTACTATTGGAAGGCTGGTGCACGCTCAATGAATTTCTGCATGCGCATATGGATTTGAATTTCGGGGTGTATACTTTGCCGATTGAATTTCCGCATTACGAAATGGTGATATTGCACGATGGGACGATTGAATTTTTCCGTCATGATGCCGGTTATGTGCCGGTCGAGGTGAGTCCCAGTCAGCGGGAATTGATGGCGCCGATTCTGTGGGAAGTGTATGGAGTGATGCTGCATTTTGAGAGCGACGATAAGTTGGCGATGAAGTATGCCGAAAAACATGCGTTGTTTGGACGGTTGGAGACGGAACCGGGGAAGTGGCGCGATGAAGCGTTCGTGATTCCACCGATGCTTCCGTATAAGGAATCTATCACGATCGATAAGCGCGAGATACAAAAGGCGAAAGATCTGCCGATGGTCGCCGATTACAAGTTGGCGGTGGATTTTCGGATGATGCCTAATCGTTTCACCAAGGAGGAGCGTCCCCGCTGCGTTTATCAACTTTTAGCGGTGGATATCGCAACTAAGGCGCCGGTGATTGATTTGAATGCGTCCGTTGCCCGCGATGGGGGACTTAAGGGACTTTGGGAAGTGATGCCGATGCAATTGCTTCTTGCCATGATTGATGACGGAAAGATTCCGAGCGAGATTCAGGTGAAGTCCCAGCGGATGATGAGATTCTTGCGGGTGCTGACGATGGAGTTGCCGTTTAAGCTCGTAATGCGCGATCAATTGCCGTATGTATGATTATTGATTTTCACAGCCATGATTTTCCGGAAGACATCGCGGTAAAAGCGATGCGGATCATGTGCAAGCAGACTGAGGGAACGCTTTGGCCGGCGGGAGATGGTACGATAACGAATCATCTCGATAATCTCGAGCGCAATGGGGTGGATGCAGCGGTACTATGTCAGATTGCAACGAAGCCGGCGCAGTGGGAATTCATCTTAAGGCGGTCGCAGGCAATAATGTCCGGGGAACTCGGTGAGCGGGCGCAAAAGCGTCTTATACCTTTCGGTTCAGTGCATCCGCTCGATCCGGAAGCGGTGAGGCATGTCGAGGAGTTCGCCAAGGCCGGAATTAAGGGAATTAAGTTTCATCCATATTATCAGAATTTCTCCTTGGCCTCGCCGATGGTATGGCCGATTTTCAAGAAGATCGCCGATCTTGGATTGGTGGTGGAATGTCATTCCGGCGGGGATGTAAGCTGGGTGAATGAGCGGGGCAAGTGTGGTCCGGAAGAAATCGCTGTATTGATGCGGGAGGTTCCTGCGCTAAAGTTCGTAGCGGCACATCTTGGCGGTTGTTTTAGGTATCCCTCGCATGCAACGGATATGCTCTTGGAGAAGGGTGTATATATTGATACTTCGGCATTGGCTTTCCGTTGGCACTATGATGAAGAAATGCGGCTTTTAAGAAGTTGGCCGCGGGAACGGATACTTTTCGCTACTGATTTTCCGTGGGTGGATTACCGCGAGGCCATCGCCCATGTCCGTGCAGTTCGTGATCCTGCCGATTGGGAACTGCTGTTCCATCAAAACGCCGAAAGGTTACTGCAATGAACCTCATTACACTAATCGCCGCTATTGCGCTTGAGTTTAATGTTAGCGAAGGGTTTACGCCAGTAAATTATGAAAGCGAGCCCAGTTTCGGGACGGATTCCACGATCACCGTCAAAAATGCGGATCAGTTGAAGCCTGGCGTCTATGAGCTCGTGACGATGAATTCGCGCACTTATCAAAGTACGGGTTATGGTATGCCGACTTTGCAGTTGGAAGGAGAATGTTCGTATCCGGTAAAACTCGTAGCGGAAGCGAAGCGGATTGTGCTTTTGGTAAAGCCGACGGAGCAGGAGAAAAGAACACCGATTACGATTCTTCCTTACGGGGACTCGATTACGCATGGATATAACACCTATAATCGCGCCAATTATCGTATCCCACTATATCAGAAGTTAGAGATGCTTGGCTACAATGTGAAAGCGGTCGGTTTCTGGAAGAGCAATTATGGTAATAACTATATGCGATCCTACACACCGGCGGGGGTGGAGACCGATATGGATGATTGGCTCAGTCACTCCGGTGTATGGTCCGCTCGCGTGGGTGCGGTCAATGAATGGAGCGAGACCTTGACTGAGAATGTGGAGCCGACACTTGATCAAGCTGGTTATCCGGATGTAGTATTGATGCATATCGGGACGAATGATGGCACTGCTTTGACGGCGCAGCAGAATTTTGACGCGCAGACGAATATCGTCCAACGTATACTGGACAATCGGGACAATGTGAAGGTCGTGATGTCCACGATTCTCCCTTTGCAGACTGGACATTCGAAATATTTTCTCAATGCCGATCGAATCGAACCGACGAATGAATTATTGCGGGAATTCTTTAAGAATTTACCGGCCGCTTGGCAGGATAAGGTTTATCTCGCTGATCTTTGGGCGTATGTGCCGGATACCACTGAAAACTATGTGAGTGATAATACCCATCCGGATTGGATTGGACATGATAAAATGGCGGAAGGGTGGCTTTCGGTGTTGACGAACATCTTCCCCAATGCGGACGTCGAATTCAACGCGGCGAAACCGGTGCCGGCAGCGCCGACGAAATTCGGGGCGGCTGAATATGTGCCGGCGGCATACTTAAAGGATATGAATCTCGCGGCGCGACTCGATATCGGGGCGACTACGCATTTCCAGAAGGTCCTCCCGACTTATAATGAGTTTAATGCGTCCGCGACTAACGGCTTCATTTCGAAAGTTGGGTACTTCATGGAACTCGTACGCAAGAACTCCAACATCCACCGCTATGTGTGGTGCGATATGACACCGTGGAGTCAGAACTTTGCTTCGCTCGGTCTCCCCACTCAGGCGACGGTGCAGCGGCGAGTTAAGAATCTCCATGTCTATTCTAATACTACGGCAATCGAGAATGTGGAGCCGACCGATAATACGGTTGAAGGGTGGTTGGAATTTACTCCGTTTAATTACACCTATGAACGCAGTGGAGTGACCGAAGCGCCGTATGAAAAGGCATTCCTCGGTTGGGATGATACGCTTACGACTTCCGGTGGGTATGCGTGTATGCAGGTACATCGTTTGTTCCCGAATTACACGGCAATGAGAAGTCAAGCGCAGGTGCTCTTCGCGTATAACAATTGGGGAACACTCAATATGAGTGGTAATGCGGAAATCGGCATCGGCAATTTCTCCCAGCATGCGACCACTGCAAGAGAAGGAAAAAAGACTGAAGGAAAAGGTTCTACGGACTATACCTTCACTGGTAAGTTGGATGGAATTGATGCGAGCGCGTATGAGGTAATGCGGCTGGAGATCTGGATGAAGCTATCGCGTCCCAGTAAGATTTTAATCAAGTAATTTAACAAATTTAACCGTATTTATGATATAATAACCATCAAAGGAGTAAAAACTATGAATATTAATCGTCGGGACTTCCTCAAAGGTGCGATGTATACGGGCGTAGCGATGTCCGCAGTACAAGCGAAGGGATTTGATTTCTGTGGACTTTTTGGGTGCACCGAAGGTTCGCCGATGCACGGTTTTGCGGCGCCGGCATTGAAGAATATCCGTCTTGGTATCGTCGGGATGGGCGGTCGTGGACAAGGGGTAATTTCGCGTATTGCGAACTTGCCGGGCATTACGGTAACCGCGATTTGCGATAAGAACCCCAAGAAGCTTGAGCAGTCGCGTGCGCGCTTGGAGAAGCTCGGTAAGCCTGCCGCGAAGGAATATCTCGGCGAGACGGCGTGGAAGGCGCTTTGCGAGGATGACAATGTGGATGTCGTCTATAATACGACGCCGTGGGAACTGCATGTGCCGGTAGCCTTGAGGGCGATGAACGGCGGCAAGCATGTCTTCACGGAAGTCCCTAGTGCCTTCACGGTGGATGAATGCTGGGAGCTCGTCGAGACCAGTGAAAAGACGAAGAAGCATTGCATGCAGCTTGAGAACTGCTGCTATGGCGAAATCGAAATGCTTACCTTTAACCTCGCGAAACTCGGAATGCTCGGGGAAATCGTACATGGTGAAGGCGCGTATATCCATGACCTTCGGAACATGTGCGAGGAGAACTATCCGGACTATGAATATTGGCGTTATCCGCATAACCGCGATCACGCCGGCAACCGGTATATTACGCATGGACTCGTGCCGCTTTGTCTGACGATGGACGTGAACCGCGGGGATGCGCTGGATTATCTCGTCTCGATGGACTCGAAGGAAGTCAATTTCCGGTTGTATAAGGATAATCATCTCAAGAAAGATGATCCGCGCTTTGCCGAAGCGATGAAGACGGGCGATATGAACACGACGCTCATCCGTACCATGGGCGGCAAGACGATGATGATTCAGCATGATGTAAGTTCTCCCCGTCCATATAGCCGCATCCAGCTCGTGACCGGCACCAAGGGCATCATTGCTGACTATCCCTACCGGATTGCGCTGGAGCCCAAGAATGGCGCGGGCGCGCATAGCTGGTTTGAGGATGCGAAGGCCGAGGAGATCAAGGCGAAGTACGCGCATCCGCTCTATAAGACGATCGGTGAACTTGCGAAGATCGTGGGTGGACATGGTGGAATGGACTTCATCATGGACGCTCGCTGGGTTTACTGTCTGCAGCAAGGTCTGCCGCTGGATATGGATGTCTATGATCTCGCGACTACGTGCTGTCTTGGAGAACTCACCGAGAAGTCCGTTGAACATCGTTCGCGCTCGTATGATATTCCGGACTTCACTCGTGGCGCTTGGAAGACCAATCCGGCGATGGGAGTCGTGGATATCGATCTTAGCAAGTTCGAAATCAAGGGAGCTAAGGCTGCGGAAGGTCAGATGAATGTCTAAACTTATCTGGCAGATCTTCAAGTACGGCATTATTGGCGTGCTGGCGACCGTGATTAACCTCGCGGTCGCCGAAGTATGTGCGGCTTGGGTGTGGCCGTGCCTCGGGGAGAACGATATATTCGTAAAATATCTTGGGTTCTCCTCTACGGCGGTTTCGGATGCCACGCGAGCGACTTTGGCGGTATATTGTAATCTCGTCGGGTTCTTGTTCGCGAATGTGATCTGCTGGGTGTTAAATCGGAAATACGTGTTCACTCCGGGACGTCACCATTGGGCGATTGAGTATCTGCTCTTTCTCGCGGGAAGTGGATTTGCGATTCTCTGCGGGTCGGCGGCAATTTGGGCGCTTGTAAGGTATCAAGGCATGCAAACTACGTACTCCTTCATCATCAATGTGGTGGTGAGCGTAGCGGTTAATTTTGTAGTCAGGAAACTTTTTGTATTCAAAGGATAAGTAAAATGAAAATTTTCGAATTAGCGAATTTTCGAATTGCGAATTGGGTAGTGGTCGCGATGGCGCTATTCGGGTCGGTGGCGTTTGCCGAGGAGGAAGCGCCGAAGCCAGCGGAAGCACCGAAGACGGAAGCGAAGGCTGCTGAAGTACCGAAGGTGGCAATTCAGACGAAGCTATTTACGCTCAATCATGCGAGTGCGGTCGAGGTCGCCAATAAGTTCAATCAGATGTGGAACGGCGAATTCGGTCAGGTCTGGAAGGTCACGAAAATGGCGGTCGCGTTCGAGGAATCGAATACGCTTATGATTACCGCTCCCGAGCCGATTCTCGAGGCCTGTGAAAAGACGCTTAAGGAATTGGATGTCGAGGCGCCGCAGGTATATATCGAAGCGCGATTTGTGGAACTCGGGAATACGGCGTCCCACAAGGTAGGCATCGATTGGTCCATGCTCGGAGGCATGAAAGGTTCGGTTGGGTTAGGTGGTGGTATTCAGGATTATCATGTGGGCAAGGGGGTTTCGGACTTCACCCGCAATTATTCCAGTTCTGCCGACGGCACTACTACTTTTACCGTGAACGGAACTAAGGGCACTGACGGAGACATTCAATACTTCCGCGGGACACTTGATTTCTCGGACATGTATCTTATCTTGAAGGCGCTCGATGCGACGGAAGATACGAAGACGTTTTCCAATCCGAAGATTATCGTTTCGTCGGGCAAGAAAGCGATGGTGGATATGACGACTAAGTATCCGAATGTGACGATTTCCGCAAAGCGCACTTCGGCGGGCGATTCTACTTCGCTTGATCTTTCAATGAATATGGCGGAGATTCCCGGCGAGGATAAATTTATGTTCGCGAAAGAGGCGTTTTTCTCGTGGGGTATTGAATTGGAAGTGACGCCGAGAATTTCCACTAATGGACTCATCAATGTCTCGATCGTGCCGACGATTTCGTCGCAGACCGATTGGGTGACGAGTGGTGCAGGGGATACTTCCACTGATGATGATAACAATGCTGGTAGTTACTCCTCGAAGTATCCGGTGATTGATGTGAAACGTCTCATAACCGAGTTCAATATGAAGAGCGGTCAGACGGCGGTGATCGGTGGACTTTCCAAAACCGAAGAAGTGCAGGTTGATAACGGCATTCCAATTCTGCGGGATATCTGGTGGATTGGTCCGAGACTTTTCGGAGGCATGGAGCGGCAGAAGGTGCAGAAGGAAATCATCGTCTTCGTAACGGTGGGACTCGTCAATCCGCGGGAAATGAAGCCCGATGCAGGGCTCCCGAAGAATGCGGTTTTGGGTAGGCAGTATAC
>R14__coassemble_534_pt1 | contig 25645 bp, 20 predicted proteins | sample R14__metabat2_high_PE_051 | metagenome-assembled genome bin R14 | reverse complement strand
GAGTGAAGAAGTGTGGAATTTAACCACCATACTTTTTCACTCTTCCTTTTTCACTTTTACTTCAATATGTTATTTGAGCGGCATGCCGCGAAAGATAATATCGTGGCCGAGCAAATCGGGACCGAAATAAAAACCGGGATCGGTGGGAACGTTATAACCGCAGTTCTCAGTCGCGACGGAAATCCGATATACCGGATCGTGCATGAAAGTATGGAAGCGATATTCCGTCGGGATCGGCGAGGGATAGATACGAATCGAACGATTATCTTTCGTCTTAAGCAATATCTCCTCGCGCCAATCGCCGAAGACATCCGCAATCAGACAAGGCGCACCCTTCGAACCGTGAACGGACTCTACTTCATCCCCGAAGTCCGCCACCGGATAGATATACCGTCCCCACACGTCGTAGTGCTTGATCACCGAGCCGCCGGAGAACATCTGACGGGTAAGGTCGCCCTTCCACCAGATACCGAAGCGAAGACAGCCATAATAATTATCGCGCGGACGCGACTTAGGGTTGTGGAAACGATGGAAGTCATTGCCGGAATAAAAACCGACATTCGCGCCGGAAAAGAGTTCCACCCCCTTCTCCCGCGGATCACAATCCACCGCATTGCAACTGCCGGTATCAACCGGACCAAACTTACGGAACAGCACCTCACCGGTCTCCGCATTATGAAGATCAATACCAAAGCCGCAGCTTTCATGACAGCCGAAAACCTGCAACCCACGGACCTCGGGAGAGCGCTGGATGAGATGTAGGGCGTCCCCATGGCCCAAGCCGAGCGTATATTTACCCTTACCATCATGATCGACCGTCATCGAGCCGTAGATGATTTCATCCTTGCCGTCAAAATCCACATCGCCTACCCGAAGATTATGATTGCCCTGTCCGCCGTAACCTTTCCAACGCGGCGTTTCGGAATCGAAAAACCAATGTTCCGAAAGCTTTTTGCCGTCAAAATCAAGTGCCCACAGACAAGTTTTGGAATAATAGCCGCGGCACATGATGACTGAAGGATGGATGCCATCCAAATAGCCTACCGCCGAAAGGAATCGGAACGCCTGATTACCGGCGTTACGTGCCCGCCACTGATGACAAATCGCGCCGTAATCTTTGTTTTCGATTACTTTCGGATCTTCATGCACCGCGGGACGAAACGGCAACGTATCGACGGCGTGTCCATCGAGTCCATTAAATACCGTCACATAATTCGGGGCAAATACGACATGGCTATCTTCAATGCGCCAATCCTTAAACTTATTGCCAAGCTTGAACTCGCCGTTATTAAGCGTTTTACCTTTGCCATCCACCGTACCATCGGCGGTGCGCACCACGAGTTCCGCCTTGCCATCGCCGTCCAAATCATAAACGATAAACGGAGTATAATGGGCACCGGAACGGATGTTGGGCCCAAGATTTATCCGCCACAATGAACGGGAAGAACCATCGAGTTTAAGTCCCTCCAAATAAGTGGGACAGGTCTGCGCATAGCCACTGTTATCGGACTGCAAGGTAGGTCCCCACTCCAGCACCAACTCATATTCGCCGTCCCCATCTAGATCGCCGACGGAACAATCCTGCGGAAAATACGAACACGCGCGACCATCGGGGGCGGTGGTATCTTTCGGGGGATTAAGCTTAAGTTCGAGATAGCCGATGGGAGCGTTAGCGGGAAGCATATAAGAAATTTTCGAATTTTCGAATTTTCGAATTTTCGAATCAGCAACAACTGAAAAACGATGAGGCTTACCATCATAAGGCAAGGTGATTTGGGTAGAGTTTTTTACGCTGCGCTTTACGACTTTAGCGTCCATATACACATCGAAAGCGATATCCACAGGATCGCTCTCGAGATAGCGCCACGAAATCGTCACTTCATTAGTGTTGGAACGCCAAGCAATAAGACCGCGGCCGAGTTTTTCCCGCTGAAGCCGATCATAATGATAACCGGTAGCGGGCTCGGGAAATTGCGCGGCGATTCGCTTTTCGACATTGTTCTTTATCGTCGCTCCGCTGCGCTTAACGATTTCGCCACCCCAACTGCCGCTGGAGGAAAACACCGCAGCGACCTTATTCAGAATCAGCTTACCGGTTGCCGCGGAAGAATCTCGGAAAAACACCACCTTGCCGCCGCCAAGAACTTCCAAAGTGCCCTCGCCGCGAAAACTCGCCTTAATCTGCAGAAGCTTCGGCACCACCAATTTTGTAACCGTGCCTGCCTCCAGCAAAATCGGCGCTGAGGACTCGATAAAGGAATTCTCATACGCCGCCAAGGTGCCACCGGCGAAGACGATTTCATTGGTGTTCCCGCGGGCGTAATTGGAATCGAAATCAAGACCATCCGAACCGACGGCGAGACGTCCACCGGTATTGAGTTCCAACCGCTTTTCAGTACCAACGGCGCATTGCGCGAGGATGCCCTTCGCATAAAGCCGTTTTTCCCCGCCCTTACCGATCGTCAACATCGGCGGCAATTCTCTACCGAGCCGCAGAACGGAATTCGTATCAACAAACGCGCTCATTTTTTCCTTCGGTACCGGCAAGTTATCGGGCTGGGGCTTAAACTCCCGCGCCAGCGCTTTTAATTCATCCTCACCAAGCGCACGATCCCAAACGCGGAAAATGCCATAACTGCTTTTCGGTCCGCCCTTAAAGCCCATGCCCGCGCCCCGCCAATGGATGCCGTTAAAGCCGATATAGCCCCAATTAGGTTCCGCCCACAAGCCCTCGTCACAGCCGGAGAAGCGTCCATCCACCGAGAACACCACCATCCCGTTTTCATACTTGACGATCGTATAAAGATGAAACTGCTGAGAGCGGTTAGGTACGAACACCTCGGCAATGGAAGTATGATCGTCGGCCTTACCACCACCGGAGAAAAAGCACACCTTGGAGTCCGGCAAGGTGGCGAGACCAAAGACCGCGGTTCCCCGACGTCCTCTCGCAGTACCATGGGTAAAAAAGATTGCGTCGTCCTCAGCCGTCGGTTTCGCATAAAGCGCAATCGTCCAAGACTCCTTAAGGCCGATCGGATCCAGCGCCTTGCCGCGTTCCTGTAGCTTGAAATCTTCGCAAATACGCGGCGGCGAAAGCGTTATCGGCTGATCTTCATCAGTCTCGACGGACGTAACCGCCAGCAATAATAAAAGCGCGAACATGGTTAAAAACGGAAAACATTACGGTTGAAGCCGGTGGTGACGAGATTCATCCGGCCGGTATGCGCCTGCATCATCGACGCCACCAGAAAGGTTCTTAACGAAGAAATCTGCTGATCGGCGTCAGTAATATCGAAGATCTCCCCGTCATCCCGCAGGGTAAGTTCCACGCCGTCATTAAGGTCCACCACCGCCTCCCCGAGCAACTTGCGGCCTTGGGCGCGATCCTTAACGACCATAAACACCTCTTCGGTCATCAATGCCGCCTTCATCGGTACGCCTTCGAGGGCACCGATCTTACGGGAAACCGCGGCGATTTCAGTATCCGAAAGCACAAGGTCAAATACATGGAGTTTCGCTTCCCGTGAACGGTCAAGCAACTGCGGATACATCCCGAAATCGGAAACGGACATAATCACCAGCGAAGTAACCAAAAGGCCCAGGAAAGGTCCGACCCCCAACCCCAACCACACGCCGTTTACACCTAAAAGCGCCCCGGTCGCCACCGCTGCGATCGGCATCAGGAGATAACTGAGAAAGGTAACCGTGCCCGCCAAGGCGCTTTTTTCGATGAACATGTAATACGAATTGAACAAGCCAGCGAATGACAGCGCCACAAAGCCGACGGACATCAACCGAACGGCGATAACGGAATTTTCGATAAGCATCGGATCGGTAATTCCCACCGCCTTACCGGCGAGCTCCGGAAAAACCATGCAAATCACCGAAAACACCAGCCCCTCGCCTAATGCCCAGCGCATTGCGGAATTCATCACCGAACGAATCGATCGCGTGTTCCGCTCGCCATAATATACCGTGACAATCGGCTGGATCGCCATCCCGATGCCATTGAAAAACTCGAGAAATCCCCATAGCGCCGTAACCACGCCCACAATCGGCAACCATTCCGAACCGAAATTCATGATTACGAATTTATTGATGAAAAAGAACAACACTCCGTCACATAGAAACGCCGCCGCATCCCCAAACGAAGAGCCGAAAATTCGCAGCGCATCCCGCATTGAGCAGTGTAAGACCGGACGGAACGTATTGGACTTCTTCAGAAAATGAAGACTCAACACCAATACTCCCACGAAACTCGCCACCACCGAGGCAATCGCACATCCGGAAGTTCCCCATCCACAACGAACTAACACTATCGACAAAACGATATTGACGACAAAGATCACGCCGTAGGCCGCCATGCATAACCGCGAATCGCCATCGGCATAGCCCAGCGCGGCGAATAAGGTCTCAAAGCAATCGGCGAAAGCGATCAGCCAAATCCACTTCATGTAGTCCCGAGCGAAACCGGTGGTGACCGCATCGGCATGGAAATACCCCAAGAACCACTCGCGTCCAAAGCCCAACAACGCCGCCAACACCCCACCGAAAATCAGAATGGACCATATTCCCTGCATGAAAAATTCACGAGCGCGCCGTTGATCGCGGCGTCCCATCGCGAGCGAATAACAGGTGGCAACGCCGGTAGAGATGAGACCGCTTAAGAAGGAAATCGCCGCCAAACAGGGACATACCAGATTCACCCCGGCCAAGGCCTCCGAACCCAGCATATTACCGGCAATTATGGAATCTGATAGGCGGACTACATAATTAGCCAATACCGTGAAGGAGCCCGCCAATAGGAGGCTCTTAAACTTTTCCACCCCGAAGATTTTCACCTCAGTTCACACCGGCCTTGATCAGGACCCCGGCGATGATATCCATCGCTTCGTCCAGCAGCGGCTCGGTGTGCGAAGCCATGTAGCTCGTGCGCAGGAGGCACTCACCCTCAGGGGTAGCCGGCGGAATCACCGAATTTACATACACCCCGGCATCATAAATCGCCTTCTGCACCACAAAGGTCTTTTCCAGCGTATACGTATAAAGCGGCACGATCGGCGTCGTAATCGCCATCGCCGATTCGCGAATCTTGAGTCCACGCTTCAAAAAGCCCTGCCGCGCATAATCCCCGAGCGCCTTGAGTCGTTCCGGCAGCTCCGGATGCTTGATAAGATACCGAAGCGCCGCAAGCGCCACCGCGGTGTTCGCCGGTGGCACCGAGGCGGAAAAGATGAAGGGACGGGAATTATGCTGAATATAGTCGATTACCTTCGCCTCCGCCGCTACATAGCCGCCGAGGGACGCCAAGGACTTCGAGAAGGTGGACATAAGAATATCCACTTCTTTTTCCAAGCCGTAATAATGGGCGGTACCGCGTCCACCAGGACCGAGCACGCCGAGACCGTGGGCATCGTCCACCATCACCCGCGCACCATACTTTTTCGCCAATTTCACGATTACCGGCAAATTCGCCACGTCGCCGCCCATGGAAAATACACCATCGGTAACGATCAACGCGCCGCAACTCTCGGGTACGCGCTTAAGACAGCTCTCAAGGTCGACCATGTCGTTATGTTTGTAGCGCAAAAGTTTGCCGACGGACTGCTGGCAACCGGCATAGATCGAGGCATGATTCTCGCGGTCGCAGATGATATAGTCGTGCATGCCGACTACCGCCGAAATGATTCCCACGTTGGACTGAAAGCCCGTACCGAAGGTAAGCGCACCATCCTTGCCGAGGAATTTCGAAATTTCCGCCTCGAGTTCCAGATGTAAATCCAGCGTACCATTCAAAAAGCGTGAACCGGAACAGCCCGTACCATACTTTTCCAAGGCCTTAATGCCAGCCTCGACTACTTCGGGACATACCGTAAGCCCAAGATAGTTATTGGACCCCAGCATAATCCGGCGTTTGCCTTCCATCTGCACTTCGACATCCTGCCGAGATTCCAGCATGTGGAAGTAGGGATAAATACCAGCCGCTTTGGCTTCATCGGCCCGCGTGAACTCGAAACACTTCTTAAAAATATCCATAACAGTGTGTATTATATCACAATTCAGTGTCTTTTGTCTACCACCAGCGCTTAGAAAAAGGTCATTTGACCGGGGACTTCGGAAAGTCGTTTGCGGGGTTTACGGACCACTTTGGCGGCGTTGACATCAATATCATTGGCCTCGAGATTCTTAAGAATCGCCGCCGCCCGGTCAACTACCTCCTGAGGCAGGCCCGCCATCGCGCCGACATGGATACCAAAGCTCTTCTCAGCAACGCCTTCGACAATCCGGCGCAGGAAAACGATTCGGCCGCCTTCCTCCTTGACCTTGACCGTATAGTTCTTTACGCCCTTAAACGTATCCGCGAGATCGGTAAGCTCGTGATAATGGGTAGCGAAAAGCGTCTTCGCCTTGGCATTCGCCTTACCGTGCAGATATTCCGCCACCGACCAAGCAATGGAGATACCGTCAAAAGTGGAAGTTCCACGGCCAATTTCATCCAATACGATTAAAGAACGAGGGGTCGCATTATTGAGAATATTGGCGGTTTCCTGCATCTCCACCAAGAAGGTGGACCTACCGCGCTTCAAATCATCCCCCGCCCCGATGCGGGTGAAAACGCGGTCCAATACTCCAAGGCGCATTTTCGCCGCCGGCACAAAACTCCCGAGCTGCGCCATAATGGCAATCGTCGCCACCTGACGGATGTAGGTCGACTTACCCGCCATATTCGGACCGGTAATCAGCATGATCTGATCGGTGGAAGTATTAAGAAACGTCGAATTCGGTACGAACGGTTCCGCATCCGGCAACTGCTCGATAATCGGATGGCGGCCATCGACAATTTCCAACACATCGCTATCGTCAATCTCCGGCCGGACATATCCCGCCGCCAACGCGCGGTCCGCCAGCGCGAGAATCGCATCGAGCCGTCCGAGTTCCAGCGCGGTTTCCTGAATGGCGACGGTCTTTTCGGCGATTTTCGCGAGCATCTCCTTATAGAGCCGCTGTTCAATCGCTACCGCCTTATCCTGAGCGCCCAGAACTTTCTGCTCGTATTCCTTAAGTTCTGGTGTAATATAGCGCTCGCCCGTGGTAAGCGTCTGCCGACGGATATAATCCGCCGGCGCCTGCGCCACCGACCCTTTGGGAATCTCGATTAAAAAGCCGAACGCGGGGACGTGTTTTACCTTGAGCTTGGTAATTCCGGTGCGCTCCTGCTCCCGCGCCTGGAATTCCGCCAGCCACTGATGTCCATCATGCGCGATCTTCCTGAGTTCATCCAGCTCAGTATCATAGCCGGAAGCGATAAAGCCGCCGTCCACCAGCAAGACCGGCGGATCTTCAGCAATACCGCGGTCAATGAGGTCCACAATTTCCGGCTGGGGAACCCCGACCCCGATATCCCCAACTGGACGCAGCGAATTGGCGAGTCCCTTTAAGTCCCGCGGATTCGCCCTGCCAGAGTCCACCTTGGCAATAAGCCGCTCCAAATCCCTTACGCCGGACAGCAACGACCGTAGCCGCGAAAGTTCGGTACGATCCTTAACAAACCGCTCCACCTGATCAAGACGAGCGTTAATCTCATCCGCCCGCGCCAATGGACGCACCACCCAATTACGTAAAGTACGCGCACCCATCGGGGTCTTGGTTACATCCAATACCCCGATCAACGAAGCATCCTTTGTGACTTCCCCGCCAGGGATGAGCTGTAGATGACGCAACGTCGCTACATCCAATACCAAGCCATCGTCCGAACGGCGTTCGGTAAGCTTACGGACATGTTCCAGCGAATGATGGAGAGTCGTCCCCACATAATAAAGTAGCGCTCCCGCGGCACTGATGAGAGAGGCGCGTCCCGTAAGTCCAAAGCCATCCAAAGAAAGCACCTTAAAATGACGTGTCAACAGCTCCAGCGCCGCATCCACCGAAAAAGTCCAACGATTGGAATCGTCCGCTGTCAACATTTCCGCCGGATGATACCGCTCAAGCGCTTCATCGAGCTTGGCCTGCGAAGCAAACTCCTCCACCGTGAATTCACCGGTCGCTAAATCCAGTAACGCCAAAGCGAATTCCGAAACGGCGCCGATATAGTTATTGACCGTCTCGTCCAGAAGTCCATCCTCGGTAACCGTACCCGGCGTTACAATGCGCGTCACTTCGCGGCGCACCAGACCCTTCGCGGTTTTGGGATCTTCCACCTGATCGCACAAAGCGGCAGTCTTGCCGGCGCGGATCAATTTCGCCAGATACGAATTAAGCGCATGATAGGGAACGCCGCACATCGGCTGATCGCCACGATGAGTAAGGGTCGCTCCGAGAATCGGCGAAGCGATTACGGCGTCCTCCCCGAACATCTCATAGAAGTCACCAAGCCGGAACATCACAATCGCACCCGCCGGCACCTCGCGCTTAATCGCGAGATATTGACGCATCATCGGAGTAAGTTCAGCCGCCATCAATTATTCCAATTTCGATTTCTGCCGAGGATCGAACGCGTCGCGAAGTCCCTCACCCACCAACACCGTAAGCAGCATCACGATAAAAAGCGCCAACGCCGGAAAAACAATCAACCACCAAGCGGACCTAAACTGCTGCGCCTCCTGCATAAGCTCACCGCAACTCGGAGTCATCGGCGGCAGACCGAAGCCGAGAAAGTCCAACGCCGCCAAGGACCCGATCGCGCCCATCAGGAGAAACGGAAAAAGCGTAATGAGCGGAGTAAGCGCATTCGGGAGGATATGGCCGAAAATAATCTTCGCCGAAGAGAACCCCTGCACCTTCGCCGCCTCCACAAAAGTGCGCGAGCGCAGCCGCAAGAATTCCGCGCGCATATAATACGATACGGCGATCCAATTGAAAATTGCATAACAGACGAGGAGAATCGTGAAGCTGCGGCCCATCGTCGAACCGATGAAGATCATTACATACAAAAACGGGATGGCGCTCCAGATTTCCGTAAAGCGCTGTAAGAGGATATCGGTCTTGCCGCCGAAGTAACCCTCGATCGCACCGATCACAAGGCCTGTGAACATCGCCCAAAACGCCAACATAAGCCCGAACAACAATGCAATGCGCATACCATGGACGATTCGGGCGTATACGTCGCGTCCACCGGCGTCAATGCCAAGCGGATGTTCAGCGCAGGGACGAAACGGAAAGGCAATTTCTGGCGGCGGCAATGTCCTGTAAGTGACTTTCGGCGGATCCTTCGGTTCCAAATATACCCGCGTATAACCGGGATGGGCGAACTCTTTCTTGGTGTAGTCCGCCTCATTGATATTTTCCGGACCTTCATAATCGACGATGGAACCATCCGCCAGACGATTATAACGAACGGTCTTGATCTCATAAGTCGCCTCGACTACATTCTCGCGGTATTTCTCCAGCGACTTCGGATCCACCACCGCCCTCGGGTCACACTTGCACACCCAATCGGCGCACATGCAGAAAATAAAGATCGCCCCGAGCGCGATAAGCGAATACCAAGCGCGTTTGATGCGCTTGAAAGCACGGAAGCGTTTTACGGTAAGCGGAGAGAAGATCATTTTTTACTAAAGTCAATGCGGGGGTCGATGAGCATGTAAAGGACATCGGAAATGAGATTGCCGATCAGCTGGAAACTCGCCGTAAGCGCCAAGAGCGCCAAGAATACCGCGTAGTCGCGTCCGATCAAAGCATCCCAACTGAGCCGTCCCATACCCGGAATTTCAAAGATGGTCTCGATGATGATCGAGCCGGCGAAAAGGAGGCCGATCATCGGGCCCAAACCCGTCGCAATCGGAATAAGCGCATTGCGGAAGGCATGTCCCCAAATCGCTCGCGAACGGGTCGCACCCTTCGCAATCACCGTACGCACATAATCGGAAGAGATCTGGTCCAAAAGCGAATTCTTCATAAGCAAGGTAAGCATTGCAAACGATCCCGCTACATAGCAGGCGATCGGCAATACCATGTGCCAAGCGCGATCGGCGAACCACTCCCAGAATGTCGGCTCCAAATCGAAATCACTTGAAATTCCGCCCAGCGGAAAGACATCGAAAAGTCCCTCCACCGTACCGCAGAACGCCATCTTAAGCATCATCGCCAAGGCGAACGAGGGTATTGCATAAGCGATGAACACCACGAGCGAAGATCCTGCGTCGAAGGCCTGACGATGTTTCAAGGCCTTGGCGATACCCAGCGGAATACAGATGAGATACGTAAGGATAAACGCCGCGAGACCGAACCAAAGCGAAATGGGAATGCGCGAGCGAATAAGTTCCCACGCCGTCTTGTTCGGATAATCATACGACGGCAGTTTCATGCCCATGCGATTGACCACCAACCAATCCCAATACTGTTCATAAACGGGTTTATCGAAGCCGAACTGCTTTTCAAGATCTTTCTTATATTCCTCAGTAATGTTACCGACTGCTGCAACTCGCGCGCCACCTTCACCGCCGCCTCCTTGTCCCTTAAGCCGCATAAGCCGCATCTCCACCGGTCCCCCCGGCAAGAAGCGGGTAAGCGTAAAGCAGACGATGGTGATACCGATAAAGGTAGGTATCACCAGTAAAAGACGTCTTAAAAGATATGCGAGTCTATCCATGATTTTTCGCCCATATTGCCTGCCGAGCCACTCCGAGCATCAAGGCGGCATCATCCTTGGTGAAAACGCCGCGCGAAAAGACTCGATGAAAACCCTGCATGAAATGATCCGCTTGCTCCGGTTTCATGAACCCAATCGTCTGTAACATCTCCGACCAGTTCTTCATGAGCTGCATCTTTTGTGCCTGTGGCGCCGGCGGCGCCTTCTCATGCGGAGGAACATAGCGACCCGTAGCGGTAAAAAATTCATAACAAGTAATCAGCACCGCCTGCGAAAGATTGATCGAAGTATAGCCCTCATCCACCGGAATGCGGATTAGGTGAGTGCACTGCGCGATCTCCTCATTCAAAAGTCCCTTGTCCTCGCGTCCGAACACCAACGCCACCGGACCCGTCTCCGCAAGTGCGAGAATATCGGCGGCGCAATCCCTCGGCGCTTTTACATGCTGACGGTAAAGACCTTCCCGAGCGGTCGTTCCGACTACCGCGACACAGTCCGCGACCGCCTCCTCGAAGGTGGCGAACTCCTCCCGCGCGTTCATGATGTCCGTCGCATGTACGGCAAGGCGCTCGCCTTCGGACCAATCATTCTGCAGATTCGGCGCCGCGAGTCGCAGATGACGGATGCCCATATTCGCCATCGCCCGACAGGAGGACCCTACATTGCCCGTATAGAGCGTACCTACCAACACCACGCGAATATTATCCAATGGATTCATCGCCATTCCCCCCGCGCATTTTTCTTTAGCGTTTTCCACTTCGAATTGCCAGCCTTGATTTCATCCTCGGCTTTCGGAGTCTCACAGATGATACCGCCATAGACCTGCTGATAAAGCGTTCGATCCTGCCTAGTTTGCCTTCCGATTTCACAGGAGAAACCTTTGAGATGCACCAGCCATCGTTCATCATCCGTCTTATACATCGTGCCCGAGCCGGAGAAATTCATGCACTGCCATGCTGTGAAGTCCTCCCCATTGGGCAAGGTCACTTCGATGACGAGCTTACTGTGAAAATCCATCTCCTTGCCGGTCTTAGGATTGATGAAGGTATTGTAATGATCAACCTCGCTATGCCCATAATCAATTCTGACTACCGCGCCATCCTCATCGGCAAAGATATTTGTTTGCGCGATTTCATAACTGGCACAGCCAGAGAGCAGAAAAACCGTAAGCAGTAGCAGATTCCGCATCATCACTTACAACGCCGCGAGTTTCTTCGCGACAATACCTCCTACCAACTTGGGATCCGCCTTGCCTTTCGAAAGCTTCATCACTTGACCGACGAAAAATCCCGCGGCCGCCTTCTTGCCAGCCTTGTAGTCCGCCACCGGACCTGGATTCGCCGCGATTGCCTGATCGACGAATGCCTCCAACGCACCAGTATCAGATACCGCCCCGAGTCCCCGCTCTTTGACGATTGCTTCTGGGTCGCCACCTTTCTCGAAGATCTCCGGCAGTAATTCCTTCAAGGTTGGACCATTAATCGTGCCCGCCGCGGAAAGCTTTACCAGCGCCGCCAAGGCTGCCGGCTTCATCGCCGACTCCCCGACCGCCTTACCGCTCGCATTCATAAGCGCCATCACATCGCCCATGAACAGGTTGCAGAGCAGTTTCGCGGTCTTCTTATCCAGACCCTTCGCCGCCGCTTCGAAATAATCCGCGTTCGCTTTATGCTGGGAGAGAACTTCCGCATCGTATTCCGCGATGCCGTATTCCTCGATCATTCTTACGCGCCTTAACTCCGGCTTCTCCGGCAGCAACTTGCGCCATTCGGCGATCTGCTCCTCGGAAAGTTCCACCGGAACCAAATCAGGCTCGGGAAAATACCGATAGTCGTGGGCGTTTTCTTTGGACCGCATAGACGCCGTCTCCATCGCCTCCGGATCCCACCGACGCGTCTCCTGCACGATCGGGATTGAATGCGCCATGCATTCGCGTTGACGCTTCGCCTCGTACTCCAGCGCTGCATGAATTCCCGAGAACGAATTCATGTTCTTGATTTCCACCTTGGTGCCGAGTTTGGTCTCGCCTTTCGGACGAATCGAAATGTTGACGTCCGAGCGCATATTCCCCTCTTCGAGATTGCAGTCGCTCACGCCCGCATAAACCAACATCTCCTTAAGCGAAGTTAGATAGGCAATCGCTTCATCGGCGCTCGCAAGATCCGGCTCGGACACGATCTCCATGAGCGGAGTTCCGCCGCGATTGAAGTCCACTCCGGAAGAAGTCGCATAATGATTGATTTTCGCCGCGTCCTCTTCAAGATGGATGTGGTTAATGCGAATAAACTTTTTCGAGCCGTCTTTAAGCGTGATCTCCACGCCACCGCCGATGCAGAGCGGATTGCCGTTTTCGGAAATCTGGTAGTCCTTCGCCATATCCGGATAGAAGTAATTCTTCCGATCGAAAGTGGCATGACGGTTAACCTCGCACCCGAGCATCATGCCCGAGACAACGGTAAGCTTGACCGCCTCCTTGTTCATCACCGGCAATGCACCGGGATACCCGAGACAAACCGGGCAAACATTGGTATTAGGTTCACAGCCGGTCTTTAGCAAACAGCCGCAGAACATCTTGGTGTGGGTCTTGAGCTGCACATGCGTCTCTAACCCGATAGTATTCTCGAATTCCATAAGTGTGTATTATATCAAAAAACGCGCCTCAATGAAACCACAACTGCAGTATAAACTGCAGTATAAGCTGAAAATGTCCGTTCCAACAAAAAGCCGCCGAGTTTCACAAAAGTAAGATCGGTAGTAACCGCCAACCACCCGAGCACGAGCGCGAGATTGGCGAGATAGATGATTGTCCAAGAGAATATCCGGCCGTACAATTTCACATCCGGTTGCCGCTCGCACAAGGTCTGTAGAGTGAAGAGCACATGAAACGCCCAGGTAAAGCCAATTAGAAACATCCAAAGCGGCATATATGGGAGTGGACGTAAAAATGCATAAGTGATAAGCGCCGCTACGATCACCACGAAAGTATAAAATGGAAAGAAGTATGGCGCCAGCGTAATGACCATATTCGATTTCGTCAGCTTTACACTCCCACCCGACTCACTCACCCTCACGTCCGAGGGCCTCGCCCCGAAGAGAAGTCCCCACAGCGCATGCGTGAGTTCATGTCCAAACACATAGGTCTTTACCGGATGCGACAACGCCGCCCAGCAGAGCGCGAACGCCGCCATCCCCCCGAAAAGTCCGATACTTTCCGCGCTGATGGACCCCGGTTCGCCCGCCACCCAGATAATCGCATCGAGAAAGGCTCGCGTCACCCCCCAACAGAGCGGCAAGAGCCCAATTCCCAATAGCATCCTAAGAAAATTCATTTCGCTGGCGGGGGATTTTCAAATACAAATACGAACTCTCCGGGATATACCCGACGATTCTGCCGCGCAATCAGCTCCACAAATTCCGGATCGCTCCGAAACCGCGCCTGATAGCTCTTAAGCTGCGCAATCTCCGCTTTCTGCCGCTCGATCTGACGGAGAAGTTCCGCCTCCTGCACCTTAAGCGCCCGACTGCGCTGATATTTTGGATATACGGTAAAAACTCCAAAGCCTAAGATCATCACCAGAATGACTCCGGTGAAAATCCTCACTATCTTTTTCTTTAATTCGTCGTTCATAAGAGTGAATTATACCAAAAATCTTAAAAGAAAAACTTGACTTTTTTCAAAAATGTGAGATACTATGCGCCCGTTGCTGTGAAGAAGGTCTAAAAACAGCTCATTTTCAAAACACTAAAGTGAAAGGGAAAACATGAAAATCAAGACCACCAAGAAGTGCGCGGCCCCGAAGGTCGTTGCCAAGAAGTGCGCGGCCAAGTGTGTCGCCGAAACCAAACCCGCCGCCAAGCGCGGACGCAAGCCCGGTAAGGCCGTAACCTTCACGGTTCACGCCGAAAAGGGCAAAGAAGTCTACGTCGCCGGCGAATTCAACAAGTGGGATCCGACCGCGAAGAAGATGACGTTCAAGAACGGCGTCTACACGGCTGAGCTCAAGCTCGCCGCCGGTACCTACCAGTACAAGTTCGTCATCGACGGCGTCTGGTGTGCCGACCCTGAAAACGCGAACTCGGTCGCGAACGATCAGGGTACCTTCAACTCGGTTATCGAGGTGAAGTAAGGTACTTCGCGCGCGCTCGGCGGAAACACCATCCGGAAACGGGAATCGTAAAGATATAACCGAATCCGAGGACGCCGAGCGTGAGCCAGAAATTGGCTACGAAGAATCCTATCAACAATAAAAGGCCTGCCAATACAAACGGTAGCGCCTTTTTGTTTATGTGTAAATGCTTAAGCGAAATCGTCGGCAGTCTCGAGGCCATCAAGGTGCCAACAAAAAGGAGCATGAAAATGCCAAAATAAGGCGCCCAATCGCAAGTCTCATTCCAGCGCGAACCTAAAGCGAGGGTGATCATCGCAGGTGTAAGCACCATCCAACAACCGCCTGGCGCTGGTACACCGGTAAAGTAATTAAGCCAATAGGGAGCGGTCTCCTGTTCCAGCATCGTGTTGAAACGCGCCAACCGGAAGCAATCGCACATCGCATAATAAAGCGAACAGGCGAGTACCGTACGAATCAATACCGGATTTACCGCTACACCGTCAATCAGATGATCGGGTCCACCGGTAAACCAGAAATACATGAACATCGCCGGCGCCACCCCGAAGTTGACGAAGTCCGCCAACGAATCAAGTTCCGCCCCGAGTTTCGAACTCGCCTTCAAAAAGCGAGCGATCCGTCCATCCATACCATCACAAACTACCGCAACCAACAGTGCCCAAAGCGCGGGAACGAATCGTCCCTCGCTCGAAAGCGAAATGGACGTAATACCGGCACATGCCGCCAAGGAGGTTACGAGATTAGGCACAATCGCCCGAAGCGGAATCCGATCGGGACGTGGTTCACGGTTTTTATGCCGACGACCCCTGAATCTGAATTTAGCCATAATCTCGCTCCCTTCTTTTATCCATCAATCGAAATAGCCAAGCACAGTCTCACCCGAGACCATGATCTGACCTACCCGCACTGCAGGCTTGACGCCCTCAGGCAGATAAACATCAAGGCGAGAACCGAATCGAATAAGTCCAAACCGTTCCGCCCGTTTAAGATGCTGTCCTTCGCTCACCTGCGGTACAATCCGCCGCGCGACGAGTCCGGCGATCTGAGTTACGCCGTAGACCTTGCCGTTATCCGCTTTGACGAGATAATTGCAACGCTCATTTTCTTTCGAGGCCTTGTCCAACGACGCATTGAAGAACTTACCGGCGGCGACATAATCCTTTACCAGAATCTCACCCGCGGTCGGCAGCCGATTCACATGCACGTTGAATACGCTCATGAACACCGAAACGCGCCAGAACTTCTTGCCCTTGACCTCTTCGCGTTCGGCGAGCGCATCCGGCATCTCACACTCCTGAATGAGGCAGATACGTCCATCGGCCGGCGAGAGAATCGCCTTCTCGTTCTCAGGCGGATAGCGTTCGGGATCGCGGAAAAACAGGAACACCCCGTATGCTAAAAGCGCCAGCGGAATTACGAACCAGCTGAGCCAGCACCAACGCATCGCAAGTATGAGCACGATCAGCGCCAGTGCGGACGCAATCGAGCCGAATCTCAAACCTTCGCGGTTGATGTGCGGCAACAAATACGCCGAGTTCGAAAAATCAGGTGCGGGTTCGTTCATGATACACTAATCCTTATGCCGCCGGAAAGATTAACCCCTTCCGGTTGCGGGTTTTTCTTAGGTCCGTTTTTGCGAGGCGGTCCGATCAGACAGAAGTGGACCCTACCATCGGTCTTCGGCGCCTGCTCGACATAGCATTCGTCCTTGAGCATCTCCAGCACTTCCGAAATCTTATCCTCGCCGATATCCCGATGCACATTCTCGCGTCCGCGGAACTGCAACGACAATCTCACCTTGCTGCCGTCCGCCAGAAATTCCCGAATCTGCCGCAATTTGTGATTGATGTCCCCGATATCCGTACCGGGATGGAATTTGATTTCCTTCACCTGTGCGGCCTTCTGGGATTTGCGCTGCTGCTTCTCACGGATGGACTGCTCGTACTTGTACTTGCCGTAATCCATGATCTTGCAGACCGGAGGATTGGCATTCGGCGTGATCTCCACGAGATCCAAGCCTTTACCTTCTGCCATCCGGATGGCGTTCTGCGTCGGCATTACGCCGAGCATCTGACCTTGCGCATCAAGAACCCGTACCTGCGGTACGTGGATCTTGTAATTTACACGTGTGAACTGTGCGATAACTCACCTCTTTTGTTCGGGTTAGACATGGTACTTTTTCCACATCTTATTGAATACCGCGATTGCGGACTTCAAATCTTTTTCCTCATACGTCGGATGCACCCAGAATCCGATCGTATTCGGTATCAGCTTCGCTGCAATCGGTGCCTTAGCCATTAACGGCCACATGATCTTATAGACCGGCGCGCCTGCACGTTGCATTTTTTCGATGAAATCCGCAATAGAAATCTTAAGCTTTTTATCATCCAGTACAAACGGCATCAACCAGAAGGACGCCTTACGCTCCGCCGTATCAACCGGCGCGTACTTTACGAGCGGATGGTCCTTGAGTCCCGCCTTGATGATATTCGCGTATCTCCTCCGACGCGGCATATTCCAGCTCTTGAAGCGCTTAAGCTCCATATAACCGATCGCGCTTTGAATCTCCGTAAGCCGCGCACTGTAACCGATCTTGTCGTAAACCTTCGGTTCACTGCCGACCTTCCAACCGTGTTCGCGCAGCGATTCCACATTTTCCAGTGTCTTCGCGTTTTTCGCGACCACCATCCCGCCTTCACCCCCGGTGGTAATATGTTTCGCCTGACAGAACGAATAACACCCCGCGTCCCCGAGCGTACCTACCTTGCGTCCTTTATACTCCCCGCCGAAACATTGAGCGCAGTCCTCCACCACGAACAATCGATGCTTCTTCGCGAGCTTGAGGATTGGATCCATATCCGCTACGAGCCCATAAAGATGCACGACTACAATCGCCTTGGTGCGCGGCGTAATTTTCTTTGCGATGGTTTCCGCATTAAGCATGTGATCTACGCCGGTATCGGCGAAAACCGGTTTCGCGCCGGCATGAATCACACAAGTCGCCGACGCGCGGAAAGAATACGGAGTTACGATTACTTCATCCCCCTTACCTACCCCGAGCGCCTGCAGCGCCAGTTGCAACGCAACTGTACCGTTGGTTACGCTGAGCGCCTTCTTTACTCCCAGATACTTCGCCGCCGCCTGTTCGAACTTACGCCCGTACCCACCGGTCCAATAATTGACCCTCCCGCTGTGGAGGATATCCAGAACGACCTTATCGGTCTTAGGATCGAACTTAGGCCAGACGAGCGCCATTAGTGCTGGTTATAGGTCTTGTTGACCTCGTCCCAGGTGCGGGTGGTGAAGAACTTCGAAATCGCCGTGTCGTATTCGGCGGTATGAGTAAACGCCTTCTTCATCAGTTTAAACCGCGTATCCAGCCCGAGCGTGCCTTTGTGATCGGCGAGCTCGTTCGCGATGTTCCCGTAATCGAGCGGATCGGTAACTGAAGCGACGCGCAGATAGTTCTTCGCCGATGCACGCACCATGCAAGGTCCACCGATATCGATATTGGTACGCGCCATCTCCGGCGTCACCCCCGCCTGCGCTACTGTCTTCACGAACGGATAAAGATTCACCACTACCATGTCAATCGGCTGCGCCGAAAGCCGAGTTAAATCCGCCTGATGCGCATCGTTGTACTTTTCGGACAAAAGCCCGAGGTAGATCTTGAAATCCAGCGTCTTCACGAGTCCGCCCTGCATCTCCGGCTGACCGGTATAATCGGAGACCGCGACCAAAGTCTTGTCAGCTTCGCTCCCGAGAATCTCCTTTACCTTGGTGTAAGTTCCGCCGGTCGAATAGATCTTCACTCCGGGACACGCCTTGACGAGCGCGGGCACGAAGGTCTCAAGTCCGGTCTTGTCGGAAACGGACATCAATACGTTGCGAATCTTGATGCGATTGTCGATTTCAGTTACGATGTTGAGGGACATTTTAGACAGTTTCTCCTTTTACTAACGCGTATTATATCATTTTTCGTCCGATTTGTGCGCATCTAATATCAAATCATTTAACGGCAGCGGCTTGCCGAATTTCGTCACCGGCACCACTTTTAAGTCGATCAATGTCTTAACCGCCTTCTGAATACTCTGCCTTCCGGAGGCATCAATGAGCTTGCTTTCCGCGTCCGCATAACGCTTGCGGGCTTCTTCCAAAGCCGCTCCCACCGCTTGAAAATTCTCAGCGAAAACATTGCACCGCCTAAGGAGTTCCTGCGCCGCGACAATGATTTCATTGGCGTTACGCTGCGCGGACTCGCTCTCCCACATCATCTCGATGAGCCGCATCACCGGAACCACGCTCGCGGAATTTACCAGCACGATATTATGCCGCGCCGCGTATTCCCTTAGGAGCTCGTCGGACCTTACCGCCGAGGTTTTCGCCTTCATCGCGAGAATATAGACCTCATCCACCGGAATGTACATCAGCACCACCGGAAACGCATTCGGAACCACCTTCGTATACTCCGCCGCGATTATCTCCTTAAGATGCGCCTCCACCGATCGCGCGATTGCCTCCAGCGCCTCGCGCTTCTCCTCCTCCGTTCGCGCCTGATGATAGTCCATCGCCGCCCCGACCGTATTTTTGGAATCGATGATGAGATTGCGCTCCCCTGGCATCTTGATTACGAAGTCTGTCCGCTTGGACTTCCTACCGGTATCTTCATCGAAGAATGTCTCTTGATAAGTAAAGCTATCACCTTCCTTAAGTCCCGCCGCTTCCAACACCCGCTTGAGCTGAATCTCTCCCCACTCACCGGTGAGCTGCGCCTCGCCGCGAATCGCATCCGCCAGATTAGCCGCCTGCGAAGTCACCGCATTCGTCTGGTTTACGAGTTGCACGATTTTCTCCTGCAGCTGGGTATGATCCTTTGCCGATCGCACATCGGAATTCGTGAGCCTTTCCTGAAACGCCCGGATATCGCGTGTAAGCCCATCCACTACGCTTTTAAGCAATAGATAAATCACTAAGCCGGCAACTATTGCCGACACCACTCCGGTAATTACAATTATTTCCATTATTTATCCTTAATTACACTTGCGTATTATACCACAAATCCGCCCGCATAGATCAATAGTAAAAGCAAATATTTATAGTTATCGGTTTGCGACGGATCATAAGCGAATGCTGTCTCAATTATTCCCAAATTGCCGTCATCGTCGCAGTCGAGCCGGCGGGAACGAGATTGAAGAACAACATCCCTGGATCATACCGCCGGTTCGTCTCTTCACACCACCATCCAGTACTGCGGCGACCACCTACCGCAGTACTCGGCGCGGTAAACAAACTATCCGGCAGCTTGTAAACCTTGTCCCGCTCGCAGGTGATTGCGTCCATAGTGCCCGAGCCATCGCCCGGCGCGAAGTAAACGACATAGGCGTTATCAACCATCGCCCAGATCGCGTAAAGCGTCACCGTCGCGTTCTTAAGTGCGGAGAGATTGCCGATACGCTCGCCGTCCTTGTACATCGCAACTTTCGCGTTCTTGTCGGTAGACCAACCGAGGAAGGTATAGCCTGAGCGCGTAAAGGTGTTCTTATTCACCGATTGCAAGGTGTCGTAGGTGAACTCCTGATCCGCTATACCATCGCCTGCGCCTCCGTTGGCGTCAAACTTAACCGAATACTTGTAAGCCGTCCATTGCGCATAGAGCGTATGATCGGCATCGGTATAGATCGAGGTTTCTTCCGTGATTTCGCGTCCGGTCGAATACTTGTCATCATCAACATAATACCACCAGCCGCCGAAGGAGTATCCTGCGCGTGTCGGCGTCGGCAAGACGCCGTAAACGGTCTGATCAATATATTCAATGGTATCGGAAACAACATAGCCACCATTCGGATCAAGGAAGATGTAATGACCTTTGTACCAATGCGCGTAGAGCCGCTGATACACGCCCTCAATGAAAATCGTGTTCCCCGTCACCTGCCAGCCGCCCACAGGACTCGTCCACCATCCGTTGAACGTATAACCGGTTTGCGTCGGCGTCGGCGGCAGCACGAAATGTTCCTCCGATTTCTGATATGTCACTTGCGTTCCAAGCGACCCGCCGTTGGAATCGAACCCAACCTGATAGGTCGGGATATCCCAGTAAGCGATTGACCGTCGGTTGGTGTTAATACCGATGACCGGCCATGCCATCGGCAGCGCATGCGAACCTTCCGTCCCATCCCAACCGGTAGAATCTTCAGAAACATAAGTCACCAGGTCATCGTCGCAGCATTCATAAAGATGATTGCCCTTGTTCTGAAGCTCTGGACAGTTTCCGAGAAAATGCACATCCTTAAGTTCGGAACACCCCGCGCAGAACCAATCGACCACATAATCCCCCTTGATGGTGACTTCTCTCATGAGTGCATAATTCGAAAAGATCTTCGCGAGCGTCCTTATGCCTCCGTTCAACGACGCACGGATCATCTTGCTGTCCCCGCCGAAGGCATTCACTCCGATGTTGGTCACGGTTGAAGGAATATCCACCTGCGAAATCTGCCAGTCTCCGTAGAACGCCTCGTCATCCAACGCCTGCACTCCATACTGAATCTGCGCGTATGTAAAGCCGGTGCAGTTCTTGAACGCCCGCTTGCCGACCCGCCTGACGCTCGCCGGAATGATCACATTGCTGAGATACGAGCATCCCATGAACGCTTCATCATCGATCTCCTCCAGATTCGGCGGCAGCACCAGCGTCCGCAATTCCGTGCACCCTTTGAGCGCCGCTTTGCCGATCCGCCGCAACCCTGTCGCGCCGCTCAGATCGAGCGATGTCAACTTCCGGCAATTCTCCAACGCGCCGTCATGAATCTCATAACAAGAATCCGGAACTGTTATCGTATTCAACGCCGATTGATTGTAACTGTAGAGGCATCCGTACCCATCTCGGAAAAGATATCCGTCTTTCCATGTCTCCGAAATCGCGATCGCCTCACTCGCCGTCAGCACCACCCCGCACCGCGAGCATCGCTCCTCCACCGTCCAACCTTCTTCCAAACACGTCGGCACCTTCGCCGCCTTGCTCACATACTTGTCATGCCCCAACGCTGGTATCGACGTACTTGCCGTCACCACCTCGCCACACCGCGAGCACTTCTCTTCGGCAGTCCATCCTGCCGCCGTACATGTCGCCGCCTGCGCCGCCTTGCTCGTATACTTGCTATGACCCAGTGCGTTCAATGTTTTGCTCGCCGTCAGCACGACACCACACCGCGAGCACTTCTCTTCCGCCGTCGATCCGGCCGCCGTACATGTCGCCGCTTGCGCCGCTTTGCTCGTATACTTGTTATGACCCAACGCCTGAATTGTTGTACTCGCCGTCACCACTTCTCCGCACCGAGAGCACTTTTCTTCCGCCGTCCATCCCGCCGCAGTGCATGTCGCCGCCTGCGCCATCTTAGAAACATACGTATCATGCCCCAAGGCCGATGCGATATATTCAGATCCAGACATTTCGCAAAACGAACAATGCCACTCCTTCCAACCAGCAGTTGTACAGGTTGGACTTTGTTCTTGCACAAAATACCGATTTTCATGCGAACAATAATATGAGCATCTTTCCGATGAAATCAGCCTGCCTGACGAATCATAAATCCTCAATTCAAGTTGAGAATCAGCTGGATACACAAGAGGCCCCCACTCAAATGTATCTTTATCAATGACAACATCTCTCGGATTTACAAAGTTAAACTCAAAATCATCTCCGTAAATCAACTTCAGCATTGAATCCTGCTCATCCCAATTCATTCTGTAAGCGTCGCTAAATCGACATGCGGTCAGCATATCCGCTATGTACACTTCTGCATAAGCACCGTCTTCGGCCCAATCAGCAGAAAGTGTACATCTATTTTTCGCTAAACATTTCCGAGAACCACTTTGGTTATCAAGCCCAAAGTGCGCAGTGACATCATTCTCAATACATACAATATTACCACGAACCGGGCGCACAGGCAGACCGTAGCCACGGCTAAAGCTCTGTTCTCGGCATTTGTCAGAATAGGAGTATAGACACCATGCGTAATCTGACTTGCTCGAATCCGGTGTCGAGCACCAGTATTCACCATGCGAAGCAAAGTTGAAAATGTAGGATCCGCTACAGTAACCGGCAGCTGGAAGAAAAATGCTCTTCGAAGAATACAAGCCTCGGCCTGTTACAAGCAAGCCCCAAACATTATTACGCATTGTCCTTGTTGTTTTACAATTGCTAATAAGTGCCAAGCACTCCGCATAAGTCGGCATTCGCCATGGAGACCCGAGATGCACAGTCGCAGCGTCGTATGTAGCAGCAAGGTTTCCGGTTGAGTCAATATATCCTAATGATTTGAGCACGGAAATATCTTTATCATAGGTCGCATAATTAGAAAAATCAAATGGGCTTGAGCTCGTAGTTTTACCTGCGCTCGACATCCACCCGACATATGAATAATACTCTCCATCGGAACTCAAAAAACCGCTATTTCGCTTATACCCAACCGTATCACCCCACCAGAAATAATAACCATATTTTTCAGGCTGGTTTGCGCCCACATTACATTCCGCCCAGTAAGGTCCGTTCTCCCAAAGTTGAACACCGCCAAGTTCATCCATATTTACGCCAGAAACAGTTAGCGCGACATCATCAATCACCTCTCCCCAAAAATCCTCATCGGAATCCCAAATGAAATTCCGCGTCCACAACATATCAGAACCAGACATTTTACCTGCATCAACAATAGTATTGACAGGTATCGCTTCCATCGTATCGCTATCCTTCGCAGTGAAAGAGCATACGGCTTCGGCGACATCATTCGACGAACCTGAGAATGTGACCACAATATCAACCTTGCCGTTCCACGGATAACGCTGTTGCGCGGTTACACAGGTGATTTTAATCGAGCCCGCGAACGCGCCAATAGACGCGAACGCGGCAAAAATCAGAGTCAAAGTCCTCATTGCTTTGCTCCGACTTCTTTAAACGAGCACGACCCATTCTTGACATCGCACCGCCAAAAATGCAATTCCTCCTCTTTATACAATGCCAAGAGATAAGTTTCATTCTCTTCTTTGGTTTTAAACGCACTGATTTCCGCCGTCGCCATTTTTATCACGCCGCCATCTTTCAAATCCTCCGCAATAAAAACTTTTAACGGTGCTTTGGCAATCAATAACTTTTCAAAATCGTATTTTACATCCCACATGTAACGCGACCACTCGGATTCGAGAACCATGAATACCTGAGTCAAGCTATCAAAGTCGCCCCTGTCACTCTCATACCAAACCATATCGTAAAGCCACTCAGCCTCCGTTTGGCGAGATTCTTTAGATTTTCTAAACGGGCAAACCGCGCCGTTCTCCCCTATCAATTCCATGGGGTGCATCAGACTGTCGAGAAAATCACTAGTCCACACCCCATTATGTGATTCATGCTCTTCGATCAACCACTTACTCGTGGCATCAAGTTGTCCGATTATCCATTTAATTGCGTTTTCTTTATTGAATTCCGTCATGACTCTGTTCCTTTCCGCCCAGTTCGTTTTTTAAAGAATACCCACCACCGAACTTGGAACAGAAAAGAGTGGCGAGCCTTCTACTCACACCCTACTTGAGGCATCGCCAAACGCCTGAATCAAAATGTGAATAGAAAGCACGCCACGAGACTTGCTCGCGACGCACTCACATATCCAGCTTTGATTCCTGTCAATTGGCGATTTTCAAGTAAAGGTCGATACGCAAGTTGCGTACACTTGACGTCGGGTAGGTTGCCCATCCTCCGCCTGTCTGGAGTCGATCATGCATCCCGCGTGACCCTACCAAACCACCTGCCATACCATTGGGCTATGACTGGTCTATATCCTTTCAATCGTCGGTTACACATTTCTCCTTATGGTGTTTACGATATGAAATCATTTGATGACCTCCCAGTAGCCGCTGCGATCTGCGCCGATGCGGCGGATCATCTGAGCGTCTTTAAGTGATGATAGTACCCGATACACCGCGCTCGATGAAAGATGTGTTTTTTGACACAACGACGCAATGGTCACATACCGATCGGTCTTAATGGCTCTGATAATAATTTTTGCGTTCTTTCCTCGTGCCGAAGGTTTGATGACAATCGGCTGCTTCTCGGGGATCTTTTCCGCGTTCTTAGTCGTTTTCTTTTCGCTTTCTTTTCGCCCAGGAGTCTTCTGATCTGACAACTTGTAATTCAAGTTCGGCAGTACGACCACAAACTCGGACGGCGAAGAATGAAATGACGGCACGATATCTATTCCTAGTTTCTTAGACTCCCATGCATAGGCACGAAGAATCTTTCCAAAGCCGCTACCGCGACGCTCCATCAAGTCAAGCCGCTGGAAGAGATCGGCGATTACCGGATTGCGTCTACGAGAAGCGACCTTGGGTAATGTGAGATTTTGAATGAGGTCACCACTCATCATCCCACCCGGGGAGTACACCTCCATCCGGTCGTCGAACATGTCGATGTGAACCTCGCTACCTATCTCAAGGTAATCACGATGTATGAGAGCGTTGATGATAGCTTCTTCTACCGCTGTATCTGGATATTCAGGAAAATTGTCACGTCCACTGCCATCATCGCGCTTGCGCCATTTCGTCTTGGAGTTGACCTTGACAAAATCCTTGGCATTATTGAGAAGCGAAAGCAACCCGCCGGAAAACTCATCGTCATCCAAGGCTTCCATCACACCATCGGCCTTGGTAAGTCCGTTCCAACGCGTACAGAACACCCGCGAATGGCGAATTGGCGATTTGTCAGCAAGCAATGCACCGGCATTCGTCAATGTCCCGTCGCCGCACACCAAACCAAACGATTCAAAATCGCTTTCCTTGAACTCGAGTTCCTTCTCATTGAAATACTCGGAACGAAGAGTCTCGAAGGCGCAATTAGTGCGTTTGAAGCGCGATGGCAGCGAGTCCCAAGATCGATTTTCTCCTTTGA
>R14__coassemble_495_pt1 | contig 26921 bp, 26 predicted proteins | sample R14__metabat2_high_PE_051 | metagenome-assembled genome bin R14 | reverse complement strand
GCCATCGTCACCGTGTCCAGTTTAAAATAGCCAATTACGATGATTCCCCAAAGCGTACCGAAAAGTCCCAGCGCGATATGGAGCTGATCCGAACCTTCAAAAAACGGAAAACTCTCCGCCTTAAGCACCTTTCCACGCAAAAGCCGCCAGGCCCCAAGCGTCATACAAACAAACCCGATTAGCGGAATAAGCGTAGTAACCGCCGAATAGTCAACTGCGCTCCAATCAAGCCAGGCGAAGCAGCCCGGCACATGCGCCGGCACCCCCACAGTATCGCCTCCGGACGCCAAAAACGCGCGCCACCAACTTACGAGCACGAACACATTATTGATGAATGCCAATGCCGCAAAAATTGAAGCGGCGGCGCATAAAGCAAAAACAATACGTGGTTTTTTCATGTCGGTCATTTACTCCCTGAAAAGACATTTCGCACTACTTCGCGGTCATCGAACGGATATTTGACGCCGGAGATTTCCTGCGTGGTTTCGTGTCCCTTACCCGCGATAATCACCACATCATCCTTTTGCGCATGCGAAAGCGCATATTCAATCGCTTCCTTGCGATCGGGGAGGGTGACAATTTTCAAATTTTCGGAGTTGAGAATGCCCGCGAGAATTTGCGCGATGATGCACTTCGGGTCCTCACTGCGCGGATTATCAGAAGTAACTACCACCCGATCGGCAAGGCGCGCGCAGGCTTCGCCCATCAATGGACGTTTCATCGGATCCCGATCGCCACCGGCGCCGAACACTACCCAGAGTTTACCTTTAGTAAAACTACGCGCCGCAATAAGCACCTTTTCAAGTCCATCCGGAGTATGGGCGAAGTCCACATACACCTTAGCGGGACACCGCTCGTTCTCCACCAACTCCAGACGACCCCAACGCGGTTTCAGCCTCGGGATTACGCCTTGGATCGTTGCATGAGGAACTCCCGCTGCCTCAGCCAAAGTCGCCGCCGTAAGCACATTCGACTTATTGTAGTCTCCCACCAACTTTAGCCCTGAAAGCTCGAATTGCGGCTCCTTAATCGTTACCGGTAACACCATCAGCGATGAACTTTGCACCGCCTCGAGCATCTCCTTACCGTAGCTGCCATCCAGACAAACCACATAAACAGAAGTTACCTTCTCCGCAAAGCTCGCCTTTACTTTAAAGTACTCTTCCATCGTCTTATGATAGTCTAGATGATCCTCGGAAAGATTAGTAAAGGCGCCACCAGTAAAGATCGTATCGCCGGTACGATTCTGATGAATCGCATGACTTGAGACTTCCATCACGCAATCCGTACAGCCATTAGCCTCCATGCGCGCATAAATCTCCCTAAGCTGTTTAAGCGGCGGCGTGGTGTAACCGGTATAGTAGTGATCTTTGCCGTCAAAGACTTCCACCGTGGTGATATAGCCGCACTTACGCGGTGGCGCGGCATTCAAGAACTCGGCGAAAATCCAAACCGAGGTGGTCTTGCCGTTGGTGCCGGTTATGCCCCAGAAATTCAACCCCTTACGCCTTTCCACTCGGCAAAGCGCTTTTCGGCGAGCGCCTTGTACCTTGCCCCTACGCCACCATTCACGAAAGGATCAATCGAGATTCCCCCGCGCGGCGCAAACTTACCGATCACCTCCAAGTACTTTGGCGCCATCAGTTTTTTTAGATCGTTGTAGATGATATTCACAACATCCTCATGAAAGTCTCCATGATTGCGGAAGCCGAAAAGATATAACTTTAGGGACTTCGACTCCACCATCTTCTTCGCCGGAATATAACGGATAGTAAGCTCCGCGAAATCCGGCTGTCCGGTTATCGGACAAAGCGTGGTGAATTCCGGCGCGGTAAAGGTAACCCAGTAATCCCGATCGGAATGACGGTTCTCAAAAGTGTCAAGTACGCCGACATTATACTCCATCGGCACTTTTACCTGTTTACCGAGTACTTTCAGTTTCTTTTCCATATTACCAACCTCGTTTTTCCATAGGTACGATCTTTGAAAAGTTCCCAGCCCTCAACCGACTCCGCTTGTTGGGCGGACGTCATTTCGGCGATGAAAAGTCCATTAAGCTTCACCACTCCCCGTTGTGACAACGTGTTGAGGACGCTCTTATACCCTTTTTCCTCCCCGAGCGCATACGGAGGATCGGCGAAAGCGAAATCAAAGCCGGCGCCGGTATAATTTTCAAGATACCGATAAGCATCACCCGTTACTATCGTCGCCGTCTTGCCGACCAAAGCGAGATTCTCACGAATAACCAACGCATGCCGAGTTTCACGCTCCACAAAAGTAACGGACCTCGCTCCGCGGGAGAGCGCTTCCAATCCCACCGAACCCGAGCCCGCAAAAAGATCGAGGAAATCCTTACCAGCGAGCTCGAATTGAAGCATGCTAAAGAGAGCCTCACGGACGCGATCCTGAGTGGGACGGATCAAGTCCGATTTGGGAACCTTCAAATTGCGTCCGCCGAATTCTCCACCGGTTATTCTCATCACAACTCCGCAATCAATATCGGCGTATTCGTAGGCAACAATACTTCCAGTTCGGAGATATCATCGCCTTTCATTTCCGCGCCGATGGATTTGAAGAACTTTCTAACTCCGCCAGAGAGCTGATAGGTGCCTTCCTTGCCGACCGGTCCTCCGTTCAAATCATAACGCCGGAAAAATTTTCCGTTCAGCGATAGATCGGCAGTGCGCGTGCGTCGGTGAAACACCAACTGGAATCGCGGATGATCCATTACATAAAGCTTCTGACCGGACTTTATACGCCCGAGATCACAGCGGTTGAGTTTTTCAAGGGACGATAACGACGCCCCGTTTTCAAAGGCGATGCGCGAAGCGGAATCCCCGCTCTTGACCTTGATTTCTTTCACCCATTGAGAATTACGCATCACAAAGAGCCGACGGAAATTGAGTTCCCCAAGGCGTCTAGCTAATACATCGTCCAAATCCGCCGCCGGAGAACCCGGTAGCGAGCGCAGTTGCTCAATCGTGGTGACCGCCATTTCGACATCGCGATTTTTCTCCGCCTCCTCAAGCCGCATCAGTAGATTACGCACCTTGACCGGGCGTTGCGACAAATCGGAACGGACGATTTTCGGCGCCGCGTTCTCCGGACCCATTACTGGCTCGGATAACGGCGGAGCGGAATCTTCCGAGATGACGATCGTCACTTCGGCTTCCTCCGCATCCGCCGACCTACGTGCGCAACTCCAGATCAGCGACACGATCGCCACGACCGAAATCACGGCGATTACCCATCCGGAGCCGCGGGAACCGCTCTCCTGGGGAATCGTCGTGTATTCAATGCCGTATGGTCCGCGCCGAAGCACTTACTTCTTCTCTTCGGTAATCACCTGGGTAACCGAGCTACGGGCGATTTCAATAACCGTTCCCGGGGCAATCTCCACCTTGAAGGTCTTTTCCGTCGCTTCCTGAATCGTGCCCATGAGGCCGCCAGCAAACACGATCTTCGCGCCAGCACGCAGTTCTTCAATCATCTTGCGGCGCTCTTTCTCCTTGCGCTGCTGAGGACGGATCATCATAAAGTAGAAGATCGCCAGAATGAGCAGCATCGGCACCAGCATTCCCATACCGCCGCCTTGAGTTTGCGGCGCGGCATCACAGAGCATATACATATTATTCATGTTTAGTTGTATCCTTTTTTATTTGTTCTTTCCAGTCGTAAAAACTTCCATCCTCGATCGCTTCGCGCATTTCGCGCATAAACTCATTAAGTCGCCACACATTGTGGATAGTCAAGAGTCTAAGACCGAGTATTTCGTCACAGTTTATCAAATGTCGGACATAACTTCTACTGAAATTTTTACAGCAGTAACACTCGCACCCTTCCTCCACCGGGCCCAAATCGAAGGCATACTTCGCCGCCTTGATTGCGATATTACCCCGTCTGGTTATGGCTGTTCCGTGTCTTGCGATACGGGTCGGAATCACACAATCGAACATGTCCACCCCCCTCGCGACGCACTCCGCCATCTGGTGCATGACGCCAAGCCCCATCACGTAGCGCGGACGTTCCCGAGGCAAAAAAGGCACGCTCGCGTCCACCGCCTGATACATGAATTCTTCCGGCTCGCCGACCGAAACTCCGCCGATGGCATACCCATCGAAGCCGATCTTCACCAGTTCCTCGGCGCAATGCCGGCGGATGTCGTCGTAGACTCCGCCCTGCACGATTCCGAACACCGCTTGGTCCGGAGCGTGCGGCGCCGCCTTCGAACGCGCGGCCCACCGGAGCGTGCGCTCCACCGACTGCTCGGCGCGCTCGCGCTCGCAAGGATACGGCAGGCACTCATCGAACACCATCGCGATGTCCGACCCGATTACCTTCTGCATCGCCATCGACTCTTCTGGACCTAGGAAGAATTCATGTCCGTCCAGGTGCGAATGGAAGCGGCAACCCTCCTCGGTGAACTTCCGCATCTTCGCGAGCGAGAACACCTGAAAGCCACCGGAATCGGTGAGGATTGGCCCCTCCCAATTCATGAAGCGGTGAAGCCCGCCCGCGGCCGAGAGCACCTCCGCGCCAGGGCGTAGCATCAAGTGGTAGGTGTTGCCGAGCACCACCTGGGTTTTCAGTTCATGGAGGTCGCGAGGCTCCAGCGCCTTCACCGTACCCAACGTGCCGACATCCATGAAAACCGGCGTTTCCACTATGCCGTGCGCGGTCGTCAAGCGTCCACGACGGGCGCTCGTACGGTCATCTTCTTTTAGTATCTCAAAGTTCATTACTGCGTATTGTATCAAAAATCCGCTTGCAAAAGTCCGAAAAATTTTGTATTATACACTCATAGTCAGAACAAAGGACTCTTAAAAATACTATGAAGAAACTACTGCACGTACTCGTTTATGTATTCCTGGTGCTTGCCGGGGCAGCGCTGTATTTTGAACTCCAGCTTAACGATAAGCGCACCGAGCTTACCGCGCGCAACCGCATGCAAGAAGACTATCTCGTACGCATTGCGCGCACGATTGAGAAGTCGGAGCCGGATAAAAACGCCGTCTTCGAAATCAAGAAAGATAGCTCCCCTGTCGAAGCGCGCATCGTCGATTCGCCCGATATGGAAGATACCCTCGAAGACTATCAGGCCCCGCTCGAGCAGGCCAACCTCGAGACCTACAACTGGGAGTCGAGCCGCGAACAGCTTCGTCAGGTATTCGTGTTGGACGGCGAGGGTAAGCCGATGATGGACGGCAACGAACCCATGACCCGTGGCTCGCCGGAAGAAAAACTTTTGAGCACCCTCCTGGAGAGCGCCAAGAATCAGCAGGCGAAGCTCAACTCCACCCGCGCCGCCCTTACCGAACTCCGCGGCAAGCTCGAAAGCTCCGTCGGCGAAATCAACAAGCTTAAGCCCGATGGCCGTCAGGATAAGGTGACGATCGAGGAACAGAAGGAAAAGATCGCCAAGCTAGAAGAAGAGAAAGCCGATCTCGAAAACCAGATTACCAAGATCAAAGCGCAGATCGACGAACTCAACGGCGAGATTACCTCGCTTAAGGATGAAGTCACGACCGCCAAGAACGAGACCGAAGATTATAAGGAAAAGCTCGCCCAGAGCCAGAAGCTGGTCGAAAAGCTTAAAGACATGATCGCCAAGATGATTCCTACCCAGTCCGCCAAAGGTAGCGGCGGCGTTGCGATTTCGTCGATTCCCGCCGGCGACAAGGGTAAAGTCGTGAAGGTCGATGCGGAATGCGGCTTTGCGATCGTCGAGTTTACGGACGAAGCGATGAAGCAGCTTAAGGGTGAGGACCTCAACAACCCGCTGCCGCTGATCGAGCTCGGGATTAAGCGTCCGGGCTTCCAGGGTGAGGCGGGCGAGTTTGTCGGTCGTATCCGTCTGCGGCAGGAAGTTCAGGGTAAGAACTACGTGATCTGCGAGATTCTCGAAGCTTGGTCGTATTCGAAGGCGGCTGAAGGTGATGTGGTCTTCGCTGATTAAGCCGCTTGCGGCATCGCTCGGAATCATTCTGCTGGCCGGCTGTATCGCCGACTCCGCGGAAGATTCCGATCTCCCTTGGGCCTCCAACCGCAGCTGGGAAGGTGTCGCCCCGATTTCGCCCTCGATTACCGATCGCTACGATTAAGTAATGATAACGGCGTCGAAATTCGTTATGCTCGAGGGCGGCGTCAGACTTGATGCCGCCCTTTTGAATCACTTCCCCACTACCACCCGCGCCTTCGTCCGCGAGGCGATCGAACGCGGCGAAGTTACGGTTAATGGACGCAACGCCGCGAAAGGTCTCAAACTGAAAGGCGGCGAAACAATCGAGATCAAAACCCTCTTGGAAGCATGTGATAATCTAGTTGAGCCTAAGCGCAGCGAAACGCCGATTGCCGAATGTTATGCGGATGATGTCCTGCTCGCTTACGATAAACCCGTAGGCATGCCGGTACAACCGCTTAACTGCCGCGAAACCGGAACCCTGATGAATCATGTGGCCTTTTTACATCCGGAGTGTCGTCCCCTCGGCGACCTCCCGCTGATGGCGGGCGCCTTGCACCGGATTGACGCGGATACCTCGGGACTCGTCCTCGTCGCCCGCACTGCCGACGCCTTCGCGGACCTACGCGCGCAGTTCTCCGCCCAGACGGTGAAAAAGACCTATCTCGCGATGGTGGAAGGCGAAGTCGCGGTCGGCGGGAGGCTGGAGAATGAACTCGTCCACGACCCCACCCTGCCGTTCTGCCGGATGATTGATTATTCCCATAACCGTCTCTCGATGTCCCAACGCGCCAAGCTTAAACCCTTACCCGCAGTTACGGAATTTGAGCCCATCTCCCGCACTATGGTGGAAAACGAAGTGCGCACGCTCCTTAAGGTCACCATCTACACCGGCGTCACTCATCAAATCCGCGCGCAACTTGCTATCGCCGGTATGCACATCATCAACGACCGCCTCTACGGTGCCTTCGCGATTGAGCATCAATGTGGACATTTTCTCCACGCTTATCAAGCCGAATTCCTACACCCTACCACTCATCTACCGACCGTCCTCTCTACCGATTTACCCACATGGGCATCGCTCGGGACGACCAAAATATGATATAATACGCAGTAATCATGAAAACCCCTAACCTGAAGAAAATCGCCAACCTCGTCCATGAGCTCCTAATCGAGCTTGGAGAGAACCCCGAACGCGAAGGACTTAAGAAGACCCCGATGCGCGTAGCGAAGTCGCTTACCTTCCTTACCAACGGCTATCGGCAAAAAGTGAAGACCGTGATCAATGGCGCCTATTTCACCTCGGGCACCAATCACATGGTGATTTTGAAGGATATCGAACTTTATTCGATGTGCGAACATCATCTATTGCCCTTCTACGGCAAATGCGCCATCGGCTACATCTCCAAAGGCAAGGTGCTCGGAGTCTCCAAACTCGCCCGTATCGTGGATATGTTTGCGCGGCGCTTCCAGATTCAGGAACGCATGACCGAAGAAATCGCCAACGCCATCATGTCCGAAGCCAAAGCCGAAGGCGTGGGCGTGGTGATCAAGGCGAAGCACTTATGTATGATGATGCGCGGGGTCGAGAAGCAAAATAGCGAAATGGTCACCAGCGCCGTACTTGGAACTTTCCGGACCGATGAGAAGGTCCGTCAGGAATTTCTCTCGCTCATTCAATGAAACGTCTACTGACTATTCAGGATATCTCCTGCGTCGGACAATGCTCCACCACCGTCGCATTGCCGCTCATTTCCGCCTGCGGGGTGGAATGCTCAATTCTGCCGCCGGCGATCCTTTCCAATCATACCGGCGGCTTCACCGGTTGGAGTTTTAAAGATCTTACCGCAGAACTTGGTGTAGTCGAAAAGGAATGGATTCGTCAACAGATTAAGTTTGACGCCTTCTACACCGGCTATGTCTGCGAAAACCACATCGAACCGATCCTATCGATTATCGCGAATTGCGCCAATGAAGGCGCGCTTCGCTTTACCGATCCCGCAATGGCGGATAACGGTACGCTTTACAAAGGTTTCGCGGAAGATTTTCCGTCGAAGATGGCTAAACTCTGTAAAGGCTCGGACTATCTTCTCCCCAATCTCACCGAGGCTGCGCTCCTTACCGGCAGCGAGATGAAGCTTTCCGATTATTCCGAAAAGGATATCGAACACTTGATCGCGCGTCTCCATGAACTGGGCGCGAAGAATATTATCCTTACCGGCGTCTCGTTCGATCCGAAGCTGCTTGGTACCGCCGTTTCTGATGGACACACCATTCAGTACGACTTCAATCCGCGTAACCCCCGCTCCTCCCACGGCACCGGCGATGTCTTCGCCTCGGTTTTCGTCGGCGCAGTGATGCGTGGCTTTACTGCCCTTAAGGCGGCGGAACTCGCGGCGGATATCGTCTGTGAAGCAATTGACCGGACCGCGCCCGATCATTGGTACGGCGTCAGCTTTGAATTGACGATCCCGACGCTGATTAAAAAACTACTCAACCGCTGACGACCCGAAGCACTTCTCCCGCAACCGTTGGACTCACCCCCGCAACTGCGGCAATTTCCTCTACCGAGGCCTTGGAGATGCCGGCGATGGACTTGAAGTGACGCAGGAGCTTGAGCTTTTTCGCCTCGCCGATTCCGTGCACTCCATCCAATACGGACTCCCTAATCGCCTTCTCCCGAAGCTGCCGATGATAGGTGATTGCGAAGCGATGAGCCTCATCCCTCAGCCGCGTAAGCACGAAGAGCGCCGGTGAGTCCCGTGGCAACCGCAGAATATCGGGATCCATCACGATTTCCTCCTGCTTCTCGGCAAGTCCAACCGTGGGAATGTTGATGTCGAGCAATTTCAGCGCCGCGCGGGTAGCGCGCAACTGGGTAATTCCGCCATCGCAAACGAGCAAATCCGGCGGCGCCTCTTTTGAATACCTACGCATCACCACCTCAGCCATACTACGTGGATCATCCGCTCCTTCCACCGTGCGGATACGATAATGCCGGTAATAACGCTTATCAGGGAGCCCCTCCCGCGCCGTCACTACCGACGCCACCGAATTAGTGCCGAAGAGATTGGAGATATCAATGCACTCAATTACCGCTGGCGGATGTTTAAGCCCCAAAGCCTCCGCAAGCGCCTTGAGCGCTGCCGAAGCGGAATCGGCGGTAAGGCTGGGCAAGTTACGCACATAATGCGCTTTGGTTATCTCCTTCAGCGCAAGCCACGTATCCCGTATCGCCGCCGCCCTTTCAAAATCTCCAGCTGCCGATGCGCGGCTCATCTCGTCCATAAGCATTTCAATTTCCTGTGGACGCTTACCCTCGAGGAATTCACACGCTTCCTCGAAACGTTCCCGATACGCTTTTTCGTCTATGCGCTTTAAGCACGGCGCGCTGCAATGACGGATGATATCCGCGCTGCAATGACGATGCTGCGCTTCATCCGGCGCAATTGCCTTGCACTCGCGTATGCCCCAGCGCTTCTCCACAAAGTCCTTCGCCTGTCGTACCACCGGTGCGGATGGAAAGGGACCGAAATACTTAGCTCCATCCTCCCTCACAATCCGGCAGCAGGTAAAGCGCGGCCAAGTTTCGTCGGGATCCGCCCGCAACGCAAGATAGCGTTTATCGTCCCGCATCAAAATATTGAAGCGAGGCTTATATTTCTTGATGAGCGCTGCCTCGGTAAGCAGGCTCTCCGCTTCGTTCTTCACCGTCATGAATTCGAAATCATAAACGGTATTGACCATCGAGCGCACTTTCGGCGGATGGTCAGCGCTGCGACGGAAATAACTGCTTACTCTCCGGCGCAGATTTTTCGCCTTGCCGATATAGATTATTTCGCCCCGCCGATCCCGCATGAGATAACAACCGGGGCGATCAGGCAGCGTCTTAAGTCGCTGACGAATCAGTTCCGTCAAGCGCCTTCTCGCCCTCGGCGAGTCCCTTCTTGAATTCTCCCTTGGCCTTGCCCAGCGAGCGCGCCAATTCGGGAATCTTCTTCGCGCCGAACAACAACGCGATGATCGCAACTACGATAAGAATTTGCCACAGACCTGGTCTCATATCCTTCTCCTTGAGTTTTGTATAAGCGTATTATATCATATTCCCACACCCTTCCGCAATTCGATTATTCGAAAATTCGTAATTCGAAAATTCGTAATTCGATTATTCGCTAATTCATAAAATATGATATAATACGCGGTGATGGAAAAGAAACGTGTTAAACTGGCAATCGTCGGAGGCGGCGCCGCGGGAATGTTCGCTGCTGCCGTAGCCGCCGAACGGAAAATCCCCTGCGTACTGATCGAGCGCAAGGCTCGGCTCGGCTCAAAAGTTTTGATGACCGCGAATGGACGCTGCAACTTTACCAAGGATATCTCTCCCGAGCAATTCCTGAAGGATCTATTCCATCCGGACTACGCTCGCTTTCTCGCCGGCGCCATTCGGGAATGTCCACCGCGTAAAATCATCCAAGGTTTCAAGTCGCTGAATGTACCCTTACGGCGCATGGCGGATGGACGCATGTTCCCTGCGGATGGCAAAGCGGCTACGATCGTGCATGCCTTCGGGGACCTCTTGAGGGACGCGGAAGTGCCGATCATCACCAACTGTCCGGTAAGGACCATCCACCGCGGTTTCACCATCGAAACCGCCGCCTTCTCGATCGAAGCGGAAAATGTCCTTCTCGCTACCGGTGGCATCAGCTATCCCAAAACCGGTTCCGTCGGCGATGGACAGCGCTTCGCCAAAGAGCTCGGTCACCGGATAACTCCATATCGTCCCGGACTCATCGGCCTCGAAACGAACGACCCGAGAATCATCCGGCTCGCGGGGCAACGCTTCGAGGATGACGGACGCGTCAAAGTGATCGTCAATGGGCGCACGCTCTTCGATTACCGCGGTGAGGTGGACTGCGAACGCTTTGGACTTTCCGGCGGCGCAATCTACAACGCCGAGCGCTTTATTGAACATGCAAACCTCAAGGACTACTCCCTCGAAGTATGGTTTGGACATAACCGCCTTGAATTCCATAACCTGAAGCCGCGCCCGGTAAAGGAAGCGATCGTCACCATCGGTGGTGTGGATATAAACGAAATCGACCCCACTACCATGGAGTCGAAACTTATCCCCGGACTCTACTTCGCCGGTGAAGTTATGGATGTGGACGGTCCCACGGGCGGCTACAATCTCACGATTGCTTTCGCTACCGCCCGCAAGGCCGTCTTGAGCTTAGCTTCAATTAGAAGCTCGCGGTAAGCGCGAAGCCACCGGTGAAGTTGTAGCTGTCGTGCCAGTCGCCGGTCGCTTCGTATTCGCGAGCGGCGTCACGAATGCCGCTGTCGAAGAGGAAGTCCGTATACTGCACATATCCGGAAAGCTCGAGAGTGTCGCAGATCGCCCAAGTGAGCGCACACTTGACCGCGGTATCCATAAGGCCATTACGATTCGGCGACTCAAGATAGGCGGCTACCCGCTGACGGCTACCCCAGCCCTGCGCAATCGAGGGACGGAGCGACAACACCGGATCGGAATCTTCGTCCTCGCCATCAATGAGCGCGAAGGTATGGCCGAGCTCAAGATTGAGATAGGTGCCGTCATCGCGCATGATATCGCGCTCGTAAAGGAAGGTCGGCTCAATCCAGAGATCGGGCAGCGAGAGTTCGAACGTCACGAACTGACTGTCTTCATCCATGCTCTTATCCCAGCCGAGGAAGTCCCCGGTATCTTCATCTTCTACCGGCGTTCCTTTACGCTTGGAGTTCGGATGGTACTCATAGTCATAGCCGAAGCTGAACTCGACCGTCGTCGGCAGCCACTCGAAATCTTCGGAACTGAAGGAGTGTCCGATCTCGACATACGGATGAAGCTCATTGTATTCGAACTGACGCGCCGTATAGCCAGCGCGATGTCCATACTTGGTCACATCGAAAATCGCGTACGCCCCGATCGTCAACCAGTCCATGATCGTGATCGACGCATCCGGCGTCAAAATCGGCTCGTTGTTATCCACGAGACCATACGAAAGATACTTCGAATCAAACGAGATCGAGACCTCAGCGGAAACGATATCGGCAGTTTCTTCTCCGACAGGTTCCTCGGCACGGGCAGCACCACAAAGAATCGCGGCGGAGATAGCACAGATTAGTTTTTTCATAGTTTTATATTCCTTTATTTTTAGTTGTGTTTAGGGTTTATGGGTCAAACGCGCGTAGTCTATCAAAAATTAGCCTTTCTTGTCAAGTAGGTGAATTGCACACCATTTACCTCGATGCCAACGCCAGAAAGATCCGATTACGGTGATGATTACATAGACCACCATCGTGGACCACAATAACGGCATATCTTTTTTTATCGCCAACACCACGAACACCGAAGGTATCCAGAGTACAAACGCACAGAACATCATCCACCAGAAAACGAACCGCGTATCCCCCGCGCCCTTCAATGCTCCGGAAAGAATCACATCCGCCGCATCGAAGAGCATCCAAGTGGACATCAGACATAAAAGCGTAAAGCCCAACGCCTTAAACTCCCCGATACTTTCCACCGGCACTTCGCTGGCGAAAAGTCCCATGATCCAATCCGACATGCACAATACCGTCGTGCACGCTACCACTACGAACGATAGCGCGAGAACCATCGTTCGGCGTAACGCCACAAATGCGCCGCGCGTATCCTTGCGCCCGAGGCTCTGCCCCACCAAGGTCTGCACCCCGAGCGCAAAACCGGTCATCGGCGCAAAGATCAGATAATTCACCGTGAAGCACGCGTTGGACGCCGCGAATGCGATCGGCGTGAGTGTTCCCGTTACGAATACGAAAATCGTGAAGGACGCCATATTCAACACCTCATACCCGCCCGATGGAATCCCGAAACGAAGAATCCGAAGCGCCAAACTTCGATTGAAGGTTTTGGGACGCTCCGATAGTACCTGCTTATGCTTCTCCCGATGCGCCGCGACTGCCAATATCCCGAACTGTACCGCCATGGACGCCACCGTCGCATACGCAGCGCCGGCGATCCCCAACCGCGGCACTCCCCAATATCCGAAAATCAAGAGCGGATCCAGCGCCACATTAAGGATATTCCCCAATAAGCTTACCCAAAACACAATTCGCGTGTTGCCACGTCCCGTGAAATACGAAGCGCATGCCATTTGTCCATAGACGAAAATTCCGCCCAGCATTGCGATGTCGTAATATTCACACTCCTTAACTACTATCTCTTCTGAATTTGCGGTCATGGAAAAAATGAACTCCCCGAGCGGCAGAAAAGCGAACATCAAAAGTCCCGAGACAATCGCAATCACCATACCGGCATGATAACTTTCCCGCACCTTCACCTCATCCCCCGCGCCATGATACTGCGCTACGAACACTCCCGCATACCCTACCACACTTTGGAAGAAACACATAAACACCCACACAAGCGCCGTCGCCGGCAGTACCGCCTCCAGCGAACTCATCGCATCGTGCGCGAGATAGGTGCGGTCCACGAACTGCATCAGCGCGCTATTGATCATGCCGAGCGCCAAAGGCCACACCAACTTAAGAATCTCGATATATCTAACCAACTTTATGCTCCTTGACTTGGTCCCGTTTTAATGCGCTCTGAAGGATCGAAACGGATGTCGGGATACGGATAAGCGCCTAACTTCACCAAAACTTCCCCTACGAGAAACAAAGAGCCGCAGATAAGAATTTTCGAATTTTCGAATTGCGAATTTTCGAATTGCGAATTTTCGAGAATATCTAAGGTGGCAGGTTGGGTCGGGATGCCGAGCGCGTTCATTCGCCCCGCGAGTTCTTCCGCCGAAAATGAGCGTGGATTATTGGTCCGTACGGCAAAGGCCCGATTGATGTGCGGACCTAATATCCGCAACACTTCATCCACATCCTTATCCGCACACGCCCCGAAAATCAAATCCACCTTTTCTCCGCCTAAATCCTTATCCGCCTTAAGCGCCTCCACCAATGCCTGGGCCGCGGGTGGATTATGTGCACCGTCGATGATGAAGCATCCGACTTTCTGATAACGGCCGGGATGGGTGAGGGGCGGAAATTTTCGAATTTTCGAATTTTCGAATTGCGAATTATGGAAGCCGAGGACCTTTAACGCGGCGAAAGCAGTTTGGGCGTTTTCACGGTTGAACTTTCCAGGTAACGGAAAATCCACCGGGACTTCACCCTCGTCCACCCAATCAGGCGCATAATAAAACGGCGATTTAAGTTCCTCCGCCCGCGCAGCGATTACCGAAACTACGCTCTTCTCATTGCGTCCCACCACTACCGGCACTCCAGGTTTGATAATGCCCGCCTTTTCCGCCGCGATTTTCTCTACCGTATCTCCCAGCCAGTCACAATGATCGAGACCGATGCGCGTAATTACCGATACTACGGGACAGCATATATTAGTCGCGTCGAGCCTTCCCCCCAAGCCACACTCCAACACCGCATAATCCACCTTCTCCTCGGCATAAAGCTTGAAGGCGACGGCCGTAAGCGCTTCAAAGAAAGTAGGTTCCAATTTTCGAATTTTCGAATTTTCGAATTGCGAATTAACAAATTGAGCGATGGTGTCGAGGCGATCGTCGGCTACAGGGACGCCATTTACGAGAAAACGTTCATTGAGACGGACGAGATGCGGCGAGGTGTAGCGTCCCGTCTTAAACCCGAGTTCCCTCAGATAAGCATCGAGAATCACGCACACCGCCCCCTTGCCGTTCGTACCGGCTACATGTATCGCCTTGAAATCGTTCTGGGGGTTCCCCAGCGTCTGCGCAATCGCAGTGATAGTCTCCAGGCCTGGACGAATACCGAAACGTTGCCGTCCGGCGAGCTCTTCTAAAAATTTCACCAGACCTCAATCGCTACCGTTGAAACTGCGCTAATCGCATAGCCGATAAGCGCCAACCACAAGCCCTTATCCGTCAAGAGCAAGCGCTCGGGACGTCCCACATCGCCTTTCTTCCACGTAAGATACATATAACGGACGATTCCCGCCACCACGAAAATCGAGGTTACCCAGAGATAGGGGAAAGCGTGTCCGAGTTTCGACCGCAGCGTATAAGCGAGATACTCCCCACAGGAAGCTGCCGCCGTAATGAAGATGCACCACTTAACTCCATTCGGATGGTAATGCTTCAAGACCTTACGGGACTCCACCGCCGCATCCATCTCGCTCTTGCGCTTACAGAACGCGAGGAACATCGAAAGCGTAAACGTACAAATCAACAGCCAATTTGAAATATACGCCGTGATGATTGCCGCTCCGGCGATTGCACGCAATACAAATCCAATTGCCAAAGTCGCTACATCGAGATACGGAATGCGCTTTAAGAAGCCCGTATAAAGACATTGGAGCACCGTATACCCGAGAACCGTTGCAAAGGCATACACGCGAGAAGGTAGAAAAATCACCACCAACGCCGGATACGCAAACCCTACTGCAAACAAGACGAGCGCCACTCTTACTGCAGTCATGCGGTCAATAAGTCCCGCGGCAATCGGTCGATTGCGCTTTACCGGATGCAAACGATCTTCCTCCATATCCGAAGCATCATTCAATAAATAGAACGCACTCGAAATCAGCGAGAGCGCTCCTGCCATCGCGAGCGCCATCGTGAACGATTCCCCACCGCGCACGATATCGCGCTGGGAAGAGTCCGCTACCGAAAAGAACCACGCGAGCATCACCACGCCGTTCTTCGTCCACTGCTCCACCCTTAAGGCGCGCACCCAAAGTCGGATTTTCTCTACCATTTTATCAACCCCCAGAATAATGAATTAGTTTCCGCCTGCTTTTCATAAAAGGTCCAGAACTTCGACCAGTTACGATGCACCGCCGGTATATGCCGGATCGGAAAAAGCGAAAGTATGCGCGTATGATTTCCCTCGCGCTCATAAAAAGGCCAAAGCCGAAAGTACGAATCATCCTTACGCGATACCCAGAACGGAAAAACCCGCGTTTCATCTTCGTAAAGTTCCACCAATCTCCAGCCGAAACGATAAGTCGTATTGTGATGCTCGTAAAACGGGAAAATAAAAGTGCGCTCACAATCCGGCGTTTTCGCATGCGAAATCAACGGCGGCAGCGCCAACCATTGCTGTTCGCGTTCACGATCCACCATGCCGAAAAGCGGCCAGACCATCCATGAATATCCTGCGCCGGCGGTATCGCGATCTTCCCGATATTTCGCCCAAGTGACAATCGGCCAAAGCACGGTCCGGTGGTCGCTTTCGCGCTTATGATTTACCTCATAGAGCGGCCAAATCCCGAAACTGCCATCATCCCGCCAATGAAAGAAAGGCCACAACACCGCGTTCGTGGTCATCCACCGTTCCTCCGAAGGTCTCGGCATTTTATACTGCATCCACAAAGGCCAAAGCGCGAACTTGAAATCGTACATCATCAGGATATGCGGATGATACCCACCGATTGGAAAAAGTCCCGCGTAGTCCTTGCCATTAAACCAGAACGGCATTATCTCGAATTGAGAATCGCCTTCCGGATAGCGCTGATGATGCACAAAGAAACAAAACCGCCACCAATTCTCATGCGAAGTAAAAAAAGGCCAGAGGACGTCATCGACGTCCCCCTCATGCGCCACTATCGGTCGTAGCGCCCAGTAGTCCGTTTTCTGTTCGTAAAACGGACCTACCTGAAACGCCGTCGCCAATAAGGCCTCAATGAACACCCTTCTTTATCTCCTCGAATTCGCGTTTTTCGAACTCGGTAAGCGTGTCGAGCTTGGGCATTACCTTACGGAGCGAACGCTTCGCGCCTTTCATATCCCCGCGCATCGTCTGCACCCGCGCGAGCGACATATAGATTCGTACGTCCTCCTCGCCACCCTGTTCCTGCTTCGAAAGTTCGATCGATTTATTAATGCACTTCTCCGCCTCTTCAAGATTCTTCTGCTGATCCATCAAGATCACGCCCAAGGTCTCGTAGAGAATGTAGAAGGTAGGCGAAAGCTCAATCGCCTTACGGATATGGGTCTCGGCCTCCGCTAACTTCTCGGTGCGCCGCAATACTTCCGCAAGGTCATTAAGCGCCAATACATTCGGCCGCGCCGTATTCACCGCCTTACGCAGAAACGCTTCCGCCTCTTGGTACTGTCCCCGCTGAATCGCCATCGACCCCATTACATAGTTCGCCAGCGGCGCATTACGGTTCTTTCGCAATACTTCGCGCGCATGCCGTTCGGCGCTGGCGCGGTCATCGAGGGAGATATCGAGCCCGAGCACGAGATCCTGCGTGGCGCTTGCACCGGGACGCTCCCGCATCGCCGTTTCAAATGCCGCCCGCGCTTCCCGACGCTTCTCCACGCTATTTTCACGCATCAGCAAGAACGCCTTGGTGGTCTGCACATAATAGTCGTAGGGATTCGTCGCCTGTCTTTCCATCTCCGGCAAAATGGTATCACGGATTTCCGCCACCAACTTTTCCCGCTTGGCCGCATCCTTTTCCGCATCGCACTGCTGCATCGTGACCGCCGCCAAAAAGCTCCATGCCTGCAGGTCTTTCGAGTCCTTATCGGTGATCTTCTGCAAAATCGCCTTGGCGCCGTTAAGATCGTTCTTGATCATCGAAACCATCGCCAATTCCATTTGCGCGCGCTTGCCATCCGCCGGCGAGGTCTTTACCGCCCGCTCCAAATAGGCGAGCGCCTTCTTTTCGTCACCGTCCAGAAGTTCGAGGCGCATCATGCCGATCAAGGCATCATGATCGTCCGCATTCTTCCTAAGCACCGCCTCGTAAATCCGCCGACTCTTCGCCTGGTCATTGTCGCTCGCATACAAGGCCGCCATCATATTGAGTAGCGCCGAACGCTTGTCGCTCGCCACAAAGTCAATTGCGCGGCGAATCTGCGCGAGAGCGTCCCCGGGACGTCCCGAACGCGCCCAGCTGAAGCCGAGTCGAACAAACATATCGGGATTGCGGATATAGCCGTAGAAGGACGCCAAACGCCAAATTACATAACGCCGCTCCTTATCGTCCACAATCGCCTTGATGCTGCGCTCGAGGTCACGCTTCTTGGCGATCGCCTTCGGATATTTCTGGCCCGCCATTTCAATTTCATTGAAGAGCGCGCAGACGTTGTCCGGATCGATCTCATTCAAAACGCGCTCATAGCAGGCGAAGGCGCCGTCGTTATCCTTTTCATCCTGCAGCCATACGCCGCGATTGTTCGCCGTAAGGCCGAGGTACCTCCGGAGGGACCACCGAAGCCGCTCCACCGGATCCGTCGGCTTATCCGCCCGATAGCTGCCCCAGTCCTTCTCCACTTTAAGGAGCTCATTGTACTTCGGCCAGTCCGCCCAGTTCGCTACGCGCTCTGCATCGCAACCGAAGAAGAGGAATTCCGGCACCGGTTTACGTCCCGCCGAATACCAGATATCCGGCGCGCCCCAAATCGCTACCTGCTTGCCTACCGTAGGATCGACCGCGAACCAGTCCTGGACGAACGGCAATACGCCAAGCGTAAGCGAAAGCGCGAGATCGTCGTTCTTGGGTCCCCCAACTCCCTTGGCCTTCACGACCTCCCCCAGCGCCGTCAGATACATCGGGTCGAGATCGCGCTGAAGCGCCACGAGATTAATTTCCTTACCCCGCTTATCAGCCGCGATTAAAAGATGATCATCGAGCGTACCATCGGTAACGAACCAAGCGCGCTCCCCGAGATCATCGAGCACCCTATTCGCCACCTGATCGGCGAAAGCGCCGCGATCCGCATCAAAATCGAACATGTTCCAGAACGTAGCGAACACCATCACGAACGCGAAGATGATTCCACACGCCGCCCCGATTACCTGCTTGCGGTAGAACCACCAATAAGCGATGAGATAACCGGCAACCACCGCCGCATACGCGCTCGTCATCACCGGATAGATACCCTCCTCAAACTTAAGCGAACTCGGCGCAAGCGGAGTCGCGATCGCGAGGATTGCAGTGATGGACATCGCAATGTGGAAAAGCCAATGCACGAGCGAGGGTTTGCTGTCGTTGAATGCCCGCCAAGCCGAAAAGAGCGACACACAGAACGGCAACGTCGTAAACGCCGCGATCAGAATCCAGTTATGTCCGGAATAATATTCTTTAAATTCCTTCGCCGAAGCTTTGAGGAACGGCGTCAATTCCAATCCGAAGGAATTAAGCGCCGTGACGAACACGATAAGGAACATCCCCGCAAAGAGCGAAAGCGAAAGATACGGCTTTTTACCCGCATTGAGGTCCGCCGAGACAATCCCGACGATCATGAGCGGCGCAATTGCCATAAAGAGCGCGCTGTCGCAATAGCCGAGCGCGATCATCGCGCCCATCAACGCCGGGAAAACATACCTTACTCCGTTCGTGAACTTCATGAACGGCAGAATGAGCGCCATCATCCCGAGCGCCCAAGTCGCATCGAAAAGCCTCGGCTCCAAATGGCTCGCGGCTTCGCGTACGGCCGGCGAGAACATGAAGATAACCGCTGCCGAAGTACCCGCGATATAGCCGAGCGAAGAAGCGAAATATTTGGACTTCTCCCCGTGGATGAGACCACGGATAAAGAACGATACCAAAACGAACACCAAGACCGTTGCAATTATACCGGTAATCGGCGCAATCAAATTGCCACCGCCCAGCGCCCGCGCGAAAACCGCCATCAGCGGATAATCATTACCCGGAGCGATTTCGAGTCCCCGCCAACAGGCGATCAAATGCGCGCTATCTCCTGGGAAGGCATAACTCGCCATTGAGCCAAAATACACGATCGCCGCTACTACTGCGAGAATTGCGGAGATTAAATAACTTCTTCTCATATCGTCCCCTTATCTTAGATTTTCTTGAGCGCCTGCTTGAGATCATCGATGATGTCATCAACATCCTCGAGTCCCACCGAAAGACGGATCAGATCCGGCGGAATGCCAGCCTCCAACAGCTGCTTATCCGAAAGCTGACGGTGCGTATGCGATGCCGGATGCAGCACACAGCTCCAAGCGTCCGCTACATGCGTCGCGATACCGACGACCTTTAAGGAATCCATGAACTTGATGGATGCCTTTCGTCCGCCTTTGATGCCGAAGGTCATAACTCCGCAAGGCGCCGGACCATCAAACTGCTTCTTCATGAGCTTATGATACTTGTCTCCGGGGAGTCCCGCGTAATTTACCCACGCTACCTTCTTCTGCGTCTTAAGCCACTTCGCGATCTTGAGCGCACTTTCCGCATGGCGCCTTACACGAACCGCAAGCGACTCGAGTCCGAGATTCACCAAGAACGCATTGAACGGCGAAGGAATGGACCCGAAGTCCCGCATCAGATGCGCCGTCGCCTTGGTGATGAACGCGAGCTTCCCGAAGGTCTTCCAATAGCTTAATCCGTGATAGGACGGATCCGGCGCCACGAGTCCGGGGAACTTATCCGCATGCGCGCCCCAATCGAAATTACCGGAATCGACGATCACCCCGCCTACCTGACTGGAGTGTCCATCCATATACTTGGTGGTGGAATGCATCACGATATCCGCGCCATGCTCGATCGGACGGCAGAGGATGGGAGTCGGGAAAGTATTATCGACGATGAGCGGCACTCCATGCTTATGGGCAATCTTCGCCATCTTCTTTACATCCAAAACCGCCCCCGAAGGATTCGCCACCATCTCGCCGAAGAGGCACTTCGTCTCAGGACGAAACGCCGCGGAAATCTCCTTCTCCGATGCATCCGGATCTACAAACGTTACATTGATGCCAAGCTTTCTCAGCGAGGAATCAAAGAGCGTGAACGTTCCCCCGTAAATCTGGGCGGACGCTACCACGTGGTCCCCGGCATTGCAGAGATTGAGAATCGAAAAAGTCGATGCGGCCTGTCCCGAGCTCGTCAAAATCGCCGCGACTCCCCCTTCCAGCGCCGCGATTTTCTTCGCTACCAAATCATTCGTCGGATTCGCCAAGCGCGTATAGAAATATCCGGATGCCTTGAGATCGAAGAGGTCCGCCATGTGAGCCGTGGTATCATACTTAAAGGTGGTCGTCGCGTAAATCGGCACCTGCCGCGCTTCACCGCACTCGGGACGATACCCGCCCTGAACACACAATGTATCAACTTTCATACTGTTCTCTCCTAGGTTTAAATTTTAACTCCACACGGACACTTATGCGGACAGTTCTTACACCCGTGCGCACAGCTCCCCGGCATCGAGACATCCTCACCCGTCCAGCAATACGTGCAGACCTTGTCCTTCGGGAGCCCGATCGCCGCCACCAAATCATCCACCGTCTGGAATTGGAGCGAGGTTAAATTGAGCTTCTCGCGGATATATTCCACCATCCCCTTGTAGTCCTCGCCCTCCGGGTCCACATACTTCGCGATATCCGCGTTTTCGCCTTCTTTCCCACGGATGTAGCGCCGCGTAATGAGATCGTATTCACTCTTCGAGCGCGAGAAATTGATAAACCGGCAAGGATACAAAAGCGGCGGACACGCAATCCTCACGTTTACTTCCTTACAACCTTCAGCGTAGAGTCGATCGGCCTGCTTGCCGAGCTGGGTTCCGCGCACTACCGAATCATCGCAGAATACGAGCCGACGATCTTGGATGAGCCCCGGTATGGGGATAAGCTTCATGGAAGCCACCTTCTCGCGCTGACGCTGATCGGACGGCATAAAGCTTCGCGCCCAGGTGGGCGTATACTTTACAAACGGCCGCGCATACTTTATTCCTGCTTCATGCGCATACCCGAGCGCATGGGAAATTCCCGAATCCGGAATACCACAAGCCGCATCTGCCGGCGTCGGATAACGCTTCGCAAGCGCACTGCCGCAACGATACCGCGCCATCTCTACGTTACGTCCCTCGTAGGCGGACGCCGGATACCCGTAATACACCCAAAGGAACGAACAAATCGCCATCTTCTCGCCCGGCTCGATCAGCGTAGTCATACCCTCAGGCGACATCTCCACCATCTCCTCCGGCCCGAGCTCGCGCACATAATCATATCCGAGATTAGGGAGCGCACAGCTTTCCATGAGCGCAATCATCGCTTCTTCCTTGCGACCAATTACGATCGGCGTACGCCCGAACTTATCCCGCGCCGCATAAAGCTTACCCTCCGCCGTCAAAATCAGAATTGAAATCGACCCGTGCACTTTCTCCTGCACGAAACGGATGCCTTCCACGAACGAATCCTGCGTCGCGATGAGATGCGAAATAACCTCGGTCTGCCCCACCATGCCGCTCGTAGTGGAATACTGGAGCTGCGAAGAGTGTCCCTTAAACAACTCCTCCATTACCTCTTCGAGATTGGCGATGAGCCCTACCGTGCAAATTGCATAAGTGCCGAGCTTCGAGCACATCACCAGCGGCTGCGGATCGGTATCGGAAATTACCCCGATACCCGCGTTGCCATTGAACCGACCGAAATCATGTTCGAATTTGGAGCGGAACGGCGCGTTCTGGATGTTATGGATCGAGCGCTGAAAAACTCCGCCCGGCTCCAATACCGCCATACCTCCTCGATGCGTGCCTAAGTGGGAATGATAATCGACGCCGAAGAAGAGATCGCTTACGCAATCTCCCTTTGATACGACTCCGCAAAATCCGCCCATTTTATTTTACCTTATTTTTGAAGTTCCAAGATAGCGTCTAAAATATTCTCTAATGCCGAAGTATCGGCGTATTCTATAAGTCCCTTATCCACCGCCTTCGCAAATTCCGAATCAATCGGCAATGAAGCGACGGTTTTAATCCCGTGATTAGCAGCGATCTTTTCGGACTTCGATTCCCCGAAAATCTGATGCACCTTACCGCAATCGGGACACTTAAAAGCGCTCATATTCTCCACGATGCCCGCTACCGGAATCTTCATCATGTCCGCCATTCTCACCGCCTTCTCAACGATGAGCTGCACTAAATCCTGCGGCGAAGTCACTATGACCGTAGCACTAATCGGCAAGCTCTGAAACACCGTCAGCGGCACATCCCCCGTCCCCGGCGGCATATCTACGAACATCACATCCACGTCGCCCCAAGCGACTTCACTCCAAAACTGCTTCACTGCACCGGCGATTACCGGTCCCCTCCAGACTACGGGATCGGCTGGATTATCCACCAGCAAATTAAGGGACATTATCCCGATGCCCGTCTGACTGCGACACGGCAAAATCTCATGCTCCCCAGCCGCAGTTGCGCGCTCGGTAATGCCGAACGCCGTGGGAATCGAAGGCCCAGTAATATCCGCGTCTAAAATCGCGGTTTTGAGTCCCCGCTTAGCAGTGGCAACGGCTAAGAGTTCGGTGACCAAACTCTTGCCGACGCCACCCTTGCCGCTCATTACCGCGACAATTCGTTTCACGTTGCTCTTCGCGTTGGCGGGAACGACGAAGGACGCTTTCTCGCAAGATCCGTCCGCTTTCTTAGCGCACGAAGAGCAATCGTGATTACAGGCCATCTTAGAAGATTCCCTGTTCCATCATCGCATTCGCGACCTTGATGAAGCCGGCGATGTTACCGCCCGCGACGAGATCGTACCCGAGACCGTAATCCTTCGCGGCCTTGGCGGAAGCGTCGTGGATGTTCTTCATCATCTTCTTGAGCTGGGCATCGACTTCTTCAGCCGTCCAGACCAAGCGCTCGGAGTTCTGCGCCATTTCAAGCGCCGAAACGCCAACGCCACCGGCGTTTACCGCCTTCGACGGAGCGACGATCATCTTCTTCTGCTGACGGAGGAAGTTCAAGGCATCATTCGTAGTCGGCATGTTCGCGACTTCGATATAATACTTAACTCCCGAAGCGGCGATCTTCTTCGCCCACTCGAGCGTGACGTCGTTCTGGGTCGCGGCCGGCATGTAGATGTCGACATCCTTCACTCCCCAGCACTTCGTACCCTTCACGAACTTCGCCTTCGGATACTTCTTCGCGTAAGGCGCGCAATGCATCGGGTCCTCAGCGCGCATCTTGAGGATGAACTGAAGCTTATCCTCGGTGTTGACGCCATCGGGATCGTGAATGTAGCCATCAGGACCGGCGAAGTACGTAACCTTCGCGCCAAGCTGCATGGCCTTCTTCATGATGCCCCAGCCCACGTTGCCGTAGCCGGAAATCGCAATGCGCTTGCCTTCGATCGAGTCCTTCTCGTGCGCGAGCACTTCCTGCAGATAGTAAACCGCGCCATAGCCCGTCGCTTCCGGACGGATGAGCGAGCCACCATAGGAGAGACCCTTGCCCGTAAGTACGCCGTTCTCCCAAACGCCTTTGAGGCGACGATACTGACCGAAGAGCCAGCCGATTTCGCGTCCGCCGACACCCATATCGCCCGCGGGAACGTCGATGTCCGGTCCGATGTAACGATAGAGCGCCGTCATGAAGCTCTGGCAGAAACGCATTACTTCCGCCGGGCTCTTACCCGCCGGATCGAAGTCCGAACCGCCCTTGCCGCCGCCGATCGGGAGGCCCGTGAGCGAGTTCTTGAAAGTCTGCTCGAAACCGAGGAACTTGATGATACCGGGATACACATTCTTCTGGAACCGGAGCCCGCCTTTGTACGGTCCAATCGCGCCGTTGAACTGGCAACGATAACCGATGTTGGTATGGGTCTCGCCCTTATCATCCGTCCACACCACGCGGAAGGTGAACATACGTTCCGGCTCGACCATACGCTTGAGAAGGTCGGCCTTCTTGTATTCGGGGTGCTTATCGATTACGGGACTGAGCGAGCTCAGAACTTCCTCGACGGTCTGAACGAACTCCGGTTCGTTCGCATGTTTTTCGCGTACATACGCGATCGTCTCTTCGACGTATTTATTGAGTTTTTTCATTTGTTTAGTATTTTCCTTGAGTAGAATTTATCGTGGAAAAAATCGTACTTACTTCTTAATCTCGAAGCGCTTGATTACTTCTTCGGTAGCTTCCACCCGCTTGAGAGCGAGGTCTTCGTCCTTATTAGCGGCCTTAAGCGCATTGATACGCGCGAGCGCCTTCTCCTTATCTCCCGCCTGCGCGATGGCGCGCGCCGCACCAAGCTGAGCGGTGAGCGTCAGATAATGTTTGGGATTCGCCTCGGCGAACGCATCGAAAGCCTTCTCGGCTTCATCGAAACGTCCGAGCGCCTCCAAGCACTGGGCCTTGCCGACTACCGGCAACTCCGCAAAACCTTCGACCGGCTTTTCGGTAAGCTCATCATAAAGCGCCATCGCCTCTTCGTAACGGCCCGCATCGAAATAGCTCTTCGCGAGGCGGATCTTAATCGCGCCCTGCGCCGCCATTCCTTCGGTTTTCGCGACCGCATCTTCGATTTCTTCGGTCGTAAACGCCGAAACGAACGCATCTGCCGCCGTATCTAACTTCGAGGCCTTGTTCGCCTTGTAAGCGTGCCAGCCGCCTACTAATATGAGCGCGAGGGCTACATAGCCTACGCCGCGCACTACATCGGGATTTTCTTTGATTGCTTCCTTCAGGTTCATGGTTGTTTTTTTCCTTTCTCTTCGTAAAGATCGGCCCATTCATTCAGCACCTTTTCGCTGCGTTTTTCCGCTTTGATGAGGATGCGGTTATAATCGAGCGCGTCTAAGAAATCGTGGTTGTAGATAAAGCGGCTTTTGCCTTTCGCGGGACTCTTCGAAAGCCTTTTCACCGACTCGAGTAGCGTCGTTCCCGTGAAGTATACGCTCTTCGGGGACTTAAGCGCCTGATGGAAAATCTGCATTACTTTGCGTCCCGCGCCGTCTTTCGTCTGCTCCTTATACATCGCGGTCATAAGTACCGCCGCCCGAAGTCCGTTCGACACTTCAAAGCCCTTTTCGCTCATCATCACTTCGTACTGGTCGAGAATCTTGAGGTACTTGAAGGTCTTATTTTTAGTCCCCCCGTTTTTATCGATAAACGCGGCGAGTTCCGGTAAGAGATCGCTCATCAGTCCATGAGTATAGAGGAGCTTGAACGCCTCTTCGCTGTGTCCAAACGGGAAAAGCCTAAACACCTCTTCGCACACTCTCGGCACGGACGCCGTCCTGATCGCCGAGTGGTACTTATCAATCGCCGCCGCCGTTTTCTTCTCGATCTTAAAGCCGAGTCGGGCCGAGAACTTGATCGCCCGCATCATTCTTACTGGATCTTCCTGAAACCGTATCGCAGGGTCGCCGATCGAGCGGATGATCTTCTTTTCGAGGTCCTTCATGCCGCCCACCCAGTCGATCACCGAGAAGTCCTTGATATTGTAAAATAGCCCATTTACCGTGAAATCGCGGCGAAAAGCGTCCGTCTCGGGCGTGCCGAATTCATTGTCCTCAAACGGTCCTTCACCGGCATGTTCAATGATCTCGCCAACGCTCATCGCATTCTTCCGGAAGGTCGCCGTCTCGATCACTTTCTCGCCGAAGCGGATATGCGCGAGCCGAAAGCGCCGCCCGATCAAAAAGCAGTTCTTAAACGCGTGTTTCACCTCATTTGGCTTAGCGCTGGTGCCAACGTCGAAGTCCTTCGGCGCACGCCCCAGCAAGAGGTCGCGCACGCCTCCGCCCACGAGGTAAGCGATGTAGCCGAGGGAGGAGAGTCGATAGAGCACTTTCAGCGCATCTGGATCGATGTTTTTACGCGAAATGCAGTGTTCCGGTCGCTTGTAAACGACCGGCCCCTTACCTTTAGAGCGCAAAAATCCGAACATTAGAGCGTATTATATCAAATCCCCGCCCAAAACACAATACGCCTAGTTGACAAATCCGTCAAATATATGCTATACTATGTGGCATAATGATACGCCTTAAGGGTTTTGATTATAAATCGCCGTTTTTCTATATGGTCACGCTCAAGCGTCGCGACCAACTCGCGGCGTTTTCCGATATCGGCCCTAAGGGGCTGATCGAAAACGAGCTCACCCGCGCTTTCGATAAGGTGATTCGCTCGTTTTCGCTAAAGTGGCGCTGTCTTGAGCCAATCTCGCCCTTTGTCATCATGCCCGATCATCTTCATCTGATTATAAA
>R14__coassemble_420_pt1 | contig 30765 bp, 8 predicted proteins | sample R14__metabat2_high_PE_051 | metagenome-assembled genome bin R14 | reverse complement strand
GTGATCGGCGACGGGTTCTCGTCCCATGGACATAAACTCGCATGGGAGCTGGAACAGGCGGCGTGAATAATTTTCGAATTTGCGAATAATCGAATTGCGAAGTGACGCGGATTTTCTGACACAAGCGGGCGGATTTTTGATATAATACACATTATATGAAAGAGGAAGATGTAAACATCGAAGAGGAGATGTCGAGAGATTATATCGACTACTCCATGAGTGTTATTGTCGGACGGGCTTTGCCCGATGTGCGGGATGGACTTAAACCAGTCCACCGACGGTGCCTTTTTGCGATGCATAAACTCGGCAACGAGTGGAACACGAAGCACGTGAAGTCCGCGCGCGTGGTGGGCGATGTAATCGGCAAGTATCATCCCCACGGCGATACGGCGGTGTACGATACGATTGTGCGTTTGGCGCAGCCGTTTTCGCTGCGCGTACCGTTGGTGGACGGACACGGTAACTTCGGCTCCATTGATGGCGATGGCGCGGCGGCGATGCGTTATACCGAGGTGAGAATGCAGCGCGTGACCGAGGAACTGCTCGGCGATCTTGAGAAGGATACCGTCGACATGATCCCCAACTACGACGAAACCCTCGACGAACCTACCGTATTGCCGGCGAAGCTGCCGAACTTGCTCCTCAATGGATCTTCCGGCATTGCCGTTGGTATGGCGACGAATATTCCGCCGCATAACTTAGCTGAACTTTGCGACGGAATCGACTATTATGTGCAGAATCGCGCGACATGTACGGTCGAAGATTTGATGCAGTTTGTGAAGGGTCCGGACTTCCCGACCGGCGCTCAGATCTGCGGCTATAACGGCATCGCCAACATGTACAAGAATGGGCGCGGCCAGCTCCATGTGCGCGGTAAGGCTGACGTTGAGGTGAAGGAGAACGGACGCGAACGCATTATTATCACTGAGATTCCCTATGGTGTAAACAAGCGCGAGATGCTTCTCCACATGGCGGATCTTGTCAAAGAGAAGGTACTTGAGGGCATCTCGGATATCCGTGATGAATCGAAGGATGATATCCGCATTGTGGTGGAACTCAAGCGGGATGCAGTCGGCGAAATCGTCCTTAACCACCTCTACAAGCATACGGCGCTTCAGTCCACGTTCGGCGCGATTTTGCTCGCGATTGTGGGGGGACGTCCCAAAATCTTGAATCTCAAGGAATACTTCGAGTGCTATGTGAATCACCGCTTCGAGGTGATTACCCGCCGCACCCAGTTCGAGCTTAAAAAGGCGCAGGCCCGCAAGCACATTATCGACGGCCTCTTGCTCGCGCTCGATAATCTTGATGAAGTGGTGCGGATGATCCGCGCTTCGAAGTCCCGTGAGGAAGCCAAGCAGAAATTGCAGGAGCGCTTCAGCTTCTCCGATCTGCAGGTAAACGCGATTCTCGAAATGCGCCTCTATCAGCTCGTCGGGCTTGAACGCGATAAGCTTACGGATGAGCTCAATAAATTGCTCGCGGCGATTGCCGAATATCAGGCGATTCTCGCCGATCCGGAAAAAGTCTATCAGCTTATCCGTGATGACCTCGCCGATTTGAAGCTTCGCTACTGCTCGAAGGAAGATTCCAAGCGCCGTACCGAGATTGTAGCGGACGAGAATGAAGTTTCGCTTAAGGACCTCGTTCCCGATGCGCCTTGCGTAATTACGCTTTCCAACCGCGGTTACATCAAGCGCGTGGCGCTTACTGAGTACCGTGAGCAGAAGCGCGGCGGACACGGCATCAAAGGCGCGCAGGTGAAGGAGGAAGATTTCCTCCGCTTGGTATTCGTCGCCAACACCCACGACTCGCTCATGTTCTTTACGAACACGGGACGACTCTTCGTGAAAGATGCATACCAGATTCCTGAAGCGCCGAGAACGAGTTTTGGACGTCCCCTCATTAACCTCCTCAATCTGCAGGAAGGCGAACAGGTGTTGCAGCTCTTGCCGATCCGTTCGTTCGAAGGCGATATCGACGTATTCTTCGCGACTAAGCTCGGTACGGTTAAAAAGACCTTGCTCGGCGATTATCAGAACGTCAATAAGAGCGGCATCAGGGCGATCAACATCGACGAAGGCGATGAGCTTATCGGCGTAAGGTTGGTTAAGCCCGAAGAGGAAGTTTTAATGATTACTTCAGGCGGCATCGGTACGCGCTTTAGGGCGGCGGAAGTTCGGCGGATGGGCCGTACGGCTACCGGAGTTAGAGGTATCAATCTGCGCGGGGATGACGCAGTCGTCTCGCTCGATGTGGTGGACGATGCGAAGACCTTGCTCGTTGCGACCGAAAACGGTTACGGCAAGCGTACGGAATTCAAGGAATACCGCATCTGTCACCGTGGCGCGATGGGCGTTACCGCGATTAAGGGCGCGGAACGCAATGGACGCGTAATCGCCGCGCATTCGGTAGCGGATGATGAGTCGATTATTTCCATTACTTCCGATGCGCAGATGGTGCGTAGTCCCGTAAATCAGATCAGTGTTACCGGTCGCGCCGCACAAGGCGTCCGTCTCGTTCGCCTCTCGGAAGGCGCGAGCTTGGTCTCGGTCTCGGTCTGTGAAGGCGCCGAAGAAGAAGCAGTTGAACCGGAAAATCCCGAAGGAGAATAAACTATGCTCTCGCTCGTACTCGCCGCAATTCTCGGCACGCATACTTTTCAGGTAGGGGACGGTAAGTTCCTGTTGGACGGTAAGGAATTCGTCATCCGTTGCGGCGAGATGCACTTCGGGCGCATCCCGAAGGAATATTGGCGGCATCGCATCCAGATGGTCCACGCGGCCGGCTTCAACGCCGTTTGCGCGTATATCTTCTGGAATTTCCACGAGCAGACGCCGGGCAAGTATGACTTCACGGGGGAGAAGGATGTCGCCGAATTCTGCCGCATCGCCAAAGAAGAAGGCATGTGGGTGGTGGTGCGTCCCGGGCCCTACACCTGCGCGGAATGGGAATTCGGGGGACTGCCGTGGTTCTTGATGAAGGAGGATAAAATCTCGCTGCGTTCGTCGGATCCTAAATACTTAAAGCCCTCTGCCGCTTTCATTGCCGAGGTCGGTAAGCAGCTTAAAGATCTGCAGATTACCAAAGGCGGCAATATTCTGATGTTTCAGGCCGAGAATGAATATGGCTTCTGGGGAAATGACAAAGAATATGTAAAAACTTATGTGGACGCTTTCCGCAAGGCCGGTATCGATGTGCCGATTTTCTGTTGCAACGCGGTCGGTCAGTTGACGCGGGGTGTACCGGATGGAGTGACGGAAGTCGCGAACTTCGGGTCGAATCCGCAGAACGCATTCCGTAAGCTTCGCGAGGTGCATCCTCACGGACCCTTAATGTGCGGTGAGTACTATCCGGCGTGGTTCGATTCGTGGGGCGAGCGCCATAATGTGAAAGGTTCCGAGCAGTGCATGCGCGATCTTGAATATATGCTTAAAAACAAGGCGAGCTTCTCGGTCTATATGGCGCATGGCGGTACCAGTTTCGGTTGGTGGGCGGGCTGCAACGCGCCGTTTCGTCCCCAGACCTCGAGCTACGATTACGATGCGCCGGTAAGCGAAAACGGGGCGCCGCATCCGACGAAATTCGCGGCGTTTCGCAATTTATTCTCGAAGTACTTAAATCCGGGCGAGACGATTCCCGAAATGCCGGCGACAATGCCGCTCCAGTCGGGGTCCGCGCCGATTTCGGCGGTAAGCGCGAGCATTTTCAAGTATGTAGGGGACATCATCGACAGCGAAGAACCGCTTTCGTTCGAGCAGATGGATCTCGGGTATGGGCTTGCGATTTACCGAGCGAAGATTCCCGCCGGCAAGGGTGGTAGGCTCGCTGCCGATGTGAGAGACCTCGGCATCGTTCGGCTTGATGGTAAATTCTTAGGCTATCTTGATCGGCGTCATCCCAAGGAGACGTTGATGATCAAGCCGGCGGAAAAAGCGCGCGTATTGGAAATCGCGGTGGAACCGATGGGACGGTACAATTTCGGCGGCATCATGCATTCAAGCCGTAAGGGCATTATCGGGTCCGTCAAACTCGGCGGCGAGAAACTTACCGGCTGGAAGACCTCGGTTTTCGATTGGCAGCGTGATTTCGATCAGCTTAAGTTTTCCGCTAAGCCGAAGGCGATTTCCGGTAAACTTCCGGCGGGACGCTTCTACAAGTTCTTCGTCAACTTAAAGGCGCAGGATACTTATCTCGACATGCACGATTGGAAGCGCGGCATGGTGAGGGTGAATGGACATTGGATCGGGCGTTATTGGTCGATCGGTCCGACGCAGACGATGTATCTGCCTGGTTGCTGGCTTAAGGACGGCAAGAATGAGATCGTCATTTGGGATGCGGTCGGCGCGGAACTTACCGAAGCGAAACTTAAATGGACCGATACGCCGGTATTGGGTGAGATGCGTCCCGAGACGGACTATTTTGCGCTGGTGAAACGTCCCAAACTGAAAGAGCCGTTGAAAGATCCGGTGATGAGCGGCGAGTTTGCTAAAGGTAGCGCGATTCAGAAGGTAGTATTCAAGAAGCCGGTTAAGGGACGCACCTTCATTTTGGAGTCACTGGACGCTTGGGATGGACGTCCCTTCGCCGCGTGTAGCGAAATCGATCTTGATGATGCAGCGGGTAAAAACATTCCGCATACCGAATGGTCGATTGCCGCGTGTGATTCGGAAGAACGCGCCGGAGAAGATGGTTCGGCGGAAAATCTCGTCGATGGTCAAACGGCCAATCATTGGCACACCCAGTGGAAAGGCGGCGAACCGAATCATCCGCATTATTTCGCGATCGATCTTGGTAAGGAAGAAACAATCGGGGGCTTCCGCTTTACGCCGCGCCAGAGCGAAGGCGCGGGCAGAATCCGTCATTACCGCATATACGTCCGTTGATGCTGCGTAACGACCTGCCGCCGTTAAAGTTTCACCCCATCGAAATCAAAAAGATGTGGGGGAGCGAAGTGTGGATGCTTTCCGGCTATGAGGGACGTGAAAGCGTGGTCGCTTCAGGACCCTTCGCAGGGCGTACCTTAAGTGAACTTTTCGGGCGGAACTTTCCGCTCTTGGTAAAAATCTTAGATACCCACGAGCGGCTTTCGTTGCAGGTACATCCGAACGAACAAACTTGTAAGATTACCGGCGGGGCGCCTAAGACCGAGATGTGGTATGTGCTTACCGCGGCGCCGGGGGCGAGTCTTTTGGCGGGACTTAAAGTGGGCGTGGGGAGGGACGATTTGGAGCGCGCCTTTAAGCGGGATACGATTGAAAAAGTCGTGGCGCGGGTACCGGCGAAAACGCACGAGACGTTTTTCATCCCCGGTGGACTTGTCCACTCCATCGGCTCGGGCTACAAGGTGTTGGAAGTTCAGCAGACGAGCGATACGACGTTTCGTTTTTACGATTGGAATCGTCGGGATCCGTTGACGGGTAAGTGTCGGCAGTTGCATCCCGAAGAAAGTTTCGCCGCGATTGATTATTCGCTCCCGCAGCCGAAGGTAATTGCCAAGGTTCAGCATCAGGCGAATTCGGCGAAGACGGTGGTGGATTCACCAGTATTTCGATTTTCATCGATGCGCATTGATCGTCCCATGGAGTTCGACGCAACCCAGGCATTTTCGGCGGTTTATGTCGAAAAGGGTACGGTCCATGTGCGGAATAAAATCGGCGAGGAAGTCGTCCACGCCGGTGAGCTCGTCCTAATCGGCGGGAATCGTTCGTATTTCATTCCGGAAGGTCGTTCGGATATTCTCATCGTAGGTTTGAAGGAGGTAAAAGCAGTGAAAACCACTAAGGTCAAACGTCTTTCGGCGCCGAAAGCGGTGTCGGACTTCACTCGCGTGGAAATGCCGCTCAGAATCGATCTGGCGGGAGGTTGGAGTGATACTCCGCCGATCTGCAACGATGTCGGCGGCGCGGTACTGAACGCGGCGGTCACATTGGATGGAATCAATCCGGTCGTGGCGGAAGTAAAGAAGCTCGAACAGCCGAGGGTAGTGGTAGAGTCCGTAGACCTTGGTCGTAAAGGTGTAATTACCGATCGTAAAGATATTTACGGCGTGCAGGATCCCCACGATTGGTGCGCGCTCGTAAAGAGCGCCTTGCAAGTAAGCGGTTATGAATTCCGTGAAGGCGGTCTCCACATCCGAATTTCCGCGAACGTCCCGAAAGGTAGCGGCATGGGAACCTCGTCCATTCTCGGGGCGGCGCTCTTGACCGCGCTCCAGAAAGTTCGTGGACGCTCCGAGAGCTGGGAAACGGTCGCCGAACTTACGCTCAAGCTCGAACAGGCGATGGGCACCGGCGGCGGCTGGCAGGATCAGATGGGTGCACTCGTTCCGGGGGTAAAACTCGTTACTACTCGTCCCGGTGCAAAACAGCATATTGCCGTTAAGCGGCTTTCACCGGCAGCGGAAAAAGCATTCGCCCGTTATCTTAAAGATCGCGGCGTACTGTTCTTTACCGGACAGAAACGGATGGCGCGTAACGTACTAAAGGGCGTACTTAATTTCTACCGGCGCAATCCCGAAGGCATCGCCGATGCAATCGTGAAGGCACTAAAGTCCGATGCGGCAGTTTGCTATAATGCGCTCGCAAAGAAGAACTATTCCGCATTCGCCGCGGGAGTCAATGCGTATTGGCTTAACAAGAAGGCGCTTGATCCCGGGTCTACGAATCCCGAGGTGGAGTCCATCATCGCGCGAATTGCGCCGTGGACGGATGCGGTGACGCTTTGCGGGGCAGGTGGCGGAGGCTTCCTCTTTGCGATCGCCCGCTCGCGTGCCGCCCGCGTCAAGATGGAAAGCGTTCTCGCCAATGCCGGCAATGGCGGGCGGTGTTATCGGTTTAACGTGAAAGGATAAATAAAATGAAAAAAGCGCTCATTACCGGGGTCACCGGACAGGATGGATCCTATCTCTCGGAATTATTGCTCTCGAAGGGCTACGAAGTGCACGGCATGATCCGCCGTTCCAGCGTCGATTATCGCGAACGCATCGCCCACCTTGAAGGTCAGCCGAATTTCCATTTGCATTATGGGGACTTAAGTGACTCGTCTTCCATCTTCGCGCTGGTCGCGACGGTGCGTCCCGATGAGATCTACAATCTTGCCGCGCAAAGTCATGTGCAGGTAAGCTTTGATGTGCCGGAATATACGGCCGATGTGGTGGCGACGGGAGTATTGCGCGTACTCGAGGCGGTGAGACTTTGCGGACTTGCTAAAACTTGCCGCATCTATCAGGCGTCGACTTCCGAACTTTATGGCAAGGTGGAAGAGGTCCCCCAGAAAGAGACAACGCCTTTCCATCCGTATTCGCCTTACGCGGTCGCCAAGCAGTACGGCTTTTGGATTGTCAAGGAATACCGCGAGGCCTACGGGATGTTCTGCTGTTCGGGCATTCTCTTCAACCACGAAAGTGAACGCCGCGGGGAAACTTTCGTTACCCGTAAGATCACTCTCGCCGCCGCCCGTATTGCGCAGGGCAAGCAGGATAAACTCTATCTCGGCAATCTTTCGTCCCTACGCGACTGGGGTTATGCCAAGGACTACGTCGAGTGCATGTGGCGTATCCTTCAGCATGACCAGCCGGAGGACTTCGTAATCGCAACCGGCGTTCAGCATTCAGTGCGGGAATTCGCCCAGCTCGCTTTCAAGCACGCCGGCATCGACGTAGAGTTCAAGGGCGAAGGGATGGATGAGAAGGGCTACGATAAGAAGTCCGGTAAGGTCGTAATTGAAGTGTCGCCCGATTTTTACCGTCCCACGGACGTCGTCAACCTCTGGGGCGATCCGACCAAGGCGAAGGAGGTCCTTAAGTGGAATCCGCAGACCACGAGCTTTGAGGAACTCGTCGCGATCATGGTCAAGCACGATATGGAAAAAGTGGCGATCGAGCGCGCGGAAGAATCCATTCGCACCAACCTCGAGGAATTCTTGGAGAAGGGCATCGTAAAATGAAGACGTCCGATCGCATCTACGTCGCCGGACATCGCGGCATGGTGGGCTCGGCGATCTGCCGCGCCCTTAAGAAAGCGGGCTACGAAAATATCGTCACCCGTTCGCATAAGGAACTTGACCTCCTTGATCCCAAGGCAGTACGAGATTTCTACGCTACGGAAAAGATCGATGTCGCGATTATTGCCGCCGCCCGAGTTGGCGGTATCGGAGCAAATAGCGCCGCGAATGCGCTTTTTCTCTACGAAAACGAGATGATCGCGATGAATACGGTCTATCAGGCGTATCTCGCTGGTGTGAAGCGGCTCTTATTCCTCGGTTCGACCTGCATCTATCCGCGAATGGCCCCGCAGCCGATTTCCGAAAAGGCGCTGCTTACTTCGGAACTTGAAAAGACGAACGAGGGGTATGCGCTCGCGAAGATTTCCGGCCTTAAACTCTGTGAATTTCTCCGCCGCGATCATGGGGCGCTCTATCATTCGTTGATGCCGACCAATCTGTACGGTCCCGGCGATAACTATGATATCGTCCATGGACACGTCCTTCCCACGATGATCCGCAAGTTCGAACTCGCCCGTGAAAACGGCGACAAGACCGTTCCGCTTTGGGGCTCGGGGTCGCCGCTACGGGAATTTCTGCATGTAGATGATCTCGCGAGTGCCTGTCTTTTCGCGCTGTCGCTCGATAATCCGCCGGATTTAATGAATGTCGGCTCCGGAAGTGAAGTTACGATTAAGGAACTCGCCGAGGCGGTAAAAGCGGCTACGGGATGTCCCGCGGAAATTACCTGGGACGCCTCCAAGCCCGACGGCACCCCGCGTAAGCTTTGTGACACTACGCTCATCCGTTCCCTCGGGTGGCGTCCGGAGATTGACCTCAATACGGGGCTTAAGCTCACGGTTGAAAGTTATCGTCAGGAGCTCGCCGACGGTACGATTCGTCTCTAAGTTATGAAGCGCATATTCTTAGCTTTTGTAGGAATATGCGTTTCTTTTTGTGCATTTTCTGGTGATTATCCGCAGGTTTTCACTAAAGAAGGCGATATTTTCGCGGTTTCGGAATTATCAGTTGCCATCACCCAGTTGGTGATTTCGGTTCACGGAGCGAGCGAGGCGACTACGCGACGGATCATGGTCGAGCCGGGCAGGATTCCGGTAGAATATTCGGCGGAGGAAAGCGAATTCAAGGTTAATTTTCCATTATCCGCGCTCCAAAATTCCTTTTCGTTAGTGGCATATGGCGGCGGGGTAGGGAACGTCTATGTCACTAATGTCGAGGTTTTGGGGGTGCCGCTTAATATTCTGCCGAGCGCGGTAGCTGTCACTATACCTTCGGACGACCGTTGTGAGGTCCGTTTTCGCAATCCTGCCGGCGCCACCGCCGATAAAATTACCCTTTATAAGTTATCCGGCGGCGATATTACACTGGAAACGCCGATAAACTGTGATTTTTCCTCATTAACTAACACAGCAGGCAATCCTTTGTCGGTTACGAATTGTGCCGCGTGGAATTATCCGGAAATTGAGGGAAAAGAGCTATTTTTACCCAGTCATTCCCAGGGCATATTGCAATGCGGGGTGGGGGATCGATTGGGGACGATTCTCCTTCAAGTTTGTGATAATTATCAAAATGCAGTTTTACAATTTTCAGTCAAGCGGTGTGCCAACGATGAGTATTTCATGCCGGTAAGTTATGTGGTTCAATCCTCAACATCACCTGGGCAATTAAGCACCAATCAGCTGACCTCAGTGCTCTTACCGACGAACAATTTTGAAACTTACGAAATCAATCTTTCGGACCTCCCCGCCAATGCGCGGATCTTGCTCAATGCTCCACAGCCGAACAATGCGGTCAGCAACAAACGAGTGTGGTTTCAATCGATCAAGGTGATCCGTCGCAAAGTCGGTTGGGTAAGGTACGAGGAGATAAGTTCATATCAGTCGTCCGCGAGTGAATCGATGATTTGTGATTTCTCCCTCACGCCGCAGTTAGAGTATCAGGTTGGGATAACGGTGATAATCGGCAACGATCGTTCGCCGGAATTCTTCACCCAATCGTTCATCGCCTGTCGAAAATTCGGCTTGACTTTTTATCTGAAAGAATAAAATTTTTTCCCACAAGAGCGGCGTTTTTTGATATAATACTCTTGATTGGAATGATAAGGTCTCTTAATAGAGTCGTGGTAATGCTTATTGCCTTGGCGGCGGTAGGCCTACCCTTATACGCGCGCGCGAACGCGTCGCAACGCGCGCGTATTGTGTTTTCGGGCTATACGAAAGATTCCACGCTCAACAATTTTCCGTTGCTCGTGAAGCTCTCCGAAGCGACAGTACCGAACTTTAAGTACAGCGCGGCGGGAACGCGCGGCGAGGGCTTGCGGTTCTTGGTGGAGGTCGAAGGGGAGCTTAAGTCGTTGCCGTTCGATGTTGAAGTGTGGGATACCTCGGGCGTCTCGATGGTCTGGGTGTTGGTGCCGGAGTTCAAGACGAACGGCGAGATCTTCTTGGTGTGGGGCGATGAGGCGAGCGGCATCGCGGCGGGCTCGGCGGAGTCGGTATGGTCGGAGGAGTTCGCCGGCGTGTGGCACTTCAATGAAACGATTGCCGGCGAGGTTGCGGGCGCGACGGTCTCGAAGGACGCGACCGGTCATGGTTTCGCGGCGATTCCGCAAGGCTCGAAAAACGGCGATCGTTCGCTTATGACTTCCGCCGCCGGCGTAATCGGCAATGCGCGGACGATTGATCAGCGCAACACCAACTACGGCAACTATTTGCAGGTAGCGGATATCGGCGATCTCGGGAGTGACTTCACGGTATCGTTCTGGGTGAAGTGCGATGGGTATACGGGCTCCGCTACTTGGTTGATGCGGCGCGAGACCGTTGACGGTGAAGGCGGCTTCATGATCGAGCACTCGGCGGTCGGCAGGACGAGCGTGAAGGTGCGCGGTTCGGGTTCGGACGCAGCGACGGCGAGAGTGTTCGAAACCGATCCCAATCCGTCCGAAGGTTACATTTTCGTGACCTTCGTCTACCATGGCTCCTCCGTTTCGGTTTATGCGAACGCGGGTTCCCAAACGGTAAGCGGCACGATCGGTACGGTCAAGTATGTAGCGGGCGATCCGCTCTACATCGGCGGTGCATTCGCCGGGGATGAGTACTACTCGCTCAACGGCGCGATTGATGAACTGCGTATCGCGAAGGGTGCTGTCAACGCCGATCGGGTTTACGCCGATTATCAGACGGTCGCTGCGGATAATTTCGTCACCTACTCATCCGAAAGCGTTACCAACCGCTGGGTTACCGAGCCGGTGTTGATTAATTACATCTGGCCGCTTGGCTCGACGGATATGTTCGTGAACGGCGTGCCGCTCTTCGGCGGAACGCGCAATACTTATTCGAATCTTACGACGGGCGTTGTGTGGGATATTCTTCCGGATGAGCCGGGCTCCTACCATCTCGTCCATCGCGCGTTGGTCGATGCGGATTCGATGGAAGCGTTCGAGTACGACATCGAAATCGTCACCGACCGCACCAGCTACGCGCTTGATGCCTCGCGGGTTTTGTTGATGAACCGCGATGACAATTCGCTTTCTCCGATTCCCCACCAGGGTTATGCGGCGATTTATTCCGATGCGATCGTCTATTGGGAGCGCGGTCAGATGGATGAAGACGTGGTCGAGACCGATGCCGCGTTCAACTTGCAGCCGTACAATTTCTTCCAGATGAAGTGGGGCAACGATTCGAGCGTCCCGACGGCGAAGCGCGGCGAAAAACTGTGGCGCCTTGAGTACTGTCGCGGTGGTAATACCTTCCCGAAAGATTCCCGCCTTACCGCGTGGCCGGAAGGTGCGCTTAAGGCGCAGAACTTCCTGCCGTTCTCCTCCACCTCGCGGCGTAACTCGGCGGATACTCGCGCGCAGTTGCAGCTCCGGCAGGTAGGCCAGGTGGTGATGCAGAACCGCATCGGTTCGCAGGTGATTTCGCCTTGCTACGATGAAGGTATCGGCGAGATTTATTTCGACGCGGTGAACGGCTTTACGTCCATGACCAACATCCTCGAAGTAAGCATCGCGACCGGCTCGAATGCGACGATGGATCCGGATGCGACCACGGTGTGGAATCCGGTTGCGATGGAAAAGCTTACCATCAAGGGCGGCGAGGTTGTCGCGCGCTCAACCGAGACCGAGCTCCTCCTCGACATGAACTACGATGCGGATGGCGGCAGCGTGAAAGATTTCTATCGTTTCCGTTTGGCGGATACGACCTACATCAACTACCGTAAGCCGATCCGCTTCCGCATCCGTCGACTCGAGGAGAATGGACGCAACGGCGATGAGCTTGATGGCGAGGGTCTCTGCCTCGTGGATAACATCATCGCATCCGAGCCGTGCATGTCGGTGGAGCTCAAGAGCTGCGGTAATTTCATCCCCGGCGAAAGCGGAGTCGAGGCGCTCGGTCAGCGTGCGGGCTTCTCGGCGGCGTATCCGGCGGCGACCTCGACCAATCTCTATCCGCGGGTGGATGTAAATTATTTGACGAATGGCGTCCCGACGGATACTTCGGACTTCATCGTCGATAAGGGTCTTACGATCGCGTATCGTTGGCGCTATCTCGATCAGTCCATCGGCGCTTGGCATACCAACACCTTCACGGCGGTGGACGAAGCGCGCACGCATTTCCGCGCGCCCAAAGTGGAGGAGGACGTCCTCGCGAACGGTCCCGGTGATATCGAATATCATATCGAAGCGGAAATCAACGCGCCGGCGTATGGGTTTGTGGACTACACGGGCCTCGAGATCGAAACGCCTTCGGATTGGGACGAAGCGGTCCGCAAGGTCTCGCTCGCCTCGCCGTGGGAAGAGCAGCCGTGGAGTGGACGTTGCGGATTTGTTACGACCAACGAATTCCACAATCACTTCATTCGTCTCCGGAAGGGAATTTCCGAATTCGGTTCGATGAAGGTAATCGTCGCCTATACCAACGGGACGACTAAGGAAGTCTCGATGGAACTCATCGGCGATAACAAGTGGCGGGGACTGCTTGAAACGCCCACCAACTCCTGCGACCGGGCGAAGTTCTATTTCCGTGGGTACGATCAGGCGGTGGAAGATCCGGACTATCCCGGAGCGGAAAAGATCAAGGTCACGACGGATGGCGTTCCTTTCGCGCCGAATCTCGGTTCGGGGCAGACGGTAGTGGAGAGCTTCCCGTGTTCGGCGTCCCTCACTCGCGACGAAGTGACGATGGCGGAGCTGCCGATCGATGCGCTTACTGGATACCTTGAATTCACCATCGATACTTCGTCCCTGATTCTCAATGTGGCGCGGTGTGACTATCAGAATTTCGATCTTTGGGACGACGCGTACAATCAGCGCGATTTCTACAAGGGGTCGACGTCAGTCACCAACTCGGTTACGCCGTCCGTCACGAACTTTACGGCGAACTTCATGGCGACGGGGTGGAATCCCTCGATCGCGACTAACCGCGCTTGGCAAGAAGAATTTCAGCTCGAGTCCGGTCAAGGTACGGCGGGTTTTGAAAAGCTTATTTCGTTCACTTCGGCGCAGTCCCCGCGCAACTGGACGGCCGAATACGGCATGTGGACCTACGGTTACTTGGCGGTTGAAAAGGCGGCGGGCGATAAGTTCGCATTGCAGATGGAAGGCTGCGGCAAAGGTAACTTCACCTACATGTCGGCCTCGAATTCGCCGAATGGACTCGATACGATCGATTTCTCGGCGCGACTCGGTCAGTTCATCAACTTTAGCGACTTCGCTTATGACTACACCTATCTAAGCAGCGGGGCGACGAACTATACGATCCTCACCCAAGCGGCGTTCGATGAGATGTCCACCGAAGAGTCCAGTAATTATACGGGTGAGCCGTCGATTTCGCTCATAGGTTATTACCGTCCGAATTACGGTTGCTACGAAGCGCGCTTTACGCGTCCCGAGCCAGGCCAGATCAAGGTCGCGCTCTATCGTTGGAACCGCAAGGCAGGCGGCGGCTTTGTCGCGACTCAGCTTAGTCCCGATAGCTGGAAGTGGACCGGATGGGATCCAGGGAACAAGACCAATTTGATGACCATGCCGTTTTTAACCAATAAGCTTAAAGCAATCGGCGGATGTGCGGCGAATGCGCATACGGAGTGCTTCCTTACGATCCGCACCGAAGCGGATGGCGCGGTCGCAGTGATTGTCGGTTTTTCGAGCGAGAAGGCGTCGGGTTCGAATAGGATTTTGGGCAATAAAGCCAAGTATTATGTTCACGGCTATCGGGATAAGGATACTGAGAACGCAATCGATTCGGGAACTTACGGCTTTTTGATGTCCAACTGTCCCGGCGTTATCTACAAGCCGGAATTTAGCGAGCAGTTCTTGGAAAAAGCCTCCTCAGCGGATACAGCTTACAATACTTTCGTAACCGATACGACGCAGGAATCGTTCGCCGCCGGCGGTTCGGTTGATGTGTCGTCCCCGACCAAGTCGACGTTTGTGCCTTTGCGGGGTAAGATCAGCGAGAAGTATTCGTGGTCCATCCCCAGCCGGATGCAAGCGATCAAAGATGATGTCAATTGGGGACTCGAAACGAGCGATGAAGTCGCCCAGACGGTGGCGCTGCAGATTTCTCCCGCGGGTAATGGACAGTGGCAGACCGTTGAGGAAGTGAAAGTTAGCTCCTTCGTGAACGAGCGCCATTCGATAGCGGTACATAGTACTGAAAAGTGCGATGTACGTCTCCAGATGATGGGGCTCGATCAGGTGGATCGTACCGATGTCGTGCTCGATCGGGTGGAAATCACGCAGTGGATGGGTTCTTCGAACCTTGAAAACCGCGATTCCGGTTCCGGCAATTATAATGACTTCGTTTACACCGGCGGCTGGCTTACGACCAATATTACGGTAAATGCCGGCGGTTATGAAAAGACCTATCGTGAACTCGATCTTTGGACGACCCGCAACCCGACGAACGTCCCGACGTCGCTGCGTACGCCGCTTATGTCCCAAGGCCTCGGGATGATGAATATTGCTTGGCGTAATGCTGATGCGAATCTGCGCCTACTTTTCCAGGTGGCGACGAATGAAGTGGGTACGGGGACTCTTAAGGGAATTACTCAGGAGACTTACGATAATACTGACAATTGGGTGACGCTTGAAGTACTCGACTTCTCGCTCTTAAAGCCCTACGAACGCGTGAACGGTTCGCATAATTTCTACGCTAATTTGCGCGCGCCGGTGAGCGGGGTGATGCGCGTCGTGATCGATCCTACGGTCGCGGGCTATACGACCGGAGGCTTTACCTTAACCGAGGCTTATGCTCATGACTTGCCGGCCTTCGATTATCGGAGCTGGACCGGTTGGAATCTGCGCACGACCGGCTGGGTCTCGGATGATGTCGGCGGCAAGGCTGATCAGTGGGCGGATATCTTCGATGCGAAGAGTGGACTTTCCGGAATTCTCAACAACACGGCAACGGGTGATTCGCTTATTGATCCGCCGACTTCTTCGTATGCGCGTAATCCTCCCTACGTGCAAAGTCCGACGATGATGACGAACTGCATCGGCTATGTTACCTTCGATGCGCGGCTTTACGATCCGGATGGCTTCAATCCCGCAACCGAATCGAGCGCGGTTACGATCTGGGGCTGTCAGGATGGTGCCACTACCAATCGCACTTCGTGGAAGGAAATCGGCACCATCGAAATTACCAATCGGTTCTTTAAGACCTACTCCTACAAGATGCCGGCCGGTCAGGAATATCGGGTTATCCGTCTCGGCATCCGCGGGTGCCCAGGTGTGGATACGACTTCGTGGGGCGAGGCAACGAATCCGCCGCCGGCGCGAGTGGTCTTAAATCAGATCGTGATTTCCGAACGTCTCCAGCCGGTGCTGGCATTCCGGAATGTGTTCGCCTTCCGGAATGGACTTAACGACCTCCTCTTCAACACCAACTATTTAGTTAAGGCCGAACAGCCGCTCGTCAACGAACAGTGGGGCGTGCAAGGTGAGGTCTATATCGCCCAGCAGGAAGAAGAAGTCCAGCTGGAAAAGGGTGTCGAGGTTTATCTCCACTGGTTCAAGGGCACCTCGCCCTGGGGTTATGATAATTGGAAGGGTAAGCCCGTGGATGGTATCACCCACGGCTCGGCGTTGTTGGCGGAATGTACCGGTACGAATCTCGTCTTCAAGAGCTCCTATCAGGGCGCTGCGGAATCCGTGGTGCCGTCCTTCGAAAAGAACGGTCAGGTAGTGCAGTATATGCTTGAAATGCGCTATTATCTTGCGGATTCCACCGAGCCGACGTCGGCAACAATGCGTGAATCGGAATGGGTTAAACCGCCGTGGTATGTGGGAGTGGATTATAATCGTGATCTTAAGGGCGCGACCGGGGCGTATGCGGGCTATACGATTCTTGATTCGGTGAGTCCCGGCTGGGCGTGGATTAATGAAGTTAACCTCTTCGGTGGTTTCGAAAAGCCGTCCGATTGGGGTGGCAATAAGGATGATAACTACCAGTTTGTGGAAGTCGCGATGCCTTATGAGGCGAATATCTCCGGCTGGCGGCTTGAGTTTATCTCTGCTGACGGCACGACCAACTCCAATTTCTGTGTGTTTGGACGCGACAAGGACAGTAACGGCAATTATAAGATTCCGCCGACTAAGGATGAGCATGCAACGGATAATTGCGTCTTCCTGTCAATTGCGAACCCCGATTCGAAGGCGAACATCCTCGCAGCCGGCGGCGATGTGGATGGTGTCTGGGATACCGAAAAGTGGAAGAACGACTCTACCTTTACCCTCGCGGGACATCTCGATAAGGCGCGTCCGGTAGCGATGCGGCTCGTACGCAGTTCCGGCGTTATTGAACATGAAATCGTGGTTGCCGGTACTAACTACTACTACGAAATCGACCAGCAACACGGTTATGAGCATTCGCCGGAGAAATTCGCGCTTGATTTGAAGTCCACGGAGTCGGATGGCATCTGGTTCTCGCCGGGCTATGACGATATTGATGGACTTTTTGCGAATACCTTGAGCGTTACTAATAACCACGGCGAAACCGAGGTGGACTGGACGAACGGTGTACTCCCGACGCCGGGACGCATCAACATCAACCAGACGCTTGATCCTGAGCATCCTACCCCGAGCGGTTCGAAGGTGCTCGTTTATTGCTATATTGATACGCCGAACCTTACCCAGACGGTGGGTGAGAAGTCCGACACGACGGAAATGGTGATGGTCTTGGCGGATAAGGGCAGCGAAACGGGTACAAACATAACCTATAAGCTCGCTCGGTGGTACGAAATCGACTCGATTACGACGAATAATGTGCCGGTTGCGGATTGGGAAGGCAAGTGGGGTGAATTCACCTTCCCGGCGGCGGTGTGTGTCTCTAATAATATAAATGTACACGCGAGCGCGCGCGTGAGCAGTAAGATCGACGAACAGCTCGATCCTACCGACCCGTACTATCCGGCGGTGGTTGACTGGCTTACGAATGGTAAGACGCTTAAGGGCGATTTCGAAAACGATGATAATACGCTTCGTCTCTCGCCGATTCTCGATTATTCCAATCGCGGCGCGGTGACGGGGCTCTTGCCGCTTAGGGAGATGTACTGGTACGATATCGACCCGACGGCGGGTAAGGATCCGGTTACCAACGATTGGGCGTTCGTGGGGCACGTAAGTATGGCGCAGCGTTTGTTGGATGTAACGGCGGAATATCCGGGCAAGACGGGGAGTCCCGCGACTAACCTCTATTATGGCGTGTATCTCGCGATTACCAATCGTGCGGATGGTCGGGTCTACGCGCCGTATGTATTGCGCGGACTTGATTCGGGCTTTACCTCGCAAGATTACGCGGCGAAATATATCGCCGGTGAATCCACGAGCTGGACCAGTGTTACCTTTAAGACGACGGGTAAGGTCCTCAACGATCATCCGTTCAATCAGGGCTTCCTGCCGCTCAGTTGGTTTGTATTTGATGAAAATTCATTCTGTCCGAAAGGCTCGGAGAAGGAATTCCAGAGCTTTATCGAGATTGTTGATCCGTATTCTACGCGTTCGGCGGCGGCCCGTGAGGACTGGTCGGAATACCGCGGATGTCCGGTGTTGCTCTCGTGGACGATTGATACAACCCTTTGGAATGAAGGCGTGAAAGTACTCGCGCCGACTAATCGTTTGACTACGGTAACTAAAGATGCGGATGGAAAGGACTTATGAAAACTATACTTAAATCATTGATGATAGGTTCAATAGCGGCGGCGCTGTTCGCCGGTTGCGGCAAAGAACAGCCGCCGACGGAAGATCCGTTCGCTTATATGGATGATGCGACTTTCAAGACCAACATTTCCAACCAGGTCAATAAGCGCAAGGCGTTACTTAACAAGCGTATCGCCGCTGAGGAAGCGCTCGAAAAGGCCGAGAAGGAAGGCAAAACCGATTTAACCGCGCTTAAAGCCGATCTCGATGCCGCCCGCCAGGCGGTGGAGTCCAACCGGCTCGAAACGCTTGCCATCGTCCGTGCGCGCCTGCGTAAGGCCAAGCTCGACAACAATCAATCTCAGATTTCAAAGTAAAGGATAAGTACTATGATTAAGCACAACCTGATTACGTCCCTCCTCACGCTCCTCGCGTTTATGCCGTTAGCGGAGGCGTCCAATCATCACATCTACGAAATCCGTCCGCTCGATCCGACGTCCCTTAAGGTAGAAAAGGATGGCGCTTGGACTACTTCGGATAGTCCCCTCGAAAGCGGCGATAGAATCGCGTTCGTGATCCGTCTCTTGAACGACGGCTATCTAAAAGTCTCGCCTTCCGAGGAAACGGAAGCTAATCCGTGGTTTAAGCGGGCGATTACTGCGGGTAGCGAATCGTTGGCCGAGTTGGAACTTTCGCCGCTTTATATCGGCATTGTGGTCGGCGGCCGCACCCAGTGGGCGAAGGTCGAAAATGTGGTGCAGAATGCGACTTTGAAGTATTATACCGATGTAAAGTGCACTTACACGGTGAAAGCCGGCGATTTGGCGCTGCCGATTCGACTCGCGGTGGATACCAAGGGTACGCCGATGGGCCTTTCGGATACGGATGAAAAGCCGGTGTTCCTTAACTGGAGCGATGGCACGGGCGAAGGTTGGCGGATTACCAATAAGGATAGCGTCGAGCCGGACTTCTTGATGTGTCCGGAAGAATCTCTCAGCGCCAATTACGAGCAGCCCGAAGGTTATGAGCGTTTTGGCGGCAATGGTGATCTTAAGGAATGCGGCTTCTATGTTAAGACGATTGACTTTACCGATCGGGATGATAAGTCCACCTGGTACGTAATCGATGGTTCCGTCTGGCGCGGCATTCCGCAGGGTTCGACCGGCGTCGGTAAGCCGAGCGCCCCGACGATCAGCACGGTCGGTACGGTTACCGAGTCGACTACGCTTTATGTGTGGAGCGACAATCCGGATGTCGTAGTGCTCACCGAGGGTGAAGACGTTACGATGAATACTCCGGACAAGACCACAATCACTACGAAGGTGTGGTCGCTTAAGGTGCTCGCCGATAATACGATTCCGTATAAGATCCCGGTGAAGGGCGTAGTTGAGGGCGATACTACAGCCAACCTCATTTTGAGCCAGTATAAGGGCTTCCAGTGCAAGAACACGGGCAATGTCTGGGATGATTACCTTAAAGTCCCGGTAAAGTGCATCCACGAATTGCAGGCAAGTGTGGATGTTACCGTCTCGCCCGAGCAGTATATCGTTGTCGTCGAGGATATGAACGGCACCGCCTACACCAAGCCGATTGCGACGATTGAGGTGAACATTTCCGCGGGTTATACCGGCGATCAGCTTACCCTTAACTTGACGCCGTCGATTCCGCAGAATAGCGACCCCGATCTCGACTGGTCCAAGTATGTCCGTATCTCCGATTCGAGTGGCAACACCGCTTGGGAAACGACCGATCCGTTCGTCAAGACCTACACCCAGCCGGAACTTGAGCAGGGCATTACTGAAACGCTCTATGTCTACGCGCTTGGTGCCGACTATTACACCCGCCTCGGTGAGCGCTGCGTAAAGTTCACTCCCACCATCAGCGAAGATGCTGCCGATAAGCACTTCGTGAAGAATGCCGGCGCGCTCTGGTTGCAGCCCGAAAAGCCGGTAATCTCGACGGCGACGAGCTACACCGCGATTGCGACTAAAGATCGCACCTTTGAAATTTCCATTAAGGATAACTACAAGAACTTGATGGACGACGAGGGCTATCAGCTCTGGTATCGCCTCGATGATGGCAATGAGTTCGCCCAGCTCGAAGGCACCTATAAGCCGGATGATGAAGGCATTCTCCGCAAGGTTGAGGGCAATGCGCTACCTTCCCTTAAGTACGGCGTTGCCAAGACCTACGCGACTTCGTTCTATGTAAAGACCCCGAAGCCGAATAAGGAGAAAGATGCGAACCGCATCTCCAGTGAAATAATCACCACTTACATAACCGTACTCGCGGCGCCGACGGTGGAAGGTCAAGTGCAGCTCGCGAGCGGCGACTGGGGTAAGACCCGTGCCTTTACCGAATATATTGAAGATAGCGAATCGGCGGATAACGGTCAGGTGACGATCCGCGTGAAGTTGTCGCGGGCGCTCGATGTGGCGGACTGCAACGGTGCGGACGGTCTCTACGCCTTCTTGATTCCGGTCGCCGGTTCCGGTACCGAAGGTCGCTGCGAGGGCTACCCGATTTTTGATGCTAACAATACCGGCGCGAACGGCATGCCGATCAACATCGGCGATACGGAATCGGCTGAAGGCGAGATCTTCCTTACGGATGGTTCTGATACCAAGACCGGCAACCTTCTCAAGTTCAAGGTAGCGCTTTGCACCGATTCCACCTACGATGAGACCAAGGTGGTTTCGAGCTTTACTTCGAACACCTTCCAGCTGTATGTTAAGAACGTGAAGCCGACCATCCAGCAGGTCACGATGGGCGCGTACACGGTGGAAGAATCGGGCTCGGTTATCGGCACGGTGCCGAAAGGCGTCGCGAAGACCTTTAAGTTCAATGTGTTCGACGCCGACCCCGATCTTAACGCTGAAGGTGATGATCAGTTCCAGCTTAAGTACTCGATTGTTGACGGCGCTTATTCCGACGACGGTGAACTCTATGGCAATCCCAATAGTATTAATCTCACATACACTTTCAGGAGTCCGGGTGAAGCGACGGTTAAGTTGTGGGTGAAGGATAAAGATACTTCCAAGTTTGCTACCAAGGCTGACTTCGAATTCAAGGTGAATGTTTCGGCGAGTCCCTATATTACGATCGTCAACCGCGACAATCCGGATGAGAGCATCAACGGTACGACTTATAACGAAACCCAGGTGGGTGAGAACAGTCCCGCGCTGCGCATTAAGCTGAGCGAAACCGCGGTTGAAGATCTCTCCGTCAAGCTTACGATTGAGAACGAGGGCGGGGATGGTAAGATGGAATTCTCCGGACTTACCAAGGTAAGCGACACGGTCTACACCGGTACGATTCGCGCGATTGACGGCGTTGTCGCGTTCAAGTACTCCATCCTCAATGGTACTAAGAAGACCACCGATTATGGCTTTAAGCTCACGGCGGAAGTCATCTCGACCGGCATCGTTCCGGGTACGGCGAATATGCAGTGGAAAGCTTACTACATTACCGATCCCGTGGTGGTTACGGTTACCAACGTGGAGCCGACCTTGCAGGCGCTCGGATCTTACGAGCCGGGCAATGCCGAAACCAATGGTTATACTTCGGCGATTGGTATGGGTCCGGTGATTAGTTATCGCGTGAGTGATGTCAATCCCGACGTGACCCGTGGGCTCACCGTCGAGTGGTCGGTTGCCGGTGAAAGCATGGCGACCACTAATATTACCGATTCCGCCAAGTATACCTTCCAGCCGGAATTCACAGTTGCGGGCGACAATGTAGTTACCGCTACGGTTACGGATAATGATGGCGGCTCCAACACCTATACTTGGCACTTCAACGTCGCCGCCTCCAAGCAGATCGTAGTCATCGCTCACGGTCCGAGCGCGGGTGATACCGGTAAGGCCTTGGCAAGTCGCTATAATGAGGCGAAGGGTCTTGGTGAGGGACGTGTGATCGTCGTGAATGACGGCGCTTTCCAGAAGGCCGCCGCTTGGTGGCAGACCTGGAACATGGGCCTTGTCGGTTCCGCGCGCGTTGCTGCCGCCGGTTATAAGTGGACTAAGAATGCCGATGATGAATGGGTGGCTGATGTCGATGACGGTACGCTCTTCGGCACCGATTTGGCGATTGATAAGGATGGTAACGCCAAGAAGGACGGAACCATTACCGATTACTACACTTACAATGTTGCAGATCATATCAGTAGCTACCACTACGCCTGGATAATTACTGAAGCCGGTGACGGCGAAAGCGGTCAGACTACGGTCAGGCGCGCGATCTCGCCGGAAACCTCCACCAAGAACCGGATGGTGGATACGACAGTTGCGCTCCCCGATGCGCTTAAGGAAGGCGCTAATAGTTATCCCGACTCCTGTGCGGAAGCGATCTTCTCGCGTGAATATCGCGTTACCGATAACTGCGGCGATATCAACCAGGACGGCATCCCGGATATCTTCGCGAAGGCCTACAAGCTCGGATATGAACTCGCCGAAGATGGCACGATGACCGGCGATGATTTGACGGATGCCTCCAAGCTTAACGATGATGAGGACTTCCTCCCCGCCGATCCGCTTGCAGGTTACGGCATCGTCTCGGGCACTTCCAATACCTGGTCGACCAGTGCCCGTGCCTTTACGGCGATTAAGGAAATCCGCGGTATGCACGAAGGTCTCAACGCGCGCGACCTCTACGGCATTACCTCCGACCGCGACTACTCCAACCTCGAAATGGTCGCGTGGAAGAAGAACGGCTGCGCTGAGAAATGGACGCCGGAAAATCCGACTAACCCGACTAAGGACGATACTGACGGCGACGGCATCCCCGATGGTTATGAATATTACTATTGGTATATGGCGCACGTCGGTTACTGGACGGACGGCAAGGCCGATGCGACCCATAACGACAGCGACTTCGCGGGACATAAGTTCCTTACCGGTCACCGCTACAATGTGCACCATCCGGATGAATGGGATGTGCTCTCCTCGGAAGATATCGCCCTGGCGTTCGATCCTAATTCCAATAACGCGGAACTCAACAAGCGCGATACCGATAACGATGGTCTGCCGGACTATCTCGAATTCGTGCTCGGCACCAGTCCGATCGAGTGCGATACCGACGGCGATGGCTTGCCGGACTACTGGGAAGTAACCTTTACGGAGCTCGATCCGTGCAAGGCCGCGACCGATGGTCAGACGAAGGACGGTAACACCAACCCCGACGGTGACTTCATGGCGATGTGCCGTTCGACGGACTACTTCTGCATCTATGGCTTTGTTGCGGAAAATGGTCGCCCGTATTATCGCGCAATCGCTAATAACGATGACCTCCCAGCCATTCAGGAGGTGGAAGATGTCGACGCCGTCCGCTTGCTCAACGTTGGCGGTAAGCGTTATGTCTTGACCGATACCAAGACGGATCTTGCCGACTTGGTCGCTGAATACACCGAAGAAGGGGCGGAGACGAAGTACTTCCTTAAGAAGACGCTTACGTACAATCAGCTCTTCGAGCTTGACGAAAATGACTATCGTCGCGGTGGTGCGGAACTTACCGCGGGTACTCAGCTCGCTGCACAGGTTGAAGAGGACTTCTCCGACTACAAGTTACAGGTGCTCGCTAACGACACTACTACGCGTACGGTTTACGATACGTGGAAGTACGGCTACGACCAGACCTTCGTCCTCGGCAACGAGCAGCCGCTCTTTAAGGATGGTAAGCCTTCCGATCCGCTCCTTACCTCGTTCGCAAGCTACTCTACCGTTCAGCTCCTCCACTGGCAGGTTTATCAGTGGCGCGGCTTTGAGCGTGATCCGCGGTACGATATCGGTACGGGCTTTAATCCGCTTACCGCGTGGAATTCCAACCGGTACGGTAAGGTAGCGGACCGCTGGAATACGACCAACATTAACGGACAGCCGCATATACCGGTATATGCCGCTTACGTCGGTGATGCTGCGGATACCGCCAGCTACTCTACGCTCGACGAATACTTGCTCCTCAACTTCACGGCGCACGCTACCGGCAAGCATGAAAGCGCCGATTTGGAGCCGAACCACTACGAAGCGAAGAAGGCCTTCTCGGCAATCTTGGGCAGCTACACTACCGCGCCGACGAATTTGAAGAATGAGGATGGCGAGATCATCACCTACGGCGCCGACTCCGATGGTGACGGCGTACCGGATGGCTGGGAACTCTATGTAATGTGCGGTCCGGGTAATGCGGATGGAACGTTTAACACGGCGAATGCCTCGCCTTCGTCCCTGATGGGTCCGAAGAACGATAAGGCCAACCATATTAATACTACGTACCTTGCGACGGATCCGATCACCGGGAATGGCATTACGTCCCTCTCGGAACTCGGTAACTATTGCGGAACCGATTCCTGCGCGGTGTATGCGGATGTACCGTCCATCAGCAACGGTTCCCCGAACTGGATCAACAAGTTCTGGCCGACCGACCCGTGGTCGACCGATACCGATGGTGACGGCGTCTCGGATGTCCAAGAAAGCAACTACGGTCTTTATTCGAACGGCTCTGTCAGCAATGCGGTGAATGGCGTACTCTGGTGCTATGCCGGTGGCGGTATGAACCCGTGCTCGGTCGATACGGACTTCGACTGGCTCCCTGACCCGTGGGAAGCTCAGTATTGCGGCGGCTGGTTTGATGTAGCGAAGGTTCGCTCTGGTGAGCAGACGGTGACGCGTTGCCAGCTCAACGCCTTCTCCGATTACGCGGCGTATTTTGGCGAAGAGGATATCTTCTGCGGCGGTATGAATCCTACCCAGTACGATGCCTTTACTGAAGAGCCGGGCGATACGACATCGTTCTGTCTGAATCGCGACTACGACCACGACGGACTCGACAACTGGCAGGAATATCTCTCCGGCTTCTTGCGTATGTTCCGTTACGACGATACGACCTCGCCGTGGGATGTAGTTACTAAGGAACAATTCGCGGCGATGACCACCGCCGAGCAGGATGAGCTTAAATTGCTCTGGATCTACGGTACTAACTCCACTACCCAGACCACCTTCGATTCGCCGCTCAACCCGGTGATGTACGGGGCGGATGGTGAGTACGGTTCCGGTACCAATCCGCGGGGATCGTATGGCGCCTTTGATATGGCTACGGCCTACGGTACGATCTGCCGTAACACCTTCGATCCTTGCTATCAGCAGACCTACTTCTATCCGGATGGTCCTTACCACGCTTTGCGCCGCGCATTGCCGAATGCCAAGGCGTCCAACTCCTACCACGGCCGCATTCTCGCGAAGCTGCCGACCCATGGTGAAGACCTCTATCAAACTGCCGACTATGCGCCGACCGCATACTTCGGTTGCAATCCGTGCGATTACGACTCCGATGGCGACGGCATGGACGACTACTACGAACTCTACCACGGCATGAACCCGCTCTACGGCGGTGAGGCCGGTCTGGACTTGATTGCCGCCCAGTGGGGTTATATCAGCGCTACCCATAACTTCTGGACCTACTACTTTACTGAGAATCCGGATGAACTCCCCGAGAACCAGTGTGCGCGCGGTAACAGTGAGCAGTCCAAGCTTTATGACTTCCGCGTGTTCCCGTGGATGAGCGGTGACCCCGAGGCCGACCCCGATGGCGACTCGATCCGTAACGTGGTCGAATCCATCCAGGCCAACGCCCAGGCGAACAAGACCTGGCTCCATACGGACCCGACTCCGCTTTGGTACACCGACACCCACGATCCAATGTCCTTCGTGTCGCGCTACTATACGATCAGCGGCATCAACCCGTGGCATGTCATCACCCCGTACTACTTCGCGTTCGAAGAGAACGAAGGTTACGATTCCGACCACGACGGCGTGAGTGACTTCCGCGAAACCCAGACCGGAGCCGATCCGCAGAATGCGGACTCCACCCTCCGTCGTCAGGCGCTCTACTTCACCGGCGATAAGTCCGCTGCGCAGGTGCCGGTCGATGCTTACATGGATTACCTCAATGAGGAACTCTACTTTACCGAATTCACCGTTGAATTCTGGGCCAAGGCCGAGAATCCGGTTCAGGGCATAAGGCAGGTGATTATCGAACGCCTCGTCAACCTCGGGCCGTCCAACCCCGGTGATGTGGAAATCTTGCGCCGGAACTTCCAGCTCGGTATTACCGAAGAGGGCTTCTGGTATGCCGCTTACGATCCTTCGGGTACGGGCGATACCGCTAAGGAAGAAGTCCTGGCGAAGAGCCAGCTCCAGGCGACCGCCAACCAGTGGACGCATATCGCCGCGACTTACGACGGCGAGACCCTTAAGCTTTTCGTGAACGGTGTTGAGGATGGTACCCAGGCCTCGACTTCGGCGCCGGCTACCCATGTAGGTACGGCTGATAGCCGCCTTGGGGATATCCTCTGGAATCTTGAGGACTTCCGTCCTACGATCAATGGTGTCAAGTTCGATACCTTCATGGAGACCTATGCTCGGATCCGTTCCTTCACCCTCGGCGCCGCTAACCGCAGCACCGATACGATGAACCTCTTTGACGACGCCAACGCCGGCTGGGTAAATACGGAAACGCAGATTCAGAACTACTCCAACTTCTATAAGGGCTGGCTCGACGAAGTGCGTGTTTGGGATGGTGCGCGTAGTGACACGCAGATCTCCCAGAACTACAAAAAGCGCTTCACCAAGGACGATATCGCGGATAACCGTCAGCAGGTTTATACCGCGCTCATCAAGAACGGCTGCAAGCGCGATATCAATCAGGCTCGTGCGGAAGGTACGCTCCCGCCGGAACTCGCCTATCACTATTCGTTCGACGGCTTGCTCGGTGCGGCGGAGGCGGATCTCCTCGCGACCTCGCCCTACGGCTTCTCGACCGTCTCCACTACGATTGACGCCAAGGCGCCGCAGAGCCGTCCCGATAACTGGGTCTCGCCGCAGTGGGACGAACTTAAGGTTACCTCGCGTACTTATTCCGACCACGCCTATATTCCGTGGATTCCTAACACCGTCGCCCACCTGCCGCGTATTGACGGCACCACCTGCGACTCGATGTACTGGGCCGAGAACTGGTCGGGACGCATCTTCGCGCAGGAGGCGGACTATAATTACTATGCCTTCCCGCAGGTTTGCGAACTCTACACTCAGGTCCATCCGATTACGGTCTCCGGCCGTCGTGATACTCGACTCTATCTGGCGGTGATGCACGACAAGACCTATTCGAGCGACATGACCAATCTCTATAAGTTCGTCGAGCGCGTGCAGTCGCTTAACGATACGGACCTCCTCCCGCTCGGCAATACCTTCGTCAAGTACACGTCCGACATGTGGGATGGTCAGGGTGCGTCCTCAAACTGGGAAGTAACCGGTACGGACGATAACTTCAACAACCTCGCCGATTGGTGGGAAAAGCTCGTTGTCAATAACGCCGACTATACCGATAAGGATGGTAACAAGCTTACTTCCATCAACGATATGGTCTGGAACGATGAGATCATGTATCACGGCATGGCGATGTCGCTCGGCACTGCGTATAAACTCGATCTCAAGAATGGTGCCCACAGCACTGCCGAAGGCGGCGTGTTGGTAGATAGCGCTCGTGAACAGCAGAGCGACCTCAACGACAACAACATTCCCGATTGGTGGGAAGAGCTTTATAATATTACTTCTACCGGCGGCGATACGGATAATGACGGACTTTCCGATTACCAGGAATACGTTGCCTCGTTCGGTTCTACTCGTTATTACAATGTTCTCAACGGGCTGCCGATTAATTTGAGTCCGATTGCGCGTCGTTCCGGTGGCAATGGTCAAACTGTATCGGATTATTTTGTGGTGGTGACGGACGCCGTTCACGGTGTGACCGGTCGTTATCTCGGTGAGATTTTCAACGATCACGACTTCATGGAAGACGTAATCGAAAATTCCGGCATTGTCAAAGGTACAAGTGATAGAGTCTACGATCCGCATCGTGATTATGATGGCAACGGCTGGGATAACTGGTCGGAAGTTCGGGCGAGTTATAATGAGGCCACCTGGGAACAGGTCGGCGTAAGCTCGAATTTGGTTACGCACACTTTTGACGGTTCTACTACTGAAGGATTTGCCGAATGGCAGACTTGGTTGAATGACACATATTTTACCGGCAAAGAAATTGTGCAAGACATCAAGACCCAGTCGATAGGTTGGGATTCGTGGAACGATGTGACTGAGTGGGGTGCTGAAACTAAATTCAATGGATACCTTTATCCTTCTACGGATCGGCGTGTTCAAATCGAAGCGTTTACGCAGGAGCCGATTATGGCGTATGGCGGACGGCCGCAGCCGAATATTGATCTTACGGTCCTCTTCCCACACAACTTTAATACTTCCTCCGCGAGCAACGGGACTTCGGTGACGGTTCTGGCCTATACCGATAAGCAAAAGATTGAAGCCTCTTGGAGCTTTGAGATTACCGCTACGGATATCGCTAACGGTTGCGTTTCTAAGACACTTGCCGCTGCGAATTGGGGGTATATTCGCCAAGGTAAGAATACCTTCTGTGTGATGATTAATGATGATGCCACTGGTTTCTTCGGCACCGCTACTGATGTGGATGTCGGGTATGATCGGGTGACGAATCTGCGTATTGAGCTTGCAGAGGTGGGCCCAGTCATGCCGGTGGTGGCGCTTGGCACTGATGGTACTCGTACTATTCGCATTATCCGTAAGGCGATTAATGGTCAGACCAATATTCGTCAGCGTACCTTGTTGGTACAGTCGTTCGTGTTGTCGGATCGTAACTTCTTGCATGAAGGCGATATCTATGCGACCGGCGATCTGGGTCTGGATTGGAAGTATCTTGTTGAGGATGCTACTAACTTGACGAAGAGTGTGGATGCGATTGCGAGTGTCGCTTACGATATTGAGGATCTGGCGGCGAATTCCACCAATCGCGTGATCAAGTCATTCACTAACGTTTATCATTCGGTCCGTTCGTATGCGAGTGCGGAGTCGCCGAAGGGCAATGCTCCGGTGTATTCGGCGGCGCCGACGTTTGAGTGGTCGAGTTCGGATGAGACGATGACCTCGTTCGATTTGCAGATTCTTGATGCGGATAAGAAGGTAATCTTTGATTCCGGCATTAAACGTTTGCCGGCGTCGTCCAGCTGGACGAAGGATAGCAAGGTGCGCGAATATACGCCCGCGCTTTATGTTGGTGACAATATTATCACTAACGGCGTGACCGCCACCAATATCTTTGAGGACGGCAGCAATTATTTCTGGCGCGTGGCACTTTGTAACTCTAAGTATCAGACGCTTGAGGATGCGGCCTTCTGTGAGCCGGTGCCGTTTAAGGTTGATATTGTAAATGACGGGAAGGAGACCGGTTATGGTAGCTGTGGTGCGGTGGTTCGTTATTTCGGCCCGTACAAGGATTTCACTAATGAAAATGGTATGAGCCGTGTGGTGGTAGAAGCGTTCAAGACGGCAGACTTCACCGGCCAACCCATTGCCCGCATGCATTTGAACGATTTCACCGCGCTTAAGGATACGACGGTGGATCCGACCTCGAAGGAGAACATCAATGTTCGCTTTGCTGGTATTGAACCAGGTAACGTTTATCTGCGCGCGTTTATTGATAAGAACCTTAATGGCGTCAAGGATGACGGTGAGTCGTGGGGTTATCTCAATGCGCAGGATACTGGCCGTGACGATATCTATTCCGCGGTAGCGCTGGAAGTTACTGGCAAAGTTGGGAAGTGTCCGTTTGGTCCCATCTATATTGAGGATACTGATTTCAATAACAATGACATCGCCGACATTCTGGAGGACAGTTCCTTTGGCGAGCAGGAGATCGTAGATACCGATAAGGACGGCCTTTCGGATGCGGATGAGCTCGTTTATGGCACCGATCCTAACAAGGCCGATAGTGATGGCGATGGCCTTACTGACGGCGAAGAAATGCTGCTTGGTAGCGATCCGCTCACAGCCGATAGTGATGGTGACGGTCTGCCCGATGGTTGGGAATTTGCGCGTGGTACCGATCTCTTCATTCAGGATGCCGACACTGCCATGACTGGTGATGTGATGGCGTATGCGGAAGTGAATGCGATACTTTTCACCACCGCCGATGAAAAGGTCTATGCGTTGCTCGAGCAGAAGGATGAGCTCACTAACGACATTGTGACCGATAATGTGTTCTACACGACCTTCACGCTGAACGGCATTACCTATGTCGGCGCGAAGGCGGCGGATCAGGAAGCGATCAAGAACGCGTATCAGAGCGCGGTGGTCGCGCCGGTGACGCTTATCCACTCGGCGGTGTATGACTGGTTCGGCTTCGACCAGACGACGGCGCGTTATCTGGAACCGGAAGGTACGAACGAGGTCGCGTCCGTCAATACGGCTCCGTTCACGGCGGCATTCAAGTATCTCACTCAGATGTATTACCTGCCGGAGGTTGACGCGGCGAATGCTGCTCAGTTCGAGTTGGCGTATGATAAACTCGACTCCAACACTAACTACATTCCTGACGGTTACGAACTTTACATCCGTTACGCGGCGGATCAGACCTTTAAACCTGAGGTCATCCGCAATGCGATGAACTGGTCCTTCGATCCGTACGATGAATATTATCTCTACGATAATTATCTCTCGGATGAGTTCAAGAAGTATATCGCACCGGTTGATAACGCGAAGGTGATC
>R14__coassemble_410_pt1 | contig 31336 bp, 32 predicted proteins | sample R14__metabat2_high_PE_051 | metagenome-assembled genome bin R14 | reverse complement strand
GTATACTGACCCATGCCCTATCAGTATACTGACCCCACCCTAGTCAGTATACTGACCACCACCCAGTCAGTATACTGACTCATCGCTTATATACATCGCACTCTACCGGCGCCCGCTTGCCAATAGCGAAAATTACTCAGAAATACCATTCGCCGGTTTTATCCGAACCCCTGAAGTGTTGCTTGACGAGAGCGAATGATTTTTGATATAATACGCGCCGTTTTGTGAAGCCGGGGTGGCACAGTGGTTGACTGCGCCTGATTTGTAATCAGGATCCCTCGGGACACGTCGGTTCGAATCCGACCCTCGGCTCCAACATGGACGCGACAATCATCATGATCGCCGCGATCGTAATCGCACTATCGGCAACATTGAAACACGGAAAATGCGAGCGGCCGAGATAAAAGTCGAATAGATCGATTACATACCCGCGCCAAAGCCGATCGATGAGATTACCGATAATGCCGGCATATAAGAGCGGCTCCGCAGTACGCACCATCCACGCCAATTTACCCGATGATTTGAACACCTTATCGCGTTTCCAGATCAAAAGTCCGAGCGCCACCAGCCCGAAAACCGCAAGCGGCCAGACATGTCCCTGGAACATTCCCCACGCACACCCGCGGTTCTCCACATACGCGAGATTGAAAAATCCCGGAATTACCGAAATCGCCGCGCGGTCCTTTAAGTAACCGGCGGCGAGTTCTTTAACGACCGCATCCACCAGCACCAGATTGGCGACTACGACGAATACGGTTAGGAAACGCTTCACTTTCCGCCGCGCTCCATTGCGTTCTGACATTCCATGCAGGTCAAGACGAACGGCTGGTTCAAGAGCCGCTGCTTACGGATAAGTTCCCCGCAGGAATTGCAGATGCCGTAGGTGCCGTCCTCAATGCGGTGCAAGGCTTCGTCGATCTGCTGAATGGTGCGGTTGATGTTCCCCATCTGACCGAGCGCCTGCAACCGGAGGGTCTGCGCGGTTCCATCACCGCCATCGGCCTCGTGATCATCGGCTTCGTTGAAGCCGGTCGCCTTCATCGCATTAACGCCGCCGACCGCCGCCACGCGCGCTTCCAAGAGCTTGCGCTTGAACTCCTTAAGGTCCGCCGCCGGAAACTTCACCGTTTCCGCGCCCTGCTTACGGGTCACGGGACGCCTCGTAAGCTTGATGTCATCTTCCACCACCGTTTGCTTCTTAGCGGCATTCTTCTTCATCTCCCGCGCGATATTCATCGCGAACGCCACCGCCTTCTCGGTATCGACCGGCACGAAGGTCTGTTCGACCGGAGCCGACAACTGTACCGGCGAGGGACGTTTCATAATCTTCGGAGCAACACGATTTGCACGCCTACGAACCTTCTTCGCCGGCTTGAGCTTACGCCCGTTCTTACCCCGAAGCACCACTTCTTTCTTTTTAGTCGCCATAATCAGTTCCTCCTTTGCTTAGGGTCAAATCTGAATTCCCGCAGGAAGTTTCATCCACTCCTTGATATCGTCCGAGAGCGGCTTGATCTCCTTAACCGTCGCGAAGGTAAGATTACCTTCCGCATCCGGGAGCTCAAAGTCGTCCCCGACCTTCTTGCCCATGAGATTCATCGCCACTTTAGTCTTGGAAGAGATAATTCCCTTATCGAGATCGTTATCCCACTCGCCGAGAATCGTCCAGACCTTCTCACCGGTCTTAGTCTCGCAGATAACCGTAACGCCCGGCATCACCTCATCGGTGGTCGCGTCGGCGAAATCGCCCGGCTTCACCGCCTCGAGATCAGCCTGCATCAACGTCTGCTTCTGCATCAGCGCACGCTGTTCATCCTTCGCATACTGATATTCGGCGTTTTCGGAAAGGTCACCGTAGCTCTTGGCGAATTCGATACGCTTCACGTTCGCGGGCATATCCTCATTAATGAGCTTCAAGTATTCGGCCTTCTTGAGTCCGAAGCTGCGGTACGAAGTAATACGCGCGTATTCTTTCTTCTTCTCCACCACTACGATGTGCGATTTAAGCTCCGGCACGAGATTGGTCATGCGCATAACCGTCGCATGATGCGTCGAAGGATCCCACGCGATGGACGCCTGGAAGCGCTCGAAGAACATCGACTGTTCCTCGGGGTTAAGCCAATCGAAAATCTTCTTAAGCCAGTTCTTATCCCCGAACAAGCGACGGATGATGTTCTGCATCCTCAAAGTCTCGCCGCCTTGACGTCCCTCACCAAGCGCGATCACGTGTCCAAGAATCAAGCTTAACTTCGGGAGCTCCGCCCATTCCTTGAACTGCTCGTACTTACCGGCAACCAAGGTCGTCAAAGTCGCGGGACACTTCGCCTGACGGAGGTAATGACCGATATAAGTCCGGCAAGGTCCCTCACCGCCAAAGCGCGAGACCACTTCCTGTACGGCGGTAAAGCAGAATTCCGGAATCGCCTTGTAGAGTTTTTCCTTCGATTCATCATCACACGCTAAGAACGCAATCATCGCGCCCACTTCGCGCGCCGGCAACGTCGCTGCCGCCTTGATGTAGCGCTTGCGGTCCCAGAGATACGCACGCATCTCATCCGCCGGCGGATTGGTGAAGCCGCGATCGACGATTTCACACGCAATCCGGGCATAGAGCGCGTCATCCGTCATCTTCGCCGCCGTTACCGCAAAGAGCAACCGCTCACCGATACGCGCCTTCGTAGCATCATCGGACGTCTTGAACTTGCCCTCGGCGACATACTCACGCTCGGACGACAATATCGCCTTCGGATCGGTCTCATGACAGAAATTGGTGAGCCAGCTATCGCCGTAATCTTCCGCGGCACTCTTTACTTCGATCGGATCGGTCTTCCGAAGCGGAATCACCACGCAGGCATCCTTCTTGAGCTCTACACGGGCTCTATCCCAATAGGCCTTCCAATTGATTTCCTTTACAAGCCCGTGCTTCTCACAGAAGGTCTCGAGCATGATGAGCGTCATGGAAGAACCATTGGAAACGATTACCTTCTTGAGGAATTCACCGGGGTGATCCTTAAGGAGCGCCTCATAATCCGCCGGCGCTACCTGCCGGAGGACGAGGATATGGTCCTTCGGGGCCGGCTCAAGCATATCGCAAGCCGCCGCGAAGGTGAATTGATGGCCCTTCTTGGTCTTGAAATCCACCGTGACACGCTTGTAGAAATAATCGATCTTTTTGACCGTTCCTACGCCCCAAGTATCGTTGATTACGAGTGCGCCGCGCTCCCCGGGCACATTCGCATTGAACGCCAAAAGCTTCTCCAACCAGAGGAGGGACTCCTCAAGCGGCTTCAAGCCGAACTCGACGCCATCAAGGAAAGCAAGAAGAAGACGATCCTTAGTCGTCTTCTTCAAAGCATCCTTCACTCCGGCCGGCGAGAGTTTCTTCGCCAAATCCGCCTGGTTCTCACGGACGATTTTGAACGCCCCGTCGAAGTCCAGTTTTTCTGCACATTCGTTTAATCCGTTTACCAACGCTTCTGTATCAGCCATTTGTATCTCCCTTAAAAATTGAAGTGGCGTGTATTATACCATATTCCGGACGCTTCTTCAATACGTCCGCGAACCCAAAAACCGTTGAACCCGATCCGCTCATCATCACGTTTTCCGCTCCCGCCTCGATGAGCCACGCCTTCGCTAGCGCGATTTCCGGATGAAGCGCAATCGCCGCGCGCTCCAATGAATTCGGCGTTTCGCCGCCCATCCGGTCGAAGGCGGCATATACTTCTTTCGTTGAGGAATGCACCCCAGGATTGAAGAGCCAGAGCTTTTTCCCCTCAAAGGCGCTTACCGTCGAATGGTCGAGTAGCGACACCTTTTCCCCGCGACCTTCCATCAGTACGGGCCTTCCGTAATGCTGGGCGAGCACCAGCGCGGGAACGTCGCTACCGATCTTCGCCCCGAGTTCCGCGAGCTCCTCCGGCGAGTGGTTAAGCGCGTAAAGTTCATTGAGTCCCCTTAATACCGCCGCCCCATCCGCACTGCCGCCGCCCAAACCCCCGCCGACGGGGATATGCTTTTCGACATGGATCTTCGCTCCTACTCCGAGGAGCTTCGCCGCCTTGACGCAAAGATCGTCCGGATAGCCGGTATCGGACGAAACCCCTTCCGCCTTTTCAATCTCGATCAAGTCGTAAAGGTCGATCGGCACCACGATGCTGCGCAAGGGATGATAGCCGTCCTCGCGCAGCGGAAACACCTCCAGTGTGAGGTTTACTTTTGCGCGGGCTTGGACTTGCACTTCGGCTTCACCATTTACTTCTGAAGGTCTTTGATGGCGGAGTGGACATTCGCGAATAGCTGCTCGAGCTTCGCCTTCGGAATCGTGGAGAACGCGAGGCGGAGAAGTCCCGAGAGCATGATGACACCCGTCGAATACTTCTCGATCAGCCGCTTGCGCGCCTTCTCAGCATCCACCCCGATCGGCTTTACGCACATGAAGTAACCGGAATTAAACGGCATTACTTCAAAGCTCCGCTTATATTCCGGATGCGCCTTCAAAATCCGGCGGATCTCGAGATAGCGCGCCTTAAGGACGTTATACTTCTCGCGCTTTTGCTTATTATACGCCTTATCTGCATACGCAGCGATTGCGAGATGCTGTCCGAGCGAGGTAATGTTCGATACCGCACTTCTTACATTGCCCGCAGCTTTAGCGGCGAGTGCCTTAAGCTGTTCGTCATTCGCGCCTTTGAACCCGAAGGTGATAAACCCTACGCGCAAACCCCAGACGTAATCTTCCTTAGTGGTGCCGTCCAGCTTGACTGCGAGTACATTCTCATGGAGCGCCGCGAAATCAGCGAAGAGCGATTCTTCGTGAATGCCTTTCTCATAGACGAGCCCAAAGTAAGCATCGTCCAAAATAACTACGACCTGCTTACCCTTCATCGCTGCGGACTTTACCGCCGAGACGATCTTTTTCGCATCCTTCAAGGTCGCCGTATAGCCCGTTGGGTTATTGGGGAAGTTGAGAATCAGAATTTTCTTCTTACCAGGCTTAAGGAGCGATTTCTTCATCGCCTCGGCATCGAATTCGCCGCGCTTAAAGGTATTGAAGTGTTCGACCTTGCAACCGACCGCCTCTTGGAAGATAAGCTCGTAGTTATCCCAGAAGAGATCAGGGGTTACCAACGTGTCGGAGGGGTCCGCGAACAATTCCGCCGCGATTCGAAGTCCATGGGTAAGCGCGTTGGTAACGACCGGCGAGGAGAACTTCACCTTCTTCATCGACGGATTCTTAACATACTCCATCTCCGTCCACTGCTCCCGCAGCTTGGGGAGTCCAAACGAGCCTGCGTAGAGGAATGTTTTCTTATCGAGATTGAGATTCCGGCGGAAGCAATCCATTACGAGCGGGGAGCCGTCCTCTTCGAACGCCATACCGATCGTGGCATTGATCGCGCACGATTTCGCTTCGGCGCCCTGTCCGAGAATTCCCCCGTAAGGAAAGTACATCCGTTTACCTTCGGCGGAGAGAAAATTCACCGCTTTTCCGAGTGACTTGTTAAGTCCAGTAGCTAACTTGTTCATAATTAAGTGTGTATTATATCATATTTCTCGCTCAAACGAAGCCAGCAGCGAGAAGTTTTTCTTCGGTAAGTCCGGTCGAATCACGCTTCGCCAGATACTTACCGACAATATCTCCTTCGAGATTCACCTTATCCCCTACGCGCTTCTTACCGAGCGTAGTCTCGGCAGCGGTGGTAGGGATAAGATCGACGCCGATCCAATCATCGCCCAGTGCGGAAATCGTAAGCGAAACGCCGTCAATCGCGATCGAGCCTTTAAGGACCGACTGCGCCGCGAGTACCCTACCGGACTTTACCCGGAGCTGGAAGTCCCTTCCCTTCGGCAAAATCGCGCTCACTGTTCCGCGGGTATCGACATGACCCTGTACGAGATGTCCCCCCAGCGGTTCCCCCGCCTTCAGCGCCCGCTCGAGATTCACGCTATCCCCGGGAATGAGTTCACCAAGACCGGTGCGGCTTTCCGTTTCTTTAAGTACATCGGCAGTGAAATGCCGCTCATCACAATGTACTACCGTAAGGCACACCCCGTTCACTGCTACCGATTCGCCCTCTACGAGGGGACTCGACCACGGCTCGAACGCAATCTCCAAAACGAGTCCCGCACCCCGCGAAATGCGGTGCACCTTGCCGACCTGCTGGATGAGTCCCGTGAACATCAGTTACGTACCGCCGGATTAAGATAAATCGGCAAAGGTTCCTTAATAAGTTCTTCGGGATACGCCTCGGCATAGGCTTTAAGACCTTCTACCGTCGGGAAAGCTTCCCCTAGATACCGCTCGCCGAACATCGCCTTCAGCATATTCCCGATGCGTTTATCGTCCGGAGAAATCACCTTAAATGTTCCATCCGCCGGCAACTGCAACTGCAATTCGGAAGCATCGATTTGGTAAACGGACCTTTCAAGACGTCCCTCCTTAAAAAGCGCGATCCAAAGCTTACCCTGTCGCGCATCCCCAACTACCGCAAGCGTTCCTCGACGTCCCGCGGCGATAGCACAAGGAGAAGGCAAGCCATACACCTCTACGCCGCGCTTGCCGAGCGCATAGCCCTGTGCAAAAGCGAGGGCGCTACGAATACCGGCGAAGCTTCCCGGTCCGATGCCGACCACGATGCGTTCAATATCCTCAAGCTCGAGCTTTTCCACCCAGTCCCCATTGCGACATTCACCGGTCGAACGCTCGAGATAGAGAGTTTTCATCAGAGGTAATCCTCGTAACACCTGCAACTACCGATCTTGATCGCCTTGTCGATGGGACGCTCCCCGATTACCTTGGGGGCCAAAACCGTAATCCACTCATCCACGAGCCCCGCTTCCGCAAGCGAGACCGCGAGTTTCAGCCCGCCCTCGCAAAGCACATGGATAATCCCCATTGCGCCAAGCTTACGAAGCGCCAATTCCGCATCGGGGAAAACGAGGGTCTCATTCTCGCCGTCCGTAAGCACTTTCGCCGTCTGCGGGAACTTACCCGAACGCGAAATCACCACGCGGATGAGGTCATCATTCTTGCCGACATGCGGCAGGAGCGTCGGATCATCTTTACGGATAGTTTCCGCGCCGACCATGATCGCATCTACCTTGTGCCGTATTCCACTGGTGAGGTTCCGCATGTTCTCGCTTGAGATCCACTTCGCATTCCCGTGATTATCACAAATCTTACCATCCAAGGACATCGCGATCTTTACCGTTACATAAGGTAAACCCGTGCGAACGAGCTTAGCGAACGGCGCAATGAAGTCTTTAAAGACCTTAGGATTCTCAGCATCAAAACATACGTCGATTCCGGCTTTAGTCAGAATCTTTTTCGCCTTGCCACGATTCTTCGGATTCGGATCTTCACAGCCGCAAACAACGCGCTTGATGCCGGCTTCGATAATCGCATCGGTACACGCGCCCACACGTCCCTTAGTGGAACACGGCTCCAAGGTGACATACATCGTAGCGCCTTTCGGCGAAACGGTGCAGGACTTTATCGCCTCCACTTCGGCATGGTCCATTCCGGCACGATGATGATATCCCCGGCCGATGATCTTGCCGTTCTTGACGATTACCGCACCTACCGGAGGATTCGGACGCGTATGTCCACGACCAGTTTCAGCCTCCATCAATGCCTCAAAAAGATAGGCAAAATCCGAATGATCTTTAGAGCGCTTTGGCATATTTATCCAATACTCCGTTTACCAAGGTTCGGGATTTGGGACTCGAAAACCAGTTCGCGAGGTCAATCGCCTCGTTGATTATCACCGCTTTGGGAACATCGGTATTCTTAAGTTCCCAGAGCGCCATGCGCAACACCGCGCGCTCAACCGTCCCCAGCCGATAAAGATTCCATTCCGCCAACAGTTCCTGCAGCTTCTTGTCGATCTCGTCGAGATCCTTAAGCGTACCGAGGGCACGCTCTTCGGCGAAGCGCTTGAGCTTGCCGCGCACTTCTTCTCCGGGACCGCCTTCGGACTCATCGACCGTCGCAATCTCCTGCCAGAACTGCGCCTTAAATGCTTCCATATCGTCCGGCGGATTCAAATCCACCGCCGTCAACATCTGAATCGCCCATTCCCGGGCTTGTCTACGTGTAGCCGTCATCTCCAATTACCTTTCAAATGCGTATTATATCATCATTCACCGCCCAGTTGCAACCATACCCGCAAAAGTTCGGAGTCACTCCAAGCCTGAGCCGTGCAGCCCTTTTGGACGTGAGGAGCGTCCCCATCGGCGTTCTCCGAAATATGGGTAATCGCGCCACGATTGAGGTTTTCAACTGCCGAGGACAACAGCGAAAGCGCCGTAAACTTCGTCGCGCGACCAGTTTTTACCAGCGCTTCGGCATAGAGTGGGAACGGCCAAGCCCATACCGTACCGTTATGATACGCAGGCTTGCGACAGGTATCCTCATCCCCGGCATAAACGCCCCGATAGAGGGGATGTCCGGACGCGAGACTCCTGACTCCACCGGGTACGAGCAGTTCCTCGGTCGCCTCGAGAATTGAGGGATCGTCCAATACCCCAAGCGTCAGGAGGAAGAGCTGATTGGGACGGTTAGCGCCGTCCACTCTCGCATCCGCCGCCCGTTCTCCCCGAGGCGCGTCGAGGCAATCCGCATAGCCGCGCTCAAGTTTAAAATACCGCTTTACCGAATCAAGCGCCCGCGCCGCGAGTTCCTCCCTTCCCAAGAACTTAAGCGCCGAAATCCACAGCGCTTGAATCTCAATCGGATAGCCATGACGCGGTGTACAGGCAGGATAGTTCGTATCCATCCAGGTGAAGTGACTCGGACTCCACACCAGCGCCGATTCCGCATCCACCTTAATGCCGTTCGGCGTACCTTTGAGATAATGGTCGACGATCGACTCGCAAGTCGCCTTAAGGGACTTAAGTCCCTCGACTTTCACGCCTTTTAGTTCCGAAATCTCCTGCACGCAACGGATAAACCACAACTGCGCGTCGGTCGTATCGCGATTACCGGCAGTATTGCCATAGATGATGTTCGGCAAGGTGCCATTCTCCTCAAAAGCGGCGAAAGCCTTGAGAATCTTCACGGAGTCCGCAATCTTACCGGCGGCGATCATGCCGCGCATGAAGATAAAGGTATCGCGTCCCCAATCAAGGAACCACGGATAACCGGCAATCACAGTTTTCAGTTGGTCGCGCTTGACGATAAAGAGTTCCAACGCCTGTTTCATCGCCTCGCCGATCGGCAAGGTGGAAAGCGCCGGATATTGCTCAATGCCCCAGCGTAGCATTTTTTTACCGGTCTTCCAAGCGCCAACGATTTCCATCGTTTCCCCAACTTTCAAATCCGCCGAGATCCAACCCGGAGAATACAAGTCACCGCTGGGCTCTTGTCCCCGCGCCGCCTCTTCGGGATGCGCTACATTGTATTCCCACTGCGGCTCTTCATGCATTACGCAATTGTTGAGGAGGAAACGGAAATCGGGGTCACCGCCTTTACGGAAATATTCCTCCGCGCCTTGATAGGCCTTGGTGGTCGCGTGGTAACTGCGGTGTTCGATGTCGGGACGAAACACCAGCCTTACCTGATCATGCACATCGTTCGCACCCGAATCGTAACGCTCTACCTTAAGCCGCGCCGCATTCACGCCTTCAGCAAGCGAAAGCGAAATCGCAAACGCCGTTTCATGTCCCATCCCGCAAGGCACGCGGAAATCCCACTTCACTCCCTTGCCCGCCGGATCAACCGTTACACTCGTAATTACCTTCGCATCGAATTCCCGCGTATACCCTTCGCGCTGTAACCAAATGCGCGTGCGCGCCCAGAGATTAAGTCGATCGCTCGGAGCATTCTCATTCGGATTCGCCGCGAGAAACGCATCGTACTGGCTCGCAATTCTGCCGAACCCAAGCCGCACCTGTGCTGCCGCGCCCGCACCATTGGAAAGTATCGCCCGATAATCAGGGTTCGCCCTAACTTCCGCACCACTCAGGACGAGCTTCACCTTCGCTTTGTCCGGCGTCGGCGGAATCAGAAATTCGGACTCCGTACGCTTCGCCGCGCCATTTTCATAGACCGTAAGCTTCATGATGAGTTTACGGCTTATCGTACCATCCCCATGATAATGCGGAGCAGTGAATTCAAGATGACTTTCGGCGCGTCCAAAACGGATGGTCTTGCCGCTCCGGGGCGAGACGAGCTCAAAACGGAAAGGATGCGGCGAATCGATCGCTACCAATGCGCCGTCGGGTACGCAGACAATGCGCTTTAAGTCACGGGGATACTGCCAATGGAACTGCGCGGATGTCGAATCGGCATTTGTCGACTTCGACACTTTCGCCGTCTTCTCCAGATTAAGATCACCGAGCACTCTTACCTCACCCGGATTCAAGGTAATTACATCCGGGAACGGATATTTCGTACGATCCCAATCAATAGTGACGGAATTATGGCAGTCGAGATTGGCGAGAATCAGGAGGCTCTCCTCCGGCGCATTATTAGCAGCCTTACGCAAGACTGCGAGCGTATTGCCATCCCCACGGGTAATTACTTCCAAATGACTCGCGCTTGAGAACGCCGGATGTTGACGAAGAAGCCGGTTGAGCGCGGAAATAAGCTCCACCATGTTATCCTTCGCTCCCCAATTAAGATCGTTGCGTCCATGCACATCGATCTTCTCGGTTGCGAGCCACTCCACGCCATTCGCGATTCCCCACGCGCCCTGCCAGGATAAAAGCGCCGCCAATTGTACGCGCAATTTCGCATACGTCTCCCCGTTTTTCGCGAGGCGGTCATTATCGTGGGTTTCGGCGAAATGTACGAGCGTACCATACTTCTCACTGCGCGCAATCGCCCCCGGCAGATACCACTCGAAGGCTCCACGGTCGTAGGTCTGGAAGATTTCCGAATACGCCCAATCGAGATTCGATTCGGCGAGCAGACGATCGGTAACCTTAAGCTCTCCGCCGAGACCCTCGAGCATGAAAATCGTATCCGGATATTCCTCGCGTACCCGCGCGACGATATAGCTCCAGGTATCCTTGGGGATCATATATCCCGCGTCACACCTAAAGCCATCCACGCCGTTCCGACACCAGAAGAGGAAAACTTCCGCCATGTAAGCGCGAAGTTCACTGTTGGAATAATCAAGCTCAACGAGGTCCGCCCACTTTACTCCCCATGCTCCCGGCGAATGGAAACGTCCATCGGCTTCGTGCACAAACCAATCGGGGTGATGCGTCTGCAAGGTCGAAGCCCAGCCGGTATGATTCGCCGGCAAATCCACGAAGAAAAGTCCCTTTCGCGCATGGACGGCATCAATCAATTCCCTAAACTGATCAAGCGGAGTCGAAAACTCATCGAATTCCGCCATTGCCGCATCCACCGAAAAGAAGTCCCGCGCCGCGAATGGGCACCCATACTCGCCCATTACTGCATAAGTCGTAGGCACTGGAAACGGCGGCAAGGTCTGGATAATCCTGAAGCCCATCTTGCCCATGATGAAATCGAGCCGACGCGCGACTTCCCGGAAGGACCCGAACTGACGCGGAAACACCGTATAAATTGAGTTGTTCTCCCGAATAACCGCGCTTTCCACTTTGACATGGGTATTTTCCCCTTCCGGCCATTCTGGAACATTCGAGCCCTCGGGGAAGAAACACGCCTTACCGGAAAAGACCCCTACTTCATCGAGCGGAATGGACGCTTTAAAAAGTCCCGGCTCGACCTCATTAAGCGGAATATCCGTCCACGCCTTCGCAAGCGGCGTTTCGCCACGTTCGGTTTCGGCGATGATTTCGCGCCGACGCACTTTCGCGTGACCGATATTCGTTCTAAATGCCGCGCGGCCTTTACGGGGACGCTCCAATTTAAGCGTCACCTCCAGCGTATCCCCACGCCATTTAAGTAGAAAATCTCCAGTTTCAGGTAGTTGTGTCATGTAAGTATCTTTCTAATTAAATCCATGCCTTTAAGGAGTTCCTTTTCGGTAATCTCCACATTCGGTTCAAATACCAAATGGCGCGCTTTTTCCATAATCGGCTTTTGCGCCGCGAAATCCACCTTGCCCATGCCCGGCGCGAGATGGTCATCTCCACCCTGGGAATCGTTGATATGTACGCCTACGATATCCCCGCGATAGCCTGGGTGGACGAAGTCATGTCCGATATCAAACCAGCCCTTCACCCAGTCCCCGAGATACGGCTCAATTTCGTCCTTATTCGGGAAGCCCTCGAGATACGGCATATTCTCAATACCGAGCGTAACGCGGTTCTTTTCGAGTTCCGGTATGAGCGCCTCGACTTCGGACTTAAAAATCTCGCTCATCTTCTTTATCCGCCGACGCGTGAAGAATTTAAGTCCCATCCGCTTGATTCTGCCCGTATGCAAGACAAGCGCATCCGCACCCATTTCCGCCGCGAAACGGATGTTCTTCACGATTTGGAAATGCGCCATCTTGCGTTCTTCTTCCTCAAAAGAAGCAAGCGCATAAAGTTCCGGATAGCCCCCAGGCGCGGAAATCGGGACGGGACAAAACGCATGCACGCTCCCGACCGGAATCTTATCGAGACGCGCCTTAAAACCCTTTACCTGCTGATCGGTCGTGTGAAAGCCAAGTTCCAACTCTTCAAAGCCGAGCTCCAGCGCTTTGTCGGCGATTTCCTCACCGCGCTCGAATTTGCGATTAAGCCAGTTGGTGGAGAGCGATAATTTCATTTAAGCGTAATCCGATCGAACATATAGGAAAGTACCGCCTCGTCGTTCATGGAACGCTCACTGCGCCGATAGGCTTCTTCCACCGCCTCAATATTGCGGAAAGCCAAATAGCGTTCCACTTTACCTTCGGTCATCAAGGTGCGCACGAAACTCATGAGCGTTTTATAGAAGCTTTTCCTGACCAGCGCTTCGTCCGCATCTTCGGCCTCTTCTTTAAGCGCCTTAAGCTGGGCGGCGAGAGCGGAAGCGTCCTTATCACAAAATGCCTCATAAGCGGCCTCACGATCTTCCTCCGCGAGCAACATCGGCGGAACTTTAAGTCCAATTCGCTGCGTACGCGAAACGATCGTCGGCAAAATCGAATCCGGCTGATCGGTGAGTAAGAGATACATAGTTTTCGGCGTAGGCTCTTCCAACGATTTTAGGAACGCATTGGCGCCTTCGACCTTCATCCGGTCCGCCCCGACGATCACCCCGACCTTCCATCCGCCGGAAAAGGCAGTGGTGGACATCGGTTCCACAATTCGTTCACGCATTGCATCCACGGTGATAATCCGCGCTTTACCTTCCGGAGCGAGCGTCACTACGTCCGGATGACATCCCGCGTGGATTTGGTCGAGTTCATCAGGAAAGAGCTTCTCGAGAATGCGCGATTTCAGCTCGTCGGCGTTGCCTTTCACATCCCCGACGATTAGATATCCATGCGCCGCATGGCCGGAATCAATGGCGCTCGCGATCAGTCTAAACGCTTCATCGACTCGCATACTGCACTCCAAACTTCATCGATCGTACCATTCGCATCAATCCTCACGATGCGTTCCGGTTCGGCTTCAGCCAAACGCCGGAAACCTTCCGCCAATCGCTTATGGAAATCGTCCCCGGCTTTTTCAATGCGATCCGCCGTAGTGCCGGTCGCGTTTTCCCGCTGAAGGCGACGCGAACACGAGACTTCCGGAGAGACTTCCAAGAGCAAGGTCAAATCAGGCTTAAGGTCCTCACACGCAAAAGCATTGATCGCTTTGAGCGTATCGAGGTCGAGTCCGCGTCCATATCCCTGATAGGCGAAAGTCGAATCGCTGAAACGATCGGAGATAACCCACACACCCTTCTCCAGTGCCGGCGCGATTACCTTCTTTACCAATTGCGCCCGCGCCGCGAGAAAGAGCAAAAGCTCACTGCGGTCGCAAGGAGCGTCCGTCTCCTGATCTTTGATGAGATGGCGTATCTCCTCGGCGAGATAGGTGCCGCCGGGTTCACGGGTAAGGAGCACTTCATGTCCCTTCGCCTCCAGCTCGGCTTTAAGACGTTTAACTTGGGTGGACTTTCCACAGCCCTCGCCGCCCTCGAACGTTATGAACTTACCTCGCATCACGATACTCCTCGGCACTTTGTTTATACTGATCCTTGAACAACCGGCAAAAATACTGCGAGCTCGCGAAGCCCGAACGCCTGGCGACTTCCTTAATCGGCAGTTCTGTATTCTGCAACAGTTCCACGGCGTTCTCAAGGCGCATCTTCGCGATCGTCTTCTGCATGCCTTCGCCGAATTCCTTTTTAAAGGCCGCATGCACCGTGGTATTGGAGCGTCCGACGAAACGGACAATATCCGCGGCGGAAAGATTGCGCTCGAGATTCTTATGTATAAACAGCATCGCATCCGCCAACCACCGAGGGTCAATGTCGTAAGCTTCGGTAGACTCCCGGCGGAAAATCTCCCTGGGCTTCACGAAGATCGCCGGTGGATTTTTCCGTGCGGCTTCCTCCCGCATCATCCGCGAAAGTATCGCCGCTGCTGCTACACCGACTCGATGAGCGGGAATATCAATTGAAGAGAGCATGGGCGTCGTAAAGGAACATACGAGCCGATCGTTGTCCGCCCCTAAGATCGCGCGCTCATTCGGTACAGAGATGCCGTTTTCACGACAAAGCCGCGATACATGGTAAGCGCGCATATCGTGACAGCAGAAAATCGCGGCGTGTTCCGGTAAGGACTTTATCCACTTTATGAGCTGCCGCTCGTCTGCGCAGCGCTCCAAGCGTTCATTGCGGATTACCTTTTCGTTGAATTCCTGAATCGCCTTAAGGGGAGTTGAATAGCAATTTACCGGAACGTGGATGAGTTCCCCGACCGCCTCAATGAATGCTTTGCGCCGCGCATCTGAGAAATGCACCCCGTCAAAGCCGCAGAAGGCGATCTTGGTAAAGCGCATCATAGCGAAGTGTTCGGCGGCCTTGCGCGCAATCGCGGCATGATCGCAATCCGCCCGACCGAAAATACCGTAATCCCGCCGGCAGAATACATCCACTGTCGGAATCTTCAGCTTGGCGATGCGTTCGGCGCTACGATCATCAAGAAGGCGCGCGATGATGCCATCATAACCGCGGAGACGCTCGGGCGTATCGAAGATGGAATAGTCCATCCAGTCCAAGCTCCACGCATCTTCCTTCTGCGCCGCATCAGCGATGCCCTCGCACAAGGCGCGACCATACGCCCGACTTTTCTCAACTATCACCGCGATTTTTCTCATTACATCGCGTATTATATCAAATTTTCCGCCCCTTGCCAACTCCGGCAAGCGGTGGTGAGATCATTGCAACTTGATTTTTACCCGCGGATCAGGATGATTAAGGCCGTACTTGAAAAGCCAGCCGACCACCGAGCCGTAAGCATAGTGGTTGTAGCTGTTCATCCCTACATCCCCAAAGCCCTTATCCTTACGATACCCATCCCAGCGCTCCCAAACCGTCGTCGCGCCCTGATCGACCGAATAAAGCCAGCTCGGGAATGCATGCTGGAGAACAATCGTCCAAGCGAGCGTATGCTCACCATAACGCGAAAGCTGCTCTAACAGTTCGCTCGTGCCCACGAAACCGGTCGCGAGGCGATCGCCGTTATTATGGATAATCGTCTTGAGTTCCTCCAAATGACGCTTCGTATCGCCGATGCCGATTTTAAGCGCCATCAATCTCGGAGTCTGCATGCCCTCAAAAAGGTCAACTAAGGAACCATCCGCCTTGAACCAACCCGCAAGCAACTTTTCCGTAAAGCGCTTTTCGATATCGGCATAGATCGCGCCGTCTTTCCCGAGCGCCTGCGCCATTTCGCTCATCATCCGCGCATCCGACACCATATAGCAATAGTTGAGGAAATGCTGATACGAAAGATGATCCTCGGTGCAAGTTCCTTTCTGCCAACTGGTTCGCTGGTCAATCGTCAATTTTTCATAGCTGAGCCAATCGCAGAGCAACCAATTACCCTTCTTCGCCGCGCGACCAGTCGTATCGCACCATTCCATAAAGCGCGTCATCGCGTCCCAATTCTCCTCAACGATCGTCAAATCACCATACGCCTTCCAGACTCGATAGGGAACTACCACCATCGCATCCACCCACGCCGCCTGCATATCTTCACCGCAGCCCCAACGTCCAATCGGCGCCAATACCGGAATCGCCCCGCTCGGGAATTGCGTATCCCGTACATCCTGCATCCATTTACGGTAAAAACCGCGAGCATCCATGAAATAGCAGGCGGTTTCGGAAAAGACCTGCGTATCAGCGGTCCAACCATAACGCTCGTCGCGCTGGGGACAATCCGTAGGGATTGAGATGAAATTGGAGCACATTCCCCAATAGACATTCTTGATGAGCCGATCAAGCGCAGGATCATCCGCAGTAAGCATCGCCCTTTCCAATTCCGGACGTACACTCGTAACCGGAATCGACTCCACCGCCACCACTTCAACATCGGGATTATCCTCTACCTGCAAATACCGATAGCCATAGAAAGTGTAATACGGCTGATAGACAACCTCTCCGCCTGCCTTACCGAACTTATACCACATATCTTTCGCTGCGCCGCGCAAATTGGCGAAATAGACCGTGTCCTTGGGACCATCTCCGTGGTGATCCTTAATGCCATCATTCAGCATTTCCCCGAGCCGATAACGGAAAACCGAAAGCGGCTTGCCGCGCAGCGTAAAATGGGGAACGCCCGCGTGGTTCTGTCCGAAATCCCACACCGTCTTATTCCCGACTTTCCAGCTTTTAACCACCTTAATCGGCTCCCGATAACAGATCGATGCGCCGACAACTGGAGAAATCTCCCCATGGAATTCGTCATTAATAGTTGCCGGTTCCCAGGGTCCCATCTCCACCGAAGCATCCCACCGCTCGCCTTCATAGATGCCGGCATTAAGCGGAGTGGTTTTACGACATTCCCAAGTAGTATCGGTCTCCACAAAGCCGGTCGCATAGAAGCCATCCTTGCGCTGAGGCTTTTTCTTATCGGCCACGATCTCATCACTCCACCAGCCACCGCTCGTAACCGCAGTGAAGATATTGGTCTCGCCTTTGCCACGATTCAAGAAATCAGTAATGTCATAGGTAAATAGCTGACGGCGCTTCTCAACTTGGGTGAAGCCGGGCTTGAGGACGTCCTCAGCGCCTACTTCGCGTCCATTGATCCAGCAGCGGAATACACCAAGACCGGTCACACTCCAGGTTTGGCGTCCCGAAAGCGCCGCTTCGTTTACGACTACCTTGCGAACTTCCGGTCCGTGGATGAACACCGCGGCGATTAACGCCATACAACTTAATGTTTGCATTTTATTTCCTCCTTATATAGATGTTTGCTTAAGATCCTCCGATCACGACGAAGGATGTCAAAAACTACCCAGATGGAATTCGGGTGTTTGCGAATCCGCCGCGCAGCGAATTGGAGTCGCAGGAGATTGACAACGATACGAATCTCCTCCATCGGCCAAGGCTGACGCGCGAGAATCTTCTTCGTCACTTCGCCAAGTCGCTGACGATTATGTCGGGACATCGAGAGCAGCGAAAATCGTTCCACGAGCGCATTAACGAGATCCCCACAGGCGAGACCAAAGCGCAGCTTATCAAAGTCGTAAACCGTGGAAAATCGATCGCCGTCGAAAGCAAAGTTCTTCGCGTGAAAGTCACCATGGACCAGCGTCACCGGATGATCGCCGAAGGTGCGCTCGCTTTCCGGAATTGACAATAATGGACGCAAGAGCCGTCCCACCAACCGATGCCGTGCAGCATAATCAACGAGCGTCTCATAATCATCCCCGATCTTAGAATTAAGGTTTGGCCTATTTTCTAAGATGGTACTGAGCGACTTCGAGAGTTCCACACAGCCCGAGACGAAACTTTCAATCTGTGCATCGGTGAAGTCCTCGGGGAAGACGATTTTCGCCGCGCGCCATTCGGAAATAAACACTGCATAGCCGAGATACTCAATGGGGTCAGTTACCAATAGCCTCGCAAAAAACGGACAATCTTTAAGCTGCCGCTGAAGCTCTACCGTCTGACTCCATTCATCCATCGGACCGACCTTGACGAAAATTCCATCGCCCTTAAATACGGGATAAGTACAGCGAACCTTAAGCGGTGCAAGCGACACCGCCTTCCCTATCGCCTTAGCTACCAGAGCCTCCAGCTCCGCCTTATCTATCCGCAAGTCAAGCATCTACTTCACACCCTGCCGATAACCCATCTTAATGTTGCCAATACAGAAGGCGAAGCTGAACAGACTCAAAATCCGGAAACTACAACTGAAAATCGTCGGCACTCCGCAACGTGGAAGCAGAAAGAGATTAAACCGATTGAACTTAAGCTCGACTTCGCAATATTGCGGACCCTTCCCACGGCTTTCAAGATACTTGTAGGGACGATACTCAAGCGGATGATCAAAAGCGAGATATTCGACGGAGCCGTCAAGATCCTTACGCGCCGCGAATTCTTCCAGCGTTTCACCGGTAATCGCCTTAAGGTTATGGCGAACTTCCGCTTCATTCACAGCCGAGTGAATGACATTGGAATGAGCCATCCGATCGCGGAGGGACATCTTGAACGCGTAGGCATTCTCGTTTTCGGCAAGTTCCGGCGGTTCCCCACCGCGTTTTACCCGCGCTTTCGCCTCATCGCTCAAGCCACCGAATTTCGGATTCTCATCGCGCACCATGATTACGCGGAACGGACCGGTTCCAGAGCGCCGTTTTTTGCCCAACCACATCGACCATGCCTTCCAACCATAAAACGCGGCGAAATTCTTGGTGTAGTCCTTTGGTCTCCATGTAACCTCAAATTCCTTAAGAATAGTGAACTTCTCCCGAATCGCCGCGCGCACGACCTCCAACTCCGAGAGCCCCTTATTCCAAACTACAAATAGAAAGATATTATTCATTGCTCCCAAAGCTCCTTCACCCACGGGCAGGGCTTGGTCCAGAGATTAAGGTGCTTACCACGATAACCGGCAATCGCCTGCTCGGGATTGGGCTTACCATGGAAACAGAGAATCGAGGTATCCTTACAATGCTTCGGCGGTAGAAAATGATTAATCGGCCAAGCCCGCATACAGGAGCGTTTGAAAGAGGTGACATAGTTATCCGGCCAGAAATGCACATTCTCAAAGCCGACTGCATGGGTAAGATACGCCTGCTCGGTGGTGAAGCGTGTCTCATCCAGCGCAAAATCAATCTCCTCGATAAACTTGCGGTAGACGTAGTCCGACTTCTCGCCCGCCTCGAAGCGGAAGCATGAAGAGTTGCCGCAAAACGGCGGCTTACGGAAGATGGTCTTACGCCACTGCACCCAGTTTTTGATAATACAGAACTCACCGGGACGATAATCAAAGAAGCGATCCATATCCCCGAGAATCAACTGGTCAATATCCAGAAAGAGCGTAGGTCCTTCCAACTTGGCGAAACCCTTGCGAAAAACGCAAAGCTTCACATAGATCATCGGCCAACTGTCCTTATAGGTGTAGAATTTCTTCAATTCCGGTGGACGCTCCGGAAACGGCTGCACATCGATCGCTGGATCAAGTCCCGTTGGATCATCCGTAACGCAGACGAAGCGAAAATCACGCTTCATATTACGCTTCACCCCGCGATAAAGACGATTGACATATTCGGCACTATAAAGTGTGCCCCATTTAAGCGTAAGGATGTTATTCATTTCTTGAACGCGCCTTTCGTTTTGAGAGATTCGTAATGTTCTGGATCACGAGACGCAAAAACTTTAGCCGGATTGCCACCGGCAATTGCCAGCGCAGGTATCTTGCCATGCACAACCGATCCAGCTTGGATAATTGCGCCATCCCCAATCTCGGTACCGGGTAATAGCGTCACCCTATCGCCAATCCAGACGCATTCACCAATCCGAATAGGTTTCACGATATGCTTAAGATCATACGGCAAGGTTTCGCCGCGATAATCATGGCTAGAAGTAATCGCCAAAACTTCACGTCCGAAATGAGTATGCGCGCCGACACTGAATTCACCGATTCCCTCAACATGCAGTTCGTTGACATGAACATCGTCCGCAAACATACAGTATTTATTAACATGCATCGAACCATGTAGCCGGAACTTGCCATCGAATTTCGCCCCGCGAATCCGATAAGGCAAAACTGTAAGTGCACGAACAATTGCATCGCGCGCGACCTTGCGCCAACGCGGCACCAATATCGGAAAAGTAATCAATTTAGCCAAAAGTTTAATCATTGTCCGTCACTCCGCTTGAAGATTACGGTTTTTTTGCCGTTGAAATTATGCTCCGCCAATTTCCGATAAGCGATATTTTTCGGCGGCGCCGAACTTTCCGAATCCGAAAGCCAATAATCGGGCACTTCCGGTATGGGATTAGCTTTTTGCCAAAAAACTCGATGAGTACCACGTCCACCGACAAGATACGCTACATACCGCGATTCACTGCAGATGACCGGACGATTAAGAAGATGGTATTCGCTCATATAACACTTATGCCCCTCATCATGCGAAGGACCCGACCAATCGGACTTTATTACCTCCGCCGCCCATTGGCAAACTTCCACCTGTCGATGTCCGCGAGTCCAAGGTAAGGCATAACGGACAAATTTATAAGTCGCATAGCAACCAAGGCATGCGAGCGCCACAAAGGCGACATATTTTAGCCGCATTTTCACGACAGCCCAAGCAAGCCACCCCCACAACAAGAAGAATCCGGGATCGGTATAGCGATGATCATAATAGAACAGGTTTTTTGTATCTAAATACAATTGGAGTTGCGTCAGCACCGTATGCAGTACAAACAATCCCAAAAGAATCCATTCACCAGAGGTGAATAACCGCTTTTTAATCCGGTAACCGATGACTACTATCGACAGCAAAGTAAGGACATTGACCATAATCACGCTCCGAAATATTTGAGATATTGACGGATATACTGCGTTGACGGGAGCCAATAGCCGAAAAAGAGCCAGGTCATCGTCACCACACAAATAGTCCCCACAAGCCATCCGCAACCTGGTAGAACCACCTTACGCCATTGATGTTTCACCAACCAAAAGATCGTCCATATGCCGGTTATCACTGTCGCAATAAGCCAAGTATCGGCACGCAAGGTGGCAAGAATAAAAAGTCCGAGAGCTAACAAGAAATTCTTTTCGCCAACCATACCACAAGCAACCAAGGCGAGCGCCAAGGTGCGTCCGGAATCGCGATAGCCCCAAGCGGCCGGCCAAATATATTCCGGTGCGAACACAACAAGAAAGAAAACGATCCAAGCGGCGGTAACATTCTCAAAAACCTTCCGAACAAACCACCAAGCTGCAACTCCACCCAGCGACAGCAGGAGTAGCGCAGTTGTCTGACACGCCATCATGCCGTTGAGCGGAGTATATCTGGCGATCAGACCGGCAACCGCACTGAAGAAAAAGCCGAACCGCGGATGAAACGCAAGCGCCCATTCGCCGCGCGCAAAGGCATCAGCCATCGGTATATATCGCGCAATTCCATCACCCTTCAGCGCTGGACAAAACGAGCAAACGAGCACACTGGCAACAATCCAGTACCCGAGAGCCGTTATCCAGACTTTATAAATTTCGTTTTTCATTTATATTTTAGATTATATCAAAATATCCTTATCATTGAGAATTGAATTTATGATTGACTCTGCAACGTTATGTCCAGTAAGATTTGCCGCTTTAAGCTCACCTCTACGTTGCGAACCCAACAGATCTTCACCACGGATAATAACCTGATCAAACATAGAAAGCATTTCCGCTTCATTATGTGCATTGTAATAATAGTCATAAAGCTTCCCAACAGCCGGATGCGCACCACCATTATACTTTGAAGATATCAAGTGAATTATCGGCTTACCCGTGCAACCGTACTCTGTAAGGAACGAACTACAATCCGTAATCATAGCTCTGGATTTTGAAAACAACTTAAGATAATCTCCTTCGCCAGTATAACATGCCTCACCAATACGCTCCCATTCATTGTAATATTCATCAACCTCAGCTCGCGTCCACGCACCAGAATTAACCAACACCAGTCTGAGTTCTGGATGCGGTTTAAATGCCCATTTTACCTCAGGATGTTGCTTAGCATAACCAAGAATCATCCGTCCATTTTCCAAAAATGTTGAATACTTTATTGGAGGATTAGTATCACCATAACAAATCGACCAGTGCGGAGCATAAATTACACAGCCTTTAGAATTTGGATTTTCGTCATAAGGTATTTCATCAAGCGTTGGATGCCCCAGTGGCAAGTATTTAGTAGCATAACCACCTATAAAATTCCGTTCGCTCTGCTTATACATTTCAGCAGTCACACGATTGCAAACTATATAACGATAAAGAAAGTGAAAAAGTTTATGCCCGAGCTGCAATTTTAGATCCCAACCATCAGGCGTATAATAAGGAAAATAATAAGTCAACGCCCGTTTAGCAACCGCGAAGGGCTTCATATTTTTGGGCAAGTCCCACGGCTGCTGATAAAAAACAATATCTGCATCGAGTTCTTTCGCGGAAACCGTATTCTTAGTACCGTACTTCCATATATCAACGACCCTCATTCCACGGCTTGCAAAATACTCAGTCTTCTCTGCCGCCATCTTTTTAAGATCTTCAATCGGCATTTTATAATTTCGCGTCAATTCCATCAATGCGATAAATGGATCAAAACGCTGCGACTGCGCCATGAGTTCGTAAACGCGCTGACCTTTCCATTTCGCCACTTCAGAAACCAGGAACGCCACTTTAAGTTTCGTACCTTTGGGCAATGATCTTAAACGTCGCTCAACCTTAGCATAATCTCTTTTAATTACCGCAATACGCCAAGCATAAGCGATACGATCTTTCAAATTGTCAAGAAATTTGGTCATAACTCAATGAAATCCCATTCTCATGTAAGATATATAAGTATATTGGCAAGGGCGTGGTTTCCTTGCAAACAACAGCGATAAATCATTTTCTGCATTAGATTTAGCCCAGCGGGAGAGAATCCATATTCCGTCTCAAAACGACGAAGCGCCAAACCGGCAAACAGGAACAATTCGCGGCGCATGACGGAATCTTTATTCTTCTTGAGATTCTTGCGAATCATCATCCGGTAGGCATCCTTCGCAAGTTCTGAAGATGGACCGAAAATCTCCAGCGTCAAGCGCACCCGCTCGGCAACCGACTCCACATAGCTGCGCATGCTCAAGACGCTGGTGGAAGAGTTGGGATTATCCCGATAATGATATAGCGGTTCATTGACAGCAGTACGTTTACGAACATTGCGATTGACTTCACGATTGAAGAAGTTATCTTCCTCAAAGGCGAGTCCCGCTCGAAATCTCACACCATCAATTACCGTACGCCGATAAAGTTTATTGACAACATTAATCCAATTTGGAGCCTTCGCCGCATCTCCGCTCCAAACTCCGCAGTCAACCACATCGGCATCGTCTCGCAAAAGCGCAGCGGAAAGCTTCGCATACATATCCGGCTCAATCCAATCATCGGAATCAACGAATCCGACAACATCGTAATCAGCCGAAAGCGCATCGAGAAGTCCATTACGTGTTTTCGAAACACCGACATTTTCATGGATGGAAAAATGCACCCGAGGATTCTTCGCCGCATATTCTTCAAGTATCCCGACGCTTCCATCCTCTGAACCGTCATCCGCCGCGAAAATATCCACACCCGCGTTTGCCAATACCGAATCAAGGCACTCCCGCAGATATTTCTCAGCATTATAAACCGGTATCAGAACGGCGATCTTCATCCAACCCTCCTAAAGAATAGTCGCAATTTGTAGGTCAGATCTTCAAATAACGCCGAAGGATGCCGCAAACGAATCCATCGACGATTATGAATAAGAACTGGCGCGGATGAATCAACTGCAGTAATCGGCTGATTCTTTTCCGCCTCGATGAGCGCGACCACCTGCGCATAGAAATTGTACTTTTCCAGCAACAAGCGCTTTGCCTCAAGAATCGCCGATTGGCGCTTTTCGTATTCATTATTGGCAATCGCTTGGTTGATAATGGCGATAGCACGGTCGGGATCGTCAATCGGGATTGGAATAAATGATTCCGGCGGCAATACAGTACTGAGATTAGGATCGCCCGCATAGAACGGCAGGCATTCGCACAAAAGCGCATCAGCAATCTTTTCGGTCCAAAAATCTGCCGCAATGTGATTCTCGACGGCAACATGGTACTTATACGGATCAAGCACTTCATACTTCTTCCCAAACGCCTGCACACCGCGCCCAAACCAATCAAAGCCGGGAAGTTTCGCTTTAAGTTCACCCAGCAAACGGAAGCGATCATGGTGCCGAGTGTGCCGCATCTGCTTCGAGGAGCAGACTGCGGAAATCAACTTGGTCTTTTTAGGAATTACGACGGTGCGATTCTCTTCGAGCGTGCGATTATTAAACCAGAAGAAATAGCCACGACCGAGATGGTAATGGGGATGTCGTTCCGCTTCCGGAGGACGATTCGTAAGCAGATGGCCAAATTGACGCGTAAATGCCTTGGAGTAACATTTAATACTGGTCGGCTCCCAAGTGCAGAAAATCGTCCGTTCCTTAGGGCACTTTAGCGGTTCCGCACCCTTTACGATAGTACCGCCGGAATCTTCCGGCATTGATTCGTAAACGACTAACCAATCATACTCTTCGCAGGCAACATCAAATACAAAGCGATAGTTATCATCATAGACAACGGTATCACCGCCGGAACGCGCATGATAACCCAAAATCACCTTTATCGTCGTCATAAAGCAGAGATCCTTTCCCGGATTTTAGCATAACCGCGCGCTCTCCAAGCCCGCGCAATTGGACTAAGCGCCGTGAAACCGCGATGACGACGATGGGCTTCTTTTCGTTCAACATAAAGATCAAACGATTTAAGCCAAGCCACGCGTGAATAGGGAGAAAGCGCAATAGCCCGAAGAAGATTTGCGATTATCCGTCCACGTACTTTGCTTTTAAATAGTTTTACCCGTTCGTAGCGATGGATGAAATAGCGAAGCAAATCTTCCGTAGGATGACCCTCGCGCATCATTTCAAAATCGACGATTGCCGAGACCGCCGAACCATCGTCCGTAAAAAGAACATTCCTACAATGCATATCACCATGTATCAAGGGCTGCATTTTTTCGGAAAGCGCAGTATAATCCCGTACCAACGCCGCGATTTCGGCTGGGGACAGATTCTCAGGGAATTTAGTCGTCCCTTCCGCCCATTCACTCGCAAAGAACTTTAGTCCATCAAAGTCAAAAATCTTACCATCGAAAGCAAGGCGAGGCACAAGCGGCGAATTCCAAGCCGAAAGATTGCGATATGCGATCTCAATTCGATTCGGCTTTACTGACTTTAGGAAATACCGCTTACCATCCATCGTCGTAATCGCAAAATTACCGGACGAATTACCACCGGCAACCGGCCGTATATCCTTAAGTCTTATGTCAAACGCCTTCTCAATCTCACCTTGCAAGTTCATTCAAATGATATTATATCATATTCCTTTAAGAAGGAAAAGGTCAAAAGTAAGCGGTTCAGTAATAGAAATCGTCTCAGGTTCGGAAGCTATCGGCTCAGCGACGAGATCCTCTAAAGTGCGGCCGGTAAGAAGCCAGTATTGATAACGAGTTTCCGTAAGCGTAGCGGAGCCATGAACACGCCAGCGCTTTCCCGCCCAAGCGCGGTAGATATGTTTAAGGTCATGAACCTTACGATCGGCAATGGATTGATCCGGAGAGTCGACATCTTCCACCATAATCATTCGAAATGCGCCAGTACCGCAGATCCAACATTTTCGAACCCACGAGAAGAATGCGATGTGACGGTAGAAGAAGGCATAGTTATTAACTGCGTGATACCACGGCCACTTTACCTCATATTCCTTAATAATCCGATAATTCCGTTTAAGATCTTCACGAATGCGCGCCTCAACGTGGCGCCCACGTTGCCAGATGATATAAAGATAGATATTACGCTTCATTTCCACAGATGGAATAGTTACGGCGGAGGTTGGTGAGGTAAGTGTTCATCTTCTGACGAAGAAGTTGGCGGCGCCACCAAGGCCAAATGCGCTCGATTTTGATGAAGAGCTTCGAGGTAGGCTCAAAATCGATGATTTTCGTCTCAATCGTGCCATCGGGAAGGATGCGGTTGTGAAAATTGCCAGGTTCGTAGAAAAATGCGGAATTGGCGATAAGAATCTCGAGGAGCTCCTTCGCCTGCGCATAGATAATCTCGCGGTTCGCGGGAGTTTGGCGCCGAATTTCGAATTCGTAAGGAATAATCGCCGTACCATCTGGATTGGCATAGTAGGTTTCGAGAATGCCGTAACCTAAAGCATCATCAAAGACGAGTTCCACCACTTCGGGCAGCTTCGAAGTAACCTCCGGCGGCATCGTACGCATATACCGCTCGTAAACGCGCACTTCCTGCACGGAATTGTTGCGCTTTAAATCAAAACGTTTTTTACGGACCTCGCGCCGGATAGAATCCTTAACGCCATCCGCCTCAAGCATGGCATCGTCCTTATAGAACTTAACGCAAAAACCAGTATCCCCGATCTTCCAACAGGCACGCCTCGCCCCACCGAGCCCGACCCGCTCCAGCGGATATTTCGCTTTGACAGCAGCGAAATCAGTAAATTCAGGAAATGCTTTCATTGATAAAGTACCCACCTGTCTTAGGAGCACCACGAAATTCAATACGATTAGCCGCCATCAGACGGGCAAGCGAACGCTCGAGCGTTGCACGACTAACTTTCACTTGCAAGAGGATTCCCGGTTTACGAATGCCGTGATTAGATTTTACTACCTCATTTACTACCTCATCAATCGGATTTACTACCTCATTTACTACCTCATCTGCCGACCCACCAACTTCAACCGAGAAAGTTTGTGGATTATAATTAATCCCCACCTCGACTATTTTCCGTCCGTCAGCAATGTAAAACTTAGCGTAGCTTCGATCCTTGATCTGCTTCAGCGCCGTCTTCACAGATTTGCCATATTTAAACTCAAATATGTAGATCATCTTTTCGGTCTTAAGCACCGCATCGGCACGACCTTTCGCCGATTGCACCTCAACACAAATATCGGCGCCAGCCATGCGCATGAACAAGAGAAAATATCGTTTTGCTTCCGCCTCCGATTTCAACTTCCACTCATACGGAACCATCGCAAAAACAGCAGTCAACATTTTATCAAGGCCGGACAAATCACCCGTTCCAGATTCCAACACCTTACGGACATCGTATACGGCAGAGGTGAAATTATCTGAATCGGCACTCAACATCTCATCAAGGAATCCGCCATAAATAGCATCGCGCACCTCGCGATTGGGGATGCCAAGCACGAGGTTACCATTATCCAACACCGATTTGATTGTCAAATATCCGCCTTGATACATAAGCGCGGGCAATGGAAGATCGCGAAGATCACAAACTTCTAACCGCTTCGGCGCGACCTCAAGCCTCTCAACATCCAAAGGTAACTTGCCAATTTTTCGAAGTCGTTCGATAATCAAAGTAGCGCTGCCAGTACGATCCCAAAACGCTTCACAACTCCGGCTCTTCAATGCCCGCCCGACAGAAACCGGATTACACACACACACTTCACTTTTAGGTGAGAAGCGATAACTGTCATACCAGAAAAGCAACTCCTTAACAATCGCCGTCGGAGTTCGTTTCGTAATTTTAGCAAAGCTCTTAATCTGTTGACCGAAGAATTTCCTCAATTCATCCGAGGTATATCCGAGCAGCGCCGAATATTCCGGCTCCATCGTCAAATCCGTCAAATTGTTCAATCCGGAAAAGACCGATAACTTAGTAAACTTCGATACCCCCGTCATCATCAGAAATCGTATCGATCCCGCCTCTTGTTTGAGTATGCGATAAAACGATTGCAAAAATTCGCGCATTCTTTCCAATTCACGCGGTTTGCCGAGCAGACCAGACACAGGGCTATCATATTCGTCTATCAGCACCACAACTCCATCTCCATTCGAGCCCTTTGCACTTTGAGAGATAAAATCGCGGAATGCGGCAATCGGCTCAATGCCGCCAAACTCAGCAGCCAACGAACGCTTAAACTGATCAAGGCCTGAGGTGTGGTCAAACGCCGTCATATCTAAGCGAATTACCGGATATTTCTTCCAATCGTAATTACTCTTGGCGATTGCCAATCCATTGAACAATTTCCGATTGCCAAGGAATATCTGCTCCAATGTCGAAATCATCAGCGACTTACCGAAACGCCGCGGACGTGACATAAAGAAGAACCGACCATCTACGCCAGAAATCAGCCGTCTAAAATATGCCGTCTTGTCGACATACACGTATCCTTCCCGAATCAGCGTCGGAAAATCATAAGTGTCCGTAACAATTGGCTTTATTTTCATGGCGTAGTTTACGATAGCCGAGATAGATCGTAAGTAGTGCAAACGCGGCGAGTAGCATTTCGCCGCCCTCTTCCAGCACCGTACAAAGCGATTCCGCCTTTTCGCCGAGGATATGCTCCGTCCACGCTGGCAAGCGATCGGTAATCTGCACGAGAACTCCACTCGCGCCGAAACATCCAGCCGCCCAAGCACAAGGCTCGAGTCTAAAGACGCCTTTAAAGAAACTGGGTAAAAGATACACAAAGCCAACTCCGAACACTCCAAAGAAGAGTGCGAAGTAAGCGAAGATAAAAGCACGCATCCCGAAGGGTGCTGCGGCATTAAAAAGTACGCGCGACTTGAACGGAGTGCCTCCGATCATATCGCCATTGGGCTTATAGAGCATTCCCGATGCCACAGAACCGGATTCGCTGACATAATCGGGATAAAGCCAATGAATCACAGCAAGATGCAAATCGAGCTCCTTCGCAATCGCCATGATTACGACTACGGTAACCATCAGCGAGAGCGTCACTTTACGACGGGTGGATCCGGCGAACGGACACTTCCACCAGACAAGCGGGATAATCGCCGCGAATACCGGAATCGTCGCGAGCTCAAAGGGAGAATAACCGGACTGATCAAAAAATTGGTCGATAACGGCGGGGTCCATCGTAAGTCCGGTAAGTACCAAGACCGCTATCGCCGCGATAAAGAGGAGAGGAGAAACAAGGAAAGGTCCGGGAAAGATTTCCCGAACCTTTCTAACGCATTCTGCGTTATTCGCCTTAGGCAAGGACAGCATCCTTAGCAGCCTTGGCAACGCGGAACTTCACGACCTTCTTCGCCGCGATCTTGATCGTCTCGCCGGTCGCAGGATTGCGGCCCATGCGCGCCTTGCGGTTGATCTTGATGAGCTTGCCGAGACCCGGAAGCACGATGCCCTTGGCACCCTTAGCGCCAGCGTACGCGATCGCGAGGAACGCATCGTAAGCGGCAACCGCCTGCTTCTTGGAGATACCAGCCGCCTCAGCGAGAGCAGCCATGATTTCGGACTTGGTCGTAGGAACCTTCTTAGCCATGATTTTGATCCTTAATTAGTTTTCACTAGTGAATGGACTTCGGGAACCTTTCCCTCTGTCCAGTGTGTAATTTATCATATTTCGCGCATTTATGCAAGGGGGAAATTTTATTTTTTACCACAACATCTTGTGTGCAACTTTCGTCCGCATACGGACATCGTGGGTGAAATGCACATCCGCTCGGCCAATTCCACGGAGGCGGAACTGTCCCCGGAATATCTTTAAGCGCGGAATTTTTCGGCAGGTCAAGACGCGGAACTGCGGCGAGTAAACCTTCGGTATAAGGATGTGATGGAGCGCGAAGAATTTCCTCAACTTCACCTTGCTCCACAATCTCACCTGCGTACATCACATTCACGATTTTCGAATAGCGCGCGACAAGACCGAGATTGTGGGTGATGAGCAGCACCGCCATTTTACGTTCATCGGCAAGACGATAAATGAGATCGAGTACTTCGCGCTGCGTAGTAACATCAAGCGCAGTAGTAGGCTCATCGGCGATGAGGAGTTCAGGTTCAGCTGCCAGCGCCATCGCAATCATTACGCGTTGTTGTTGACCACCGGAAAGTTCGCACGGATACTTGCGCGCCGCCGAAGGATCAAGCCCGACGGACACCAATAAATTCCTAACCTGTTCACTGCTAACTGCTACCTGTTCACTGATCTGTTTTTCCACTTTCATCACCGGATTCAAGCTCTGCATCGGGTTCTGAAAAATGTACGCGAGTTTGCGCGTTCCCCTTATTTTACCGGTGATTTGTGCACGATCGACAAGTCCACCGAGCGCAAGCGCAGTAAGCGATTTACCCGAGCCCGACTCACCTACGAGCGCCACGCGTCCGTTCTCGGGAATGGTGAATGAGACGTCCCTTACCGGCACGCTCAACCTGCCTTCGATCGTGAAGGCGATTCTTAAGCCATCAACTTCGAGCAGCATTTTTTGAAGACGAAATAAAGCGCCACCAACACCACCGCGCCACCGATCACATACGGCAGATTCGCGCTCGCCATCTCCTTACCCTTGAGACAAAGTTCGAGGTAAGTGATGTCCCCCGAGGTCTTCCCGAGCGCCCAACCAACGAGCGCTAAGACTGCAGTCCATATGCCTGCGCCCAAGGCGGTAAAAAGTGTAAAAGCGCTAAGCTTCATACGAGAGATTCCTGCCGGTAGTGAAATGAGTTGACGAATCACCGGAATCAACCGACAGACAAAAGTCGTAACCGCGCCATACTTATTGAACACTTCACAAGCCTTGTTGAGCGGCTCGGGTTTGATGAAAAAATACTTACCGTATTTCTCAAGAAAGGGACGTCCCACCCAGAGCGCGAGATAGTAGTTTACATACGCGCCCGCGATCGAACCGACTACTCCGACCACAAACGACAGGACGAGCGCGCTTACTGGCCCGCCGCATCCGAGCTCCCCGCGCGCCGCGAGAAAGCCCGCCGGAATCATCACCACTTCCGACGGAAATGGAATGAAACTCGACTCGATCGTCATGAAGATAAAGATGAAGAGCAGTCCCCAAGTAGGAGCTAAATCGGCGATGGACGAAAGATGGGCAGCGATGGTTTCTAACATATATGATAGGCCTTGTAGTTTTCACGATTCAAGGTAGAACCTTTAAGATACATTGCGGTAATCTCTTCAGCGAGACGGCGATCACGCTCGCTCTTCGCGCCGCCGATCATTAGCGTATGCGGACCGGGCACACCCTTCACATAATAAAGTTCACCGAGATCAGCATTCGCATCGATACGCTGATTGTCAATTCGGTCGCGTCCCACGATAAGACCCGTACCATCAGGCAGACGAAAGTGACGCGCGATCGTCAACAGTTCCACCAACCGACGCTCCGCAAAGCCCTCGTGGTCCATGAGGTC
>R14__coassemble_347_pt1 | contig 35270 bp, 37 predicted proteins | sample R14__metabat2_high_PE_051 | metagenome-assembled genome bin R14 | reverse complement strand
GCGATCCTCACATATATGAATATTTGAGGATGCTGGCTGCGGAGGGACTGTATTGGAATTGAAAAGGGACTGTAGTCAAATCGCGCTTGACAGCAATGCGCCAGATTTGGTATAATACGCAATAGACAGTGCGAAATTGCATTAAGTGATATAAGTTAATGCAATTGGTTAGTCTGAAATGCAATAAATGGAGTTGTAGGAATGGCGCGAGATTTATTAAAGATAGTATCAGAACAGAAGCACGAGCTTGAGCGATTGATGGCTCAGCCGGTGTTGCTTCGCGATGTGATGGATAAGATTGATGTTTCAAGCCAGCTTGCGCAAGTAGTGCTGGGCATGCGTCGTGCGGGAAAATCGGTGGTATGTAGGACCGCTCTTAAGCATTCTGGGGTAAAATTTGGCTATGTGGATTTTGATGACGAAATGCTCGCGCGTTTGTCGGTGGATGATTTGGATGGAGTATTGGCTGCGGTGTATTCGGTTTATGGGCAGGTGGATACTTTCTTTTTTGATGAAATGCAGAATATTGATGGATGGCATTTGTTCGTCAATCGTTTGCTCAGGCAGGGCAAGCATTTGGTGATTACAGGATCGAATGCCAAGTTGCTTGAGAGTGAACTGGCTACACATATAACCGGTAGATATATTCCAATTTCAGTGCAACCATTTTCGTTTGCTGAGTATTGTCAATGGATTGGACATCAAACGAATGATGATTGGCGAAAGTATTTCTTTGACGGAGGCCTTCCCGAAACTTTTGCCATGCCAGACGCACGCGGATATATAAAAGCGCTTTACGATTCTATTTTATCAAAAGATATTATGCGGAGGCATCAGATAAAAAATCCGCGGCGTTTCCAAGATGCAGCATATGTAATTATGCAACAGTACGCGCGAATGATTTCGTATGACAACTTGGCTAAATCGGTTGGCATTGCCAGTCCCCATACGATGCAGGCATATCTAGCTTACTTAACGGAATCGTATTTGGTTTCAACTGTGCGGCATTATTCGACCAAACCATCGGAGCGTATTCGCGGCGAAAAGGTTTATGTTGCGGATCCGGCGTTTATATCGTATTTTACCGGTGTTTTGGGCAGTGAGGAAGAGCTTGGATGGCGCTTGGAGAACATTGTTTATTTAGAATTGGCCCGCTATCGTGAGGCAAAGAATTACGAAATTTATTATTACCGAGACCAGTCATACGATGTTGATTTTTGTTTGGTGAAACACGGCAAAGTGGATGCTTTAGTTCAGGTGGCGTATACAATTGATGGGGATAAAACTCGTAAACGTGAATTAACGTCACTTTTGGGGGCTGCTCGTAAAACCGGTTGTAAGCAACTAATTTTGCTTACCGATCATGGTAAAGAGACGATTGTTGATGGTGATTTGAAAGTAGAGGTTGTTCCTGTGGCGGAGGGGTTGTGGTAAAAATCGTTAAGCTCCAGTAAAGTTTGTGCTGGCGTTGGACGGCGGAATATGATATAATACACAAAATTACAAACTATTGACTTATTAGGATTATCAAAACAAATGAAGACTAACTCGAAAAGTTTAGACAAGTGTCAGGTAAAACTCACGGTCACGCTCACTGCTGAAGAGGTGCTCGCGTCGGTAAAGGAGACGGAGAAGGCGTTCATGCGCGAAGCGCAGTTGCCGGGCTTCCGCAAGGGCAAAGTGCCGCTGGAAGTTATCCGTAAACAGTTCGCGAACGGACTCAAGCAAGAGACCGAAAGAACGCTCTTTCAGAAGAATTATGAAGAAGCGCTCAAGGCCGAAGCAATCGAGCCGGTGTCGCTCGTGGATCTTCAGGATATGAAGTTCGACGACAAGGGCGGCGGCTTCACCGCGATCGTCGAAGTAAAGCCGGTGTTCAAGCTGCCGACCTACAAGGGACTTAAGGTGGAGTTCAAGGACGTGAAGGTCGAGGACGCCGCTGTTCAGGATCATCTCAATCGTTTGCGCATGGCGTATGCGAAGTACGAGGACGGCAAAGAAGGCGACATCGTCGCCGATGGCGACTTCGTGCAGATCGATTACGAAGGCATGATCGGCAAGAAGAAGATCCTTGAGATCAATCCCGAAGCGAAAATCGTCGGTAAGGGCGAGGGCTTCTGGACGCAGGTCGAAGAGGGACGCTTCCTGCCGGAGATTCTTGACGCCGTCAAAGGCATGAAGGCCGGCGAAACTAAGGAAGGCATCAAGGCGAAGTTCGATAAGGAGAGCGCTCCGGATGGACTTAAAGGCGAGAAGGCGGTCTATACGATTACGGTCAAGATGCTCCGTAAGCGCGTTCTCCCGACCGATGCCGAATTCGTCGAAAAGGCGAAGGCCGAATCGCTGGAGAAGCTCACCGCGACCATTCGCGAGTCGCTAGAGAAAAACGCCGCGGAAGAGGAAAATGCGCGGCGTGAAAACCAGGCGATTGAGCTTTTGATGAAGAAGGTCGATTTTGACATTCCGGAAAGTCAGGTCCAGCGCGCAACTAATAGCTTGCTCCAGCAGTTCGCTCAGCAGGCGCAGTATTCGGGACTCGACGCGAGCTACTTCGAAAAGAACCGCGACAAGATTCTTAAGGACGCTCAGGAGTCCGCTGAACGTCAGGTTCGCCTCTGGTATGTGATCGAAGCGATCGCCAAGGAGGAGAAGCTCGAGGTTGAGGACAAAGAGCGTGGCAAGAAGGTTATCGAACTCATACTGGCTAACGCCAAGAAATAATATGACTAAGAACTACATGATCCCGTATGTGGTCGAACAGACCGGCAAGGGCGAGCGGACATATGATATCTACTCGCGTTTGCTTCTGGACCGCATCGTCTTCATCTCCGGCGAGGTGAATGACGATATGGCGAATGCCATTTGTGCGCAGCTTTTGTTCCTGCAAAGTCAGGACCCGAAGAAGGAGATTTCCGTCTATGTGAACTCTCCGGGTGGCAGCGTTACTGCGGGCCTCGCGATTTACGACACCATGCAGTTCGTGAAGTGTCCGATCGCGACTTACTGCATCGGGCAGGCGGCTTCGATGGGGGCGGTATTGCTTTCGGCTGGTACGAAAGGTCGGCGCTTCTCGCTCCCCAATGCCCGCATCATGGTGCACCAGCCCTCGGGCGGCGCCGAAGGTAAGGCGACGGATATCGAGATCACCGCGAAAGAGATTTTGCGGTTGAAGGACGTCCTCAACGGCATTCTCGCCAAGCATTCCGGCAAGAAGTTTGAGGAAGTCGTGCGCGATACCGAGCGCGATTATTTCATGAGCGCCGAAGAGGCGAAAGCTTGGGGATTGGTGGATGAAGTCCTCGCGTAAAACCGAGCCGAAAGCGGTCGAGATCGTAATGGATATTCCTACGCCGAAGGAAATCAAGGCGTATCTCGACCAGTATGTAATCGGTCAGGAAGAAACCAAGAAGATTCTTTCAGTAGCGGTGCATAACCACTACCGGAGAATCCAGTCGATGGATTTCATGAGTCATGACGACGGCGTGGAAATCGAGAAGTCGAACATCCTCTTGGTGGGACCCACTGGTTCCGGTAAGACCTTGCTCGCGAAAACGCTGGCAAAGCTGCTGGGCGTTCCGTTTGCGATCGGCGATGCGACGGTTTTGACGCAGGCGGGATATGTCGGGGAGGACGTCGAAAACCTCGTTCGTTATCTCCTCCAGAATGCCGATGGCAATATTGAACTCGCTAAGCGCGGCATTATCTATGTGGACGAGATCGACAAGATCGCTTCCAAAACGGATAATGTCTCGATTACCCGCGATGTGGGCGGCGAAGGCGTGCAGCAGACGCTCCTTAAGTTGATCGAAGGTTCGGTCTGCCGGATTCCGCCGAAGGGGGGACGCAAACATCCCGATCAGGAATATATCGAAATCGACACCACGAACATCCTCTTCATCTGCGGAGGCGCTTTCGTAGATCTCGATAAGATTATCAAGGAGCGTGTCGGGAAGTCCGTTATTGGCTTTAACGCGGCGCCTTCGACCTCCAAATCGAGCGAGCGTAAGAGTAGCTATCTTAAGGAGGTCTCTCCCGAAGATCTCGTGAAGTTCGGACTCATTCCCGAGTTTACGGGACGTCTCCCCGTAGTGACGGTTATGGATGAACTTTCCGAGGACGATTTGGTGAGAATTCTCACCGAACCGAAGAACGCACTCGTCAAGCAGTATAAGAAGCTCCTTAAGATGGACGGCGTAGAGCTCGATTTCGAACCGGAAGCCTTAAGAGCGCTCGCAAAGAAAGCGGTTGAACGCAAGACTGGCGCGCGTGGACTTCGGGCCGAGATGGAAAAGCTCATGACCGATATCATGTACGAAGCCCCCGGCAACGACAAATATAAGAAGGTGACGATTACTGCCAAAATGGTGGAAAAATGATCCTGCAAATCTTAAAAGCCAAACTGCACCGAATCCGGATAACCGAGGCGTGCCTCGACTATGAAGGTTCGCTTACGCTCGATCCGGACGATATGGAGGCGGTGGGGATTCTTCCGTATGAGAAGATTCTCTGCGCCGATGTCGAAAACGGCAATCGTTTCGAGACATATGCAATTGAAGGCAAGCGCGGTAGTCACGTCTGTTGCCTCAATGGAGCGGCGGCGCATAAAGGCAAAGTCGGCGATCGGCTGATTGTGATGTGCTTTGCGCAGATGAGCGAAGACGAAGCGCGCGGTTGGACGCCGAAAGTGAAGCATTTCTGATTTCCTAAAACTAAACCCCTAAACGAAAGGCGGATACAGAATGAAAATCAAGAAGCTCGAAGGATTAATCGCGGCGGCGCATACTGCGTTCAATGCCGATGGTTCAGTGAACCTCAAGGTAATCAAAGATCAGGCGAAAATGCTCATCCGTCAGAAGGTGACGGGCGTGTATGTTTCGGGTACGACGGGCGAGGGCATCTGCTGCTCGATCGCCGAACGCAAGGCGGTGTTCGATGAATGGGTGAAGTGCGCGAAGGGTAAGCTCTATCTGATTGCGCATATCGGCGCCTTGTCGATTAAGGATGTGCAGGAACTCGGCGCTTATGCGGTTAAGAGCGGGATGGATGCTACCAGTATCGTGCCGCCGAACTTCTTTAAGCCGGGCTCGGTGGATATGCTCGTTGCGTATTTGAAGGAAGCGCTCAAGACGTCCGAAAAACTGCCGTTCTATTATTACCACACCGGTATGAGCGGCGTCAACTTCGACATGGAAGCGTTCCTTAAGGCGGCGGACGGCAAGATCAAGAATCTCGCCGGTATCAAGTTCAACTATCCCGATCTCTATATGTATCAGCGTTGCTTGCGCTACGGCGGTGGCAAGTTTGATATCACCTGGGGTATCGATGAATGGTTCGCTGGTGCGGTGGCGCTGGGAGCGAAGAGCGCGATCGGTTCGACCTACAACTATTCCGCCGGTATCTACTACCGCATCTGGAAGGCAGTTTTGAAGGGCGACCTCAAGGCGATTGAGAAGGGCATGAAGCAGGTTTGCGACATCGTCGACATCCTGGTACAGTACGGCGGAGTCGCCGGTGGCAAGGTGATGTGCGGCGTGTGGGGGGTGGACCTCGGGGACGTTCGTCTCCCGAATAAGTCGCTCTCGAACGCAGACAAGGCGGACATCCTTAAGCGTATCCGTAAAATCGGTTACAAATAATTTAAGTGTTCGCGTTGGTTCTAGCAGCGGTGATGCCGCTCTTGAACGAGCAGGCGCTCAAAGCCGATTATACGGCTTCGGGCGCCTATGCTATTTACAACACCAATTCCGTAGAGCGCTACACCAAAACCCAGAATCCATTGGCAGCGGTGTGGGCGCTCTCAAAGTATTATCATCGGCTACCGAAGGCCGCACTTAAGGAATATCGCGGTAAGCCGGTGGAGAGCGAAGAGGACTGGAAAAGACCGCTCAATAAGTTCGTGCGGTTAGCGGGACTCTACCAAGGCGAATTCGGCAAGCTCGCCAGTTGGCGGAGCGGGTTTACCCGATACTTCCAGCTGCGGGATATCCGTAAAGATTTCGTCGAGGTCAAGGTCTGGCAGGACCTTAAAAAAGAATTGCCGCATCTGAAGGCGGCGCTGGATAAAAAGGAGCCGGTGATGTGGATTCGGGAGGGCACCGGCGAATTTACCGATTTACAGAAGAAACTTACCCATGGGGACAAACCATTCCCGCTTACGATTGCGTTGATCGATGGTTATAATGACGAAGGTAAAATTCATATCGTCTGGCCTAAGGGATGGGATCGGCGCTATAAAACGATTAAAAGCGGGTGGTTTCCGGTGGATGACGATTCGGCCTTTTACGATGTAAAAAACTCATTTCTCGTCTATTGGCGACCTTAAACGAAAGGAACAATCATGAAAACTGCATATTGGCAAAAATGGAATAAAATTTATCGTGAGGAATTCCTCAAGAACATCATGCCGTTCTGGATGAAGTACGGTATGGATAAGGTAAACGGCGGCGTGTATACGTGCCTTGATCGGGATGGAAAACTCATGGACTCCACAAAGTCCGTCTGGTTCCAGGGTCGCTGCGGATGGATGTGCGCCTACGCCTATAATCACATCGCGAAGAAACCGCAGTATCTCGCGGCATCGAAGAGCTGCTGTGAATTTCTCGAGCGTCACTGCTTTGATAAGGATGGACGCGCCTTTTTCGAGGTGACGGCTGAAGGTGTGGGCTTACGCAAGCGTCGTTATCTCTTCTCCGAGTGTTTCGCGGCGATTGCGTATGCGGAATATTCGCTCGCGTCCGGGGATAAGGCGTGGGGTAAGAAGGCGATTGACCTCTTTAAGCGCATCCGTAAGTTCATGGCGAATGGCGAGAAGTATTGTCCCGCCAAATATACGAAGGCGATGAAGACCCAGGGACATTCGCTCACGATGATCTTGATTAATGTCGCGAATGTCTTAAAGCAGATTTCCGATGATCCGGTATTGGATCAGCAGATTACGGAATCGATTGAGTGTCTGGTAAAGTATTTCATCCATCCCGAATTCAAGGCGCTCTTGGAGACGGTGGGACCGAACGGAGAGTTCATCGATACTCTCGCTGGACGCGTTATCAATCCGGGACACTGCATCGAGACCAGCTGGTTCTTGATGGATGTCGCGATTGCACGTAAGGATGAGGCCCTGAAGGAGGTCGCGCTTAAGATTCTCGATTGGTCCTGGGATTGGGGTTGGGATGAAAAATACGGCGGCATTATTTCCTTTAAGGATTGCCGCAACTTCCCGGCGCAGTGTTATGAGCAGGATATGAAGTTCTGGTGGCCTCAGTGCGAAACGATCATCGCTACCGCCTACGCCTATCAGCTTACCGGCGATAAGAAGTGGGAGAAACATCATCGTCTCGTCTCCGACTGGTCCTGGAAGCATCTGCGCGACCCGAAATATCCCGAATGGTACGGTTATTTGCATCGGGATGGCACGGTCGCTCAGCCGGCGAAGGGCAACATCTTCAAGGGTCCGTTCCACATCCCGCGCATGCTTATTAGGATGTACGACCTCACGAAGGGGATGTAAGCGAGCCTATTTAAGCAGGCTGATGGAGGACGGCGCAAAGTCCGCATGTTCGCGAGGTTTGAACTTGCCGCCGTTCTCCACGATCTGGCACATTTCGAATACCGCGCGCCAGGATTCTAACCGATAATCGCGCTCTTTGACGAGCATCGCTTCCAAGAGCTGGGCGAAACCTTCGGAAAGTTCCTGCTGATAGGCGCGGGGATCGAGCGCCTGCCGAGTGGCATCGCAGTGGGACTTCATCATATCGTCCGTCGAGCGATTGGGAAAGAGGAGACGTCCCGTAGCAAGGTGATAAAGGGATGCACCGAGGGAATAGATGTCACTGCGGCAATCAAGTTCAATATCACCGTAAATCTGCTCGGGCGAAATATAGCCCGGGGTGCCGGTGATGTGTTCCGGCAGTTCTTTTTTGCCGTCGGGAGCGAACTCAAAGCGATGGAAGATACCGAGATCGGTTAGCTTGACTACGCCTTCGGTATTGATCATGATATTTTCCGGTTTAATATCGCAATGTACGACGCCATGATCATTCCAAGCGTAATCCAGCGCTGCTGCTATTGATTCGGCAATTAGCAGGCAGTCGGCTTCTTTGATATGATGCTTGCGCTGGAGAAGATCGGAGAAGGAGTAGCCGTCCACATATTCCATCACGTAAAACCAAATGTCCTCTTCGTGATCGAAGCCGTACGCCTTGACAATGCCGGGGTGGTCGATTTCTTCCATTACATTCTCTTCGGACCGGAAATTGGCGAGCTCGTTCTTGATATCTTCGGCATGAAGAATCTTAAGCGCGACATCCCGATTATTTACGGGATCCCAAGCATGATAAACCGAAGCATTACCGCCGGCTCCCAGCGGTTTGATGATTTTATATTGCTTCAGCTGTTCAATCATGCGATTTTCCATTCCGCCAGTTTGCGATGCAAGGTACGACGCGAGATGCCGAGCAGTTCCGCGGCTTTCGATTTATTGCCGCCGGTTTTCTTCAAGGCGGCGAGAATATGTTCCTTTTCGGTGTCCGCCAGCGAAAGCTTAACGGGTGCGGACGCTATCGAACTGGTGGCGCTGCCGGTAATTTCGATCGGGAGATCTTCAACCGTAAGCTTCTTACCTGAGGCGAGAATCACCATCTTCTCGATTACATTCCGAAGTTCGCGTACATTGCCCGGCCAAGCGTAGTCCTCCAGCGCTTTCAGGGCCGCAGGTTCAATGCCGCTTACCGTGCTACCGCTCGCCTTGGCGAATTCCTTAAGGAGTTTCGCTGTAAGGGGGGCGATATCTTCGGGATGATCCTTAAGCGCGGGGGTGTGGATATCGATTACTTTAAGCCGGTAGTAGAGATCTTCACGGAATTTACCTTCCCGCATCATCTGCTGGAGGTCCTTATTAGTCGCTGCCACCAACCGAAAGTTAACCGGCGTTTCCACTGAGGACCCGATACGCCGCACGCACTTGGTTTCAAGTGTCCGCAAGAGCGCAATCTGGGTAGCGGTGTCGATCTCGCCGATTTCATCAAGAAAGAGCGTGCCGCCTTCCGCAGCTTCAATACAGCCCGCCTTGCCATCCTTCCTACCGCCGGTGAACATGCCGCTTTCGTAACCGAAGAGTTCCGCCTCGAGAAGGTCCCTGGAGAACGCCGAGCACTCGACTGCGATAAATGGTTTCGCCGCGCGTTTGGAAAGGGCATGAATGGCTCTTGCGGTAAGTTCCTTACCGGAACCGCTGGGACCTTCAATCAATACCGTCGCATCAGTCGGCGCAACTTTGCGGATAAGTTGATAGATTTTCTGCATCGCCGGCGCTTTGCCGATGAAATTCTCGACTTCGGCGCTGCTTTGTTCCTTGAGGGACTGGACTTCCTCCTTAAGCGAGGAGACTTCCTTTTTAAGCCGGTATTTCTCAATTGCCTTGCCGACGCACAGTTCAAAGCTCGCAAGATCGGTTATCGGTTTTTGGAAGAAATCATCCGCGCCGCCGTTACGCATCGCTTCCACCGCGAGTTCCATCGAGCCGTAGGCGGTAAGCATGATAATCGCGATATCGGGCCTTAGCTCACGGGTTTTGCGGATAAGTTCGCGTCCGTCCACATTGGGCATGCGCTCATCGGTGATGATCAGCGCGAGATCGGGATTCTCCTTGACGAGCTTAAGCGCGATTTCACCATCGGCGGCGTCCAGACATTCATAGTCGCGCTTGAACCAGCGCTTCAAAGTATCGCGCAGGGGTTTTTCGTCATCAACGAAGAGGATTTTCGGTTTGTTATCCATTAAGCTGCCTCACTCTCTTTTCCAAACGCGGCAGACGGATGGTGAAGGTTGAGCCTTCGCCCAGGGTGGACTCCGCGGAAATCGTCCCGCCGTGGCTTTCGACGATTCGGCGGGTGATCATCAGTCCCAAGCCGGTGCCGGTCGCTTTGCTGGTGCGGTAGGGTTCGAAAAGGTGTGCGAGCTGTTCGTCGCTCATGCCCGAGCCACTGTCGGAGAAACGGATGATTACATCCCGATCATTGGATTCGAGGCGGATGCATAGCTCCTTGCCGTCACTCATCGCTTCCAGCGAATTCTTGATCAGATTGAAGAAAACTTGCTCCAATTGGTCCTTATCCAGTGCAACCGTCGGCAGGGCGGCGGGAATATCGAGAGTGACTCGAATTGAACGCTCTTCCAGCTGTCCCCGCATTGCCGACAGGCAGTCCTTAAGCGGATCCGCTGCCGAGCCCGGCTTAAGATTGGGCTTGAGCGGTTTCACGGCGCCGAGAAAATCACGGATGATTCCATCCAGACGTTTCACTTGGCTTTTGATGATCGCAATCGATTCTTTATCCTGCGGATCGCGCTCCAGCATCTGGATATTGAGGGCGATGGCGTTCAAGGGATTCCCGATTTCATGGGCGACTCCGGCGGCGAGATTGGTAATCGCTTCATTAGCTCCGAGTCTAAGTTCCGCTTCAGTGCGCTCGCGTTCGCCCGTCGTATCGCGGATGTAGATGAGCGTATCTTTCTCCATCGGGATGAACTGGATCTCGAGGTGTTTCGTTTCCGGATAGGAAATCGTGGTTTCACACTTGGAGAAGCGTCCCCGCACGACCGGTAGGGTCTTAAGGGCGTTGTCGAGATCTTCCCCGAGCAAGGTTTTCGCCGCGGGATTCGCAAAGCGGACGCTGCCGCTGGCATCCAGCGCGATAATTCCGCGGTCGATGGTTTCAAGCAGCTTATCGAAAAAGCCGACTTCGTCCGTAACCAGTTCATACTGCTCACGCAACTGATCGGCGTCCAACCGGCCGATATGCTTCTTTACGCCTTTGAAGAAATCTTTCACTGCGCCTTCCTTAAGTCGATTACGCGCTTGATCTTGCCTTCACTGCGCGGCAGGGAGTTCGGCTCCACTAAAGTAATTTTCGGCGAAAGCCCGATAATCTGCTTAACTGCCGCGAAGACGCGTTTACGCAGCGCCTCCAGCTCACGGATATTGTCCGAGAAGGCTTCGGGACGCATCTCCACCTTGATCTCCAAAAGATCGAGCGTTTCGGTAGGAGTGATGATAATCTGATAATGAGGAGCGACACCTTCCACCCCGAGGAGGGCGGTCTCGACCTGACTCGGGAAGAGATTCACGCCGTGTACGATCAACATATCGTCACTTCTCGCCTTGATGCGATCCATCACCCGAATCGTCCTCCCGCAGGCGCAGACTTCAGTATGAAGCCGCGTAAGGTCGCGCGTGCGATAGCGCACCATGGGGGTACCCGTGCGATCGAGGGTGGTGAAGACTAGTTCGCCTTCTTCCCCATCGGGCAATGGCTCGAGGGTTTCGGGATCGATGATTTCGGGATAGTAGTGGTCTTCAAAGATGTGAAGTCCATTACACTTACCGCAACTACCGGCGACTCCGGGTCCGGAGATCTCGGTAAGCCCGTAGATATCATGAGCGATGATGCCCGCTTCGCTTTCAATCCGCTCGCGCATCTTATCCGTCCACGGTTCCGCCCCGAAGATACCATGCTTAAGCGACGTATCCCGACGGAAGTCGATACCGAGTTTTTTCGCAACTTCAATGATATGTAAGAAGTAACTCGGGGTGCAGGCGATAGCGGTCGTTTTGAGGTCCTTCATCAGCATCAACTGCTTTTCGGTATTGCCGGCGGAAGTCGGGAGCACTGCGCACCCGAGATTTTCGCCGCCGTAGTGAAGGCCGAGACCACCGGTGAAAAGTCCATACCCGTAAGAGACCTGCAGAACGTCCTTTCGGGTAAGCCCGTACATATTAAGACATCTCGCCGTTGCATCCGCCCAAACTTCGATATCGTTCTTGGTGTTGGGAATGCAAATCGGCTTGCCGGTCGTGCCCGAGGAACAGTGGAAACGTACGATCTCCTCAATCGGCGCGGCGGTAAGGCCCATCGGATATTCATCGCGCAGGTCGGTCTTCTTCATGAAGGGGAGGCGCGAAATATCCTCGAGCTTCTCAATGTCGCGCGGTTTTACTTTAAGTTCGTCGCAACGCTTACGGAAGAGCGCCACCCGTTCATATTCGTAGGCGACGAGAGTCTGAAGTTTTTTAAGTTGCAGGGCGCGGAGTTCTTCGCGCGGTAAATAGTCGTTAGTTGAGTTCATCTAAAGTTTTTAAAAGGATGTTCATCTGTTCGTGAGTGCCGATCGTTACCCGAAGACGATTCGCCGTCTTCGGGCCGCTAAAGTATCTCACGTAGATGTGACGTCCCTTAAGCTGCTGAAAGATTTCCGCCGCGTTTTTCTTCGGAGGTTCGGCGAAGATGAAGTTCGATTCCGAGGGGATAACATCCCACCCGCGTTTTTCCAGCGCCGCGCTAAGACGCTTACGTTCAGCGATCACCTTTTTTACGCTGCGCTTAAGGTGTGCTTGGTCCTTGAGCGCTGCGAGCGCTACCGCTTGGGCGATCGCGTCCACATTATAGGAGTCTTTAATCTTGTAAAGGGCGTCGATAAGCGTTTTTGGGCCGATGCAATAGCCGACGCGAAGTCCCGCGAGCGAATAGCTCTTCGAAAAAGTGCGCATCACGATCAGATTGCGATTTCCTTTCGCAGTCGCGAGGGCCATGCAATTATCGCGGGCGAAATCGCCGTAGGCTTCATCCACAATCACCACGCCCTTGAAAGCGCGTGCAAAGTTGGCGATCGTCTTGGGCCCCACGAATTCGCCGGTAGGCGCATTGGGATTCGTCCAAAGAAAAAGCGCGGTCTTCGGCGGCAGCGTTTTCGCCGAGGGTTTATTCGCGCCGATCCACTTTACGCTACGGATCGCAGCGAGCGTCTGATAAAGGGAGTAGGAAGGATCAAGCGAAGCGATACCCTCGTCGTTTTCCACAAACGCCTTCGCCGAAAGCGCGAGAATTTCATCCGAACCATTGCCCACGAACACGCGGTCGATCGAAGTGCCGTTCAGCTTCGCGAGGGCCTGCCGAAGCTCGGTACAGTCCGGATCGGGATAGCGACGCAGTCGGTCAAGGTCGAAATTTTTCAAGACCGCCGTCACCTTGCTGCTCGGCGGATAGGGATTCTCATTGGTGTTGAGTTTAACGACCTTGCGATCCTTCGGCTGTTCACCGGGTACATAGCCCTCAAGTTCCCGTACGTGTTTGGCAATCATCATTTAAGTAACTCCACGCTGGTGTGATAAGTATAGCGGGTTAAGAGTAGCGGAATCACCGATTCATCGGTCATATAGCTGCAAAGATCTTTGAGGTAGCGTGTGCGTTGTTTCGCGATTACCTCATCCAAAAGCCGCATATTAGTATCGAGGTCGACGGTATCCGTGAACCAAATCGGCGAATTCTCGTTGGGATGTTTCATGTCGCCCGAGGCGATTGGAATAAGATTGAAGATCTTGATGCCGTTGTTCTCGATATGACAGAGGGTACGTCCGCCTTCATTGCATACTTCATAGCGGCAGCAGCCGGTAAGGAGTGTAATTAGGAGTAGTGCGCGTTTCATTTTATTACCCCCGAAAGCTGAACTTCCTTATAACAGAAAATGTACGGTAGGGGAATCGGGATGCTGGTGAAGGGGATGGATACGAAGATCCGCGATTGGTTGTGCCATGTAAGATCGGTAATCGTACCATCCTTAGTCGCGGCGTATTCCATGAATCTCGCCTGTACCTTCTCCATCGTGACATCGTCGCGAAAGAACGCCCACTCGCCCGAGCGCTTCGGCTCCGGCGTTGCATTGCCGCAGCATAACGGGATGAAATAAAAGAGGCGCCAGCCGTAGTTTTGTACCACGACACTCTCCGCCGCAGCATTCTGTAAACGGGAATGCTCCAGCGAAAAACAACCGGCGAGACATAATGTCCCAGACAGCGCGACTATCCTCCAAAAGATTTTCATACTGCGTATTATACCAAAAACGCGCGAAATATGCTATAATACACTCTATGAAAGTATTAGTTACTGGAGGCTCGGGATTTCTGGGCATTAATCTCATCCGCTTCTTGCGTACGCAGGGCGTTGAGGAAATTCGCGTTTTAGATATTGCTCCGTTTGAATATCCGGAGGCAAGCGAGCCGTGGCTCAAGTTCACGCTTGGGGACGTTCGGGACGTCGCCGCGGTCGAGCGCGTCACCGAAGGGTGCGACGTAGTCGTGCACTGTGCGGCGGCGCTGCCGCTCTATTCTAAGGCGGATATTATCTCCACTGAAGTGGATGGTTGCCGCAATGTGCTCAATGCCGCGCGCAAGTTCAAACTTGATCGCATGATTCAAATTTCTTCGACGGCGGTATATGGAGTTCCGGAGAAACATCCGATTTACGAGACCGATCCGTTGATTGGCGTGGGACCTTATGGACAGGCGAAGATCGATGCCGAGAATCTCTGCCGAGAGGCGATCAAAGAAGGGTTCTGCGTCTCGATCATTAGACCCAAGAGCTTTGTGGGTCCCGAGCGTCTCGGGGTGTTCGCGCTCTTTTACGACTGGGCGTATACGGGACATGGCTTCCCGATGATTGGCTCGGGTAAGAACCGCTATCAGTTGATGGATGTGGACGATCTCGATCACGCGATCTGGAACGCGATGACATATCCGAAGGACAAGGTCGCGACCGAGTTCAATATCGGCGCGAAGGAATTCACCACCATGAAAGAAGATTATCAGGTGGTATTGGATAAGGCGGGCTATGGTAAGCATATCGTCGGTATGCCGGTCAAACCGCTCATTGCGATTTTGCGCATTCTCGAGTTCTTCCATCTGTCGCCGCTGTATCCTTGGGTATATGCGACCGCTTCGAAGGATTCGTTCGTCTCTATCGAGAAGGCGGAAAAACTCCTCGACTTCAAACCGCGCTATTCCAATCAGGCGGCGCTCTTACGCAATTATGAGTGGTATGTAGCGCATATCAAGGATTTCGCCGGTAAGAGCGGCGTCTCCCATCGCGTCCCCTGGAAGCAAGGTATGCTCGCTCTCGCCAAACTATTCTTCTAATCAACCAACAATTCGAAAGTTCGAAAATTCTCAATTCGAAAATTATGAATAAACATTACCTCTCCGCTAATGATTATCTCCGGGACATCTGGAGGCTCGCAGCCATGATTAAGAAGTCCGACTGGAAACCGGATTTCCTCGTCGGCCTCTGGCGTGGTGGTGCACCGGTCGCGATTTCGGTGCATGAATTCTTCAAGGCCACAGGCTGGGACGTAAAGCACGTTCCCTTGAAGTGCGCGAGCTATACCGGTATCGGACAGAACGAGGGACAGGTAATCTTCACTCACGGGGAGATGATTTTCGGCATGTTCCGGCGCGGCGATAAGGTGCTCTTCATCGATGACGTCTTCGATACCGGTAAGACTGCCGCAGCAGTGCGTGACCAGATGATTAAGGTCGGCGCAGAGATGCGCCTTGCGTGCGTCTATTGGAAGCCGGGCAAGAATAAGACGGATATGAAGCCCGATTACTACACCAAGGATATCGGCAACGATTGGATTGTCTTCCCCCATGAGATTGAAGGCCTTACTCCCGATGAAGTGCGGGAGAAAGATCCGGAACTCGCGATGTTGATGGTGTGAAGCGTCTACTCGATATCCTGATCATTCTCGTTTTGGCGCCGCTTTGGGTGCCGATCTTGCTGCTCGTCTCGTTGTCGGTACTGCTGGCAATGGGACGTCCCGTATTCTTTAAGCAGGAGCGTGCCGGTAAGAATGGTAAACCGTTCTTCCTCTGTAAATTCCGCACCATGAAACTTGGGGACGCATCCGATGCTGAACGGTTGACGCGCTTTGGTAAGTTCTTAAGGACAACTTCGCTGGATGAACTACCGGAACTTTGGAATGTAATTAAAGGGGAGATGTCGTTGGTGGGACCTCGTCCCCTGCCAATCCGTTACCTACCGCGCTATTCTCCCGAGCAGAACCGCCGGCATGAGGTCCTTCCTGGTATCACCGGTTGGGCGCAGGTCAATGGACGCAATGCCCTTGATTGGGAGACGAAGTTCCGCTATGATGTCGATTATGTCGATAGCCGCTCGCTATTCTTGGATCTCAAGATTCTGGCGATGACATTTTTCCAGATGATTTTTCCCAGCAACATCTCCCATTCGGGAGAAGCCACCATGAGTGAATTTTTAGGAAAGGTATAAAGGTAATGAAGAAACTGTTGATACTATCTTTGGCGTCCTGCGTACTTACGGCGTTGGCGGAAATGTCCCCGGCGGAGAAATTCATCAAGGAGAACTGGAAGAATACTATTAGGTATAATACGAAGGACGATTTTGAACATGAATTCGTGGGGCTCCCCTATCCTTATACGTGTCCCTGTGTAGCGGATAGCTTCCAGGAGATGTACTACTGGGATACTTACTTCACGAATGTGGGACTTCTCCTTTCGGACATGACCGAACAGGCGAAGAATAACTGCCGCAACATGGCGTATCTCATCAATCGCTTCGGCTTCATGCCCAATGGCAATCGCACCTATTATCTTAACGGATCCCAGCCGCCGTTTTTCTCACGGATGGTGCGGGAGATTTATGCGAAGACCGGCGAGAAAGCCTGGATTAAAGAGATGTATCCGGCGATTGTGAAGGAACATGGCTTCTGGCAGACACGTCGGGTGACGAAATCGGGACTTAACCGTTACTCCGGAGAATTTCCGGATGAAGCGGCGAAGATTGAACTTTCGGGATGGTTCTTTAAGCGCATGAATATGCTGCCGGTGAAAGATCCGAAAATCGCCGCGCGTTGGGGAGAGTGCTATCGCAGTTTCGGAGAGTCCGGTTGGGACTGCACCAGCCGCTTCGCAATGACCGATTGGGATGTACCGAATCGCTTCGGGTTCAATCCGCAGGATCACGACTGGCTCGATCTCAATTCGCTTTTGTACGGAATGGAGTGTGACCTCGCGTTTTTTGCGAAGGAACTTGAAAACGGCGATGAAGCAAAATGGCTTAAGGCGGCGGAGGACCGTAAGGCGTTGATGAACCAGGTGATGTGGGATGAAAAGTGGGGACGCTTCTGCGATCATGATTTCGTGAAGGATATCCGTCATAAGTTCGTTTCGGTTGCGCAGTTCTATCCGCTCTTCACGAAACTTGCTACTAAGGAGCAGGCGGCGAGCACGGTAAAACTCCTGCCGCAACTTGAACATCTTTACGGTATCGCCGGTTCGCAGTCCGGGTGGCTACTCGATCTTCAGTGGGATTATCCCCACGGCTGGGCATGTCTACAATACATAATGATTCAGGCGCTCGAGAATTACGGTTATCATGAAGAGGCGCTTAGGATTGCCCGAAAGTATGTAACGGTAGTTGATAAGGTATTCGGTGAAACCGGTGCGCTCTGGGAAAAATACGATGTGGTCAAGGGCGCGGTTTCGGTTTCGAGCGAATACGAAAGCCCCAAGATGCTCGGGTGGACGGCTGGCGTTTATCTCTTCTGCCGTCAGTTCATCGGTAATACTTTCCCCGAAACCCCGCGTGTCGTCACGAAGATTAATGACGGCTGGAAGGCGGATGGCGTTAAGGTCACGCTCCCACACACTTGGAACGCGCTGGACGGTGAGGATGGTGCGAGTGAGGAATCCAAAAAGTTCGTCGCTGAGGCGAAAGCGAAGGGTGGCTTTTATTCGCAATACTGGAAGTGGGTACATAAGTCGGCGGCGAGTGAGATGTCGTATAATCGCAAGATTACGGTTTATGAGCGCCGCCTCCCCGATCCGGATCCGGCGAAGCGTTATTTCTTCAAGTGCGATGGCGCGGCGATTACCGTGGAAGTATATGTGAACAATAAGCTGGTGGGACGTCACAACGGGTCTTATACGGCGTTCTGTTATGAGATCACGAAGTTTTTGAAACCGACTGGCAATCGTATTGGCGTCGTTGTTGATAATCGTCCGAATCGCGATATACCCGTACTTTGTGCGGACTACACGGTCTACGGCGGAATCTATCGCGATTGCTGGCTGATTGAGACGGATGCGATTTGCATTGACCCTACCTACTATGGTGGACCAGGAGTAGCGATTAATGCCGATGCGAGAACGGGTAAGGTCAAGGTGGAGGTGAAAACGCTTGGGGGCACTTCTCCGATTACTTGTTTGGTGGACGGCAAGCAGGTCGGGGGAACGGAATTTACGGTTAAAGACTTCGAGTTGTGGAGCCCCGAAAATCCCAAGGTCTACGATCTTACCGTCAAGCTTGAGCGTGGGGACTCAGTTACGCTGCCGTTCGGATTCCGCACGACCGGCTTCAGTGATACCCAGGAATATCTCCTCAATGGTAAGGCGAGGAAACTTCGGGGCGTCAATCGTCATCAGGATCGTCCCGGACAAGGCTGGTGCGTAACACCGGAACAGGAAGCGGAAGATATCGCGATCATTAAGGAGATGGGTTGCGACGCACTCCGAACGGCGCATTATGCGCAAAGTCAGCATATCTACGAGCTTTGCGATCGGCAGGGATTGGTCGTCTATTGTGAGATTCCGCTTACCGATACGCTTACACCTTCGCCTGCCTTCCGTGCGAACGTTGATAATATGATTCGCGAGTATGTCGTTCAGTATGGTCACCATCCCTCGATTTGCATGTGGTCGATCTTCAATGAACTGCAGAATACTTGGAGCGCGAATCAGCATGCGGATGACATCGGCGAGCAGATTTCGCACTATAACGAGGTCTTCCACGAACTCGATTCGACTCGTCCCACGGTTTGCGCCTTCAACAATTTCGAGGGCTTCACGATTAACTCAGTACCGGATGCAGCGGCGCTTAATACTTATCCGGGTTGGTACTGGGCGAAAACTTGGGATATGACCAATCATGTCGATAAGTGTTGCTACATCAATCATCGTCCGCGCATTGGCCTTAGTGAATACGGGTCCGGAGCGAGCATCAATTGTCATGCTTGGCCGTGTCCTAAAGAAATTAACGCCGGCAGTCGTTATCATCCGGAAGAATATCAGGCGGTTCATCAGGCCGAGCAGTATGGCTATATCGCTGAGGCGGAGGATATCTGGGGCTCGTTCGTCTGGATTATGTTTGACTTTGCCGCGGATACACGAGATGAGGGTGAATTGCCCGGTATTAATGATAAGGGACTCGTCACGCGCGATCGCAAGACCCGTAAGGACGCCTTCTACTTCTATCAGGCGAACTGGACGAATACTCCCGTTCTCCATCTCGTCGGTTCGCGTTGCACTAAAGTTTCGGAGGATATAGTACCAGTGATGGCGTTCACCAATCAGAAGCAGGTAACGCTGAAAGTAAACGGCGAGACGATCGCTACGAAAGCTCCCGATAAATATTGCCGACTCGTTTTCGATGGCGTGAAGCTTCAAAAAGGCGAGAACCATATTGAACTTATTGCAAAAGATTTGAAGGCCGAGGTAGTGTGGACACGATGAAAGCGGTAACTTTAAAACCCAAGCGTGATTATTCGGTGCGTCAGCACCATCCGTGGATATTTTCCGGAGCAATCGCCGATGCACCGGCAGATCTTACTATCGGCGAAACAGTGGAAGTTCGCGCTGCAGACGGGGAAAAACTTGCGCTTGGTTGGTATTCGCCGTTAAGTCAAATCCGCGTGCGCCTCGTGCCCGATAAACCGATCGTGACCTTGGTTGGCGAAGCGGTGGGACGTCGTGCCGATTTCTTCGCGCATGGTTATACGAATGCCGTGCGGCTTATCCACGCTGAAAGCGATGGACTCCCTGGAGTAGTCGCCGATTATTATGCCGGTTTTGTAGTTTGCCAGTTTACTTCCGCCGGAGCTGAACACAATAAGGCGGAAATCGCCGAGGCGCTGATGACCTTCGCGCCGTTCTGTCAAGGTGTCGCTGAACGCCGCGATTTGAAAGACCGCGAAAAGGAAGGTCTCGAAGTTGCCGAAGGCCTTACGGTGCTCGCCGGAGCGGAGCCGCCGGAGACGATTGAGATTACCGAAGGACCTTGTAAATTCTTAGTTGATGTTCGTAATGGACACAAGACCGGCTTTTATCTCGATCAGCGGGATGCGCGGATGCTGGTCGGGTCACTCGCTAATGGCGCGGACGTCCTCAATTGTTTTGCCTATACGGGAGGCTTTGGACTCTTCGCTCGGGCCTGTGGAGCGGCGAAAGTGACGCAGGTGGATATTAGTAAGGAGGCGCTTGACCTCGCGAAAAAGAATGAACACCTCGTCCACATGTGCGGCACGACGATGGAGTATGTCGAGGCGGATGTTTTCGAGTATCTCCGCAAGTGTCGGGATGCCGGCAAAAAGTTCGATATGATCGTTCTCGATCCGCCGAAGTTTGCGTCCGTCAAAAGTCAGGTAATGAAAGCTGCGCGTGGGTATAAGGATATCAACCTCCTCGCGATGAAGCTTTTAAAGCCGAATGGGTATCTGGCGACGTTCTCTTGTTCCGGCGCGATGACGACGGAACTTTTCGACAAGGTAATTTTGGAAGCTTCGGTGGACGCCAAACGTGATTTTCAGGTGGTCGCGCGCACACGTCAGGGACTCGACCATCCCGTTTCCCTGGGCTTTCCCGAGGGCTTTTATCTTAAAGGCGTTATTTTGAGGGCGATGGACTGATGGTATACAAATATCTATATCAGGATAAATCGAATAATAATCTCGAAGGCGAGATTAAGGCGAAGAACCGTACTGACGCTTATACGAAACTACGTCAGCAGGGGATACGTCCCTACCGAGTAATCGGTGACGATCCGATAAATTGGCAACCGTATGCGATTGCTGCTGGTTATGCGGTTTTGCTGGCGGTAATCATCGTGCTCGTGTTGGTGAAGGGCGCATCGGAAAAGCGCAGCGTTCCCGAGGTTAAGCCGGTAGTCGCGCTTACCGGCGATGATGCCGCCTATTTCCGTGCCAAAGCCGAGGATGCGGTCCGTCATGCGCCGGAAGAATTCCGTGATGCCGTTTTGAAAAGCGTCAATAACCGTCTCATAGAGCGCGGCCTTGAGCCGCTTTCGGAGTCGAACTTATGAAAACATCCTTAAAATCTTTCGTGAGTTTATTGTTCGTGCTGATGGCGCTGGCTTCGGCGCAGGGCGCGATTGCGCCGGCAACGGTGAAGATTCGACCCCGCCTTCGCACGTCACTATCCTCGCCGACTAATGTGCCGGTGAGCGTGGTCCTCGAAAGCAAGGAGGCCGCCCAGCGTTTGCGCAGCGAAATTGAAAAGGCTGGGGGTACGATCGTCGCCGGGGTTCCGCAAGGCGGTAGGTGCATTACCTATATGATGCCGCCCGCGCTCATTACTAATCTCTCGGCGCGTGCGGAGGTTAAGTGGGTGGACCGCTTTAAGCCGATGAAGGCCTTTAACGATCAGGCGGTAACGCCTGCGCTTATGAATGTGACGCCGGTTTGGAATACTCATGGGCTTACCGGTGAGGGACAAGTCGTAGCCGTTCATGATTCGGGACTCGACACCGGCAATTTAAAGACTATCATGCCGGACTTCACTAACCAGGTGCTGGCGATCAAGAATCATTCTGTCTATGGCAGCTGCGTTGACTATAGTGGACATGGTACCCATGTCGCCGGTTCGATTGCCGGTAGCGGGGTAAGTTCTTCGGGACGCTTCAAAGGCGTCGCTTACGGAGCGAATTTACTCGTGCAGGCGGGCGGTGGATCGCCGAGCAGTACTAGCATTACCTTTGCCAACTTTTATGATTGGGACGATGTATTCGCTTATTATCTGCCCTATTATCACTATGGCGTTCACTCCAACAGCTGGGGTGGGGATGGTGATGGCGAATATGACTACCTCGCTTCAATGCTCGATCAGGCGGCATGGGATCATCCGGAGCTTTTGATCGTTGCCGCCGCCGGTAATGATGGCGCCTACGGTGCTCGTACGATCGGCTCTCCGGCTACCGCGAAGAACTGTCTTACGGTCGGGAGCACTTGGGGACGTCGCACCGGAACTTCCGATAAGACCACTGATGATTGGCTTAATAAGATGGCTGATTATTCGAGCCGTGGACCTTGTGTGGATGGACGTCTCAAGCCGGAAATCGTCGCTCCCGGTTCGTACTTGGTCTCCACGCTTTCCACCCAGGCGACGGCGTCCTCGAAATTTTTGGGCTATCCTACGTATCAGGTGATGTCGGGTACGTCCATGGCGACCCCGCTCGTTTCGGGGGCGGCGGCGATCCTGCGCGAGTGGCTTTTCAAGGAGCATGGCTATTCGAATGAGCATCAGCCGTCCTCGGCGCTTATGAAGGCGCTCCTTTTAAGTGGCGCTCGTGATCTTTATTATTCGCTGGAGCAAAGCGAGCGTTGGCGGATTAGCGCTGCGCCGAACAATGATGAGGGCTGGGGAATGGTGGACCTTGAAAATACGCTGTTTCCGACGAATGATACGGCGATTTACTTTAAGGACTACCTGCCTTTCAAGTCCTGTACGAATTTTGTCTTTACCATCACCACTACCAATTCCGCGCCGCTTAACGCCCAGCTCGTCTGGATTGACTATCCGGCGGATGAATATGCTGATACCACCGGTAAGTGCCTTATGAACGATCTTGACCTTACGGTAGTGCATGATGAGCAGGTCACTTTCGCGAATGGCGGGAGTACGCTCGATAAACTCAATAATTCGGAGTCGGTGATTATCCGCGAGGCGGAAGCGGGAACTTACGAAATCAAGGTGACGTGTCCATTGATCAAACATGACTACACCAAAGGCGGGGCGGCGGCGCTCGTAATTCGCGGCGCATTTGATCCTCAGGCGGTGACTATTACCGAAAGTCAATCGGAACTTGTCTATCTTCAGGTGGAATATTCGGGCAACGGTAATTATCCGTATGAGATGAATCCGAAGCCCGGAATCTACGAATATATGAAAGGGGACTTGCTTACACTTTCGGCGGGCGATTATCTCTATACTACCAATACTCCGTGGGAAGTCGCGATGTGTGCGGAGCTTAAGGACTTCAAGGGGACGGGTGATGTGCCGGAAAGCGGCACTACCAATTCCGTTACCATTACGCTTAATGAAAGTTCTTCCATCTGCTGGCGTTATAATACCGAGATTGATTACTGTTATTTGACGATATCGGAGTATTATCCCGATTGGTTTATCTATAATCCCGACGAGTGGTATTGTTATGATTATTTTTTGAAGGGTGAAGGGTGGTTTCCTTATAAAGAGAAACTAACCTATAATTTACCAAGTGAAACATTAAGCGGAGAATCGTTTGAGTGGACGGATTGGTACTACCCACCCTGGGATTATAATCAGTATTATTTCGGCACTTTGACCATGAAATATAGTGGCGTTGCTTTGAATGTAATCGGCGAGGAGGAGCTGAATTATTGCTGGGATACTAACAACTATTTCGCGACACCTCCGCAGATTTCGTTCCAGATGACGAATGGCATGAGTCTTGTTTTCATCTATCAGCCGACGATTGATATGATGACGGATAACATCCCCAGCTGGTGGGGGTGGCGTTATTTGAAGGGTCCGTGGGATAATGGACTTATCGATAGAGATGCGCTTACTGACAAGGCCGATCCGGATGATGATGGGGCGATAAACTTCCGTGAATATCTGCATGGAACGCATCCGATGGACCACAACAGCGCGATCATTACCCCCGCCCGCTTGCAATTTAGATAGCAGAAGGGTATTGACAAGAACCCCCGTAAAATGATATACTACGCACACATTTGTCTGAAAAAGAAGGAAAAATTACTAAATGCCCACTATTAATCAGTTGATTCGCAAGGGGAGACATCCCCTCGCCAAGCATTCGAAATCGCCGGCGCTTAAGAGCTGCCCTCAGCGTCGTGGCGTATGTCTCGTTGTTAAGACGATGACGCCTAAGAAGCCGAACTCGGCTCTGCGTAAGGTCGCCCGTGTGCGCCTGACGACGGGTTACGAAGTTACGGCGTATATTCCTGGCGAAGGTCACAACCTTCAGGAACACTCCGTCGTGATGGTTCGCGGCGGCCGTGTGAAGGACCTTCCGGGTGTGCGTTATCACATCATCCGCGGCAAGCTCGACTCTCTCGGCGTCGCTGGTCGTAATCGTAGCCGTTCGAAGTACGGTATGAAGCGTCAGAAGAAGGAAGAGGGGAAGTAAGCTATGAGCCGCAGAGGTAAAACCATTGTTAAACGCGTGACGCTCGATCCGAAGTACAACTCGGAGCTCGTCGCGCACATGATCCGCGTCATCATGCAGGACGGCAAGAAGACCGTTGCTGAGAAGATCGTTTACGGTGCGATCGACAAGGTCGCCGAGAAGATGAAGGAAGATCCTTCGAAGTTCGTCAAAGACGAAAAGACCTTCGAAGATCCGCTCGAAGTCGTCTCCGCCGCGATCGACAACATGAAGCCGCAGGTCGAAGTTAAGACCCGTCGTGTCGGTGGTACCACTTATCCGGTGCCGGTGCCGATCGCCGCTAACCGTCAGCTCTCGCTGGCGCTCCGTTGGACGACGCAGTTTGCGTCCGCGCGTCACGGTATGGGCATGCCCGCCGCCGTTGCCGCGGAGATCGTGGATGCGTTCCAGGGTCAGGGCAATGTAATCAAGAAGCGCGACGACGTTCACAAGATGGCTCAGGCCAACAAGGCGTTTGCGCATTACGCCTGGTAAACTCCGATCGCTTTTTCAGACAATGCAAAGAACGCCGCGGACTACTCCGCGGCGTTTCTATATCCCCCACAACTCTCCGAATTTTTGATATAATACGCGAGTGAAAGAAATGATATATTATGGCATATACTAAGCAAGAAGAAGCGGTGGAATTCTGGATGTTGTCCAAGGGCATCCTGCAGGATTCCAAAATCGATATCGATGAAGCGAAGGTTATTCGGCGTTGGCTGGAAGAGCATCGCGCCGGTGACTCATTCGATATGGCAATTGCCAGACTTAACAAGTTTTTGAGCGACGGCTATATTGATCCGTTCGAATCGAAGGACCTCGTCGATATGTTGGGTACGGTATTACGCACCCTCCGTCAAGGTGCCACTCGGGTGTAGTGTGATATAATACGCGCATGATGATTTTAGCGAGTGGCAGTCCCAGGAGAGCAAAGATTTTATCTTCGTTAGGGGTGGACTTCAATGTCGTCAAAAGTGACGTCTCGGAAGTCGCCCCTCCCAGTGATCCCGAACGGACGGTGCGCGAGAATGCGCTCGCGAAGGGCATGGCGGTTTCCGGTACGGATGTTCTGTCGGCGGATACGATTGTCTGGTGTGAGGGGAAGATTTACGGTAAGCCTCGAGATCTTGCGGAGGCGAAGGATTTTTTGCGTGAGCTTTCCGGCAAGGCCCATCAAGTCTACACGGGCGTGGCGTATAACGGCGAAACCGCGGTTGAGATAAGTAACGTGACCTTCAAGGTGCTTTTCGAAAAGGAGATTGAGGATTACGTCGAGCTCGTCAGGCCCACCGATCGCGCCGGAGCTTACGATATCGATGATTATGGCCCGCTCATCATCGATCACTATGATGGCGAGTATGAGAACATTATGGGGTTGCCTTTGGCCCCGCTCAAGAAGTTGGGGATAAGAAGTCTTTGACGCCGAGGTGGTGCCAGGCGTCGAGGAGGATGCGGGAGCCATTCTTAAGCCGGAGGGTAAGGATGGACTTCTTCTCCCAGAGCGAGTCATCAATCGCCTCAATTTCATCCTTGGTGTGATGTACACCATTGACCGTGAAACCGGCATCATCCCACTCGAAGCTGAACTTGCGCGCGCGGTTGAGGCGAACGCCGATAATCAAGGCGGCGAGCAGACAGGCAAAAGTAAAGCCGTATTGCGTCTTGGTTTTCTGGTCCTTAAACGCCTCAAGATCCATTCCCGCCGGCGGGTCGGACTTCTCTATCGAACGATAGAGTTCAATCGCGGGAGTATCGGGATAACGAACGAAACCGTCGTAGCCGAACCAGAGTCCGAGACCCAGCATCAGCAGGGTTACAAAGAGGTGACGATGGGCATATTCTTTATTAAGTGTAAGTTTCATAGCGCGTATTATACCAAACTTTTTAGGTAAAATGCAATATGGGAAGGACGAAAATATGGTATAATACGCATATACGAGAAGGAGTCTTTTTAAATGAAGCGACTTACAGATATCGAATGGAATGATTTTTCGGCGCTACCGATTACGGATAAGGCGGCCTATTTGGAGCGTATCGAAGGGGACGGCATGCCGTACCATACGCTGTTCGCGCAGCAGTTCGATCGCGAATTGCTGGAACGGCTCTGTAAGCTCGCGAACCGCATCCGGTTCATCAACAAGTCCAAAGAAGGCGCGCTCTACCTAAAGAACGTGCTCGCCCACAAGCGCGCGATGCTCTACTTCTCCCAGCCGTCCTCGAGAACTTTCCTCTCCCACCTCGCCGCCTGTCAGATTCTGGGAATCACTACCGGCAGTGTGCGTGATGCCGCGACGAGTTCCGAGTTCAAGGGCGAATCGAAGGAAGATTCCATCCGCACCTTCTCCTCATATTTCGATATGATCATCATGCGCAGTCCCGAGCAGGGCTTGGCGGAGAAGATGGCGTGGGAGCTTTCGAACTCGTCGCGTCCCATTCCGATCTTGAACGCGGGCTCGGGCAAAGATCAGCATCCCACCCAGGCGCTTCTCGATATCTACACCTTGATGCGCTCGTTCGAGACGCAAGGTGGAATCGATGGTAAGACGGTTACGTTCTGCGGTGATTTGATGCGGGGGAGAACGGTGAGGTCGCTTTCGTATCTCTTGACGAACTTCAAGGACGTTAAACAGATCTTCGTTGCCCCGCAGGAGTTACAGGTGCCGGCGGATGTGGTGATGGTGCTCGCGAAGAAAGGTATCCAGTTCGAGGTGACGGACGATTTGAAGGCCGCGACTAAGATGTCCGACGCCGTTTACATGACGCGCATTCAGGACGAGTGGGATTCCGCCAAAGGTGCATCGGCGAAGATTGATAACTCCCGCTTCAAATTCGGCGCGGAACACCTCGCACTCCTTCGGGAGGGAGGCGCGTTGCTACATCCATTGCCCCGTCGGGACGAGATCGCCACTTGCTGTGATCGGGATCCGCGGGCGATGTATTGGCGGCAGATGCGCAACGGCATGTGGATTCGTGCGGCCTTGATCGCTGCGACTTTCGGCTTTGAAAAAACGATAATGGAGTGTGGGTACTAAGCATGATCGAGCGTTTGTTAGTAGTAGCTGGGGCGGGTAATTATCCGGAATTGATCGTTCGGGGAGCGAAAAAAGCCGGCGTAGGCAAAGTGGAAGTATTGGCGGTAAAAGGGTCGACCGCCAAAGCGACCACGAAGGCGGCAGATTGTGCGAAGTGGATCGCCATCGGCGAGATTACATCCGCCATCCGTTGGGCGGGCGAGCGTGAGTATGATGGGGTAGTATTGGCGGGACAGATCAATCCGCTATCACTCTTCCGAGGCAAGTTCGATGCGGAGATCAAAGCCGAACTTAAGGCGATGCCGGTAAAGAATGCGCATTCGATTTTCAAGCGGCTCATCGAGCTTTTTGCGTCCGTTGGCCTCGAAGTAAAGCCAGCCTCACTCTTTATGGACGCGAATCTACCTGGGGTAGGCGCGCTCACCCAGCGTGGATTTACGGAGAGTGAAGAAAGTGATATCATCCACGCCCAGGCGGTAGTTCGGGATATGGGAGTACATGACGTAGGGCAGACGGTGATGGTGAAGTCCGGAATGGTACTCGCGGTGGAAGCGTTTGAAGGCACCAATGCCGCCATCAAGCGTGGTGGAAAACTCGGGGGCGCGGGGTCGGTCGTATTCAAGGCAGCGCGAGAGGGACATGACATGCGCTTTGATATTCCGGTAGTGGGACTTAAAACCTTGAAGGTAATGCGCAAGGCCGGGGTCACGGCGCTCGGCTTTCAGGCCCATCGGCTCATATTGCTCGATCGGGATGAAGTAATCGCTTTCGCCAATCGTAATAACATCGCTTTGGTCGGCGTTGACTCCGGTTTGCCGTCCGCCCCGACCCGATGAACATTAAATCCACGCTCTCGCTCGTCTCCCTCGGCTGCGCTAAGAATGCGGTCGATCTTCAGGTGCGCGCTGGGAAAATGCTCAAGGCTGGGTATCGTTTTTCCGATGATCCCGATCGAGCGGAGATCATTATCGTCAACACCTGCGCGTTTATCGCGTCCGCCCGGGAAGAAGCGGAAGCGGAGATCGCGCGGGCATTGGAGCTTAAGCGTCGGGGAATGGTTAAGCGGGTAATAGTTACCGGATGTTATCCCGAGCGCTATCCCAAGCGTCGCTTTGAGGGCGTGGATGAATGGATCGGAGTGCCGAAGGCGTGGGAAGAACCGCAAGTTCCTGCACTGCGATTTACGGGCAAGGCCTTCGCCTATCTCAAGATTGCCGAGGGGTGCGCGCATCGTTGCGCTTATTGTGCGATTCCGGCGATTCGGGGAAAGTATCGTTCGCGTCCACTCGCTGCGATTCTCAAAGAGGCGCGCGAGCTTCTCAAGACCGGATGCAAGGAACTTAATATCGTAGCACAAGATCCAATGCTCTGGCGCGAAGGAGATAAAACGCTAACCGATCTCCTGTGGGCGCTTGATAAGCTCAAAGGCGAGTTCTGGATTCGCGTACTCTATAGCTATCCGAGTGAAATCACGGAGGACTTCGTAATCTGGATGATGACCGCCAAACATGCGGTGAAATATATCGATGTTCCGCTGCAGCATACGGTCCCCGCGGTGTTGGAGAAAATGAACCGCAAACCGGCGATTGATGCATCGCTTTCCGCGGCGGAAGCGTTAAGGGAAATAATGCCGGAGATTACGCTTCGGACGACGATCATGACGGGTTTCCCCGGGGAGACCGAATTGCGCTTCAAGCAGCTCATGGGGGACCTTAAACGGATGCAGTTCGATCACCTCGGCGCATTCGCTTATTCGCCGGAGGAAGGCACCAAAGGCGCGAAGATGAAGTCCCGTCCATCGTCCATCGTCGCTGAGGAGCGTCGTCGGTTGGTGATGGAACAGCAGGCGGAGATCTGGTCGTGTCTCGCTAAACGCATGCTCAAGCGGCGTTATCGCTCGCTCGTGGTGGCGCCGGGAGTGGCGCGGATGGAAAGTCAAGCGCCGGAAGTGGACGGTGTAGTTTATTTGGAAAGTGAAAAAGGAAAAGTGAAAGGTGAAGAAGTAGGGAGTTTTGTAGAGGTGGAGTTAAAGTGCGTAAAGGGCTTTGATTTCGTAGGGAAGGTGGTTAAGAAATGACGAAGCCGATTCCCTATGTAAATGAAGATGTCGCTCGTCGGGGATTTAAGTATTATATCTTCGATTGGGATGATAACATCCTTCACATGCCGACAAAGATCCGGCTGGAGCATCGTAAAGCGGATGGCACTTGGGAACCAGTGGAAGTCTCGACTTCGACATATGCAGTGGTGCGCAGTGACAAGCAGAATTATCGTCCACCGTCCCAGGGCGGCTGGGAAGCGGCCTTTGAGAATTTTGAAGATATACCGGGTAAGGAAACCTTCATTGAAGATACGATCGCCGCGCTTAAAAAAGTGGAGGATGGCGAGAAGCCGGGTCCCAGTTATCAGGCGATGAAAAAAACGCTGCGAGAAGGACGCATCTTCGCGATTGTTACTGCACGGGGACATTCTCCGGCGACAATCGAGCGGGCGGTGAGAATCTTCATCGAGCGGGCGTTGACGGATGAGGAACGCGCCGAGATGATGTCCAACCTGCGCGGATATCGCAGACTCATCGATGGCGTGGGGGACGGCGAATTCGGTACGGATAAAGAGGAGCTTGATTATTATATTTCGATGTGCCGGTATTCGGCGGTTATGTATCAGGGCTTTCGTCAGCGCATGCTCAAGGATCCGATCTATCAGGAAAAACTCGCTGAGAACGTGAATGCGTCGCGTCCCGAGCTCGCGAAAGAATTTGCCATCCGTGATTTCGTCGAGCATATTTTCCACATGATCCGTCGTAACGGCACTCAGGGGCGTCCCGTCTCCATCGGCTTTTCGGATGACGACAAGAACAACGTCAAATGCGTCTCCGATTATATCCGCCGGGAGCTATCCAAGCGGTTTGAGAACATCAAGTTTGTCGTTTATGATACTTCCGATCGTACACTTTCGAAGGGACGCAAGGTATGCGTTACCGGTCAACCCAATCTACCGGGATTTTAATTAAGGAGAATATATGAAAAAACTCTGGATGTTTTCCATGTTAGCGTTATTTGCCGGATGCTTTACCGCCTCGGCGCCGAAAATCGCATTCTGGAATCTGAAATATACCGGTGCTGCGCTTACTGAAGCGCCGCGATATGGCGTAGTGAGGATTTCGCAAGTCGCGGTGCGCTCGCCGTATAATCGTTCGGACCTCAGTGTATTGTTGAAGGACGACAGCTTGGCGTTTGACGATTTTAATCAATTCGCGGCGCTACCCCAGTCGCTTTTCAAAGGGGTGGCGTTGGATGCGGCGGCGAAGAGTGGAATTTTCAGTTCGGCGGTCGGAGGGACATCTTCGGTGAGGTCCGAGCTCTCGATTGAAGTTTCGGTTACTGAATTTTATCTCGATTGCAAGGTCGCCAAAGAGCGCATGGCGAAAGTCGCGCTAGAATTGCGGGTGATGGAGGGCAAGGAGATTAAAGGGGTGTTTGCGGGAGTCGGAGAGGTGAATGCGGACAACGGGGACTACGGCTGGGCGTTTTCGCTGGCATCTTCACAGGCGTTAGATAACGCGTTCAAGGGGCTTATTAAGTAATGTCCTTCACTGGAGATTCGGCGCTCGCGTTTCAGCGAGCTGCGTATGAGGGCCTGCCGATTTCGACGGGTATCGGCTTTCTCCTGGGGGTTATTCTCGCCTTCCAGAGTGCGGCGGCGTTGCAGATGTTCGGGGTGGAGGTTTATGTCGCCGATATGCTGGCGATTGGACTTTTTCGGGAGCTCGGTCCACTCGTTACCGCGATTATTCTGGCGGGACGTTCCGGTAGCGCTTTCGCCGCTGAAATCGGTACGATGAAGGTGGATGAAGAACTCGATGCTTTGACGACAATGGGACTTTCTCCGGTCAAGGTGCTGGTGTTCCCGCGGGTGGTGGCGGCGATTTTGGCGATGCCGGTGTTGACGATTTTTGCGGAGCTCGCAGGACTCATCGGCGGCGCGTTGGTGCTCTCGATGATGAAAGTTCCGATGGTAGTATTCTGGCAGCATGTAGTATCTACCTCAACCTTGTTCATGATCGTATTCGGTTTGGTAAAGTCAATGATCTTCGGACTCTTGGTAGGCTGGATCGGCTGTGGCGCGGGGTTGGGTACGAGGTCCACCGCCGATGGCGTGGGAGTTGCGGCAACGAAGGCGGTTGTCGGGGGGATTATCGCGATTGCAGTTGCGGATGGAATTCTCGCACTTTTGTGTTACGTATGGAATCTCTAATTAAACTCGAGCATGTGGACGCCGGTTATCCGGGCGTGACGATTTTGAAGGATGTCTCCTTTGAGATCGCCAAGGGCGAGATCTTTATTCTACTTGGAGGATCGGGCTGTGGGAAGTCCACCATAATGAAACACATGATTGGGCTTAATCCGATTCTTAAGGGACGCCTCACGCTCGCCGGTCTTGAATGGACGAATAAGAATCGTAAGACGCTTTATCGCAAGATCGGGGTGATGTATCAAAGTGGTGCGCTTTTCGGGTCCCTGACTTGTCTGGAGAATGTAATGCTGCCGCTCGATAAGTTTTCCGGACTCGACCGCAAAATGCGTCGGGAAAAGGCGATGGCGCTTTTGAAAGAGGTGGAGCTCGTGGATGCTGCGGATAAAATGCCGAATGAGATTTCCGGCGGAATGCGTAAGCGCGTGGCGATCGCTCGGGCGATGGCGCTTGATCCGGAGGTGGTGTTTTTAGATGAACCGAGCGCGGGACTCGATCCGATTACTTCCGGAGCGCTGGATGATTTAATTCTCAAACTGCGTGAGGAGAAGGGGATGACGTTCGTGGTCGTAACCCATGAGCTACCGAGCATCTTCAAAATAGCAGATCGGGCGGCGATGTTCGATAAGGCGCGTCAGGGTATGATCGCGCTTGGTTCGCCAAAGGAACTTAAGGAAAAATCAACGGATGAATTCATCCGCAAATTCTTCAATCGGGGGGAAATCAATGGCTGACAGTAATCATGCTTCTTTTACCAAAGTCGGGGTTACCGTACTTATCGCGGTACTGGCAATCGTGGCGACGCTGATCTATCTCGGCGGCATTCGGGATGAAAGCGACGAGTTTTTGGTCGAGACGTATTATGATAAGTGCGTGAGCGGACTTTCAGTAGGTAGCGCCGTCAACTTTCGCGGGGTTCAGATCGGTGAAGTGAAAGAGATTGGGTTCGTTTTCACTCGTTATGATGGTGTCCCCAATAAAGACAAGATGCGCATCTACGTATTGATGGCGTTGAGTCGTAAGCTGCTGGGCGGAACCCCGGACAGCAGTTTCCAGTTCGATAAGGTGATCGCCAATGGACTTCGGGCGCAAGTTTCTTCAAGTGGTATTACGGGGCTCTCCCGCATTGAGCTCGATCTTTTTCCGGCGGAGAGCGTCAATCCCATTCGTGAGATCTCATGGACGCCGAAAGTGGTTTACATTCCGCCGCAGATTTCGCTCTTGGATAGCTTCTCCGATAGCGCCACCAAGGTAATGAACCAGATCAACAAGATGGATATCGAGTCCGCCTGGAGCAATATCAATCTCTCGGTCGAATCGGCGGCGCATGCTGTTTCGGCGTTGAAGACGCTGGTGGAGGCCAATCAAGCGGATTTGGAACGGGTGATCGAGAACATGAGTGAAACGATGGTTTCGGTAAGGGAATTGGCGGAGCAGTTAAAGCGCAATCCTTCACTACTCATTCGCGAGCGTACATTAGAGCCGCTTGAAGAAACGGAGCGTTGATTTTATGAGTAAATATTCTCCTTTGTATACTTCCGGTGGATGTCCGGTGGATATTGCGACGGCGATGTTGCGCGTTTATCGTGCCAACAGCTGTGGTAAGTGCACACCTTGTCGCGTGGGGCTCGACAAGCTTTTCGGCCTCATGGAAAAAGTGGTGGCCTTCAAGGCGTCCACTAACGATCTTGCGCTGATTCGTTCGCTTGCGACGTCAATTTACGACTCCGCCGATTGTGCGATCGGTTATGAGGCGGCGAAGATGGTGCTGGATGGACTTGCGGCGCATGAGGCGGATTATCTCGCTCATGTCGAAAAGCATAGCTGCACTGCAGAGTTCGGTGCCGTTCCATGTCAATTGGGATGTCCCGCCCGAGTTGATATTCCAGGTTATATTGCCTGCGTAGGGGCAAAGCGGTTTGCGGATGCCGTTCGTGTAATCCGTAAAGATAATCCATTCCCTGCGGTCTGCGGACTTATCTGTGAGCATCCTTGTGAAATGCGGTGTCGTCGGTTGGTGGTAGATGACGCAATCAATATCCGCGCTTTGAAGCGCTATGCGGTGGAGCAGGCGGGCGAGGTCCAAGTTCCGAAGCCGCTCGCGCCGAATGGTAAGAAGGTCGCGGTAATCGGGGGTGGGCCGGCGGGACTCTCCGCCGCCTATTATCTGGCGCTTAAGGGATTCAAGGTAACGATTTTCGAGCGTCGTCAGCGTCTCGGCGGGATGTTGCGGTATGGGATTCCTGCGTATAGGCTACCCGATGAGTGGCTTGATAAGGATATCAACGCAATTCTTTCGCTCGGGGTTGAGGTAAAGTACAACACCAACATTACCGACCTTGATGCTTTGCGCAGCGATTACGATGTGGTCTATCTTACTATCGGGGCGCATGGTGCGAAATCGCTGCGCGTGGAAGGTGAAACGGCGAAGGGGGTGCTTTCCGCTGTCGAGCTTTTGGGCGCGGTAGGCGAAGGTAAGGCGCCGGACTTTAGTGGTAAGCGTGTGGTGATCGTAGGTGGAGGCAATGTGGCAATGGATGCTACCCGCACTTCGATGCGGCTTAAAGCGAAGTCCGTTACCTGCGTTTATCGTCGGCGCATTGCCGATATGACGGCGCTCCCCGAGGAGATTATCGGCGCTCAGGCCGAGGGCTGTGAGATTCTGCCGATGATGGCGCCGGTTAAAGTAGAGGTAAAGAATGATTCCGTAGTCGGTCTGGTAGTAAAACCACAGATTCCCGGCGCGATGAAGGATGGACGCCCCTCGCCTTGCGACTCAACTAAACCGGAAACGACGATTCCGGCGGATATTATCGTAGTCGCGATTGGACAGGACATTGAGTCTAAGCCGTTTTCCGGACTAGAGACGAAGCGTGGTGCATTTGTTGCGGATAAGGACGGCAAAATCGCTGACCATCTCTATACCGGCGGGGATTGCTTTACGGGACCTTCCACCGTGATTCGGGCGATTGCTTCAGGTAAGCGCGTAGCCGAACTTATCGGTAAGGATTTTGGCGTCGACATGACCTATTCCGATAAAGTCGAGGTGCCACCGCCGTCGATAGCTCCGCGGCTGGATTGGGGACGAGTGGAAACGTCCGAACGTTCGGCAAGTGAGCGCAAGGGTGATTTTGAGCTTATGGAAAATGGGCTTTCGGAAGAGGAAGCTCTGCAGGAATGTTCTCGCTGTTTGAGGTGTGATACCAATGGTAAAGCTGATTGTTGATGGTCGGCCGCTGGAAGCACCGGCGGGAATTACGATTCTGGAAGCGGTCCGCAAGCTCGCGGTGAAGATTCCTACGCTTTGTGCTTGGGATGGACGCAAAACCGTCGGTTCTTGCCGTGTGTGCCTGGTGGAAGTGAAGGGTGCTCCGCGATTGGTCGCCGCCTGTCGTACTTATGTGGAGGACGGCATGGAGATTTTTACTCATTCCGCGCGTGTGCTTGCCGCTCGTCGAACCAATGTTGAGCTCCTGCTTGCCGAACATGATTGTCGCTGCCTTGAGTGTGCGAAAAACGGTAAATGCGAACTTCAAACGCTTGCGCAGACCTTAGGTATTCTCGCCCAGCCGTTCCCCAATGAGCCGTCGGTAAAGCATGAAGCTACGAAGGCGGGTAAGATTGTTCGTAATGATGCTAAGTGTGTGAAGTGTCTTAAGTGTATTGAGGCATGTAATGCGAAAGGTCTTAAGCTTTGGCGTTTTTTCGGTTCGGGTAAGAACGCGTATATTGGAGTTAAGGGCGGTAAACTTCTTGAAGAGACCGCCTGTGATTTCTGTGGTGATTGCGTCTCGGCCTGTCCTACTGCCGCCTTGACCTTCGCGCACTGAACACCTAAAAATATTTTTGCGAATGGTAAAATATCCTGTCACTGACCAGTACTGCATTTAGCAGTATC